>JAEEGL017367392.1_pt1 | contig 119345 bp, 85 predicted proteins | sample 9134231 | NCBI WGS metagenome assembly JAEEGL01 (sample SAMN16246548, study PRJNA631951) | gut metagenome | biome: gut microbiome; feature: rumen; material: fiber-attached | host: Bos | place: Iran: Karaj | collected 2018-10
TCTACGCCCGTAGCGGCCTCCAGCGCGCGGATGTTGCGGCCTTCGCGGCCGATGATGCGGCCCTTGATCTCGTCGTTGTCGATGGGGAAGGTCGTGACCGCGTTCTCGATGGCGGTCTCCGTCGCGGTGCGCTGGATGGTGTTGATGACGATCCGCTTCGCTTCCTTGGTCGCGTTGAGGCGGGCTTCGTCCATCGTGTCATTGATATAGGCCTGGGCCTCCGTGCGGGCCTCGGCTTTCATGTTCTCGACCAGCAGCTTCTTCGCGTCCTGCGCCGTCATGCCGGCGATGGTCTCGAGCTGCTGGTTCGCCTGGGCGCTCAGCCGTTCGTATTCCTCGGCCTTCTTGGTGAGGGCGTCCTGTTTGGCCTGGAGGCTGGCGCGCGTGCTCTCGGCCTCGCGCAGCTTCCGCTGCAGTTCGTTGTTCTGCTGGTTCACGCTGTTCTCCTTCTGGCGGATCCGGTTCTCAGCCTCGCGCAGCTGGCTGTTTTTCTCGTTGATGTATTTCTCGTGCTCGCTCTTCAGCTGCAGGAAACGCTCTTTCGCCTGGTGGATCTTGTCGTTCTTGATGGCTTCCGCCTCGACTTCCGCCTTCGCGATGATCTCGTCTCGCTGGCCTTTCAGGAGGAGCCGCCGCGTAATCAGGTAGACGGACATCGCCAATACTGCGCCCACAAGGGCAGCCAATACATATAGATACATAAAATTCGCTTTTAATAGTATAATAATCAAATAAATAGCTATCCTCTTCCCGTGCCGCGCCGCCCTGAATGCAGGACGGCCGGCCTGTTCCTCGGGAACAAACCGGTCGTCGGAGTGGTAAAAAAGCCGTTAGCCATCAGTCAGAAACCTGGCCTGACAAGATTTGAGTTCCGGAACGGTTCAGAAATCCAACGTCGCGCGGAGCGCAATCCCCGAAGGTCATCCTGGCCTGTCATCACCGTCCCGAGAAAGCTCGGTTCCGTGGAACTTTGTTGATCCCTGCACGTGGGACTAACGGCCGTTTTTTTCAGTGTTGTTCAAGTAAGCTTCCATCTGTTCCTGGAGCTTCCTGGCTTCTTCCGTGGCATTCTCCAGCTTCTTCTGAAGCGAGAGCCTGCCTACCGTTTCATTGAGCGCAACGAAAGAAAGTTTGTCTGCAAGCGATTTGTTGGGATACTTGGCGTCATAGGCGCTCAGTTTCTTGCCTATGGTCTCCGCCGCGATCCGCATCATCTGCTCGATCTGGGGAGAAGCAGCCTTGAGCGGGTACTCGTTTCCCGCAATCTTTATGGTAATGCTCTGTTCCATCGTCAGTTCTCAAGCAGGGAGATGCACTTGTCTATCTCTTTTATCAGTCTGTCTATCTTTTCCTTGGCCCCGGAGTTGCTGCCGGCGGGCGCCATGAAGGCTTCGGTAAGATGGAGGTCGTTTACCTGACCCTCCAAATCTTCGATCTGTTTCCTGCAGGACTCGTTTTCGGCCTTGCTCTTCGCGAGCGCTTCCCGGAGGCGTATGTTCTCCTCCTTCTCCGCTTCGTAAAGGGCGATCAACTTTTCGATATTTTTCTTGATACCTTCCAGCATTTCTCGTAGACCGGTGAATCCATACGGATACAAATGTAGGGAAAAAATCGTAATTTTGCATAAAATTCATTCGAATTATGACGATAACGATGGAAAACAAACGCGTTCCGGTCCTCTTGCTGACCGGATACCTGGGCAGCGGCAAGACCACCCTGCTCAACCGGATCCTCGCCAACCGGCAGGGAATCAAATTTGCGGTGATTGTCAATGATATAGGAGAAGTGAACATCGATGCCGGCCTGATCCAGAAAGGCGGCGTCGTCGGACAGGGCGACGACAGCCTCGTGCCCCTTCAGAACGGCTGCATCTGCTGCACCCTGAAGATGGACCTGGCCGCCCAGCTCGCCGACCTCTGCCGGATGAACCGGTTCGACTACATCGTCATCGAAGCCAGCGGCATCTGCGAGCCCGCTCCGATTGCCCAGACCGTCAGCACGATGCCGTCGCTGGTCCCCGTGGGCCCTTCGGACGCCCTGCCCCGGCTGGACTGCATCGTCACCGTCGTCGACGCCCTGCGCATGCAGAGCGAGTTCGCCTGCGGTGAAGCGCTCCGGCGCGAAGACATCGGGGAAGACGACCTGGAGAACCTGGTCATCGAACAGATCGAGTTCTGCAACATCGTCTTGCTGAACAAGGCCTCGGAAGTCAAGCCCGAGGAGCTGGGGCGCCTGCGGAGCATCGTTTCCGCCCTCAACCCGAAGGCGGTCGTATTCGAGTGCGACTACGGCGACATCGACCTGGACAAGATCCTCGACACGGGCCTGTTCGACTTCGACAAGGTGGCCACCTCCGCGGCGTGGATCAGCGCCATCGAAGGCGAGGAGCACGACGACGAGGAAGGCGAGGCCGACGAATACGGGATCGGAACCTATGTCTACTACCGCCGTCAGGCATTGGATATCAACAAGTTCGACTGGATGGTCGCCAAGAAGTGGCCCGCTTCCGTAATCCGTTCGAAGGGGCTGTGCTATTTCTCCGAAGACCCGTCCCGCTGTTTCCTCTTCGAGCAGTCCGGCGTACAGAAGACGGTCAAGGACGCCGGCTACTGGTTCGCGACGATGCCCGAGGAACGGCTCTCCGAGCTGATGGAGCGCGACGCCGCCCTGCGCCGCGACTGGGACCCCGTCTACGGCGACAGGATGGTCAAGATCGTCTTCATCGGCCAGGACCTGGACCGCGGAGAGATCGACCGCCTGATGGACGCGTGCCTCGTCGAGCCCGTCCTATAGTTTCGCGTGGATCTTGTAGAAAGTCTCCCGGATCTCATCGATGCTTCCGATCGTGATGTACACGTCGTAGGAGCAGGTGAAGCCCGGGTTGATGACTTTGTAGTCGTGCGGGGAGAAGTACGAGCAGGAAGGCCCCGTGGGACCCGCGTTCTGGACCTGCACCAGGTAGGCTGACATCCGGGTCGTGGCCGGCGTGTAGACGCCGATGCCCCATTTGCCGCCCTGGTCCGTATAGGCCGCCCATTCTTCCGTCCGTTCGAAGGAGTCGATCGGGATCGTGTTGCCGTTGCTGTCCTTTTCGTCGAGGTAGTGGGGCATCACGGTCGTCAGTTTGTCGCCCGTCCAGGGCTTGCTGCCGTTGTAGAACGAAAGGTAGTGGTAGTTGTAGTCGCAGAAGATGGCGGGCAGCTCCTGGTCGCGTCTCTCGTTGTGCCGCTTCGCGGCGGGCCCGCTGTTGGAGAAGGAGTAGGTGATCTTGGCGTAATTGTCGATCAGCCAGATCTCTTCGGTCATCAGGCACTCGTCCTTGAGCGACTGGCAGGTGGCCCAGTGGACCGGGTAGGAGGAGATCTTCAGGTAGTCCTCCTCGATCTGCTTCTCCTTGACTTCCGCGCCGGGACCTTCCCAGCCGCCGCCCTGGACCGGGTTCCAGCGCCAGTTGCGTCCGTTCCACGTGCTGCCGTCCATCTCTCCGTAGTAGGACTGCTGGATCAGCCGTCCGTTGTCGAAATGGTTCAGCAGGTTTTTCTTGGTCTTCTTTGTGGAGAAGTGGAACACGCCGCCGCCCCGGCTGAGGTCGACGCCGAGCTGCACGGTGCCGTTGTTGATGTATGTCTTGTCCGTCATACCGGCTTCCGGCCAGCTGGTGTCCTTCTGGACGAACGTCTTTCCGTCCGTTTTCTCTTCCTTGCCGGAGCAGGCGGCCAGCATGGCCCCTGCCAGGCAGAGCATCATGAGGGATAATGCTTTTTTCATCATATCTTCAAGTCGTTGGTTTTCAATCGGTACGCTTTGCGTAAGGGGACACGGCGGCCGGGTCGGGGGCGAAATAGACCAGGAACTCGGCCAGATGGCACCATGAGCCTTCGGTCGAGAACTCCACCTTGATGTAGCGCGCCGGCGTCTCGTCGAACGTGTACAGGTGTCCGGCGTAAACCTTGCTGGGGTGGTAGTTGGTTTTCGGTACGACGATCCGGTAGGCGTCGGTCTTGTCTTCGGTGGCCACGGATACCTGGATGTAACGGATCGCGGAGCCATAGCCGGCATCGGACTTGCGGCGGATCGCCTCGATCGCGTTCACCTTGTGCGGTGTTCCCAGGTCGGCGACGAACCATTGCTCCCCGCTTGTCAGGTCGGAGTGCCAGTAGGTGTCCGTGTTGCGGTCGAGCATCTTGTCGAAACCGGTGTCGGCGTTCCAGATGGAGGAATACCGCGGGAAAGTCATCCGGTCGGTCGGGATCTCGCCGGTCCGGGGCGTGATCTCCTTCCGGACGGGTTCCGTCGACGCGCCGGTGCGCGTGGAAACGGTCACGCTGACCTGAGTCGGCTCGGTGAAGGCGCCGAAGGAGAGGAAATCGTCCGTGGAGGAAGTCTTGGAAACCGTCCGCACGGAGCCCGTGACATCCTTGAACATGACATTGAAAACCAGGGGCACGCCATACTGGTTCTCCCAGGAGATCCGGGCGCCCTCGACTTCCGCCTTCCACGTCAGCGTCTTCGCGACGACCGGGAAGACCTCGTTGGCGATCCGGTCGGCTTCCTCTTCGGCGGCCCGCTTCTCTTCTTCGGTGATGGCCCGGATGCGCAGGTTGCGGATGTGGATGATGCCGGGGCCCCTGGAACCGGGATCGAAGCGGAGGCAGTCGCCGACCCTTCCCCATCCGGCGGTCAGGAAGGGCAGGATGTCCGCCTGGAAATGCTTGTACGATTCGGTGGCGGGCAGTTTCCCGTATCGCTGCGAACTTTCCTCGGAGGGGCTGCTGCCCAGGGCGTAGAAGATCTGGAAGTTGTCGATGTCGTACGTGCTCGTGTAATCGAACTCGAGGACGACCTGGTTCATGGAGACCGCCGTGAAGAGCTTTGCCGAGAAAATGTACGGATCTCCTCCGTCCACGATCAGCTGGTACTCGCGGTTGCCCAGGTACGACATGGCGATGTTGTGGCAGCCCGGAGTCCGGAGCATGATGTCCATCCGCGTCGGATCGCCGGGATCGGGCTGCGGGTCGGTTTCTTCCTGCGGATCGTCGGGATCGGCGGGGGCGGGTCCTTCTTTGCCGCATGCGGCAGCGAGGAACAGGGTGCCCGCCGCAAGGAGGATGGGGAGGAGTCGTTTCCGGAACTGCATGGTTGCTTCTACTTTTTCGTATTATTCTACAAACATAGTAAAAAAATCGTAAATTTGAAGACAGACGAAAGTTGTCCCATACAAATGAATGACCATGAATAATCGCATCTTGTTGGTTTTTTCCCTGTCCTGCCTGTTCGGCCTGGCGGGGCGGACGCCCGTGCAGGGCGCGGCCGTGCTGCGTCCCGCCCATGATTACAGCAACCGGATCTCCTTGATGGACAAGCTGCCCGTCGGCAGTTTCGAGGACGAAAGCCTGGACGGATTCGTCCCCGGGCCCGGCGTGGAGGCTGTCCTGGACAAGGGACAGACGTTCGGGCTGCGGCCCCACGAAGGCAAAGGGTACTTGCTCGTGAAATCCGATCCGGCTCTCCCGGCATCCGCCTGGCGCACGGTGACGCGCCGCTTCGACACGCCGCTGGACCTCTCCTCCCGTCCGGCCGCGGAGTTCGCGGTCTTTTCGTGCGAAGGACCGGCCATCGACCAGTATGTCCGGCTCCGCCTTTACTCCGGCGGGCGGATGTTCGAGGCGCGGGCGGCGATCATCCCGACGCTCTGGCGGACGGTGAGTTTCGATCTGTCGGGCTGCCCGTTCCTGGCGCACGTGCAGTCGGTCGAAATCGGCCTGATGTGCGCATCGCAGGAGCCTTGGGAAGACAGTCCCTTCCTGCTGGACGGGCTCTGCTTCGGCCAGCCGCTCGACCTGGGGTTCATGCTGCCGTCTTCCGCCTCCGTCTTCACGGGCGCCGGCGGCAAGGTGACCTGGGCCGACGACGCCCTCCGGTTCAAGTTCAAAGGCGCTGCGCAGCTCGCTTCCCCCGACCTTTCGGGCAGCCGCAACCGCACGTGCAATCCGCCGCTCCAGGACCGGAACACCTTCTTCGTGGTGATGGAGAACAAGAGTGACGTGAGCCGCATCCGCCTTTCCTGGGAGACCCTGGACGGGCATGCGGGCGAGAAGGACTTCGACATCGCGCCGCGCAGCCCCAAGCAGGCGTATTTCTTCAATATTTCCGACATCCCCGAAGCGCGCGGCGCCCTGAAGCGGTTCTCCTTCCGTCCGCTGGACGGGAAGAAGGGCACCTGGATCATCGACGAGATCCGCTTCGAGCGCGAGGAACCGATCCGCCCCTTCGCCGGCCGGATCACCTCCTGCACGGCCGACGCGGAACGCCTGACCATTACCGGAACGCTGAAGGAAGATCTCCTGAAGGCGTATCCGACATTCGCCGTCTACGAATGCCCCCTGAAACACGACACGGATCCGATCGGGAAGCTGACCCTGCTCTATGAAGGGCCTGCGAAGGCTTCCTTCCGGATCACGGAGATCCCCAACAGCCGCCTCGACGGCCGGATGACCCACCTGAGCACGCGCTTCCTGGCCGTCGTGAAGAACGGGGAAGGGGACTGGATGAAAGTCGCGCCGGCCTTCTATGTGGAGAACTGGCGGGACTTCAGCGAGAATCCCTATGCCTTCGACCTGCCGGACGCCGTTTTCAACGTGCTGGACTATGGGGCGAAGGGAGATGCTTTCACCGACGACACGCGGGCGATCCAGCGGGCGATCGACGCATGCGCCGCCGCCGGCGGCGGCCAGGTCCTGCTGCCCGGCGGCGACGGCCCGTACGGCCGCCGTTACGTGGCGACGCACCTGGTGCTCCGCAGCCGGGTCGACCTGCACTTCGGCCCCGGCGCGATCCTGTGGCAGTCCTACGACCTGCGCCACTACGCTTATATCCCCGCCTTCGGCCACGACTTCGACATCCCCGGCTGCCCCTGGACCCACTGCCTGTTCATCAACTATCCGCTGATCCTGGGCAACGGGCTGGAGCAGGTGAAGATCACCGGGCCGGGTACCATCCGGATGAGCGACCCGTATACCGTCAACCCGGACTGGGACCACTATGCGCGCACCTGCACCGACCGCATCCATATCTGCCCGGTGGCCATCTGCGACAGCCGCGACGTGGAATTCACCGACATCGACGAAATCCGCTGCAACAACTACCATACGAACTTCCCCGGAACGGAGAACATCTTCATCGGCAATGTCAAGCTGTATGACGTCATGTGCGTGAGTGGCGACGGCTTCAGCTTCGGCCAGGGCGCCCGGCACATCCGGCTCGACCGCGTCTTCTTCGACTCGAACGACGACGGCATCGTCATGAGCGACAGCTACCGCGACCCGCGCGGACGGGTCAGCCCCTGGCGGAAGGACCGCGACGACGCGGACCATTCGATCCGTGACCTGCGGGTCCGGCACAGCTACATCAACTCCTCGACGCGCGGCGCGGGCAAGGCGATCGCCCTGATTCCCTGGGGAACGACGAACCCGGACCAGACGAAGCAGGAACTCGACGGCGTGGAGGTGTACGACTGCGTGCTGGAAGGGGGCCACTCCGTAGGCACCTGGTGCGACAACCCGCACGACGGCAAGCCTTTCACGAACGAGGAGCGCGACGACTATGCGCCCGTGAAGAATTTCCGCATCATCGGCAACGAATACCGGAGTCTCTGCGACATCCTGTGGGTGAAACCGACCAACTTCATCACCGACTGCGGCCTGCACAGCGCCGACGACTTCGTCAATGCGAATTTCGCGCTCGGCCACAGTTACTGGACGATGGAAGGGAATGCAGACGCGGCGGTCGGTTACGGTTACGCTTCCGACGGCGGGTCGATCTATGAAGGCCTTTACCTGCAGCCCGACGCCTACGTGTTCACCGCGGAGGTCTGCGGCCGCGGCTCGCTCTTCGTCAAAGACCTCCTCACCGGTGAAGTCCTGTACGAAAAGCCCTTCGAAGCCGCTCCCGCTGCCTGGGAGATGGTCACCCTCCGCTTCGAAGTCCCTGCTGCGGCCGACCTGGGTCTCGGACTCGTTTCCGGCGAGGGCGCCGACGCTGCGGGCAATCCCGGCGCCCGGTTCCGCCGCTGCCGGCTGACCCGCTGAACGGCCGGAAGTAAAAATTTTAAAAAAATATTCTGATTTTTTTTGTTTTGGTCCGATATTCGCAATATGACCAGACAAAGGATACAGGTTATTTAGTAGTTAAAAATAGAGAGCCTTGATTTGAACGAAGAAAAACGGATGTAAGGTTAGTTGAACAAGAGAAAGGGGATCGGCATCGGGCCGGTCCCCTTTTCGTTTTCCGTCGCCCTGCGGCTCAGAGCTTCCGGTTCTTGTAGGATTCGATGCAGTTCGGGATGATGCGCTCGTACTCCGTGTCGGTGTAGAGCGGCGAAGAGATGATGAAATCGGCGGTGCTCCGGTTCGTGGCGAACGGGATGTTGTACAGGGAGGCCAGGCGGACCAGGCCCATGACATCGTTCTGGTGCCCCTGCATGATGAGGTTGTCACAGAAGAAGACGAGCATGTCGATCTTCCCTTCGGCGATCATTCCGCCGATCTCGAAGTCTCCGCCCAGCGGGCCGCTCAGCAGGCGGACCACCGCCGGCGCTTCGGGACCGAGCAGCTCGGTCAGAGCGGCGTCCACCAGCCGGCCGGTCGTGCCGGTGCAGTAAAGGTGACAGTGCTTGAGGGATCCGGCATTGAACCGGACCCAGTCCACCAGCTCCTGCTTGCGGGAGTCGTGCGCAACCAATGCGATATTGTTGATCATTTGCTTTAGGATTAGTCTTTTAATTTCTTGTATTTGAACCGTTTGGGCTCCGTGTCGCCGAGCCGTGCCCGGCGGTTCTCCTCGTATTCGGCGTAGTTGCCCTCGAAGAAGACTACGCTGCCTTCGCCTTCGAACGCCAGGATGTGCGTGGCGATGCGGTCGAGGAACCAGCGGTCGTGGCTGACGACCACGGCGCAGCCCGCGAAGCTGTCCAGACCGTCCTCGAGCGCGCGGATCGTGTTGACGTCCACGTCGTTGGTCGGTTCGTCCAGCAGCAGGACATTGCCTTCGTCCTTGAGCGTGAGCGCCAGGTGGAGGCGGTTCCGCTCGCCGCCGGAAAGCACCCCGCACAGTTTCTCTTGGTCGGCGCCGGTGAAGTTGAAGCGGGATACCCAGGCCCTCGCGTTGATGTCGCGTCCGCCCAGCCGCACCCACTCGGAGTTGCCCGCGATGGTCTCGTAGACGGTCAGGTCGGGGTCGATGCTTTTGTGCTGCTGGTCCACGTAGGCGATCTTCGCCGTCTCGCCGATCACGATCTCGCCCTTGTCCGGCTGCTCGATACCCATGATCAGGCGGAAGAGCGTCGTCTTGCCGGCGCCGTTCGGGCCGATCACGCCCACGATGCCGGCGGGCGGCAGCGAGAACGAGAGCCCCTCGAAGAGCACCTTGTCGCCGTACGCCTTCGTCACGTCGTGGAATTCGATGACCTTGTTCCCGAGCCGGGGGCCGTTGGGGATGTAGATCTCCAGGTTCGCCTCCTTCTCCTTCACGTCGGCCGCAGCCAGTTTCTCATACGCGCCCAGACGGGCTTTCTGCTTCGCCTGGCGCGCCTTCGGCGCCATCCGGACCCACTCCAGCTCGTGCTGCAGCGTCTTCCGGCGGCGGCTTTCCTGTTTCTCCTCCATCGCCAGCCGGCGCGTCTTCTGGTCGAGCCACGACGAGTAGTTGCCTTTCCACGGGATGCCTTCGCCGCGGTCCAGCTCCAGGATCCAGCCGGCCACGTTGTCCAGGAAGTAACGGTCGTGCGTCACCGCGATCACCGTGCCCTTGTACTGGCGCAGGTGGGCTTCCAGCCACTGGATGCTCTCCGTGTCGAGGTGGTTCGTCGGCTCGTCCAGCAGGAGGACGTCCGGTTCCTGCAGCAGCAGGCGGCACAGGGCCACGCGGCGGCGTTCTCCACCGGACAGGTTGCGGACCAGGGCGTCGTCGGGCGGGCAGCTCAGCGCGTCCATCGCCCGCTCGAGCTTGGCGTCGATGTCCCAGCCGCCCAGGTGGTCGATTCTTTCGGACAGTTCGCCCTGCCGTTCGATCAGCGCGTTCATCTTGTCGTCGTCCATCGGCTCGAGGAACTGCATCGAGATGTCGTTGTACTCCTGCAGGGCGTCCATCACCTCCTGCACCCCCTCCTGGACGATTTCCAGGACGGTCTTGTCCGGGTCCATCTGCGGCTCCTGCTCCAGGTAGCCGACGCTGTAGCCGGGCGCCCAGACCACTTCGCCGCGGAAGGAGGGCTCCACGCCGGCGATGATCTTCAGGAGGGTGGATTTGCCGGAACCGTTCAAACCGATGATGCCGATCTTGGCCCCGTAGAAGAAGGACAGGTAGATGTCCTTGAGAATCACTTTGTTGCTGTTCGGGAGCACTTTCCCGACGCCGTTCATCGAGAAGATGATCTTTTCGTCTGCCATCGTATGGGGTGTCTTTGCCGGGTTACAAACTGCTGCCTCCGATGAATCCGCGGAGCAGGGAAGTCGGAGGCACTTCCTTGTCCGGCACCGGCACGAAATAGTGCAGGAATTTCAGGAGCCGCCAGGCCTCGCTGTATTCCGGGCAGTTGCGCGGAACCGTGGCCAGGATGCGCTCCGCGTGTGTGCGGAGGACGGCGAATTCCACCAGGTAGGCGGAGTTGAAGAGGACGTCGGCCTGTTCCTGGAACGGATAGATCCATTTCACCTCGCAGCGCCGCACGTTCGGCCAGTTCCGGATGGTCTCGCGGGCCGTGAACGCCCCTTTGAGGAAGTCGCGGACGATGCGCCGCAGCAGGCGGTTGTCGCTCGTCGGGATGCTGTTGTGCGCGTCCAGCGGCAGGCTGGTGATCGTGTTGATGAAGATCCGGTACTTGTCGGATTCGGCGACCTGGTCCGTCAGCGCGGGGTTCAGGGCGTGGATGCCTTCCAGCAGGATGACGGTGTGCGCGTCCAGTTTCAGGCGCTTGCCGTTGAACTCGCGCAGGCCGGTGACGAAATTGAACTGGGGCACTTCCACTTCCTCTCCCGCCAGGAGTTTCAGCAGGTCTTTCTGCAGGTAGCGGTGGTCCACCGTCTCGAAGTTGTCGAAGTCATAGGTGCCGTCGGGCAGGCGCGGCGTCTCCTCGCGGTTGACGAAGTAGTCGTCCGTCGAGAAGGAGACCGGATGCAGCCCGCAGGCCTTGAGCTGGATGCTCAGCCGCTTGCAGACCGTGGACTTGCCGCTGCTCGTCGGCCCGGTGATGAGGACGAGGCGGACGCCCTTCCCGCCCTGGTGCCGGCGCTCGATTTCTTCGGCGATCTGCACGATCTTCTTCTCCTGCAGCGCCTCGGAAATCTGGATGAGGTCGGTGGCGCGGCCCTTCAGGATGGCTTCGTTCACGTCGCCGACGTTCTCCAGTTCCATGATCCGGTTCCAGCGGGAATCTTCCCGGAAGGCCTCAAAGGTCTTGGGCTGCGGGAACAGCGGCGCCAGGTCTTCGGGATGGTGCCGGTCCGGGATCCGCAGCAGGAAGCCGTCTTCCAGCAGCGAGATGTCCCACACCTTCAGGTAACCGGTGGAGAGGACGAGCGGGTCGTAGTAGAAGTCGGCCGTCCCTTCCAGCGTGTGGTAGGTCACGAAGATGTCGCCGCAGGTCTCGACCAACTTGGCGGTGTCGTGCGCCCCGTTCGCCCGGAACTGGCGCGCGGCGTCCTCCACGCGGGCTTCGTGCCGGCGGAAGGGGATGTCCGCGCGGACCATCTCCTCCATGCGGGCGCGGATCGCCGCCACGTCCCCGGGGAGGGGAGCGGTGCCGTCCGGCTTGTCGAGCAGGCAGAAGAATCCCTTGGAGATGGGGCGGCGGATGAGAAGCCGCCTGCCGGGGAAGACGTCCTGCACGGCCTTGTAGAAGAGAAAACAGAGGGAGCGGGCGTAGAAACTCCGTCCGATGTATGTCCGGTAGTCGAGGAATTCGACTTCCTGGCTGTGGTAGACGCGGAAACGCAGGCCTTCCGCCACGTTGTTGACCTTGGCGGCGAGGATGTCGTACGGTTTCTCGAATTCGAACGCGTCTGCGATGTCTTTCAGGGTGATCCCCTCGGGAAACTCCCGGGAGGTTCCGGTGTTTTTGCAATAGATTCTGACCATATTCACAAATATAATGATTCTGCCGGAAAAACCGATCCGCCCGAATGTTTATCTTTGCAAAGTAGAGTACCTATCGCGGCGGTTCTCCGCTTCCGATGGCGGGAAATTGAATATTTATATATATATTTGAAAACGTGATTTCGATTAAATGAAGAAACTACTGTTTTTTGCGGTGACGGCGCTGCTGGCGCTTTCCTGCGGACGGCGGAACGGACCGGCCGTCAAGAACGTGATCGAACCCCTTCCGGGCGGCGCCATCGCCCTCCAGGGCGGTTTCGAGAACGACATCCAGAACTGCATCGAGCACTGGAACATGGGCGTGATGCCCTACGAGAAAGTAATCGAGTTCTTCCGTACGGGCCGCGCCCAGTTCGCCCTCGGCGAGATGGCCGGCAAGGCCCTGCGTTCCGATGCGAAGTTGTACCGGTACACGCAGGATCCCGCCTTGAAGGAACTGACGAAGAAGTACGTCTACGAACTGATCGGCACGATGAAGCCCAACGGCAGCATCTCCTGCACCGCCGTGGATGAGCAGCCGGGTGACAAGGACGGCGACATCTGGGAGCGCAAGTACGTCATGCTCGCCCTGAGCGAGTACTATATGGACGTGGAGGAGGATCCTTTCGTCCTGGACGTCCTGGAGAAGGAGGCGCGCAGCATCATGGTCCAAGTGGGCCCCGCCCCGAAGAAGGAGATCACCTCCCTGGGCTGGAGCGCGAACCACATCGAGTCGTCCTGCGTCCTGGAGCCCTTCAGGCGCCTGTACAATTTCACCGGCAAGCAGGAATACCTCGATTTCGCCCGCTACATCGTGGAATCCGGCGGCTGCAGCGGCCATAACATGTTCGACCAGGTCCGCGAGGGAACCTGGCTCAGCAAGGTGGCGGAACCCTATCCGAAGGCCTACGAGATGCTCTCGGTCTGGGAAGGGCTCGTGGAGTACTACCGCGCCGTCGGCGGCGAGGAGTGGCTCCAGTGCATCCGGAACATGTTCGCGCTGGTCACGGGGTTCGAGCTGACGGTCATCGGCAATGCCGGCGCGGACGTCTGTCATCCGCTCCTCTACGGAGAGGGGTGGAGCAACACACGCATCGAGCAGACCAACCCCGACATCCATCGGATGATGGAGACCTGCGTCGGCGTGACGTGGATCAAGTACCTCTCGCAGTACCTGCGGCTGACCGGCGACGGCATGGCGGTCGACTATTTCGAAAAGTATATCTACAACGGCTTGATCGGCGCGATGCGTCCGGACGGAACGGGCTTCAGTTACGTGAACCTGCTCAACGGCTCGAAGGTGACGAACCACGGCTGGGGCTGGACGTTCGACGGCCTGCCCGTGACCTGCTGCAACCTCAACGGCGCGATGGGATTGGCCTACATCCCGTATTTCGCCGTGATGCAGCGTGCGCAAGGCCCTGTCGTAAACCTCTACAACGCCTGCAGGGCCACGGCGAAGACGGCTTCCGGAAAGCCGGTGCAGCTGACCATTGACGGCCGCTTCCCGCAGGAGAACACCGTCACGCTGACCGTGGACCCGCAGCGCAAGGAGCGCTTCATGGTCTTCCTGCACATCCCGCAGTGGAGCGAGAATACGGTCGTGACGGTCAACGGAACGCCCGTGACCGAACTGCCCTGCTATGGGACGAAGCACCTCGGACAGGGCTTCGACCGGGCGGTTTCCACCATTACGCCGGGCCATTACCTGACCATCGACCGGAAGTGGGCGCCCGGCGACAAGGTAGAGATCCGTTTCGACATGCAGGCGCACCTGCTGGACGCGCCGGAAGGCGGGCGGAATCCCGCCGGACTGGATTTCCAGGCCGTGCAGTGGGGCCCGATCGTCCTTGCGCGCGACGAGAACATCGACCCGGATTACAACGCCCCCGTGCAGGTGGTCGCCGGCGCCGACGGCAAGGTGGCCGTCGAGCAGGTGACGCCCCAGCGCGCAGGCACCCGCCTGGAGTTCGTCGTCCCGACGACGGACGGTCCCATCCGGATGGTGGATTACGCCTCCGTGGACTGCTGGGAGGGCTCCCACATCCAGACCTGGCTTCCCAAGAAATGAAACCCTTAATTCAGATCAGAATATGAAAAAGTATGTATGCGACGTGTGCGGCTATGAGTATGATCCGGCCGCCGGCGATCCGGAGGGCGGCATCGCTCCCGGCACTCCTTTCGAAGATCTTCCCGCCGACTGGGTCTGCCCGCTCTGCGGCGTAGGCAAGGACAATTTCAGCGAGGCCTAGGCGCCTGCTGCACCGCTATTTCTTCGGGGTGGTTCCTTTCGGAGCCGCCCCGAGGTATTTCCTGAGGACCGAGGCCAGTTCCGCCACCTGGATGTTCTCCTCCAGAAGGGTCCCGTCGGGACCGATCAGGATCATGTAGGGGATGTACTGGAAGCCGTAGACCTTGATCGGAATCTGCTGCGCGTTGATGATCTGCGGCCACAGCATCATCTCTTCGACCTGCGCCCGCTTCGTGTCTTCCGGATCGTCGCTGACGGCCACGCTCAGTACTTCGAACTTGTCGCCGCGGTACTGCTTGTACAGGTCCTTGATCACGGGCACGGCCCGGCGGCACGGGCCGCACCAGGAGGCCCAGAAGTCGACCAGCAGGTACTTTCCCTTGCCGGCGTAGTCGGAGAGTTTCTTGACTTGCCCGGGGGCTTCCGTGACGGTGAAGTCCTTGAATTTCACACGCTTGTCCTCTTTCCCCGCGTTGTTCTGAGCCCGCAGGGGAAGCGCTGCCAGCAGGCATGCGGCCAACAGAAGGGCGGCTGTCTTTTTCATAGGCGTTTCAGTCGAGATTCTTGACAATATACTTCGTCGTGCCCAGCCCCGTCTCCTCGCCGCGGTAGACGATGCGGGTGCCGTGGCGGGCGTTGATGCGCTCCAGCAGGGCGCGCGTGTCGTTGTCCGCGTCGTTGGGGAGGTTGAACACCTGGTCCAGGCAGAACTTGTCCAGCGCCACCGGATCCAGCGAAGCGGCGATGCCGATGTCCTGGATCGTAGGGTCGTGCGGGTGGGAATCGCAGTCGCAGTCGATGGACAGGTTGTTCATGATGTCGATGTACAGGATGTTCTTCCCGCCGCCGAAATACTCGTGGACGGCCTGCGCCGCCGCGGACATGGCCTCGATGAAAGGCGTGTTCTTTTCCGGCGACTCGAACCAGCCCTCCGGCGCGTGGAGGTCGCCCTCCGGCGTCGCCTTCTCAAACTTTCCGGCGGAGTGGATGTTCACCTTGCCGTTGGGGGAGGCGACACCGATGGACGCGTTCTTGAGGACGCCGCCGAAACCGCCCATCGCATGGCCTTTGAAATGGGCCAGGTTGATCATGAAATCGTAGTTTTTCAGGTGCGAGCCCACGATGTCGTACTTGATCCACTTGTCGTCCTTGACGGGAATCTTGAATTCGCCTTCCTCGTCCATGATGTCCACGGGCGCCACGTCGTAGAAGCCGTGGGCGCGGATGGTCTCCTTGTGCGCCTCCGTCGTGGCGCGGGAGCCGCCGTAGGCCGTATTGCATTCGACGATGGTGCCGTTCACCTTCCGGACGAGCGGGGCGATGAGGGCGGGCTTGAGGTAGTTGTTGCCGCCCATCTCGCCGGTGGAGATCTTCACGGCCACCCGGCCTTTGGCTTCGCGGCCGAGGGCTTCGTAGACCTTCACGAGGCTTTCGGGAGTGATTTCACGGGTGAAACAGACGACGGCCGGGGCCGTCTCTTCTTCCTGGGACTGCTGCGCTCCGGCCTTCTTGTTCCCTGCGGCGCCGCAGGCGGAAAGCAGCGCGGCGAGGCAGAAGGCCGCCAGGGCGTATCGGGTCGTCTTCATCATAAGCTTGAGGGATTATCGTTCCTGCAAATGTAAATAAAACAAACGAAAATGCGTAAATTTGTCTTCCGCGAAGAAGTGAAAAATGCGCAGCAGCCTTGTAATCATCCTGTTCGTCCTCCTTGCCTGCATCGCCTATACGTGCTGGCGGATCTGGCGGATCCTGCCGCTCTCCCCGCTGGGGAAGAGCGCGCTGACCGTCCTCTGGGTCCTGTGCTTCCTGATGGTGTTCCTCCATTACGGGGGCGGCGACCGCCTGCCGATGTGGCTTTCGGTCTTCACCTACGAGACCGGGACTTCCTGGATGATCGTCTTCCTGTACGTGCTGCTGCTTTTCCTCGTGCTGGGGCTGGGCCTGCGCCTTCACCTGGTGCCGGCTTCCCTGCTGAAAGACTCCGCCGCCGGCACCTGCCTGGTGGCGGGGCTCGTCGCCGCGCTGCTCGTTTACGGGAACATCCATTACCGGCACAAATACCGTGAAGTCATCGAGATCCGGACGGAAAAGCCGCTGGAGAAGCCCCTGACCGTCGTCCTGGCCAGCGACCTGCATGCCGGCTATCACAACCGCCGGCCCGAACTGGCTCGCTGGGTCGACCGCGTCAACGCCGAGCGGCCGGACCTGGTGCTCTTCGCCGGCGACATCCTCGACGGGGCCGTACGCCCGGCCCGGGAAGGCGGCTATGCGCAGGAGTTCCGGCGGATCGCGGCGCCCGTCTATGCCTGCCTGGGCAATCACGAATACCTTGCCGGCGCCGAACCGTCCGCGGCCTTCTTCGCCGAGGCCGGCATCCGGTTGCTCCGCGACGCTTCCGCGCGGGAAGGAGGCATCTGCATCATCGGCCGCGACGACCGGAGCAACGCGGCGCGGAAGGACCTGCCGGCGCTGATGCCGCAGGATGCGGTCTTCACCCTGCTCCTCGACCACCAGCCCGGCCACCTCGAAGAGGCCGAGGCGTGCGGGGTCGACTTCCAGTTCAGCGGCCATACGCACCACGGACAGGTCTGGCCCGGAAACTGGATTACGGATGCCCTGTTCGAAAAGGCCTTCGGGGCGCATCGTCGCGGGAACACCCGCTACTATGTGTCGTCCGGACTGGGCATCTGGGGCGGGAAGTTCCGCATCGGGACCCGCTCGGAATACATCGTGCTGCATATTCAACCGGAGGTGAGATGAACGCGGGCTGCATACGGACGGATTTCACCCTGGACGGGCGGCGGTGCGTGCTCTGCGCCTGCCCGCAGCCCGAGGTGCTGCTGGTCGAGCCCGTCGACGAGAACGACCTCGCCTTCCTCGACCGGGAGACGGAATACCTGGCGGCCCATGCCGGCCGGTCTTTTGCGCTGGCGACGTTCCTCATCACGGACTGGAACCGCGAGCTGACGCCCTGGAAGGCGGACGCGGTCTTCGGCCGGGAACCCTTCGGGGACGGCGCTCCACAGACCCTGGCCTTTGTCACGGAGACGCTGCTTCCGCACCTGCGGGACCGTTTCCCTTCCGCGGAGCGCCAGCCCGTCGTGCTCGGCGGCTATTCCCTTGCCGCGTTCTTCGCGTTGTGGGCGGGATATGTGCAGGAAGGGATCGATGCCGTTGCCGCGGCGTCCCCGTCGGTCTGGTATCCCGGCTGGATGGACTTCGCCCGGTCGCATGCTCCGAAGGCACGACGCATCAGCCTCAGCCTGGGAGACGCGGAGGAGCGCACGCGGAACCGCGTGATGGCGACGGTCGGGGACTGCATCCGCGAACAGGCGGCGCTGCTGGATGCCCGGGGCGTGGCGAACGTGCTGGAATGGAATCCGGGCAACCACTTCAAGGACACCGACGTCCGGACGGCAAAAGCCTTCCTTCGTGCCCTCGAAGGACCGGTTTTTGAAGGAGAAACGCAACGATGAAAGGATAAAAGAGTATAGGAACATGGGAACGGTAAAATGGATTGGCGGCTTGTTGGGCTGGGTGAGCGGGGGACCGATCGGCGCCCTGCTGGGGTATCTGTTCGGCGCCATCGTGGAGCGTTCCATCGACGTGACGCGCAAACTGCTGGAAGGCCCGTCCTCCTCGTCTTCAGGCGGGGGCACGGCTTCGTCATCGGGCCCGCGCGGCTATTCGACGACGCGCAACTATTCCGCGACGGAGCAGCGCAACAGTTTCTTCATCAGCCTGCTGGTGCTTTCTTCCGCTGTCATCCGGGCGGACGGGCGCACCCTTTCCTCGGAACTGAACGTCGTCCGTGAGTTCATCCGCCGCAATTTCGGCGAGGGCGCCGTCGACGACGCCATGCGGATCCTGGACGAACTGAACCGCAAGAACGTCGACGTCTATTCGGTCGGCGGGCAGGTCGCCGCGTACATGAACTATTCCCAGCGCCTGCAGCTCTTCCATTACCTGGTGCAGATCGCCACCGCGGACGGCGATTTCAGCGCGTCGGAGAAAAGCGTGCTGGAGGCGGTCGGCCGCGCCATCCGCCTCAATCAGTCCGACGTGGATTCGGTCATCGCGATGTTCTACAAGGACAAGCAGTCGGCTTACGCCGTCCTGGAAATCTCCCCGTCGGCGACGGACGACGAGGTCAAGAGCGCCTACCGGCGGATGGCGATGAAGAACCATCCCGACAAGGTGGCCACCCTGGGGCCCGAGGTGCAGAAGGCCGCGGCGGAGAAGTTCCGCGCGATCCAGGAAGCCTACGAAACGATCAAGAAAGAACGGGGAATCTCCTGATGGGGAAGTTCCTGACAACCAGAAACATAAAGACACGAATATGATGGACAGACGCACATTCCTCGGCACGGCGGCGGTCGCTACCGCCGGCCTTGCCGCGCAGGCGCCGCTGGCTGCCGCCGGTCTCGCCGCACCGAAACGCAAAGACAAGAAGAACGCCGTGAAACCGGACGAGATCCTGGTCCGTTTCCTCGGCACCGGCGCCGCCGACTGGAACGGACCGGACGAACGGGGGGAACACCGCCGCCTGAGCAGTGTCCTGGTCGACAACCTTTTCCTCATCGACTTCACGGCGACCGCCAAGGACATGCTTCCGGCGGACGTCCATCCCCGGACCATCTTCTACACGCATTCCCACGGCGACCATTATTCCCCGAAGGCGGCCTTGGAGATCGGGATCGAACAGGTGTACCTGAGCGAGACCATCCTCCAGAAGGGTATCCGCGACTTCCGGAAGGCCTCCGAGGAACTCGGCCTGCCGATGCCGGTCATCTCGACGATCAGCCCCGGCTCGTCCGTCCGGATGGGGGACGTCCTCGTCACGGCCATCCCCTCCAACCATTTCGTGAGCTTCGAGGAGCAGACGCAGATGTACCTGCTCGAGAAGAACGGCGTCCGGCTGGTCTATGCCACCGATACGGGCGGTATCCCTTGCAAGGCGGCCCAGATCGTGGGCATCGACGCTCACAGCAAGGGAAAGCCCATCACCGGGCTGATCATGGAGGCGACGATGGGCGTCGGCTATGACGACGATTTCCGCCTGTACACGCATTCGAGCGTGGCGACGGTGCACCAGATCTACCGCGTGCTCCATTCCACCGGGCGGTATACCCCGCCGGAAGGCCAGCCGGTCTACCTGACCCACATGGCCCGCGGCCTGCACGGAACGCAGGCGGAGCTGGACGCGACGCTGCCCGCTCCGCTCAAGGCAGCCTACGACGGCCAGGAAGTCGCTTTCAAGGCCGTGTAGCGGTTATTCCGCGTTTTCGAATCCGAAATACTCGCCCTTCCGGTCGGTCGGGACGCCGGTCTTCATCCAGGCCGGCATCGGGGCACCTTTGAGGTAATGGTCGAAGAACTGCTGCAGCCGCTTCGACAGGTCGATGCAGTTGCGGCGTTCCAGCAGGTTGTGCGCCTCGTCGTTGTACTCGACCATCCAGACCGGCCGCTCCAGGCGCCGCAGGTCGGAGAAGTACTCGATGCCCTGGTACCATGGCACCGCGCCGTCGGCGTCGTTGTGCATGATCAGCAGCGGCGTATGCACCTTGTCGGCGTGGAAGGCGGGGGAGTTCTCGATGTACAGGTCGAGTCCGCCCTCTTCCCAGAGGGTCTTCCCGATCCGGCTCTGTCCGCGCTCGTACTGGCCGGCGCGCGTGATGCCGGACTCCCAGCGGATGCCGCCGTAGGCCGAGGTCATGTTGCTCACCGGCGCGCCGGCGCCGGCCGCGGCGAACATGTCCGTCCGCGTGATCAGCCAGGCCACCTGGTAGCCGCCCCAGCTCTGCCCCTGGATGCCCATCCGGGCGGGATCCGCGCAGGCGTACTTCGCGCAGAGCGCTTCCGCGCCCGAGCAGATGCAGTTGTAGGCGCTCTCTCCGGGATGCCCGACCTTGTACTTGATGTCCGGTATGAAGCAGATGTAGCCGCGGCTCGTGAAGAACGGAATGTTCACGGTCGAGCGTGAAGGGGCCGGCGTCCAGAAGTTGTACAGCTGGTCGGAATACTTCTCATAGAAATAGATCATGACGGGCAGTTTCTCTCCCGGGGCGATGCCGTCGGGCAGGAAGACCAGGCCCTTGAGGGGCGTTCCGTCGTACGCGTTCCAGGTGAACAGCTCGGGATGCCCCCAGCGCAGGCTGTCCATCTGCGGGTTGACGGCCGTGACCTTCTCCGACGTGGCGAACCGGTCGTCGGTCAGGTACAGGTCGTAGCAGTGGCGGAAATTGCCTTTCTGGAAGGCGATCCGTCCGGCTTCCGGCGCCTTGTAGACGGCGGAGTAGGAACAGGTGTCCAGGAAATACGCGGGCGTGCGCGGCTTGTCCGTCCGCATCCACGCCAGGCCTTTCCGCTGGTCGTCCTCCTGGTGCACGCTCATCACCAGTTCTTCCTTGAGGGCGAGCGTGCGCTGCATCCGGGTCTTCCCCTGGTTGGCGGTGAAGCGGACCGGCGTCGGGAAGAAGGTGCGCATCCGCAGGTGCCCTTTCCGGCCGGTCCCGGCCGTCAGGTTCTCCGCCGAGGAGCCGTCCGGGGCGAATTTCCAGATGTCGTAGCGGTCGGCGATCAGCACGGCGCGGTCGCCTTCGATCCACTTGGGCGCGTTCTCGTAGGGGGACGGGTCGCCCGGGTGGTCGTCTTCCTCTTCGTAGAAGGCCGTTCCGGCCTGCGCCGTCAGGTTGGCCGTCGTCCCGGCCGCGATGTCGTAGGTGAACCAGTTCCGCGCCTCTTCGTCGTACCAGAGCAGGTACCTGCCTTCCGGGGAGGTCCGGACGGAGGCGTTCAGCTTCCGGGCGACCTGCCGGCGGGAGCCGTCCTCCAGGGAGACCAGGTCCACGTCGACGTCCGACCGGTAGGTCCAGACATACGAACGCGCATACGCGCCGTCATCCAGGGAGAGGGCCCAGGGGGCGGCCCCTCCGTCCATCAGGACGATGTCGTCGAAGAAGGAGGTCGTCAGCGGGACGATCCGGTCCGGCCGCTCCGTGTCGATGACGGCGGGATAGGTTTTCTTGACCGTGCGGTCGAGGTTCTTTTTCTGCTGGGGCGGCGTGTACGGGGCGTCCCAGTTCCAGATGTCCACGCGCGCCGTCTCGAAATCGATGATGGACGTGTCTTTCGGCGGCCGGATGGGGGCGATGCCGATGAATAGGCGTTTCCCGTCACGGGAGAAGTAGGGAGCGGAGTTCTGGTTGAGGGTCCAGCCGTCGGTTCCGGTCACCTGCGTGCCCTGTGCGACGACTTCCCGGGTGGCGCGCGCGGCCAGGTCCGTCAGGGAGAGGGCGAAGCGCCGGTCGCCCGTCTTGTTCGTGTCGAGCGAGGCGGTGAAGGCCAGCCGGACGCCCTGGTCGTCGAAGACCGGCGTCCCGTATTCCTCTGCGCCGCGGGCGAGGGTGTCGCGCCGTCCCGCCTGCACCAGCGCGACGGCGGAAACGGAGGCGGTGTCTTTCTTGTCCTTCCTGGCGGTGAAGGCCAGTGTCCGTCCGTCGTTCGAGAAAACGAACTTCTCGGCGCCGCGCAGGGTGTCCGCCTGTCCGGCGGCCGGGTCCACCAGGATGACGCCGGATACGCTCCGGCCCTTCCGGTCGGAGGAGTCCTTGTATTCCTTCCAGGTGGACCTGTAGGCGACGAGCGGCATCGCATCAAAGCCGGTGGAGAAAGATTCCGCGTCTGGGAACTTCTTGATTTCCATCGTCTTCAGGTTGATTACCGCAAGTGAATCTTTCACTTTGTCCTCGGCTTTCTTCTTGCGGATCCTCTCCTGCCGGGAGACGGCGAACGGCGGCTTGATCCGGCAGTAAAGCCAGCCGCCCCGGGGGTCGAGCGCAGGCAGGTAGCCCCGTTCCACCGTCAGCTCACGGACGGTCCGCGCGCTTTTCTTCCGCCCCGGAGGCGTCATGTTCCGGACGTGGAGGGCGCCGTCTCCTTCCTGCGGGGAGACCATGTAAACCAGGATGTTTCCGTCGGGCGTCAGTTCGGCGCTGTGGACCCGTTGCCAAGAATCGTAGACATCGTGGTCCATCGCCTTTTTCTGTCCGCAGGCGCGGATGGGGGAGAAGAGGAGGGGAATGCAGGCTGCCGCGGGCAGCAGGGAGAGGAGGATGCGTTTTTTCATGATTGCCCAAGTTACGAAAATCTTTCGTAAGTTTGTAAGTTATTCCGACGAAATGAAGACAAGACTCGCCATATTCGACCTGGACGGCACCCTGCTCGACACCGTGGAAGACCTCGCCAACGCGACCAACCACGCCTTGGAGCAGTGCGGTTTTCCGCCGCGTCCGGTCCCTGACTACTACACCCTGGTGGGCCGGGGCATCTACAACCTGTTCCGCGCGGCGATGCCGCCCGGAAACGCCACCGAGGAGAACGTGTCGAAGATGGCGTCCTTCTTCCTGCCGTATTACGGGGCGCACAACCGCGACTGCACGCGCCCCTATGCGGGCATTCCCGCCATGCTTTCCCGCATCACGGAGGAAGGCGTCGCGCTCGCCCTCGCTTCCAACAAGTACCAGGCGGGGACCGAGACCCTGGCCGCCCATTTCTTCGGGGCGTTCCGCTTCCTGCGCATCTTCGGGCAGATGGAAGGCCGCCCGATCAAGCCGGATCCGGCCATCGTGGACCAGATCATGGCGGCGGATCCGTCGCTCCGCAAGGAGGAAGTCGTCTATATCGGCGATTCCAACGTGGACATGCAGACCGGCATCAACGCCGGCGTACGGACGGTCGGCGTGACGTGGGGCTTCCGCAGCCGCGCCGAACTGGAGGCATACGCGCCCTGGCGCATCGTCGACACGCCCGAGGCCCTCGCCGAGGCGATCCTGGAACCTTTCGGCGCATGAAACGGCGCCTCCTGCTCCTCCTGCCGGCCCTTCTGGCGGTCGGGCAGCCGAAGGCGGCCGCGCAGCCGCTTCCGGCGCCCGCGAATCCGTATTGGAGCTTTTCCCTGCCGAAGCCGCGGCCGGTCGACGCCGCCGACACGCTCACGCTGCGTTTCATCGGCGACGTGATGATGCACCGTCCCCAGCTGAAGCACGATTACGCCGCCTTCTTCCGCCATGTGGCCGCACCGATGCGGTCGGCGGACATCGCCGTGGCCAACATGGAGTTCCCCCTGGCCGGGCCGCCGTACACCGGGTATCCGTCCTTCTCCGCGCCCGACGCCTATGCCTGGACCGTCTGCGCGGACCTGTCGCTGGACGTCGCCCTGCTCTCCAACAACCATATCCTGGACAAGGGACGCGGCGGGGTGGAGCGAACGCTGGAGGTCTACGACGCGGTGCGTGACTCGCTGGGTACGCTCCGGACCGGTGTTTCGCGCGATGCCGCCGAGGATGCCGTCCTGCACCCGGCGCTGATCCGCCGGAAGGGCATCAGCGTCGCCTTCGTCAATTTCACCTATGGGAACAACGTCGGGCCGCAGCCCTTCGACCGTCCGCGGATCGCCGTGATGGAGGAGGAAGAGGTGGCGGCGCTCGTCGCCCGGGCACGCGGGCGGGGAGCGGATTTCGTCATCGCCCTGCCGCATTGGGGAGAGGAATACCACCTGCGCCATTCGCGGGAGCAGGAAGCGTGGGCGCACCGGCTGGCATCCTGGGGCGTCGACGCCGTCGTGGGGGCGCATCCGCACGTGGTGCAGGACACGGCCTGCGTCTCGGGCATGCCCGTCGTCTATTCGCTGGGGAACGCCGTCTCGAACATGAGCGCGCCCAACACCCGCCTAGAACTCATGGCCACCCTGCGGCTGGTGCGCCATCCTTCCGGCCGGTGCGAAGTCCTTCCGCCCGACCTCCGGTTCATGTGGTGCACCCTCCCGGGCAAACTGACCGGGGGATACGCCGTTATCTTCGTGGACGAATGGGAAGGCCGCCGCGACGCCTGGGCGGATCCTTCCGACTATGATGAGATGATGGCGACGCTCGCGCGCGTCAAAGCCGCGACGGGCATCCGCTAGACCCAGCCGAGCCGGTCGGTGTTCCCGGCCACCCAGACGGTGTCACCCTCTTCGAAATGATAGTCCGGTTCTGGATTGGTGATAAAGGTGCCGTCGTGTAATACACTGATAATCATGCACTGATAGTCGCGCAGGGAAGTCCCCCGGAGGGTCTTCCCGACGAGGAAGGAATCCCCGTCCAGGACGATGGACTTGATCCGGAACGGATCGTCCTCTTCCGGCGGAAGGACGACCGCCTGTTTCATCATTTCCTGCAGCCGGCCGATCTGTGCGGAGGTGCCGACGGCGAGGATCCGGTCGCCGGGGAAGAGCGTCACGTCCCCGGAGGGTATGACGATGTTCTGCCGGCCCCGCGTGATCTTGATGATGTTGGCGCCTGACTCGCTCCGGAAGGGGATTTCGGCCAGTTTCCGGCCGGCGAACTCGGATTCCGGTTCGACCGTCAGGCTGACGGTGTGCACGTCGTAGTCGGCGAGGTTCTTCCGGACGGACGTCGCGACGGGCCGGTTGCGGCGTTCCTGCTCCTCTTTTTCGTTGAAGTTGGACAGGAAGCGTTCTTCCAGTGCGGAATACTTGTGCAGGGAGCGGCGGGCCGCGAAAATGAAGACGATGCCGGCCGCGATGATGGCGAAGACCGTCCATCCGGCCAGGTGGAAGTAGCTGGAACAGACGCCGAGGATGATGCCGATCACCAGGAACGCCCGCAGGAGGATGAGGCCCAGGATCGGCCAGATGTTCGACGACTTCTCGCGCAGGAGCTTGGGCGCGGACTGGTTGATGGAGCCGGCGTTGACACCCAGGCCGTACAGGAAGGGCGCCATCAGGGACAGGGTGACGGTGACGCACACCGCCTTGCGGAGGGTTTCTCCCGCGGAGGCGAGGAGTTTGTCCACCAGCGGGGCGAGGTACAGGTGCGACCCGATGGACAGGGCGGTGAGGATCACGCCGTACAGCAGGATCCTCAGCAGGTAGGCGGACAGGAGTTTCTTCCACTCGCTGTCCTCGGCGGCTGTGTGCTGCGCGGCGTTTTCGCCGTTGATGCGGAGCCGTTCCAGCCAGGACGGCGGCAGCTTGCGGACCAGCAGGTCGTAGGCCGGTCCGGCCAGCCGGATCATGTACGGGGTCGTGAAGGTGGTGAGCACGGAAACGGCGATGATCACCGGGTAGATGAAGTCGCGCATGACGCCGAGCGTGCGGCCGACACCGGCGATGATGAAGCCGAACTCACCCAGCTGCGCCAGCGAGAAACCGGTGTAGACGGCATTGCGTAACCCGTTGCCGGTAAGGATGATACCCGCGGCGGAAAAGAGAATGTGCGTGACGATGACCAGGACGGCGAGCAGCAGGATGATCGCCCAGTGCGCAGCGATGGCGGCGGGGGAGACCATCATGCCGACGGAGATGAAGAAGATCGCTCCGAAGAGGTTCTTGATGGGTTCCACCAGGTGGAGGATGTGTTCGCTCTCGATGGTCTCGGCCAGGATGGATCCCATCACGAAGGCGCCGAGGGCGGAGGAGAAGCCGACGGTGGTGGCCAGCGCGACCATGCCGAAGCAGAGGCCGATGCTGACGATGAGCAGGATCTCGTCGCTGAGGTAGTTCTTCGCCTTGGCCAGCAGGGTGGGGATGACGTAGATCCCGACCAGGAACCAGAGGATGAGGAAGAAGACGAGGCGGACGATGCTGCCGACCAGCTGCGACCCGGCGAACTGGTTCGAAGCGGCCATCGTCGAGAGAAGGACCATGAGGAGGATGGCGATCAGGTCCTCGACGACGAGGGTCCCGAAGACCATGCCCGCATAGGGCTTGTCCTTGAGGTGCATGTCCTCGTAGGACTTGATGACGACCATCGTCGAGGACATGGACAGCAGGCCGCCCAGGAAGACGCTCTCCATCAGGCTCCACGAGAGGGCCTGCGCCGTGACGAATCCGAGCAGGAACACACCGGCGAACTTGCACAGGGCCGTCACGATGGCGCTCGAGCCCACTTTCAGCAGTTTCTTGAAACTGAATTCCAGGCCGAGACCGAACATCAGGAAGATGATGCCGATTTCCGACCACTGCTCCACCGTCTCGGCGCTGGAGATGCCCGGGAAGAAGGAGATGTTCGGCCCGATCAGGAAGCCGGCGAGGATATAGCCCAGCACGAGGGGCTGCTTCAAGGCCTTCGACAGGAGGGTGAAGATGCCCGCGGAGATCAGGATGACGGCGAGGTCCCGTACGAGATGGAGTTCTTCTGACATGCGTATAGCGGATTCTGTCGCTAATTTAGCGAATTCTCGCCCTTCTGCAAAATCAAATCCGCCGCTTTTTCTTACATTTGTATGCTATGCCCATGATAAAGACTCTCTTAGGGCAGGTGGGCCGCTACCGGACCGCCGCCCTGCTCACGCCGGTCTGGACGGCGGCCGAGGTCGTGATGGGGGTGCTCATCCCCTATGTCACCGCCTCGCTGATCGACAAAGGCATCGGGAGCGGCGAGATGCACAATGTCCTGCGCTACGGCGGGGAAATGCTGCTGATCGCCTGTTTCAGCCTGCTGTTCGGCATCCTCGCCGGGCGTTTCGCCGCCTACTCCTCGACGGGACTGGCCGCGAACCTGCGCGAGGCGATGTACACTTCCATCCAGCGGTTTTCCTTCTCAGACATCGACAAATTCTCCACGGCCGGTCTCGTGACGCGGATGACGACGGACGTGAGCAACATCCAGAGCGCCTTCCAGATGCTGCTGCGGACCAGTTTCCGCGCCCCGCTGAACATGGTGACGAGCCTTTTCATGTGCTTCTTCATCAACGCCCGGCTGAGCCTTATCTTCCTGGCGGCGATGGTCGTCCTCAGCACGGCGCTCTTCCTCCTGATCCGCCGCGCCTCGCGTCTCTTCGTCCAGATCTTCGAGAAGTACGACGCCCTGAACGCCGTCGTGCAGGAGAACGTGTCCGCGGTCCGGGTCGTGAAGGCGTTCGTCCGCGAGGACCACGAGATGAGCAAGTTCGACAAGGCGGCCCTGTCGCTGTACACCCTGAACGTCCGGGCGGAGAGCCTGATGGCGCTGAACCACCCGGTCCTGAACCTCGTGGTGTACGGCTGCATCATCGCCCTCTCCTGGTTCGGCGCCCGCTATGTCGTGGAGGGCTCCCTGACGACGGGCCAGCTGACCTCGCTGTTCACCTACATCATGACGATCATGTCTTCGCTGATGATGCTGTCGATGATCTTCGTCCAGCTGACGATGAGCGTCGCCAGCGGGAAGCGGATCGCCGAGGTGATCGAGGAAGAGCCCGACATGGCCGATCCGGCCGATCCGGTGCGGGCCGTCCCAGGCGGACAGATCGATTTCAACCATGTCTTTTTTTCCTATAAGAAAGGTGGAGATAACGCGCTTGAAGATATTGATATTCACATAAAAGAAGGAGAGACAATCGGCGTGATCGGCGGCACCGGCAGCGGCAAGTCCACCCTCGTTACGCTGATCTCCCGCCTGTACGATGTTTCAGAAGGAAGCGTGCAGGTCGGCGGCATCGACGTCCGCGACTATTCCATGGAAGTCCTGCGCGGCCAGGTGGCGACGGTGCTGCAGAAGAACACGCTGTTCTCGGGCACCATCCTCGACAACCTGCGGTGGGGCAAGGAAGACGCGACGGAAGAGGAATGTATCGAAGCCTGCCGGCTGGCCTGCGCGGACGGGTTCATCGAATCCTTCCCGGACGGCTACCACACCGTCATCGAACAGGGCGGTACGAACGTCTCCGGCGGCCAGCGGCAGCGCCTGTGCATCGCCCGCGCCCTGCTGAAGCGTCCCAAGGTGCTGATCCTGGACGACTCCACCTCGGCGGTGGATACGGCGACGGACGCCCGCATCCGCGAGATGTTCGCCCGGCGGATTCCCGGGATGACGCGCATCATCGTCTCGCAGCGCATCCTGTCCATCCGCGACGCCGACCGGATCATCGTCATGGACAACGGCCGCGTCAATGGCTTCGACACGCACGAGAACCTGCTGCGCGACAATGCGATCTACCAGGACATCTATGAAATGCAGACCTCGGGCGCCGAGGGCGATTTCGATGAGAAGGAGGCAATGAAATGAGCAGTGCACCGGGAATGAAGATGAGGGACGGCGGCCCGCGCGGCGCCGGCCTCTCCAGGGAAGACTTGAAGAAGGGACTCGGGCGCGGCTCCACCGTGTGGCGCCTTTTCGGCCTGATCTGGAAGGAACACAAGTTCCGCCTGGGACTCGTCGTGGTCTGCATCGTCGTCTCCTCCCTGACGACGCTCGCCTCGTCCCTGTTCACGCGGACGCTGATCGACGACTACATCACGCCCCTGCTCGGGGCGGCCACCCGCGACTACGCGCCGCTGCTGCGCGTGCTCGTGAAACTGGGGGCCGTGCTCCTGACGGGCGTGGCCGCGTCGTACGCCTACAACCTGATCATGATCCACGTGGGGCAGGGAACGATGAAGAAGCTCCGCGACGACCTCTTCGCCCACATGGAAACCCTGCCCCTGCGCTACTTCGATTCCCACGCGCACGGGACCGTGATGTCCGTCTACACCAACGACGTGGATACGCTCCGGCAGGTCATCGGCAGTACGCTGCCGCGCCTCTTCCAGTCGCTGGTCACCATCGTCGCCACGCTGACGTCCATGGTCGTCCTTTCGCTGCCCCTGACCGGCATCTCCCTGCTGCTGGCCGCCCTGACGTTCTTCGTGACGACGCGGCTGGGCAAGCTGTCGAAGAAATATTTCTCCGCGCGGCAGGAGAACCTGGGCAAGGTGAACGGCTTCATCGAGGAGATGGTGTCCGGGCAGCGGGTCGTCAAGGTCTACTGCCACGAGCGGCAGGCGAGCGAGCAGTTCTCCGTCCTCAACGAAGCGCTGCGTTCCAGCGTGTACGACGCCAACCGGATCGGCAACATCATCATGCCGATCAACAGCAACATCGGAAACTTCGGCTACGTCCTCCTGGCGATCGCCGGCGCCGTCATCGCCCTGGAAGGCGGGCCGCTCACTTTGGGCTCGCTGGTCGCCTTCCTGACGCTGCACAAGAACTTCACCCGGCCGATCTCCAACATCTCGAACGAGATCAACTCGCTGGCAATGGCTTCGGCGGGTACGGACCGCGTCTACGCCATGCTGGATGAGCCCTCAGAAGTTGATAACGGAAATGTTACATTGTGTAACATTGGTGTTTCTCCTGCTGGTAATCAGATAGAAACAACGGAAAGAACAGGCGCTTGGGCGTGGAAGGATCCGCAGCGGGAAGAACTGGTTCCCCTGCGCGGGGAAGTCAGCCTGAAGGACGTCGATTTCGGCTATACGACGGAAAAGCAGGTGCTGTATGACATCAACCTGACGGCCTATCCGGGGCAGAAAATCGCCTTCGTCGGCGGGACGGGTGCGGGCAAGACGACCATCACGAACCTGATCAACCGCTTCTATGAAATCCAGGACGGGGTCATCACGTTTGACGGCTTCGACGTGCGCGACATCCGGAAGTCTTCGCTGCGTTCCAGTCTCGGCATGGTGCTCCAGGAGACGAACCTTTTCTCCGGTACGGTGCTCGAGAACATCCGTTACGGCCGGCTCGACGCAACGGACGAGGAGTGCATCGCCGCGGCGCGGCTGGTCTATGCCGATCCGTTCATCCGCCGTCTGCCGGCGGGCTACCGGACGGTGCTGGCCGCCGACGGCGGCAACCTTTCGCAGGGGGAGCGGCAGCTGCTCGCCATCGCCCGCGCCGCCGTCGCCAATCCGCCCGTACTGATCCTGGATGAAGCGACATCCTCCATCGATACGCGTACCGAGCGGCTGATCCAGAAAGGCATGGATTCCCTGATGAAGGGGCGGACGACCTTCATTATCGCCCACCGGCTGTCGACGGTTCAGAACGCCGACTACATCATGGTGCTGGACCAGGGGCGGATCATCGAGCGCGGCAAGCATGCCGAGCTGCTGGCCTTGCAGGGCAAGTATTATGAACTCTATACGGGGAACCAGATCGTATGACGAAGCAGGAAAGATATGATGCGGTGTTCGCGCAGGTGGAGGCGCTCCGCCGCGGCGAGGAGGATTGGATCGCCCTGTGGGCAAACGCGGCGGCGGTGCTTCATGCCGCCTTCGGATGGTGGTGGACCGGTTTCTACCGGGTGGTCGGGGAGGAACTGGTGCTGGGTCCGTTCCAGGGTCCCGTGGCGTGCATCCGCATTCCGTTCGGGAGGGGTGTCTGCGGTACGGCGTGGAAGGAGGACCGGACGGTGGTCGTTCCCGATGTGGAGCAGTTCCCCGGGCACATCGCCTGCAGCAGTGCGTCTCGCAGTGAGATTGTCGTTCCGCTCCGGCGTGATGGCCGTGTGGTGGCCGTCCTGGACATCGACAGCCGCGACCTGGCCGCTTTCGATGACGTGGATGCTGCTTGCCTGGAGCGCATCGCTGCCCTGCTCGCCTGAGCCGGGCCCTTTCCGCCGTCCCGGCCTCTGTGTCAGGTTTCTTATCCGCCGCTCCGGCCTCCTTGGAAAGCCCAACTTGCACTTTGTGCATCCCTATCCGGGCGAATGGGCGGCCGCCTTTCGGTGTCCGGTTTCTTATTCGCCGCTCCGGCCTCCTTGGAAAGCCCAACTTGCACTTCGTGCATCCCTATCCGGGCGAATGGGCTTTCCAAGGAGGCCGGGACGGCTGGAGGCCCACATCGCCCCCTGAACGTGGTGCCCGATAACGTACTGATAATTAGAGAAATCGTGTATCTCCTTAGCCCGAAATCGAGGGAAGGAAAGTATTGATAATACTGGGCATCAAACAGTTACCTGGCACGGCTTTTTTGGCGAAACGGGCACTGCGCCGCATGATTGCGCGATGGTGCAGAACGGTATCAATAGATCGGCGCACCGTCCGCCATGTCGCCGGAATTACCACGCTGCCGGAAGCGCCAAATTGCCGGGAGGAAAGGTCGCTCCATGAAATCGGCCCTGGAGGGGATTTCAGCTGTCGCGACCTCTGGGAAATGGGCAAGAAAGGGGTGTTTCAGTCTGGTCGCGACAGATTTTCGGCCCCACAGGGCATTCCGGGTGTCGCGACCTCCGGAAGATAAGGATGCAGCATCGCTCGCCATGCTGCCTGAAAAGGCGGGGATGAGATGCTGCCATCCGGACGGAAAGTGAATCCGCCGCTTCAAGGCCGTCCGGCGTGGCAGATGAATGTCATCCGATCTTCATCCGGCCCCGGCGAAAGTCATTCCTTTTGTTTTATATTTGCAGAAACGAATTACACGAAATGAAAGTGCAGTTTTTTTTAATACTAATCACATTGACTGTTTGTTGTCAATTAAATGCACAAACAGGAATTGCTGGAAATGAACGATACAATTCCTACGAGCAATGTATTTACGTTGATAATCTGGCCCAAGAATTAATTCCTGACATTTTTGTCGGAACCTATTACTGTAAACTTAAATCGTCAGGCTATAAAACTTCACAGTTCTTTGACACGTTCCATAAAAGAAGGGAGGTGCATATACGGACGAATAAAGCAAAAGACGGTTATCTATTTGTGAATGAAAGCATTATGGACAAGGTCGGAAGTTTAAAGTGCGAGTTGGATAAAATGGAAGTTTCGTATGTATATAACAACAAGTCCGTAAGGACAAAGAAAGAAGTAAAGAGGGTACTTCGGTTAAGAGAAAAGTATATCCAGCATGCAGCGATTACAATAGACGAGCATTTGGGGGTAATCGACGTTCATGTTTTGACAAAATAGCCTCAACGGGACGCTTACACGAATACTCCATATCTATTCTGTAAAAATGAAACAATCTTTGCCGCTATAAACAAGTGCGAAACCGCTGCTTATGAAACGAAAAGGAAACATGATCATCATGGGTAATGTAAAATCATTATTCATCCTGTTATTTGCGTTCATCGCTTTCTCTTGTTCATCAAAACGCCCGGAACTGGATGAAAACATGGTGGACAACATCGTTTTCTGCTCCATTCCGAGGAATACGGAGTACCCGAATGGAAAGCATACAGTTGGGGATTTCTTTACAGCAAGGCGCAGTCCACACTACCGAGATACCGTTATAACCGACAGGGTATTCATCCATAAGGTCGTTTCTTATTCAAATCATTTACGGCGCAAAAGAAAGAGCCCTTTGGATATAAGGATGGTTATGTTGATAAAACTGACAACCGGCGAGACAATTCCAGTTTCTTTCGGGGCGTTTAATAATCGTAGTATACAATACAACGGCATCAGCATGAAACCGGACAGTTTGTTCTACGACTATGTTCTGTCATACGCATACATCCCTTTATTTCCCCATACATGGTATTATGAATCAAATCATATCTTCCCGAAAGATACGACCCATGATCATGATGAAGAAATGGTTCCCTACACAGTTGAAGATTAACGGCAACACCACCCATGACGGGCGATCCGGCTTCAATACAGTTTCGAGCCGTGGAATTCGCGGGCGCCGGTAATCCGCGCCAGGGCCTGCAGGTTGTCCGGCGTGACGCCGCAGCCGGGCATGATGACGATGCGCCCCCGGGCTTTATTGACCAGTTCCTGCAGTATCATGCGGCCGCTCCAGGCATCGGCCGCATGTCCTGAAGTGAGCAGGCGGTCCATGCCCAGCCCGATGATGGCTTCCAAAGCCTCGAAGGGATCATCCGAAAGGTCGAAGGCCCGGTGGAAGGTCAGCTGCAGGCCGCCTGCGTGCGAGAGCAGCGACGCCATGACCGGGATATCGACTTTCAACGCACGGTCCAGGGCGCCGATCACGACGCCGTTGACACCGATGCGCTTGCAGCGGTCGATGGACCGGCACATCTGCCGGACCTCTTCGGGAGCATAGGTGAAACCGCCCGCGCGGGGCCGGATGAGTACGTTCACCGGAATGTCGCCGGCGGCCGCGAGGGCGGCCTCGGTCAGGGGTTCGGAGGGGGTGAGCCCGCCGGTGGAGAGATGTTCGCAGAGTTCGATGCGGTTCACTCCTTTCCTTACTGCCCGCCGTACGCTCTCCAGGTCGGGGCAGCATGCTTCTATAAACAGGCTCATAGGTGCGGGATGATGCGTCCGAGGTCCGCGGCGAGGGACGTGTTGTATCCGCGCGACAGGTAGAAGATACGGCCGAAACTGTCGCAGATGGCGACGACGGGAAGCGTCCGCGGCTCCGGGAATGCCTGCAGGACAGGGGAGTCTGCCGGAAGGACGACCACGGGCCGGCCCCAGGTCTCCAACAACGCCGATGCGGCTTCCAGCTCCCGCCGGGCGTGGCTGGAAGGCTCGTCTTTGTCTCCGAGAACGGCGACGAGGAAGAAGCCGCGGCCCGTCTGGGGGAGCAGCGGTTCGACGTCCATCGTCCCGATGACGGAAGGCAGGTCCCCGGCGTCCCGGACGACGGGGGAGAGGGCGCGGCGTTCCCCTTCCTCCAGGGCGAAGAAGTCCAGGCGCGCCAGCACGCTGCCGTCGGCAAGCCGCCTTCCCGTCGTGAGAAGGTAATAGCCGGGATCGACGGCCAGGACTTCCGGAAGCCCCGATTCTTCATAGTCCAGCAAGGTGGTTCCCTCGGGGGAGAAGCGTGTGAGCGTGTAGTCCTTGAAATACCGGTCGGAATCAGGGACGAGGAAGGCCTTGGGGGAGTCCCGCTCGATCCGGCCGGTGACCGCGTCGTAACGGGCTTCGATCCCGAGGGCGCGGCAGAGACCGACATAGAAGATGTTGAACCCCAACGAATCCGCCTTCCGGGCTTTCCAGACGGCCGCCGGGGAGGTGCGGAGCCGCTGCGGATTCCGGCTGTCGTCCACGGTGATGTTCCTTCTGCACCAGTCCATCACTTCTTCCCGGGTGCGCAGGCCGGACACTTCCTCCGACTCCAGGATGGCCTTCCGGTACGGCCGGAGGGGTTCCAGTTCCACCCGTCCGGAACCTGTTCCTGTCAGGAAATCCTCCAAGGCGTCGTAGCGGACGTCGGTCCGGTCTTTTTCCGACAGGAGCGCCAGCACTTCCTCGCCGCGGCCGGGATGTTCGGAGAGGAATCGTTCCACCGCGTGGTTGACGTGGTCGTGCGCGCTTCGGATAGTGTCTTCCCGGGCCAGGCGCCCGGCATTGGCGGCGATCATCTCTTCCGTGGCGGAAGACGGAAGCGGCTGCTCCGGCGGGGGCGTTATCGTCAGTTCATCGGTGAAAGCCTCCCCGAACGTGTGGTTCAGCTCCACGGTGAGGCTGTCCCCGGAAACGACGCCGTAGCCGAAGCGGGAGCCTTTCCATGCCAGGACGAACATGTCCCCGAGCCCCATGTCCAGGGAAGTCCGTCCCTCCCCGTCGGCCTTGTAGGTGACGACATTGTAGAACTCCGCATAATTGTAGATGCGGAAACTCACGGAAGCGCCGGCGGCGGCTTTCCCGTCTTCCAGGACGGTCACCGTGCTCTTGCGTGCCGGGACATAGCCCCGAATGACGTTGATTTCCGTATAGCAGGGCGTCTTCCGGATCACGTCTTCCTCTCCCTGGTAATCGCCGTATACTTTGGTGTGGAGGATCATGGCCCGGGAGACCGAACTGTTGAACCAGGCGCGGTCCAGGGTGGGTTCCGGCTCGCAGGCGCCCATGAAATGCCAGCCGTCTCCCGTCCAGACTTCCACCCAGGCGTGGTTGTCGTCGGTATGGGCCCAGCGGGGCGTGTAGACCTGCCGGGCCGGGATGCCGGCGGCCCGCAGGGCGGCCACGGCCAGGACCGACTCCTCCCCGCAGCGTCCGACGCCCCGGAGGATGATCTCTTCCGGCGAGCCCGTCCGCGCGTCGGAGGGTTCGTAGGTGGCCTGTTCGTGGCACCAGTGGTTGATTTCCAGGGCGGCTTCGGCCAGCGAAAGGCCGCCGATGCGGGCACAGAGGGTGTCGGCATACCGGGTGCGGAAGTCGTCCAGCGTCTCGTTGTTCACCCGGAGGGGGAGGACGAAGTGCCGGAATTCCCGTTCGGGGATGTCCCATGCCATCTGCCTGCGCACTTGCAGCGTCTTCTTGACATTGGCTTCCCAATAGCTCCGGTCGTACTGGAGACTGTCGGGAAGCGGCATGTAACGGTACAGCCACGCGACGTAATCTTCGACGGGATTCCGGCAGGAGCTGATGCCTGCCAGGGCGATGACGGCCGCGAGGAGCCACTGTTTGCTCATGTTCCTTCTTTTCATGCGATAAAAATATGCATTTTTATTCTTATCGCAATGCAGGAGGCTTATTATGCCTTCCGGGCAGCGCCATCCGCCTGCCGGATCTCCACGCGGCGGATCTTGCCGCTGATGGTCTTGGGTAGTTCGTCGGCGAATTCGATGATGCGCGGGTATTTGTACGGCGCCGTCGTCTGTTTGACGAAAGCCTGAATCTCTTTCACCAGTTCCGGACCGGCCTGGCTGCGGTATTCCCCCGTCAGGACGACGGTCGCCTTCACCACGAAACCGCGCAGCGGGTCCGGAACGCCCGTCACGGCGCATTCTACCACGGCCGGATGCATCATCAGCACGCTCTCCACTTCGAACGGGCTGACCCGGTAGCCGGACGTCTTGATGATGTCGTCATTCCGCCCGACGAACCAGAAATAGCCGTCCTTGTCGCGCCAGGCCAGGTCGCAGGAGTGGTAATAGCCCCCGTGCCAGATGGCCGCGGTCTTCTCGGGCTCGCGGTAGTATCCCTGGAACAGGCCGCAGGGCTTCCGTCCCGGCAGCGCGCGGATGCAGATCTCTCCGATCTGGCCGTCGGGCACGGGCTCGCCGTCCGCGTCCAGCAGGACGATGTCGTACTGGGGTGAGGGGACGCCCATGCTGCCCGGTTTCGGCTCCATCCAGGGGAAGGTCCCGAGGGTGAGCGTCGTCTCCGTCTGCCCGAAGCCTTCGTGGATCTTCAGCCCGGTTTTCTCCAGCATCGTGTCGTAGACGCTGCCGTTGAGCGCCTCGCCGGCCGTGCAGAGATAGCGCAGGGAAGAGAGGTCGAAGCGGGAGAGGTCTTCCTGGATCAGGAACCGGAAGACCGTCGGGGGAGCGCAGAGGGAGGTGATCCGGTACCGCTCGATCATGCCGAGGATGTCTTCCGCCTTGAAGCGGGTGTGGTCGTAGACGAAGACGGCTGCGCCGGCGAACCACTGTCCGTAGAGTTTCCCCCAGACCGCCTTCCCCCAGCCGGTGTCGGCGATGGTGAGGTGGAGGCTGTCCGGACCCAGGTTGTGCCAGAATACGCCGGTCATCAGGTGCCCCAGGGCGTAGGTTTGGTCGTGGGCCACCATCTTCGGCTCGCCGGACGTCCCGCTGGTGAAATACATCAGGAGGATGTCGTCGTTCGATCCGCGTTCGGCGGGGCGGACGAAATCCGGGGCGGACGTCCATTCTTTCTGGAAGTCGTGGAAGCCGGGAGGGACTTCAGGACCGATGCTGACGAGCGTCTGGACGGTGCCGCCCAGGCCGCCGCACTGCGCGACCGCCTTGCTGACATGTCCGAGGATATACGCCTCGCCGGCGCAGACGATGGCTTTGATCCCCGCCCGCTCGATCCGGTAGACGATGTCCAGGTCGGTGAGCAGGTGCGTGGCGGGAATGGCGATGGCGCCGATCTTCTGGAGGGCCAGCATGGTGATCCAGAACTCATAGCGTCTTCCCAGCATGATCATCACCATGTCGCCCCGACCGATGCCGAGGGAGGTGAAATAGCCGGCCGCCTTGTTGGATAAATTCTTCAGGTCAAGAAATGTAAAACGCTTGCAATCACCGTCTTCGTTTGTCCATAAGAGAGCGAGCTTGTCAGGCTCTTCGTCTGCCCATACGTCCATGACGTCAAAGGCGAAATTGAATCCGTCGGGAATCTTCAGCCGGAAGTTCTTCCGGAAGTCTTCCATGTTCTCGAAGTGCGTCTGTTCCAGAAAGCGTTCTATCATAAGCATTGGCTCTTTCGATGCGGCGGCAAGGTAGACCTTTTTCCCAAACGAGGCAAGCCGGAGGAAGAAAATGGGGGTGATTTGTGGGAAAAATGGACATTTATGCTTGTTTTGCTTGTCTTGTTTGGTCTTTTTTCTCATATTTGCAAGGATGAAAGGAAAAACTCCCACCATGCACCTCGACATGGTGCCCCCGTTGGCCCGCACCCTCTCCCTGAAGGACGAGGTGGTCATCTCCGACAACCTGGACGGCCGCATCCCGTCCGGCATCCGGCGCAGGATCGACCGCGGCCTTCCGACGCGCACCCTGTCACCCTCGTCGATGACCTTCCCCTACAAGGTCGCCTTCCATGTGATCCTGTTCGTGGACGCGGGGAGGGTCGACTGCCGGATCAACCTGCAGGAGTACAGGATCGAGGGATGCTCCCTCTTCCTCATGCCTTCGGGCATGGTCCTCGATTCGCTGACCTACCAGGCCGGTACCCGCTTCCTGATCGTGGCCTACACGGACGCGGGCAGCCTGCTCCCGCCGACGGCGCGCTCTTCCCGGATCATCCGCGCAGCCACTTTCACGCCGCTCTACCTGCCGGTCAGTCGCGAGCGGATGGACCGCTACCTGCAGCTGCTGCGCGTCGTCCTGCACGTCGGCGAAGGCGGCGAGGAGTATATTTTCAAGGAAGACATCGTGGAAGGTTTCGCGCGGGTCATCGCAGGCGGTATCGCCCGCATCATCCTGGAGCAGAGCGCGCGCCGGAAGGCCTCCGGCCGCGGGCCGGACTTGCTCCGCCGGTTCGTCTCGCTGGTACAGGCCCGTTGCACCGAGCACCGCGACCTCTCCTTCTACGCCCGCGAACTGTGCGTGTCCGCCAAGTACCTGTCGCGGGTCGTGAGCGAGTATTCCGGGCGGACGGCGTCCGACATCATACGGGAGAACGTCATCCCCCAGGCGCGGCTGCTCCTGAGCCTGGGCGAGTACAACGTGCAGCAGGTCAGCAACCTGCTCCATTTCCCCAACGCGTCCTATTTCGGGCGCTATTTCCTCCATGCGACGGGGATGACACCACGCCAGTACCAGCAGCAACTGCATCGATAGGGGCGTTTGCTTTTGTTTCCGGTATTCCTTATCTTTGAAGGACACTGAAACGAATCCATTATGTCCTTCTACCGACGACTGCCGGCCGCCCTGACCCTCTTCCTTTCCCTTGGCGGGGCGTTGCACGCACAAAACGACACGACTGCCGTGGCGGTGCAGGCCGCTTCCCACACGGTGGACGAGAGCCGGATGAACAAAGGTCTCGTTACCAGCGGCATCGGCGCCCTGAGCGGGCAGAGCGCGGGCGTGACCGTCTCTTCCGGCGCCAACCCGGCCGCCATGCTCAGCGCCGTCCGTGTGCGTGGAACCACCTCGCTGACCGGCGGGAACGACCCGCTGGTCATCATCGACGGGGTCGCCTCCGACCTCTCGACGCTCGGTACGCTGTATCCCGGCGACATCGAGCGCTTCAACATCCTCAAAGACGCTTCCGAGACAGCGCAGTACGGCTCGCGCGGCGCTTCCGGCGTCATCGAGGTGACGACCAAGAAAGGCCGCGGCGGCGCTTTCAGCCTGCGGTACGACGGCACGGCGGGCGTCGAGGCGGTCAGCCGCAACCTGCGGATGCTTTCCGCAGACGGTTTCCGCCGCCTCAACCGTTCGCTCGGCCGTTCGTTCCCCGACATGGGGATGGATTCCGACATGCCGGGGTCCATCCTGCGCCTGGGCGGGGTGCAGAACCATCACATCGCATTCGGCGGCGGAACGGACGAGAGCCGGTACCGGGCCTCGCTCGGCGTCCTGGACCATTCGACGGTGGTGCGGACCAACGCCTTCAAGAACTATACGGCCAAGCTGGACGTGTCGCAGCAAGCGTTCGGTGGGTTCGTCTCCTTCGACCTGGGCATCTTCGGCTCGCTGCTCCGCTCCTCCGACCTGCATGACATGCAGCATCTCTTCTATTCCTCGGCGGCCTTCAACCCGACTTTCCCGGAGGGGCCTTCTGCCGACGGCAGCTACCCGCAGATCCCTTCGGCCAGCCAGATCAACCACCCCGCCTCCCTGCTGGAGAAACAGGACGACGCCGACAACGCCCATTTCAACACCCATCTGCAGGCGAAGCTGCATCTCGCTCCTTCGCTGTCACTGTCGCTCTTCGGGTCGTACTCATACAACGTGATCAGCGACGCGCACTATTTCCCGACGATCGTCTGGTCGCACGGCGAGGCCTACCGCGGCGAGGACCGCTCACAGGACATGCTCGCCAGCGCGAACCTCGCCTACGCCCGCCAGTTGGGCGACCACCGGCTGGACGCCCGCTTGCTCGCCGAAGTGCAGCAGGTCCGTGCGGACGGTTTCTGCGTCACGACGACGAACTTCTCCACCGACGCCCTGGGCTACAACGCCATCCAGGCCGGCGCCGCCCGCCTGTGGGACGGCACCTTGTCCTGGTTCGAGCAGACGCGGATGCTCTCCTTCCTGACCGGGGCGGACTACGCGTTCGCGGACCGGTACTTCATCTCTGCCTCGATGCGCGCGGATGCCTCTTCGAAGTTCGGCCCGAACCACCGGTGGGGGTTCTTCCCCTCGGTTTCGCTCTCGTGGGATGTCCTGCGCGAGCCTTTCTTCCGGGCGCCGGCCTGGCTCTCCGGCCTGAAGCTGAAGGCCGGTTACGGACTGTCCGGCAACCAGGACGCCCTGGGTGCGTACAATTCGCTGGAACTAGTTGAGCCTTCCGGCATCATCGGGTACGAGGGCGTGCCGACGACGACTTTCGGCATCGTCCGGAACGCTAATCCCGACTTGAAGTGGGAGGTCCGTTCCTCGACGAACTACGGACTCGAATCCGCCTTCCTGGACGGCCGGATCGTCTTCACGGCGGAGTATTACCGCTCCCTGACGCGGGATATGCTGTATGAATACGAGGTCAGCGTGCCTCCGTTCGCCTACAACCGCCTGGTCGCAAACCTGGGGCGCATGTCCAACCAGGGCCTTGAATTGGGGCTGGGCTGCACGCCGCTCCAGCGGGAGGAGACCCAGCTGAACGTCAACGTGAACCTCGCCTTCCAGCGGAACCGCCTCGTCTCCCTCGGCGGTTGGTACCGCGGGGAGTATCTCGATGCGCCGGAGGTAGCCGGCATCAATGCGCTGAACGGGGCCGGCTTCCACGGCGGCCACAACGATGTGGTCTACCAGATTGTCGGACAGCCCCTCGGCGTCTTCTACCTGCCCCATTGCACCGGCCTTCAGCGGGGCGATGACGGATTCTACCGTTACATGATCGAGGACATATCCGGCGACGGCGTCCTGGACGACGGCGTCGACCGCTACATTGCCGGACAGGCGACACCCAAGGCAATGCTGGGCTCCAACGTCTCCTTCCGCTGGCGCGAATGGGACATCACCGTGCAGGTGAACGGCGCGTTCGGCCACAAGATCTTCAACGGGACTTCGCTGACCTACATGAACCTGGGTTCGCTGCCGTACTACAATGTCCTGGAAGAGGCACCGGAACGCATGATCGCCGACCAGACCGTCACGGACTACTGGCTCGAGAAAGGCGACTACCTGAATGTCGACTACGTAACCCTCGGCTGGAACGTCCCGGTCCGCATTCCGGCCATCCAGCACCTTCGGGTCAGCGCTTCGGTCAACAATCTATGCACCCTGACGGGCTACAGCGGCCTGACCCCGATGATCAACTCCACCGTCGTGAACAGTACGTTCGGCCTGGACGACAAGGTCTCGTTCCCGGTCTACCGCTCCTTTACCCTCGGTCTCAGCATCCAATTCTAAGCATCACCGCCATGAAAGGAAAACATATCATCTCAAGACTCCTGCCCCTGCTGGCGCTGCTGTCCGGCTGCGGTTTCCTGGACGAGGAACCGAAGGACCAGCTTCCGCGCGAAGACCTGCTCGGCTCTGACCGTGGAATGTACCTGGCGACCCTGGGTAACCTGTATTCCATGATCGGCTCCTCGCAGGCCGGCGAGGGACTGGCCGGGACGTACCGCGGCGTCTACGACCTGAATACCTTCACGTCAGACGAAGCCATCCTCCCGACGCGGAGTTCCGACTGGTACGACGGCGGACTGTGGCAGCGCCTGCACATGCATGCTTGGGAGACGGGGGAGGCCCCGCTCAAGAACGCATGGAACTACCTGTACAAGGTGATCGTCATGGCCAACCAGGCCATCGAGGACCTGAAGGATTATCCGCAGTGGCGGCAGGAAGCCCGGGCGGTGCGCGCCCTGTACTATTACTATCTGCTGGACCTCTTCGGACGCGTGCCGCTCGTGCAGGCGGCGGACGTGTCGATGGACAAGGTGGCGCAGTCGTCCCGGCCGGACGTCTTCCGGTTCGTCTTTTTCGAACTGAATGACGTGCTGGACGACTTGTCCGGGGAACGGAGCAACATACCGGGAAGCTATTACGGCCGCGTTACGCAGCCAGTCGCCTTGTTCCTGCTGGCGAAGCTCGCCCTGAACGCGCCCGTCTGGCTCGTGGACGACTGGACGAAGGACCCGCCGCTCGGCGGAGCGGACTTTACCGCGGAGGCGGAAGGCCGCCGGCTGAATGCCTGGGAACTGGTGGAATACTATTGCGGGCGGCTCGCGCTGCCTTACGGGCTGGACCTGGAGGAGCAGTATGGGACGAACTTTTCCGTCCACAACGAGTCTTCGGTGGAGAACATCTTCACGATTCCGATGGATAAGCTGACTTGTGCCAACCAGTTCCAGTATGTCTTCCGCTCCCTGCATTATGACCATGCCGCCGCCATCGGCTACTGTGGGGAGAACGGTGCCTCGGCGACGCTGGAGGCCCTTGCGGCCAACGGGTACGGTACGGAGGACCAGGACCCCCGTTTCGTGTTGAATTACTGGGCGGGCCAGCCGTGGGACCTGAACGGGGATGGGATTCTCCTGCCGGACGGAACCCCGTTGGAATACCGCCCGGAGAAGGTTGCGCTCGACGTCTCCGGACTCCCGGAAGAAAAAACGGCCGGCGCCCGCATGAAGAAATACGAGCCGGATCCCGGCGGCATGAAAGACGGGAAACTGGTCGACAACGACATTGTCCTCTTCCGCTATGCGGATGTGCTGCTGATGCTTTCGGAAGCTCGCCTGCGCGCGGGAAAGCCGATGGAGGAAGTGCTGGAACCGTTCAACCGGGTCCGCGAGCGGGCCGGCGCCGATCCCCTGGATACGGTCACGCTGGATGACCTGCTGGCCGAACGCATGCGCGAATTCGCCTGGGAAGGCTGGCGGCGGCAGGACCTGATCCGTTTTGGGAAGTTCACGGACAAATGGTCATCACATCCGGTCCTTCCGGGGGAGGAGAGCGGTTATACCACGGTCTTCCCCATTCCGGCGGATGTGCTTGACCTCAATCCGTTGCTGAAGCAGAATCCGGGATACTAGAAGCGCTCCATCAGCGCGGCGATGCGCTCGCGGACCTCTTCGATCGTCCCCAGACCGTCGATTTCGAAATACTTCCCTGCCTTCTTGTAGTAGTCGACGAGGGGCTCGGTCTTCTCGTGGTAGGTCTTGATGCGGTTCTGGATCGTCGCCTCGGAAGCGTCGTCGGCCCGGCCTTCGATGGCGGCCCGGTGGAGGATCCGCTCTTTGATCGTCTCGTCGGGAATCATGAGCGACACCACGGCGGTGACCGCCTGCTTGGTCTTTCCGAGCATCCGGTCCAGCGCTTCGGCCTGGGCGATCGTCCGGGGGAAGCCGTCCAGCAGGAAGCCGTCGACGCCCTTGACGGTGTCGAACTTGTTCTCGATCATCCCTTCGACGATCTCGTCCGGGACGAGTTCTCCGTTCTCGATCAGTGCCTTGGCCTTCAGGCCGAGTTCACTGCCCTTCGCCATTTCTCCGCGCAGGAGGTCGCCCGTCGAGATGTGGCAGAGGTTGCCCTTCTCCACCATGGCGCTGGCCTGCGTTCCCTTGCCTGCGCCGGGAGGGCCGAATAAAATGAAATACTTCATCGTGATATCCTTGTCTAATACGTAAATGTCCTTGCTGTTGCGGCCGAGTTCGTCATAGTCCAGCCCGAAGCCGACGATGAAGTCGTCCGGGATCTCCATGGCGACGTAGTCCAGCTTGATGTCCTTGTTGTAGGCGCCGGGCTTGAGGAGCATGGTGCAGTAACGGATTTCCTTGGCTCCCTTCTCGTGGAGGATCCGGTCGAGGTCCACGATGGTGGTGCCGGTGTCGACGATGTCCTCGACGACGATGACCGTCTTCCCTTCGACGGAGCCGGTCATGCCCATGACCTCCCGCACCTTGCCGGTGGAAGTCGTGCCGTAGTAGGAAGAAAGCTTGATGGAAATCACCTCGCAGGGGAAAGTGACCCGCTTCATCAGTTCCGCGGTGAACAGGATGGACCCGTTCAGCACGCACAGCAGGACGGGGATCTCACCGCTTTCCTTGAAATCGCGGTTGAGCTGCGCTGCGACGGTGTCGATCGCCTTTTCGATCTTCTCGTAGGGGATAAAGGGTTTGAAGGATTTGTCGTACAGTTTTACGTTTCCCATGATGTGGCCGTTTTGAAAGAACAAATTTAGCAAAAACTTAAAGAAACAGAAACTTCTTCGCCCTTCTCCTGCCGATTTTTCTGCCCGTTTCTTATCTTCGTGCACCCAAACTTGCAGACAATGAGAAACTTCCTCTGTTTCCTGGCCCTCTGGGCCTGCCTGTCGGCCCCTGCCGTTTCCGCCCAGGACGCGGCGGAGGTGGCCGCCCTCCTGCCGCTGGCCGGCGTCCGGGAAGCCGAAGACCTGGACGAAGGCGAGATGGAGCGGCTGACGTACTGGCTCCGGCATCCCTTGGCCGTCAATTTGCTGCCGCGCGCCCGGCTGCTCGAAAGCGGCCTGCTGACGCCTTATCAGGTGGCTTCGCTGCTCGACTACCGGCAGTCGCACGGAGACATCCTCTCCTTTACGGAACTGGCTGCCGTCGACGGTTTCGGGGATGAGAATGTCCGGCTGCTCCGTCCCTGCCTGTCCCTGGCCTCCTCCCGGCTCCCCGGACAGCGTTCCGACACCCTCCGGACGGGGATGGAAACGCTGTGGCGCTGTGCCGCGGGGTCTTCCGGCTTCCGGTACGGCCTGAAGAACACGCTCACGCGGGGCGACCGCTGGGGCGCGTTCGTGAGCCTGAAACCGCCGGCCGTGGCACCGCTTTTCCCGCCTGCGCCGGCGGCCGTCCACCTGTTGCACCGCACCTCCGGCAGGCATCCGGGCAAATGGATCCTGGGCGATTTCGGGGCCCGTTTCGGACAGGGTCTCGCCCTGTGGAGCGGCTTCTCGCTGTCCGGCTTCTCCGATCCGGCGTCGTTCGCGCGCAAGCCTTCCGGACTGTACCCCTGCCGTTCCTTTTCGCCGGCGGGCATGCACCGCGGCCTGGCGGGTGACGCGCAGTTCGGGCGCTTCATCCTTTCGGGCTTCGTGTCCCTGCCGGGCCTGTGGGAAGGGAAGGCCGCCGGAGAGGTCCTTCCCGGTGCGAACCTGGCCTGGTACGGGCGTTCCGGCCAGGTCTCGGCAACGGTTCTCGGGGGCGATGCGGTGTCGCTCGAAGGGCGTCTCTGCCTTCGCGGCGCCGATTTTTTCGCGGAAGTGGCCGCGGACGGAACCTCCCGCGCGCCGGCGGCCGTCGCCGGTTCGGTCTTCCCGGTCGGGAAGCGCCACCGGGTCTCCGTCCTCGGCCGGTTCTGCCCGCCGCAGTTCGGCACCTCCTGGGGACAGCCTGCCCGGACGTGGAGCCGCAGGCAGGGGGAGCGCGGGATTGCGTTCGGCTGGAAGTGGAAGGACCTCTCCCTGACGGCGGATTATGCCTGCAAGGGGACGGACCCGTCTTCCCGGCAGTGGAAGCTTTACGGAAGATGTCCCTTGCAACTATCTGAAAATTTTGTACTTACGATCAGAATGACGGAGCGGGTCCGTCCTGGAGAACTGCTCTTCTGGAAAACAGGTTTGCGGCTGGACTGGGACGCGACGCTTCCGGGCTGGACGTACCGGTTCCGGACGGAGGGCATGCTCTGCCGGAGCGCGGCCTTCCTCACCTATGCCGACATCGGGCGGAAGACGGAACGCTGGGCGCTGTACGGCCGGGGCACCCTTTTCCGGATCGACCACTGGGACGACCGCATCTACAGTTACGAACGGGACGCGCCGGAGAACTTCACCGTGCCGGCTTATTATGGGAGGGGATATGCCGTCAGCCTGTTCGCGCTGAGGCGGCTGCGTCTGTCGGACGGGTGGCGCCGGACGCTCCGGCTCTATGCGCGCGTCTCGTATACCGCATGCCCTTGGGGCGCGGTCCTCCGGCCGTCCCGTTTCGAAGCGAAACTGCAGGCGGTGTATGTGCTGCGATGATTACCGGGCCGGGATCCGGAGCGTCTTCCCGACCTGGATGTTGCTGCCTTTCAGGTTGTTCTCGTTCATGATCGCCTGGACGGAAACGCCGTATTTCCGGGAGATCGAGCTGAGCGTGTCGCCTTTCCTGACCGTATAGGTCGTCGTTCCGCCGGAGGCCGGAGCCGCTCCCTGCGCCTGCTGGGCGGCCGGTTTGGCCGCCGTGGAGGCGGATGCCGCCGGCGCGCCTCCGCCCGTGTAGATGGTGATCCGCTGGCCGATGCGCACGACGTCGCTGCGCAGCTTGTTCCACTGCTTCAGCTGCTTGACGGTGACATGGTATTTCTTGGCGATCTTTCCGAGACTGTCGCCGCTCTTCACCTTGTAGACGATGGCGCCGCCGTTGTCGGACGCGGCGGGCTTGCTGCGGGTCGCGGACTGGGTCAGCGTCTGCGGGTCGAAGTAGACGTCCGCCTTGTAGGTGTAGAGGGAATCTTCGTGCGCGACGAATTCACCGGAATAGGAGTAGGGAATGCGCAGGATGTATTCCTTGCTGTTGCCGGGGATGATGTCGCGGATGTACTGCGGGTTCAGGCTCTCCAGCACTTCGATCGGAATGCCGACCAGTTCGTGGATCTGCCCGAAGTGCAGGTTCTTGCGGATCAGGAAGGTGTCCACCTGGGCGGGCAGCGGGTAGCTGTCGGCCGCCAGGCCGTTCTCCTTGCTGTAGTTGATGGCGTACATGGCGCCGACGAAGGCGGGCACGTAGCCGCGGGTCTCCCGGGGCAGGTAGTCGTATACCGACCAGAAGTCGCGCTTCCCGCCGCACCGGCGGATGGCCTTGTTCACGTTGCCGGCGCCGCAGTTGTAGGACGAGATGGCCAGGTTCCAGTCACCGAACATCTTGTAGGAGTCTTCCAGGTAGCGCGCAGCCGCGTCGGCGGACTTGAAGGGGTCGAACCGCTCGTCGACATAGGAATTGATTTCCAGGCCGTAGAGTTTCGCGGAACGGAGCATGAACTGCCACATCCCTTTCGCCCCGGCCCTTGAAACGGCCGTCGGGTTCAGGGCCGACTCGATGATCGCCATGTACTTGAGCTCGTCCGGCAGGTTGTACTTGTTGAACGTCTCTTCGAAGATCGGCATGTAGTATTCGCAGAGGCCCAGCATGCGCTTCATCTTGGCGGGCATCTTCTCCGAATACAGGACGATGTAGTTGCGGACGGTCTCGTTGAAGGGGAGGGTGATGAAGGAGTTCATCCGTTCGAGCCGTTCCAGGAGCACGGAGTCGGACACGCTGGACGTGAAACGGATGGAATCCATGTTGTAGCCTTCCAGGGCGTCGTTGTCCAACTGCTTGTTCCGCTGGTACCAGACGTTCATGAGGCTGTCGGTCACCTCCGGGGAGTATTCCTTCTCCAGCAGGGTGTCGGGGTAGGAGCGGTTGTCGTTCTCTTCGAGGATCTCGGCGATCTCGGCCACGATGCTGTCGCGGGACGCGAGGTTCATCTGCAGCCGCGCGATCTCCCGGTACAGGGAGTCGATCTTCTCCTGCATCCGCGCGCGTTCCTCCCTGTCATTCTTCTTCCCGCGGAAAACCTGCCCTTCGGCGGGGATGGCGACCAGGAACGCCACGCATGCGGCGAGCAGGCCTCCCAGCCATTTCCTTTGAAGGTTTTTCATCATCTTTTTCTCTCGTTCTTTAGAAGGTGAATCCGATCCGCATGCCCAGGGCTTCCGCGCCCGGGGCACAGGACGGCATGCGGAAGCCCGCGCCGCCCATGCCGGTATTCATCGCATAGTTCGTATAGGGTGTGATCACGGCGGGGGTGACCCGCATCGACAGATCATCGTTCACTTCGAAATCCTGCATGTACGCGAAGACGTTGGCGTCAATCACCTGCAGCAGGTAGAAACCGATCATCGCCACCGTCGAGTAGTCACGGAAGCGGCGGAACACGTCGCGGTAATAGACCGCGCGTTCGGCCGTGATGAGGCCGGTGTATCCCGATTCCGGGTCCGTCGCTTCGTTGTGGATGCGCTTGTAGCGCTTGTAGTTGGTGTTGTTCGTCGAATAGAAATGGTACGAGCCGATCAGCCCGCCCCAGTAGATGGGAATCTTCCAGTATTCCCCGTTGTATGCCTGCCCGAGGCCTGGGAGCAGGATCGAGTACAGCGTCGCCTTGCCCGGCTGGTTCGGGACGTTCCGCTTGTAGTTCACCACGCCGTCCATCAGCGTTCCCCAGTAGATCAGCCCGGCGCTGGCGAACATCAGGGAGGCCATGTCCTTGGCGCGGGTCTGCGTTTCGTCCGCCTTGTACTGCTGCCGGTAGTGGAAACCGAGCCCGAGCGTGGCGCCGAGCCCGCCGTAGACGACGGGAAGCTTCCAGTACTGCCGGTTGTAGATCTGTTCCGCGCCGATGAAGACGGTGGCGCCGGCGAACATCGAGCCGATCCGCAGGGAGTCCTTGTGGGTCACGCCCCGGTAGAATTCCCGGAAGGTCCACATCTTGTCGACGGAGTCTTTCCGGGCGGTGCTGTCGGCCGGATTGACGTAGGACTGGTTGAACGCCTCTTCCTTGAACTGGGCCCGGGAAACCGCCGGGAGGGCGGCCAGGCAGACCAGGAGAAGGAGTATCTTGCGTATCCGTCCGTTCATGGCAGGGGATTAAAGGTTCGCGTCATCGAGGGCCTTGAGGAAGCGGTCCACTTCCTCGTCGGAACCGAACCGGATGGTCATGGTTCCCTTTCCGGCGGGCGTCCGCTTCAGGCTGATACTGCTGTCGAAATATTTGCCGATGTGTTCCAGAATGCGGTAATACGGCTCCGGAAGCTCTTCCGTGCCGGTCTGTGCCTTTGCGGCGGGTTCCCGCAGGAGCGCGCGGACCTTCTCTTCCAGCTGCCGGACGGACAGGCCGCCGCGGACCGCCAGGTCGCACAGCGTTTCCTGGTCCGCCGGGTCTTCGAGCGCCAGCAGCGCCTTGGCGTGCCCGACGCTGAGGAGCCCGACTTTCAGGTCGTGCTGCACCTTCGCGGGCAGCCGCAGCAGGCGGAGGAAGTTGGTGACGGAGACACGGCTCTTGCCTACGCGCGCGGCCATCTGCTCCTGCGTGAGGTCGCATTCCTCGATGAGCCGGCGGTAGCTGAGCGCCACTTCGATCGGATCGAGGTCGGCCCGCTGCACGTTCTCCACGATGGCCATTTCCAGCATGCCCTGGTCGTTGGCCTCGCGCACGTAGGCGGGAATCAGGTCCATCCCCGCCATCGAGCAGGCGCGGAAACGCCGTTCGCCGCTGATGATCTGGTAATGGCCGTCGGCCATCCTGCGGACGGTGATCGGCTGGATCAGCCCGAATGTACGGATCGACTGGGCGAGTTCTTCCAGGGCCGCCGGATCGAAGGCGGTCCGGGGCTGGAAGGGATTCGGTTCGATCCTGTCCGCGGGAATCCGGAGGATGTCACCCCGGTCCTGCGCCGGACGGGCGCCCGCGATTTCCTTGTTGACATATCCGACCGGGGCGCGGCGGGGTTCCGTCTCCGCTCCGATTTCTCCGAGAAGGGCGCCGAGCCCTTTCCCCAGTCCTCTCGGTTGTTTGCTGGCCATAAAACCTCCTTATTCGTTCTTCTCCAGGACCTCCTTGGCGAGGTTGAGATAGTTCCAGTTACCGTTGCTGTTGACGTCGTACAGGATGATCGGCTTGCCGTGCGAAGGCGCTTCGCTCAGCCGGATGTTCCGCTGGATGATCGTCTTGAATACCATGTCCTTGAAATGCTCCTTCAACTCGCCCACGACCTGGGTGTGCACCTTGGTCCGTCCGTCGAACATCGTCACGACGAAGCCTTCGATGGTCAGGGAGCGGTTGACGCCGTTCTGCACCAGGCGGATCGTCTGGAGCAGTTTCCCGAGCCCTTCCAGCGCGAAGAATTCCGGCTGGACCGGGATGATCACGGAATCGGCCGCGCCGAGGCAGTTGATGGTGATCAGTCCCAGGGAGGGGGAGCAGTCGATGATGATGTAGTCGTAGCCGTCGCGGATCGGGGCGATGCGCTCCCGGAGGACGGACTCCCGGTTCTCGGTGTCGAGCATCTCGATTTCGGCGCCGACGAGGTTGATGTGGGAAGGGATCATGTGGAGGTTGGGCACCTCCGTCTGCACCAGGGCGTCCGTGATGTCGATCTGTCCGATCATCACCTCGTACAGCGTCCTGTGCTGGCCGTCCTCCGGCGGAAAATTCAAACCGGACGTCGTATTGGCCTGCGGGTCCGCGTCGATGATCAGGACTTTCTTCTCCAGCACGGCGAGCGAGGCGGCCAGGTTGATGGCGGTCGTCGTTTTTCCGACGCCGCCCTTCTGGTTCGCGATGGCAATGACCTTTCCCATATCTATGATAGCACTGTTTTCAAAAATACAAATATAATAAAAATCGTCAAACCGGATCGACGTCCAGGGCGATGTGCCCCGAATATTTCCATTCTTTTTCGAAACCGGCGGTGATTTCCGCGACCTTCTCCTTGCCGGCGGCGAGTTCCCGGTCCTTGCGGAGGAGGATCCGGATGTGGCGCAGGAAGGCGCCCGAAACCTTGTCGACGGGCGGGGCGTACGGGCCCACGACCACGGCGCTCCGGGGCAGACCGTCCGCTCCGCCGCGCAGGCGGGCGGCGAGGGCGCGGGTCATCCGCTCCGCCCGTTCTTCCACATGGTCCTTGCAGATGACGACGATCTCCCTGCTGTAGGGCGGGTAGCCGAACGCCTTCCGTTCCGCGAGCAGCCGCTCCCGCTGGGATTCCTGCGCGGCGCTGTCGGCGAAGGCGCGGTAGACGGGATGGTCGGGCCGCGCGGTCTGGATGACGAAGAGGCCTTTCTCGGCGCGCCGGCCGCAGCGTCCGCGGAACTGCTCCAGCAGCTGCATCGCCTTCTCGTCGGCGCGGAAGTCCTGCTGGCCGAGGATGGAATCGGCCTGGAGGACGGCGACCAGCCGGAGGCCGCTGAAATCGAATCCCTTGGAGAGGATCTGCGTCCCGATGAGGATGTCGGTCCCTCCTGCGGCGAACCGGCGGAGGGTCTCTTTCTCGTAGGACCGGCTGCGGGCGGCGTCGCTGTCCAGGCGGGCGACACGCCGGCCGGGGAACAGGGCCTTGACTTCTTCCTCGATTTTCTGCGTGCCCGCCCCGAGCGGCGTGAGGCTCCCGCCGCAGGAGGGGCAATGGCCCGTATAGGGGGTCGTGCGCCCGCAGTAATGGCAGACCATGGCCTGGCTTCCGTCCGCGCGGACATGCAGGCTGACGGGCACGTTGCAGCGGCTGCACTTGACGATTTCCCCGCAGGCGGTGCACTGGAGGGCCGGGCTGTAGGAGCGCCGCTCCCGCAGGAGGATGGCCTGTCCGCCGCCGTCCAGGCACCGGCGGATCTGCTCGACGAGTTTCAGCGAGAGGCTGCCGGCCATGCCGTTCTTCCGGCGTTCGGCGGCCGTGTCGATCAGCAGGACGTCTGCATCGGCGGCGGCGTAATACCGTTCCTTGAGCGGAACGGGGAAGAAACGCCCGGCCTGGCAGTTGTACAGGGCCTCCATCGAAGGAGTGGCGGAGCCGAGGACGACGTGCGCACCGTGGAGCTTCGCCAGCATGATGGCGGTCTCCCGGCCGTTGTAGCGGGGAGCGGGGGAATCCTGCTTGTAGGAGACGTCCTGCTCTTCATCCACGATGACGAGTCCGAGGTCCCGGTGCGGCAGGAAGACGGCGCTGCGCGTGCCCAGGGCCAGGTACGGCCGGTGGCGGACCACGTCGGCGGCGTCGCGGCGCCGCGCGGCGCTCTCGCCGGAATGGGCGACGCAGAACGTGTCGGGGAAGAGGGCGCCGATCCGCTCCTCCAGCTGGCGGCTGAGCGCGATTTCCGGGGCGAGGTACAGGACGTTCCTGCCTTCCCTGAGCGTGTCCTGGGCCAGCTTGAGGTAGATTTCCGTCTTCCCGGAGCCGGTGACGCCGTGCAGATAGGCCGTGTGGCCGGCGGCGAAATGGCCGCGGATGGCCGTGTACGCCTTTTCCTGCGCCGCCGACAGGCAGATGGCCGCTTCCGCAGGGAGGGTCTGCGGCGCAGCGTCCTCTTCGTCGGAGCCGGCCGTCAGGGCGGCTCTTTCCGCGCGGGCGGCCTCCTGCGCGTCGGCGTACCGCCGCTTCGTCTCTTCGCTGCGGGCGCGCCGGATCTTTTCGTCCAGCGCGGCGATGCGCGCGTCCAGCCGCGCGGTCCTGGCCCGTCGCTTCTCTTCCCGTTCGGCCCGCCGGCTGTCTTCCCGCTCCTGCCGGCGCAGGTCGGCGAGGGCCTTGTCGTGCTCCAGGCCGGTCTTTCCGGCGGGATAGGCGGCCTTGTACACTTCTCCGACCGAGCAGAGGTAGTATTCGGCGACCTGCCGCCAGAGGGCGATCTCTTCCTCCGAAACGGGCGCCAGTTCCGTGGCGACCCTTCCTGCGGGCTTGATCCGTTCCGCCGGTACGCCGGCGGGCGGTGCGCCGGCGGGCGGGGCGCTGACGACCCCGGTGTAGCCCTTCCCGGCGAAGTCCACTTCCACCCGGGTCCCGACCCCCACCGGCGGCCTTGCCGGGCCGTCCGGAAGGGCGTAGACGGGTTCCCACGCGAGGCGGAGCGGCAGGATGACGTGTATGTAGGAAACGGTCGGCATCGATGATTCGTCCAAGTATACAAAAGTAATTCATTTTTGTGACATTCTTTTTGTATCTTTACGGGAGAATCGTTTGAAAAATCGCGTTTATGGAAAAGAAACACGTCAAGGTGGGGTTGGCCGGCGTGGGCCTGAACACCTATTGGCAGCAGTTCGACGGCCTCCTGTCGCGGCTGCTGGGTTATCAGGAGGAGATCTGCCGGATGATGACGGAGGCGGGCGCCGATGTGACGGACGCCGGCCTGGTGGACGACGAGGACAAGGCGGTCGCCGCCGGGGAACGCTTCCGCGCCGCCGGCGTGGAGATGCTCTTCGTCTTCATCTCCACGTACGCCCTTTCCTCCACCCTCCTTCCGATGGCCCGGCGCGCCGGTGTGCCCGTCATCCTGCTGAACGTGCAGCCGGAGCCGGCCATCGACTATGCGTACATCAACGGCCTGGGCGATCGCGGAAAGATGACGGGCGAGTGGCTGGCCCATTGCCAGGCCTGCTCCGCGCCGGAATTCGCCTGCGTGCTCGGCCGGGCGGGCATCCGCTATGATATCGTCACCGGATACCTGCAGGAGGCGTATGTCCGGGAGCAGATCGGCGCCTGGATCGACGCCGCCCGCGCCGTCGCCGGCATGCGCGAAAACCGTCTCGGCATCCTCGGCCACTACTACGGCGGCATGCTGGACGTCTATACCGACACGACCCTCCAGTCGATCGCCTTCGGCACCCATATCGAGCATGTCGAGATGTGCGAACTGAAGGCCCTGCGTGACGCGGTCACCCCCGAGGAGGTCCGGCGCAAGCGGCAGGAGTTCGAGACGGTCTTCGAGGTCGTCCCCGCCTGCGAGGAGTACGAACTGGACCGGGCCGCCCGGACCTCCGTCGCCCTTGACAAACTGGTCGCGGCGCACCGCCTGGGCTCGCTTGCGTACTATTACGAGGGGTACCGGGGCAACGACTACGAGAACATCGTCACCTCCGTCATCGCAGGCAACACCCTGCTGACCGGCGCGGGCATCCCGGTGGCCGGCGAGTGCGAGATCAAGAACGTGCAGGCGATGAAGATCCTTTCCCTGCTGGGCGCCGGCGGCTCCTTCTCGGAACCGTATGCGATGGATTTCAACGACGACGTGGTGATGTGGGGGCACGACGGGCCGGCGCATTCGGCCATCGCCGAAGGGCGGGTCAAACTGGTGCCGCTGCCGGTCTATCACGGCAAGCCCGGAAAGGGCCTTTCCATCCAGATGTCGGTGCGTCACGGCGACGTGACCTTCCTCTCCGTCTGCGAGCGCGACGGCAGGACGATGCTGCTCGTCGCGGAAGGGGAGTCCGTCCCCGGAGAGACGCTCCAGATCGGCAACACGAACAGCCGCTACCGTTTCCCGTGCGGCGCGCGCGCCTTCATCGACCGCTGGAGCAAGGCGGGTCCTTCGCATCACTGCGCCATCGGTGTCGGCCATCTGGCGGACACGATCGAAAAGTTCGCCTTCCTGGCCGGCGTGGACGTGGTCCGCATCTGATTTTTCCGTCCCGGCGGGAAAATATTGCAGAAAAAATTTGCAGGCGAAGGATTTTTGCCTATCTTTGCAGTCCCGATTGGGAATGGTGTCGTAGCTCAGGTGGTAGAGCAATGGACTGAAAATCCATGTGTCGCCGGTTCGACTCCTGCCGACACCACCGAAACCGCCCCTGGAGATTTTCCGGAGGCGGTTTTCTCGTTATGGTCCCCGGTGTCCTGCATTCTCCGATTTTTATTATCTTTGCAGAACCACATAATTACTGTTCATCTTTATGAAGAATTATTTTGATCTCAGCGGTCAGGTCGCCATCGTCACAGGGTGCTCGGGCGGCCTTGGCGTGCAGATGGCGAAAGCGCTGGCGAGCCAGGGATGCAACATCGTCCCGATCGCGCGCAGGATGGAGAAACTGGAAGAAGTGGCGGCGGAACTCCGCGCCGCTTACGGTGTGGAAGCCCTTCCGATCCGTTGCGACATCACTTCCACCGAGCAGGTGGACGCGATGGTGAAGCAGGCGGTGGAACGCTTCGGCCGCATCGACATCCTCGTCAACAATGCCGGTACCGGCGCCGTCGCCCCGGCGGAAGACATCACCGACGACCAGTTCGAAGGCGAGATGCAGATCGACCTCTTCGGCTCCTTCCGTGTCGCCCGCGCCGTCGCCAAGCAGGCGATGATCCCCGCCGGATACGGCCGCATCATCAATATCGCTTCGATGTACGGAATGGTCGGAAACAAGATCGCGCCCTGCTCGCCGTACCATGCCGCCAAGGGCGGTGTCGTGAACCTTTCCCGCGGACTTGCGGCGGAATGGGGGAAATACGGTATCACCGTCAACACGGTCTGCCCCGGCTATTTCTATACGCCGCTGACGCAGGATACGCTGGATTCCGAGTTCTTCCAGGACTACGCGCACCGCGTGATTCCGCTCGAGCGCTACGGGAACGAAGGGGAGTTGGACACCACCGTCCTCTTCCTGAGTTCGCCGGCATCGGCGTACGTGACGGGTGTCGCCCTGCCGGTCGACGGCGGCTACACCTGCGTCTAGAGACAGGGGAAGGCGCTATTCCGAGAGAAGGAAGAGCAGATGCTCAAGGGCATAGTTCGTGGCGATTGCAGTCCATTTGTCGTCGAACCCATGCCCTTGGCCATCCATGACGACAAGGGTGCCGGACGTATAGACGTCCGCCGCCCTTCTGCTGTATGACAGCGGGACGAGCAGGTCTTCCGACCCGTGGATGATCATCACGTTGCCGCCGTAGTTTCCGATGGTCTTGTAGGGATCCCAGCCGACGGCGTCTTCCACGTACTTCTTGTAGACGGAAAAACCCGCGACCGAGACTTTCTCCGGCACGGCGGACAGGTCGCCGCCATACATGACCTCGAGGAGGTTTTCGGCCAGCGAGGGGATGTTGAACGCAGGGAAGAGCAGCACCAGCCCGCGCGGCACGGCGGGGTGCTCCGCGGCGTACATCGCCGTGACGAGCCCGCCTTGGCTGCCGCCGGACAGGAACAGGCGCTCTTTGTCCGTAAACGGCTTGGAAAGAATCATTTCCACGACGGCTCCCAGGTCTTCGATCTCCGTGAGGATGGACATGTCCTCGTAGGAACCGCCGCTGCGGTTCGCCAGCGCGCCGCCGATGAAATCGAAACAGTAGCAGGCGAAGCCGTTCCGGGCGCAGATCTCCGCATAGGGAAGGCAGTCGTCATAGTGGCCCCGGAGCCCGTGGCTGAAGATGATGGTCGGCATCCGCCCCTCACGGCCTTCCGGCCGCAGGAGTACGCCGTAAATGTCGATGCCGTCGCGGCTGGCGTGCAGTTCCTCCGTCACGACGGACCATTCGCGCCGCTCTTGCTTCTGGTCTTCCGGCTGCTGTTCTTCCGGCAGCGGGTCCTTGCCGCACGACAGGACGATGGCGGCCAGCAGGCACAGTGCCAGCCGTGCGAGTCGTTCCCCATTCATTTTCAGTCTTGTTTCTGGGATGCTTCGTCATCCTCGTCCGGGAAGACGATCTGTTTGTACTGGTTCTTGCGCTTGAGCCAGCGCTCGCGCGCGAACTGCTGCATGTCGGTGATGGTGTCGTTCTCGTCGATGATCTCCATGCCGAGGATCGTCTCCATGATGTCCTCCAGGGTGATGATGCCCTGGAAGCAGCCGTAGTCGTCGATGATGAGGGCGATCTGGTCCTTGGTCTTCAGCAGGGACTCCCAGATGTCGCTCACGGAGGTCTCTTCGTGGAAGGCGGCGATCTTGCGCTTGATCGACTTCAGGCGCATGTCGAACTTGTCTTCCGCCAGGTTCTCCAGGACGTCGTACCGGAGGATGTAGCCGGTGATGAATTCCGGCGACTCGGACCAGACGGGGATGCGGGAGTTGTGCGAGAGCTCGTCCTGCTTGTAGAACTGCTTGAGGGTCATGGACTCCGGGGCCGTGGCGGCCACGATCCGCGGCGTCATCACGTCGTAGGCCTTGATGTCGTCGAGCTTGATGATGTTCTGGATGACCTTGTTCTCGGAGTTGTCGATCACGCCTTCTTCTTCACCGATGTTCGCCATCGCGGAGACTTCCTCGCGCGAGATGGTGGTGTCGGGTTCGTCGTCGGAGATGGCGTCGCGCAGCTTCTCGATGAGCCAGACGATGGGGAAGAGCAGGTAGATGAGGAAGCGCATGACTTTGGAAAGCCCCAGCAGGCTCTTCCAGTGGGAGGTCCCGATGGTCTTCGGAAGGATTTCCGAGAAGATCAGGATCAGCAGCGTCATCACGGCCGAAACCAGGCCGAACCAGTGGCTCCCGAAGACGAGGGTCGCCTGCTGGCCGACACCGGCGGCGCCGATCGTGTTCGCGATGGTGTTCAGGGACAGGATCGCCGTCAGGGGACGGTCCGGCTCCGTCTTCATCTTCATGAACAGCGCGGCGTTCCGGTCTCCTTCGTCCTCCTTCATCGTGATGTACGAGATGGGGGTGGACATCAGGACCGATTCCAACAGGGAGCAGAGGAATGAAACGGCCATGGCGCCGAACAGGAAGATGAACAGTAATGTCATACGCTAACGAAATATCTCACAAAGATATGGTTTTCCCATGAATAATCCATCATCGGCGCAGGCTTTTTTACGGAGCCGTCATTTTTCCGTCCGGCGCAGGACGACCCGGCCGGCCAGTCCGGAAGGAACGGGCGCCCAGCCTTCGTAGGTCGTGGGTCTGTAATGGATGTCGACGACGTTGATGTCGTGGAATTTCCGCCAGGGCACGCCGCGCCGGTCCATGTCCGCGATCCGGTTCGCCGGCAGGTTCGTCACTTCGATGCGGATTTCGTTCGCCCCGGGGCGGAAGAGCCCCTGGCAGCCGAGGGTGAAGGGAACGGCCCAGGCGCATCCGGCGAAGATGCCGTTCACGTACACGCGGGCGCTCTCGCGCACGTCACCCAGGTCGATCGTCCAGGGCTGCGCGGCCGCTTCTTCGCTCATCTGCAGGATCGTGGTGTAGACGCCGGTGCCCATCGTGACGGCGGTCCGTTCGTCCAGCCCCTCCCAGGTCCGGAGGGTCCGGAAGGAATACTGGCGGCCGACGGCCGGGGCTTCCTCGGTGAAATACAGGTCCCACCCGTTCGCGGTCAGGTCGATGCCTTCCGCGCCGGGCCGGCCGCCGAAAGGCGCGGGCAGGGAAGCGGGGGCTTCGTCGAACGTCCGCAGGATGACGGATTCGCCCGAACGGAGCTGCAGGCCGGCTTTGCCGTCTTCCAGGGAAGTGCTGCCGGTCTTCCCGCTCATCGGGTCATAGAGGACCGCTGCCGCGGCGTCCACGCCGAGCGGGATGTCCGCCGCGATGTCGCCGTCCGTCAGGTTGGCGATGAAGTAGTGGTAGCCGTCCGCATTCCTGCGGCGGATGCAGTGCAGCCCGTAAGTGCGCTTCATCTCTTCCGGCCGCGCGACGCGCTCGAGCGCTTCTTCGTCCAGGCCTTCGATGACCGCGGCGCCTTTTCTCCGCAGCTGCTTGAGCAGGCGGCGCGTCGCTTCGGGCAGGGTGGCGCCTTCCGGGATGATGATCCCCTTGTAGCGCGTCCCGCCTTCGGTGATGACGGCCCCGTCTTCACACCGCATGCGGGCGACCTGACGGTCGCTGACGTAGTCGCAGTCGTATCCGAGCCGGTCCAGCGCGCGCACGGCGGCGATGAATTCGGGCGCGTTCCTGTCCATGTTGCTGATTTCGAACATCATCAGCAGGCCGCTCTGCCGGCGCAGCCACATGTCGTGGACGGGCAGGTAGATGAGGAAGTCGTTGTCCGGCTCGCCCCACTGCAGGAAGCGCTGGCACCGCTCCGCGTACGCCGTGAAGAAGGGGGCGTCGCGCCAGAGGGTGTTGGTGGGCGAGAAGTCGACGGAGGCGTAGAATTTCCAGCCCGGCCAGGGATCGTCGGCGGGGGAGTAGCAGGTCCCGTGGAAGAAGACGCGGTTGATGCCGGCGCAGAAGATCAGGTCCAGGTCGGGCTTGAACTGCGAGAGGGACGTGCGGAAATGCTCCGTCAGCCAGGTGAAGGTCTCGCAGCTGGTCAGCGGCTTCCCCCCGGTGTGGGCCGCCGAAGATGCGTATTTGAGCATCGACAGGTCGGAGTAGTTGCGCCGGGTCTTCCCGGGGTCGGTCCGCAGGCCGCGGATGCCGAATTCCGACAGGCCGAAGCCTTCGATTTCCGGGATGTCCACGGCGCCGTACAGGTCGAGCAGGTTGCCCGGCGAGCCGTGCGCCTGGTTGCGGACGCGCACGCCCTTCCCGTGCGCCCATGCCACCCACTGGGAAGTGAAGTTCTCGTAGAGCAGGTCGCTCAGGGTCTCGCGGTAGTCGGCGAGCACGCGCCCGGCGCCGTCGCCCCTGCCGGTCAGCAGTTCGGGCAGCCGCTCTTCCAGGGCGTATCCCCGGCGGGAGAGGAATTCCTCGTAGAGGCGGGGCGTCCAGTCGGCCTTGTACACCTCGTAGCTGTCATTGAAGAAGGTATCCGGGTAGGGGACGCCGCTGCGCTCGAAGGCTTCCTCGAAACGCTGGATGTAGTGGGCGACGGCGACCGGGTCGAAATGGTCGATCACCCAGCCTTCCCCGCCGGGCGCCGCCCGCTTGACCTTCTCCAGCGTCCGCGTGCAGTACTGGACGAGGACGAGCCAGCGCCCTTTCCGGGGACTCCACGCGAGCGTGCCGTCCGCGACCCGGTCCGTGAGGTTCTCGTATTTTCCGCGCCGGTTCCCCCGGGCGTCGAGCGGATAGGCCAGCACGCGCTGCAGCGTGGCGTACCGCTCGTCCTGCCCGGGAATGCGGACGTCCAGGCGGAGCAGTTCGCCCCGGGCGGTGACGTCGAGGGTGTCGGCTTTCCACGTCACCTTGCAGGTGGCTTCCTCCAGCGGTGTCGTCGGGCCGCCGAAAGGCCATCCGGTGCCAAAATTCATGTCGATCCGGATGCCCAGGCGTTCCCCTTCCTCCTCCACGAACCGGAGCATCTCCATCCATTGCGGCGAGAGGAATTCGATGTTGTCTGCATCGTTTCCTTTCACGCCGTAGAGGGGGGTGATTTCCAGGGCGCCGATGCCCCGGGAGGCGTAATCCTGCATGTTTCGGCGCAGGTTTTCGCGGTCGACGGCCGAGCCCAGCCACCACCAGCGGCTGCCGGGTTTGGCGTACGGGCCCGCTTCGGGCCAGGATTGGGCGTTCAGGCCGGATGCGGCCGGCAGAAGCGCCAGGATGAGGATGCTTCGGAGGAGGGATCTTTTCATGTTCAGTCAAATAAAAGGGCCGTCAGCCTGTTGCGGCGGGCGGCCCGGATCAATGAGGGAATCCGACTTATTCGGCCTTCGGAGCGAGGGCTCCCCAGACGCAGGCGCTCAGCGCGGCACCCACGAGCGGGGCGCAGATGAACACCCAGAGGTCCTTGAGGGCCTGACCCTTCGCGAAGATGGCGGGGCCGATGGAACGGGCCGGGTTGACGGACGTGCCGGTCAGGTTGATGCAGACCAGGTGGACGAGGATCAGCGTGAGGCCGATGGCCAGGCCCGCGAAGTTGCCCGCACCGATCTTGCCGTCGGTCGTTCCGAGAACGACGAGGACGAAGATGAAGGTGGCGATCACCTCGACCAGGAAGGCTCCGCCCGCACCGCCGGCGTTCGCGACACCGTTGGAACCGAGCGCACCGGTGAGATCCGGAGCGGCGACGACCTTCGTCAGGAGCAGCAGGACGGCGCCGGCGACGATGCCGCCGATGATCTGGCCGATCCAGTAGCCGCAGGCATCCTTCCAGCTCATGCGGCCGGAGAGGGCGACGGCGAGGGTGATGGCCGGGTTGATGTGGCATCCGCTGATTCCGCCGATGGTATAAGCCATGGCGACGACGGTGAGACCGAAAGCGATGGCCGTGCCGACGACGCCGGCAGGCGTGCCGCAACCGAGGAACATGGCGGTTCCGCAACCGAGCAGGGTCAGGACGAACGTCCCGATTCCTTCAGCAAAGTACTTCTTCATAATCAAAACTGTTAGATTAACGAATAATGTATGTGCAAGATAAGAATAATCTTCTGAAAATGTGCCGGATCCGGCCTTTTTTTTACATCAGGTCGAGGCCGCGCAGGTACTCGACGCTCCTGGCGACGCCCTGCAGGCGGCTGAGGCCCATACTGGGCTCGTCCTGCTCGACGCAGAGCCACTGCGTGCCGCAGTCGATGGCGGCGCGGATGATCCGCTCCATGTCCATCTGGCCGCAGCCGAGCGGGCGGTATTCGAAGGAGCCGCCTTCGTCCTTCATCGTGTTGTCGGTCGAGATGCCGATGAGGGCGTAGGGGGCGGAGTTCAGGTGGCCTTCCAGTTTGTAGTCCTTCAAGTGGACGACCGGCGTGCCGCCCTTGTACTGCTCCAGGATGGCGGCGGCGTCCTGTCCGGCGTAGTCGGCCCAGCAGACGTCGAGCTCGTTCTGGAGGTTTTCGCGCGCGTTGCTGCTGAAGATGGCGTCGTAGCCGAGCGTGCCGTCCGGGAGGGCGACGAACTCGAAGTCATGATTGTGGTAGAGCAGCTGGAAACCGGCGGCGCGGACCTTGGCGCCGATCTCGCCGAGTTTGGCGACCGTCTCCTTGAACTGCGCGGGGTCGATGCCCGGGCGGCTGGCTTCGTCCATGTACGGGAACACGATGTACTGGACGCCGAGGACGGTGTTGTCGGCGATGACCTTGTCGACGTCGTCGATCATCTGCTGGAAGGGGACGTGGTTGGAGAAGGGGATGAGGCCCAGCTCGGTGCACCAGCGCTTCACCTGGACGACGTCGTTGCCGTAGTATTCACCGTAGAATTCCACGCCGGCGTAGCCCATTTCGCGGATCTGCTTGAGGGTGCCGTAGAAGTCCTTCTCCAGGTCGGTCCGGACGCTGTACAGCTGGACGCCGACAGGCAGTTTCTTCGGGAACGGGGCGGTTTCGGTTTTCTTGCCGGCGCATCCGGCCAGCGTGAGTGCGGCCAGGAAAGCGGCCACGAGGCTTTTTGTTATGTGTTTCATTGTCAATGAATAATGATGAATCGTGTCAGCAGGACGGGGTTCCGTCCCTTACAAAGTTAGGAAAAATTATCTTGCGAGTGGGGAAAAGTCGGAAAAAAAACGTATATTGCGGGAGCTTCCTTCCCCAGGATCCCCCGCAGGGCAGATCAGGTTCACCCTGTGCCGTCCGGGAAGCTGTATGTAACGAACCTATCATCTTAACGAATCGCTTATGAGCAATGATGCCATCTCCAGATCCGGCAGATGTTGTATCGTGGCATTCCTGTGCCTGCTCTGGTGCGGGACGGCGCTGAAAGCCGTTCCCGTGCCGGGGCGCGAAGCACCGGCGGCCGCAGCGCAGGCGGAAAACGATTTCCGGGTATCCGGACGTGTCTCCGATGAAAAGGGAGAACCGCTTGTGGGCGTCAACATCGTCGTGAAAGGCACCAACATCGGTGTCGCATCGGATGTCAACGGACACTACGTCATCCAGATCAAGTCGTCCCTGAAGCGTCCCGTCCTCGAATTCTCTTTCCTCGGCATGCAGACGAAAGAGGTCGCCGTCAGCGCATCCACCCCGCAGGTGAACGTCGTCCTGAAGGAAGACGCCAACGCGCTTGAGAATGCCGTCGTGACGGGTTACGCCAAGATCCGGAAAGAGAGCTTTACCGGAACGTCCACGACGGTGAGCAAGGAGGACATCCTCCGGGTCTCTCCGACCAATGTCCTGAAGGCGCTCAGCGTGTACGATCCTTCCGTCCGCCTGGTGACCAACAACGAAATGGGCTCCGACCCGAATACGATGCCGGAGTACTACATCCGCGGCCGCAGCGGCGTCTCCGAAATCACCCAGCTCGACCAGCTGACCGGGAATGTGGACGAGTTCGCCCTGAAGAACAATCCGAGCGCGCCCATCTTCATCCTCGACGGTTTCGAGACGGACATCCAGACGATCGTGGACCTCGATCCCAACCGCCTGGAAAGCGTCACCATCCTGAAGGATGCCGCCGCCACGGCGGTCTACGGCACGCGTGCGGCGAACGGCGTGATCGTCTTCGAGACGACGACGCCCGCCCCGGGCGCGATCCGCGTCGCCTATTCCGGGAACTACTCCCTGACGGCGCCGGACCTGAGCTCCTACGACCTGATGAACTCCGAAGAGGTGCTGACGGCGGAATACCTCGCCGGACTCTATACGCGCGAAGTGGGGGAGAGCAACTGGCAGCCGTACAACGCGGCCGGTCTGACCAACTTCCTCGACAACATGAACCAGGTCACACGCGGCTTCAACACGGACTGGATCTCCAAGCCGGTCCGGAACGCGTTCAACCACAAGCACACCCTCTCCATCGAAGGCGGCACCAATGAACTCCGCTGGGGAACCGACCTGACGTACAACGACAATGACGGTGTCATGAAAGGCTCGCTGAGAAGGTCTTACGGCGCGGCCTTGAAGATCGACTACAACTGGAAGGGACTCCGCATCTCGAACAAGTTCACCTTCAGCAACGGCCAGTCCGAGAATTCCCCCTACGGCGAGTTCAACACTTATTATAAGATGAAGCCGTACCTCGATCCGATCGATCCGCTGACGGGGACCTACCAGAAGGTGTTCCGCCTGGTCCGTTTCGAGCGGCGCGACTCCGGCAGCATCGGTACGAACGTGACGAACCCGCTGTACGACGCGACCCTCAACTCCTTCGACCGGAGCGTCTACAACAGCTTTACCGACAACCTGGGGCTCAACTGGCGCATCACGCCCTTCCTGACGGCGCGCGGCACCTTCTCGGTCACGTACAAGATCACGGACAACGACCGTTTCATCGACCCCATGTCCGGCCGCTACGCGAGCCAGAAGGATCCGCTCCTGCGCGGTTCCTACCGCGACAACGACATCCGGAACATTTCCTGGAACGGCAACGCCCAGCTGTCCTATTTCCGTACGATCGAGGACCACAACGTCAACGTTTCCGCCGGCTTCGAGGCGGCGGAGTCCAAAGGAACGTCCTTTACGGCCAACTACACCGGCTTCCTGGACGGTGTCACCCCGTCTCCGCAGAACGCCATCCGGATGGTGAACAATCCGCTGTACGGCGACAGCATCACCCGCCGGGCGGGTCTCTTCCTCCAGGCGAACTACACCTACAAGGATATCTATCTGCTCGACATCTCCGACCGTTACGAGGGTTCTTCCGCGTTCGGCGCCAACAACCGGATGGGTAACTTCTATTCGGGCGGCGTCGGCGTCAACCTGCACAAGTACGGGTTCATCGAGAATCTGGGTGTCTTCGACTTCTTCAAGGTCAAGGCGACGTTCGGCCAGACCGGCAAGGCCAATTTCAGCCCTTATCAGGCGCGCACGACCTTCACGGTCGACTACAGTGAGCCCTATGTCGACGTGTTCGGCATGACGCTCAAGGCGCTCGGCAACGAAGACCTCCTCTGGGAGAAGGTCGACAAGTTCGACCTCGGAACCGAGATCGCCCTGCTGGACAACATGTTCCGGCTCACGCTCGACTATTATAATGAAACGACCGTCGACCAGGTCCAGTCGATCACCATCCCTTCGTCCTCCGGTTTCAAGACCTACATGGGCAACATGGGCAAGATCCGCAACCAGGGTGTCGACCTCAAGTTCAACGTCCGCCTCTTCCGGAACCGCGACTGGGACGTCTACGCCTTCCTGAACGGAAACCACAATACCAACCGCATCGTGGAACTGGGCCAGGCGATGGAAGCCTACAACGCCCGGCTCGACGCGGCCATCGCCTCCAACCGGATGCTGGTCAGCGGGGAGAGCGCCGCCCTGTACGGGACGGCCTTCACCAAGTACGAGGTGGGCAACTCCCTTTCAGCCATTTACGGAATGAAATCCCGCGGTATCGATCCGAACAACGGTATGGAGCTCTATGAGAAGCGGGACGGGTCCCTGACCTACGAATGGCAGTCGTCCGAGCAGCAGTGCATCGGCGATGCCGATCCCAAGGTCCGCGGCTCGTTCGGCTTCAACGTGCGCTGGAGGAATTGGACGATGTTCACCTCGTTCGCCTATCATTTCGGCGGGCAGGCGTACAATTACACCCTCCGCGACATCGAGAATGTCTTTCTGGAGCGCTACAGCGGCGACCGCCGCGCCTTGAACGAACGCTGGAAGAAGCCCGGCGACGTGACTTCGCTGAAGGATATCGCCGACCGCACCTATATCACCAAGGCGACTTCCCGTTTTGTCCAGGATGACAATGTCCTGGCTTTCAACAGCCTGTCCATTCAGTATACCCTTCCGCATGCGCTGGTCCACCGCATGGGCCTCAGCGGGCTGCGGCTGAATGCGAATACATCCGACCTCTTCTATCTCTCTTCGATCCGGCGCGAGCGGGGAACGACCTATCCCTATGCGCGCACGTTCACGATGGGAATGAACATCACTTTCTAAAGGAGGAACGATCATGGAAAAGAAAAGAATCATCACCATACTGCTTGCCGCCGTCCTTCTTGTTACGGGAACCGTTTCCTGCGACAAATGGCTGGACGTACGGAGCACGGACGAAATCATCGAGCGGGAAGCCTTCAACCAGACGGAAGGATACCGCACCGCCCTCGTCGGCGTCTACCGGATCCTGTCGGATCCCGGCCTGTATGGACGTGAGCTGTCCTGGGGGCTGGTCAATTCGCTGTCGTGGTGTCACCTGACCGGCTACTCCGATCCGGCGTACCGCCAGGCCCTCCAGGCGGCCTCCGACCCCTATGCGGGCGCCACGGTCCGTTCCCACATCAATCCGATCTGGGAAAAGGGCTACAACGCCATCGCGAACCTGAACGAGCTGCTTGACAAGATCAAGGACGAGGATCCGTCCCTTTTCGAGACGGACTTCGAGAAGGACATGATCATGGGCGAGGCCTACGGCCTGCGCGCCCTGCTGCACTTCGTGATCCTGGAGTGCTTCGTGCCCGCTCCCGTCACCGGCTATACCGGCCCCGCGATTCCCTATGTGACGAAGTATCCCGACTATCAGCCTGTAACGGCCTCGATGGACGCGGTCCTGAAGGGCATCGTCGCGGACCTTGGCAGGGCCGTCGACCTGCTGGAGCGGTACGATGTCGTCGAGGGGCGCGGAAAGGCCGTCTTCGTCTCCGGCGCCACGGACATGATGAATATGGACTACTACCTGTTCCAGCGTGCCGGCAACTGGCGGAACGACGGCAAGGTGCGTGACAACGCCACCGACACCTTCGGATTCTTCGTCAACCGCGGGTACCGCCTGAACTGGTGGGGGTGCAACGCGCTCCTCGCGCGGGTCTATTCGTATATGCGTGATTTCGACAATGCGGAGAAGTATGCCGACGTGATCCTGAACGACTGGGTGAACAAGAACAACTATTCGCTCGACAACTCCGCGCCGAATCCGGACGCCAATCCGAACCTCATCGACACGAAGCGCCGCAAGGAGCAGCTGATCGCCTTCTACCGCAAGAACCTGGCGGCCGAATACGCCTCCGTCAACAACACTACGTCTTCCGGATACAGCCGCATGGTGAACCCCACGACCCTGTTCGACGACGCCAACGACTACCGCCGTACGGGCCTGCTCCGGGGAACGAACGCCGCGCAGTTGTACTCCCGGGTCTGGGAGATGCCCAACGCCGCGTTCTCCGTCAATGCGACGATCGACAACCTGTCCCGGCCGCTGATCCCGGTGCTGGAACTCCCCGAGATCTACTTCATCAAGGCGGAATGCCTGGCACGCAAGGGCAGCCTCGACGACGCCCTCCGTCTCATCAAGGATGTCCGTGACGCCCGTCAGTGCGTGGTCGCCAAGACCGCCGCGGACCTGGATTCCTTCATGTCGCTCCTGGTGGACGAGGCGCAGCGTGAATTCTTCGGACGCGGAACCGCGTTCTTCTTCCTGAAAAAGCTGGACTGGCCCGAGATGTACCAGGGGACGGCGGTCCGCAAGGTGCTTCCCGAAGGATGGTACGTCTTCCCGAAGCCTGAGTCTGAAACGGATTATCAATGATGGATACGATGATGAAAAACATATTGACTCGAATCTGCGCCGCAGCCGTGATCCTGGCTGTCGGATGCACCAAGGAAGAGATCAAGACTTTCGACGATCTCAATACGGGCAACGCGATCTTCTTCTATAACCCGTCGTATGGTTTCGGCAACACCTACTTCGGTTCCCGTACATCCCTGCAGGACTCGGTGGAAACCTCGTTCTTCCTCTATCCCGGCCAGAACGAAATCGAAGTGACGCTCTACGTGAGCCATACGGGTTTCCCTGAAAAGGATACGCATTACAAGGTGGCCGTGGTCCCCGAAGGGACGACGGCGACATCCGCCGATTTCTCCCTGCCCGCCGATCCGGTCTTCCCCGCCGGCGAGCGGATCGCTCCGCTGCCGGTGACGCTCAAGTTCTCCGACCGGGTGCAGCATGATACCCTCCGGATCGAGCTTGCGCTTGTCGAAGGAGGGGACTACACGCTGGGCCCCCTGCACCAGACCCGCAAGATCATCAACTTCCACAACGACGTGCTCAAACCGTCGTGGTGGACCGGTCTGGCGTATGTGGCGAACGGTTTCGGTCCCTTCACGAGGGAGAAATACCTGGTGGTCATGCAGGTGACTGACAATTATCCTTTCTCGGCCGATACGCCGGTCTCCGTCATCCGTGAGCAGGCGCTCAAGGTGCGTGCGTACCTGCGCGAACAGAAACTTGCCGGGCATCCCGTCCTGGAGGCGGACGGCAAGGAAATGGTGATTCCTGCAGGTGGAAACTAATTTAAATGAGCATGTTATGAAAAGAATGAAATATGCCGTCATCTTGGTTGCAGCCGCCCTGTCCCTGCAGGGATGCATCCATGACGAATCGACGGAGGGCATGTTCGCCGCCGTCCCCGTCAAGCTGGTCCCGGACGACACGCGCACCTTCCCTGTCGGGGAGGAAGCGGTGTTCGATCCGATCATCGAGTGGAACGGTTCGAAAGAGAGCGACTTCACGTATCGCTGGGTCCTCAACGGGGTTGAGGATATCTCCACGGAGCGCGTCCTCCATTACAAGTTCTCCGAGATCGGCCAGCAGTATCTCAACCTGATCCTGACGGACGGGCACGGGCTGACCTACAACCAGGAGTACATGGTCACGGTCTCCACCCCGTTCCAGATGGGCTGGCTCGTCCTCTCGCGGGGCAGCGCCGATGAGTCCCAGCTCAGTTTCCTCCCCATGGACTACGCGAAGTTCTATCCGGACATCTATGCCACGCTCCATCCCGACAAGCCGTTGGGAACGGGCCCGATCGGCATCGTCAACCACTGCGTCCGGACGTTGGACGAAGTCATCGTCCGCCAGACCGGCGGCGGATGGCCGGGCGTAGTCGGTGATTCCTTCGCCGCAGCCAGCAGCCTGGAAGAGGAGTTCATCAACGGGAAATATCCCGATGAACCGGGCGGCTTCGAGCCCGCGATCTGCCAGTACACCCACCGCGGCGAGGACTTCGTCATCAGCCGGAACGGATTGTTGTACGACCGTCAGACGAATTCTCCGACGGCGGCGACGACGACGCTCTATGATGTCCAGTTCAACTCGGTTCCATGGACATACAAAGGATATGACGACACCCCGCGGTACACGTACGCCTGCATGTTCTGCGGCACCTACTATACCCCGGTCTTCGATGATGCCAACAAGCGCTGGATCCCCTTCGGCGTGAGCGTCATCACGCCCCGCAACATCGTCGGGATGAAGGCGGGCGGTGCATTCCCGGACGGTTTCAACTATGTGACCGGCATGGATGCGGACGTCAACCTGCTGTATGCCCAGAACTATACGGCGACGGCTTCCTGGACGTCGACGTCACAGTTGTTCCAGGTGTTGGAAAAGGGCGGCCATGTCTATGCCAACAAGGCGCAGTGGGCGCTGAGCCCGCTTTCCGGCGCCGGCACCGTCACCGTCACCGGCATCCAGCACAAGGAAATCCCGGCCGACTGCGGCATCACCAAGGACACGCCGATGTGGATGATGTGCGGGGGAACGGGCACCCCGAGCGGAGAGTTGTGGAACAATCCCTTCCTGTTCTTCGCCAAGGGGAATGCGCTCTACCTCTATCATTTCCCGACCGGGATCGTCAAGCTGGCGCGCGATTTCACCAAGGGGAGCCATGCCTGTTCCGGAAAGATCGTCTCCCTGAGCCAGAACGGCGACGGGACCCGGCTGGCCGTGCTCTGCGACAGCGGCGACCTGTATGTCCTCAAGATGACGATGACGGATGCGATGAACCTCGTCCAGAACAACATCGATCCGGACGACCCGGATGGCAACGGGCTCGAAGAGACCCATGTCTCCGGCGTCCCCGGGACCCCCATCCAGGTCATCTTCAAATACGGGAAGGCGGACAATTGGATTAACTTTAAGATACTGTATTGATGAAGACGAAACTGATTCTCTATCTGTTGTTAGCCGTCTCCCTGGCCGCCCCCGGGGCATGGGCCGCGGATGACAAGAAGACCGACACGGCGGAAAAGAAAACGGAGACTTCCACGCCCTATCAGAAATTCCTCAAGACGGTGACGGACTCCACCAAAGGTGAATTCGTCAGTTTCTACAAGGCCAAGGGGAACAAGATATTCATGGAATTCCCGCGCGAACTGCTGGGGAGGAAACTGCTGGCAGGCAGCACGATCAAGTCCGTCAGCAGCCCGATCCGCGTGGATGTCGGCTACAAGTACGAGGATCCCATGCTGATCCGGATCGAACTGGAAGATTCGATCGCCGTCCTGACGCAGCCCAACGCCGGGGCCTCCGTCACCAACGGAGACCCCCGCCTGGAAGCGGCTGCGCGGACCAATTTCATGCCGGTACTCTACAAGCGGATTCCCGTGAAGGCCTTCGTCCCCGATTCGTCCCGGTTCATCTTCGAGATCACGGAGATGCTCAAGGACATCGTGAACAAGGGCGTCATCAATCCGTCCAAGGACAAGACGGCGTATTCGGTCGGAGCGATGAAGTCCTTCTCCGACAACGCCTCCATCGACGTGACCCAGAATGCGGAGATCAAGCGGAGCCTGGGGCTGTTCTCGCTGGTCTACGGCGAGGTGACGGTCACGTCGACCGCTTCCTTCCTGCTGCTGCCCGAGGAGAAAATGCGTCCCCGTGTCCGCGATTCCCGCATCGGCATCTTCGCCACCTACAACAAGCAGGGGAACACGGCGATGTACGAGCTGTCGCCTGACGCGGACGGCATCAAGACCTATGTCCTTTCGAACCGCTGGAAAGTGGAGCCTGTGGACATGGCCGCCTGGAAATGCGGCGAGAAGGTTGCGGTGAAGAAGCCGATCGTCTGGTACGTGGACAACACGTTCCCCGCTTCCTGGGTCCCTTCCATCAAGAAGGGCGTGCTGGCGTGGAACGCCGCGTTCGAGAAGATCGGCCTGAAGGACGTGATGGAGGTGCGGGATTTCCCGACGCCGGAGGAGGACCCCGCGTTCGATCCCGACAACCTCAAGTATTCCTGCATCCGTTTCGTCACCACGCCGACGGCGAACGCCATGGGCCCTTCGTGGGTCGACCCCACGACCGGCGAGATCCTCAACGCCAGCGTCATCGTGTACAACGACATCCTGAAGCTGATCAACAACTGGCGCTTCGTGCTGACGGCCCAGGTGGACGAGCGGGTCCGCGCCCGCAGGATGCCCCAGGACGTGATCGACGAGTCGCTGGTCTATGTCATCTCCCATGAGATCGGCCACACCCTCGGACTGATGCACAACATGGGCGCCTCCTCCGCCTATCCCGTCGAGAGCCTGCGCGACCCGGCGTTCACCGCGACGCACGGCACGACGCCGTCCATCATGGACTATGCCCGCTTCAACTATGTGGCGCAGCCCGGCGACAAGGAGGTGCGCCTGACCCCTCCCGACCTGGGCGTATACGACGAGTATGCGATCGAGTACCTGTACAAGCCGGTCCCCGAGGCCGGGAACATGTGGGAGGAGGCGGAGATCGCGAACCGGCTGATCGACGCCCACGCCGGCGATCCGATGTATCGCTACGGCCCCCAGCAGAGCGGCACCACGTATGATCCCAGCGCCTTGACGGAAGACCTGGGCGACGACCCCGTCAAAGCCTCCGACTACGGCATCGCCAACCTGAAATTCATCCTTCCCCATATCGATGAATGGATCGACGGCGACGACGACCGTTCGCACCGGACGGCCCTGTACAACCAGGTGGTCAACCAGTACCTGCGCTACGTGAACAACGTGCTGAACCAGGTCGGCGGCATCTATCTGAACGACGTGAAGGACGGAACGCCGGGCACTCCCGTGAAATCGGTTCCCCGCGATGTCCAGAAGGCCTCGCTCAAGTGGGTGATGGACCAGATCCGCACCTGCGGCGGGTGGCTGAACGCGCCGGAGCTGACGGACGCATTCGTCCTGCATACCGACCTGTCCAACTCCATCGCCACGTCCGTGATGCGGTCGCTGGTGGGTTCCGTCCCTTCCCGGGTCGTCCTGTCCGCCCACGTGGCGAAGGACGGAGGGTACTCGCTGGCCGAGTACTATGACGACCTGTTCGAAGAGGCCTTCGCCTCCACGATCCACCGGAAGGCGTTGTCCTCGGAAGAGAAGGCGATGCAACGCGACATGCTGTCGACGATGGTCAAGCCCATCATCACCGCCACGGGGACGAAGCGCGTCGTCGACGGGATCCGCCTGGACGAACTGGTCCGCTATCCGTCGCTGGACATGCTGATCCTTACCGGAGAAGTCGATCCCGCCATGGTGGAGCAGTTCGGGGACACCCTGCGTGACATCGAGGAGCATTACGGAACCGGCGCCGTCGCTGCCCTGATGGAGCGGGAAGGCCTGTTCCATGATTACTGCTTCGGGGAGAGCAAGGGATACTACCAGACGGCCGTGAGCACGGCTTCGATCGACGAGACGGCTTCGTGCAGGCTTGCTTTCGTACAGAAGGTGAACGCCCTCGTCAAGTCCCGCCGCAAGGGAGGTCCCGCCGCGGACCGGGCGCATTACGCCTACCTGTACCAGCTCACTTCGGCGGCGGTGGGTGAATAAGGGTCGGACGGGCCTCTACCGGACCTTGACTTTGATCCGGTAGAGGTTCGTATTGATCTCCTTGTCCTTGGAAAAGAACGACAGGTAGATCCAGTTTCCCTTCCGGTCGATGCCTTCGGGCTCGATGTCGAAATCGGAAAGGTCCATGACCAGGAGTTTCTCCCGGGTGGCCATGTCGATGAAATGCAGGTTCCGCTCGAGCGGCGGACACCCCTGCGGGATGACGGCCAGCCCTTTCCTCACCATGCTGCCCTGCGGCACGCGAACGTCCTGGAACGTCACCGTCTCCAGGACGTCTTCGTCCGTGAAGGTGACTTTCCCGTCCGCGTCCGAGTCCGCCAGGGCCGGCAGGCGGAACTTCTTGAGGAAGCGTCCGGCAAGCGGCCCGCCGTAGGCGTAGATAAAGCCTTCGTCCGGGTCGACGCACCAGTCGAGCGGTCCCTTGTAGGAGGGATCCTCATAGTAGATTTCCTGGACGACCCGGGCGGAATCCCTCCGCACGTCCAGCACGAAGCAACGTCGCTGCCCGTAGCACTCGGTCACGTAGAGCAGCGGGAGGATGCCCCCCCTGACCTTCTCTTTCCCGAAGCCGGCGTTGTTGCAATGGGCGCGCGCCAGGTCCGCCTTGTAGACGGCGACCACTTTTTTCTTCTTGAGGTCGATCAGGTTCAGCTGCCCCCCGTCCCGCATCAGCACGGCGGTCCTTCCGTGGACGGCGAGCCCCTGCGGGGATCCCTTGAAGGTCTGGTCTTCCGTCTTCCAGTCCGTCAGGGCGCCGAGGTGTTCCGTCTTGACGATGCGGATTTCCTTTTTCGCGGCCTGCGGAAACGCGGCGGTTCCTGCGGCGAGGGTCCAGGCCATCCCGGCCAGGACGCAAAGCATGTATCTTTTCCCTGTTTTCATCCGGAAGCGTTTTGTGTCCGGAACAAAGATACTTCTTTTTCCGATTGAAGAGAAATGATTACATTTGTGCAAATCAATGTTGAAGCAATATGAAAAGAAGCCTGGCCCTCGTCCTGCTGTCCTGCGCGCTGCTCTGCGCTGCCGTGTCCGCCGCCGCGCAGCAGGTCACGGTGAAAGACACCGTCTGCACGACGTATCCTTTCTCGGATCCGGATCCGGTGTACCGCAACGGGAACATCTACCCGTACTACCGTTTTGACACCTATGCCGTCACGCCCGTTTCGCAGACCTGGAAGATGGTCGTGCTGGAGAACGATTTCCTGCGCGTGAAGATCTTCCCCGAGATCGGCGGCAAGGTCTGGTCGGTCTACGACAAGACCAGCGGAACGGAGCTTTTCTATGACAACGATGCGGTCAAGTTCCGCGACATCGCCCTCCGCGGTCCCTGGACGAGCGGCGGTATCGAATTCAACTACGGCATCATCGGCCACGCGCCCTCCTGCGCGTCGCCGGTCGATTTCTCGACGGCGACCCTGCCCGACGGGAGCGTGAGCTGCTACGTCGGCGTGCTCGACCTGCTGACCCGCACCCGCTGGACGACGGAGATCAACCTGCCGAAAGACAAAGGATGGATGCGGACCCGCTCCTTCTGGCACAATGCCGCCGGTTCCTTCCAGCCGTACTACCATTGGGCCAATTCCGGCGTGACGGCGGGCGACGACCTGCGCCTGATCTATCCGTCGGCGTATTCAGTCGCCCATTCCGGCGCGAAGGAGGCTTTCCCCGTCGACGGGCAGGGACGCGACCTCTCCCTATGGCGCAACCACGCCTTCGGATCGAGCAAGTCCTTCCATCCGGCCGGCTCCCGCAAGGGCTTTTTCGCCGCCTACTGGGAGAATGCCGACGCCGGCATGGTCCACTTCGCCGACCGTGACGAGAAACTCGGGCGGAAATTCTTCACCTGGGCCCTTTCGGACGAGGGAGACATCTGGCAGGAACTGCTGACGGACAATCGCCCGCAGTACGTCGAACTCCAGAGCGGCCGCCTCTTCAACCAGAACATGCCGGCCGATTATGATACGCCTTTCAAGCAGATCCTGTTCTCACCCTACGGGACGGACGTGTGGGAGGAGTACTGGGCGCCGTTCTCCGGCGTCGGCGCGATCGAGGAAGCCGACATGCGCGGCGCCGCCCGCGTGGAAGTTTCCGGCGGCACGGTGACGGTGCATTATTATCCGATGCGGAACGCCTCCGGGACCCTGGCGCTCCTGGACGGCGACGGAAAGGTGCTCGCCTCCGGGCGGGCCGATTTCCGGACGGCGGAGCCCGTCAGCCTGACGTTCTCCGTCCCTGCCGGCGCGCAGGTGGCCCGGCTGACCCTCGACGGCGTCACGCTCTGGGTTTCCGGCGACCGGATCCTTGACCGTCCCGCCGTCCTTCCGGAAGACTATGCTTCCGATTCCGTGCAGGAAATGGTGCTGCGCGCCCGCCTGGCCGTCGGAACACGGCGGTATGCCAGCGCGCTCAAATTCGCCGGGAAGGCCCTCGAAAAGGATCCCAACCAGCTGGAGGCCCTGACCCTCAAGGCGATGGCGCAGCTGGCCATGGCGGATGCCGCCGGGGCGTATGCTTCGGCCAACCGCGCGCTTTCCGTGAACGAATACGACCCGTGGGCCAACTATGCCTGCGGTGAAGCCGCGGACCTGCTGGGACGTACGGAGGATGCCCTGGACCGCTTCGAGGTGGCGGCGCTCAGCGCCGACGTCCGGAGCGGGGCGCAGACCGCGCTGGCCCGCATCCATTTCCGCGAAGGAGACCGCGAGCGTGCCGCCGCCTATGCCCGGAAGAGCCTGGTCGGCAATGCCTACAACGTGACGGGATGGGAGATCCTGTCCCTTTGCGGAGCGCCGGATGCGGCGGACCGGATCGCCGCCCTGGATCCGCTCAGCCCCTTCCCCAAGTTCGCCGCCTTCTTGCGCGGGAGCCTTTCGGCCGAAGCCCTGGCCGCGTCGTTCCAGTCGGAATTCCCGTGGCAGGATTATCTCGAGACGGCCGCTTTCCTCTCCGGCCTGGGCCTGAAGGATGAGGCGGCGCGCCTGCTGGCGGCCAGCCCCGTGCAGAACGCCCTCGTCGGCCTGTGGACGGCCTGGCTGAGGGGCGATGCCGCTGCCGTTCCCGCCGCGGAGGCAGGGGAGATCGACCTGGTCTTCCCGTTCCGTCCCGAGAGCGAAGCGCCGCTCCGCTGGGCGGTCGGGAACGGCGGTTCCTGGCGCAGCCGCCTGCTGCTGGCCGAACTGCTCGACCATCTGGGCCGGAGCGAGGACGCCGCGGCGCAGGTGAAAGACCTCTCCGACGTGCCCTTCGCGCCGTTCTACGGCTTCCGGGCCGGACTGGACATCGACCCCGAGGCCGACCTGGCGACGGCCGCGCGGCTCGATCCGGACCAGTGGCGCTATGCCGACCGGCTGGCCCGCCGGTACCTTTCCGCGGACGATCCGGCGAAGGCCCTTTCCGTCATCGAACCGTTCTACAAGAAGCACTCCGGCCAGTTCCAGACCACGGATACCTATGTGCGTACGCTGATGGCGCTGGGCCGCTACGACAAGGCCGACAAGGTGCTCTCGAAGATCCGGATCCTCCCGTTCGAAGGCCAGCGGGGCAGTCACGAGATGTACCGCGACATCAAGCTGCACCTGGCTGCGGCGGCCCTTGACAAAGGACGCTACGGCGAGGCGCTGTCCTATCTGGAAGCGTCCCGCCTGTGGCCGCACAACCTGGGTGTCGGCAAGCCGTATGACAATATGGTCGACAACCGGATGGAAGACTGGATGACCGCCGTCCTGTGGCAGCGCAGGGGCGATGCGGCCCGCGCGCAGGAATTCCTCGGACGCATCCCCGATGCGGACGGGAAGTGGGCGGACCTCTTCGAACGCGCGAAAGACCGGAAGACGTCCGTCGCCGCCTTGGCCGGCAGTCTGGACGCCTCCTTCGACAAACGGCTGTTCTAGCCCGTTACGAATTGTATGTGTGGACGCTGTGGCCCCGAGCCGACGGCAGGTAATTGATTCCCCACCAGCACATCTGCAGGCAGACGAAGGCCACCAGCAGGAGGACGAGCGATTTCTTCCATGCATGGGGCTCCGCCCGCCGCAGGTGGATGTACAGCAGGTAGCACAGCCACGTGACGGCCGCCCACGTCTCCTTCGGGTCCCAGGCCCAGTAGTGCCCCCAGGCCACCTTGGCCCAGAGCGCGCCGAACAGCATGCCGAATGTCAGGAACGCCATCCCGACATAGACCAGGTTGTCCGTGATCGCCATCTCGTCCGAAGTCGTCTTTCCGCGCCGGACCAGGAGCAGATACAGCGCCATGACCGTGGCGCCCCCCAGCAGGGCGTAGGAAAACATGTAGACGATGACGTGCGGCGCGAACCAGGGGCTCTGGAGGGCGGGCATCAGCGTCTTGGTATGGATTTCCGGCTTGAAGAGATTGATGCAGATGAAGACGAAGGCCATCATCGTGCTGAAGGAGAGGATCCACTTGTAGCGCCAGCGGCCGTAGACGAACAGGCCGGCGACGGGCATGAAGAAGGAATACCACAGACGGGTTTCCCCCATGGTCCGGAGCGGGGGACGCTCCAGGGAGATCCACATCCCGGCGATGAACGCCAGGAAGACGGCGATTCCCGCCGCGGTGCAGGCGAGCGCCGCGTTCCGGCGGCCTTTCCAGGCGAAGAATGCGCCCGCCGCCCATAGCAGGACGGACGGCAGCGCGAACCATGCGAACAGATGCCAGCTCATCGTCATACCTCCTTTTTAACGGGTTTCGGCGCCATCAGCAGGAAAAGGCAGGCGGCGCCCGCCAGCATCAGGAAGATGCCGGTGTAGACGGCCGGCAGCCAGGGGTCGCGGACCAGTTCGAACACGCTGACCTCGCTCCATTTGCCCATCTCCTCGTCATAGCCGGCCTGATAGATTTTCCAGCCGCCGGCCTTGAGCGGCTTGTTCACTTCGACGGTACCGTGGACCTCCTGTCCGTCACGGGTATAGACCGAGATGTCGGAGGCGTAGCGCCGGGGCTCGCGGGCGGGCATCACGAGGCTGTATCCGCCGCCCAGTTCCAGCGGGCGCATCGGGAAGGCGAAACTGCCGCCGGCGACCCATCCGCCGACGCGCGTCCCGTCCTTCTCCGCCTCGACCCGGACGGCGCAGGCGCCGCCGGCTTCATTCCAGGGCGCATACCGGAGTTCTTCTTCGCCGGGCACCGCCGCGGCGTCTTCGATGTGCTCCAGGATGCGGATGCGCCAGCCGCCCAGCACGCCTTCCTCCGTCCCGTCCGTGACGGCGAGCGTGGCGTCGGGCACCCGGCGGCCTGCGGCCGCGTCATAGAGCGCCAGCGCCGCCGGATATTCTTCGATGGTGAAGTCGTGCAGTTCGATGGCCAGGCCCGGGTCGGCTTCGGCCCCGGAGCCGTCCTCCGCCATCCACTGCGGAACCCCTTCCCGGACCGTCATCTCCAGCTGCTGCAGGTCCGCGCTGCCGAGGGCGGCGCAGGTGACGGCCAGGAAAACGCCCAGGTGATTGATGACGAACGGAATGTCGCGCCATTTCCAGCGGGAGATGCGGTTCAGGGTGGTGAGTCCCGCGATCAGCACCATCCAGGTGTATGTGAGGGTGAACGGCCAGAACGTGACCATCTGCGAGAGGCCGGGGACACCGCCCTCGTCCGTCTGGACGGTCAGCCCCATCAGCAGGGTCAGGCACAGCGTGCAGGCGATGGCCGGAACGGCGGCCTGGGCGTGCATCATCCACCCGAAGGCAGGGATTCTTTCCCGCAGCAGGAACATCACGTCGATTACCAGCAGCAGGACGGCCAGCAGGATGATGTTGACCGGCCAGGCGAGCGCGCTCCAGTCCAGCGGCCCTGCCGCGGCCTGCAGGATCAGGCCGAGAACGATGAGGATGCCGCCGAGGAGGAAGCCTTCCTTGAATTTCCAGGGTTTCTTGAACATATCTGCGGAAAACAGCTTTTCAGTTTGTCCCGCCCAGCAGGTGTCCGGCGCTTTGCAGGACCTTGCCGCGGAGCAGGGGAGAGAGGTCGGGATGGGCCTGCAGATAGGCGGAAACGGTGTCCGCCGCCGCAGGAGAGTCGTGTCCGCGCAGCAGGGAGACGGCCCAGTTCTTCGGGAAGAAGATGTCGCCGGTCCGCTGGATTTCCTCCAGTTCTTCCAGCGCCGGCCGCAGGTACGGGAGGGCTTCTTCCTGGCGGAGCGGATGGTTCAGGTAAGCGAGCGCGGACTGCGCCTGCGGCTCGATGCGGCGGTTCTCCGCCTCCAGCAGGAGAAGCAGCAGGCTGTCCCGTTCACTGCGTCCGGGCGCGACGGCCCGGTAGATGAAGTCGAATTCCTGCAGGACGTCCGCATTGCCGGTCCGGCTCCGTTGCAGGGCGCCGATCTCGTCGTAGCGGTCCGGCACGCGGACGGCCAGTTCACAGGCTGTCGTCAGGAAGTCTTTCTGCCCCAGTTCGAGGCCGTACGGCGCCTTCCCGCGGCGGAAGGCGTCGAGGATGTCCCGGGTCGTCCCCGCGTCCTGCCAGATGCCGAGCAGGTACCGGTAGGCCGTCTGCCGGGTTTCCATCGGCAGGCCGGCGGAGCGGACGATCCGCAGCAGGGGCGCTTCCGTCTCGGGCGAAAGGGCCAGCGGACCGTGCAGCGACAGGTCGCCCAGGAAGGAAAGGGCCGCCGCGGAAAGGTCGGAGCCGCCCTGGCCCCGGACCACGTCTTCGAGCAGGTCCGGGAACGATCCGGCGTCCGGAAGGTCTCCGCGCAGGAAGCCTTCGTACATCGCCGTCAGGACGGAAATCTTCGTCCGCGGGTCGCCGTCTCCTTTCAGCAGGGCCGGCGCGTGCACGGCTGCGGCGCTGTCCAGGAGGAAGCGGCCGTATCCTTCCGCCCGCGTGTCCGGCCAGACGAAGGCCGCGCCGGGGACGGGGCATCTGGTTTCCGCCCGGTCCGTCCAGACTTCGGTTTCGACCCTGCCGGTCCCGAAACGGATGCGCTGCGGCCAGACGAGGCCGCGGCCGTACGGGTCTTCCTGCCGGATGACGAGCGTGTCGGATTCCATCCGCGCGGTGACGGTCGGCATGCCTTTCTCGTCCACCCAGCTCCGGCTCCAGGCCTTCAGGTCGGTGTCCGTATGGCGGTCCAGGATGCGGATCAGGTCGTCCCAGTCGGCATTTCCGTGGAAATACGTCCGCAGGTATTCCCGCAGCCCGTCGCGGAATGCTTCCGGGCCGAGCAGGCCGGACAGCATCCGCATGACGACGGGCGCCTTGTCATAGACGATGTTCCCGTAGACGAGCCCGGCCGAGGCGAGGTTGTCCAGCTCCTGCCGGACGGGATTGGTGCCGGCGGTCCGGTCCTCCTTGTAGGCGTTGAGGTTGAAGTTCCGGAAATCCCGGACGGCCGCCTCCACCGGGTCTGCGACGCCTTCCGCCAGCAGGTCGCGGCTCATCAGCGCGGCGAAGTGGTTGGCGAAGACTTCCTTGGTCCAGACATCGTTGAACCAGCGCATCGTGACGGCGTCGCCGAACCACATGTGCGCCGTTTCATGGGTGATAAGCTCGGCGCGGGCGTAGCGTTCGGCCGTCGTGGGATGCGCGTCCAGGAACATCCGCCGGTCGTTGAAGAGGATGGCGCCGGGGTGCTCCATCCCGCCGAACTGGAAGCCGGGCACGATGACGAAGTCGTATTTTCCGAAGGGCAGGGGAATGCCCGTATAGTCCTCCATCCAGCGGACGGCGCCGTCGACGAGTCCGAAGATCTCGTCCAGCTGGGCGGTCTTGGCGGGGTCCGTCTCGCGATAATAGGCCGTGTAGGTGCGGTTTCCGGCGGAATGGACCGCTTTCTCCCATCTCCCGGCCGCAAAGGAGAAGAGGTAGGTGCTGACGGGACCGGCCGTCGTGAACGACATCCGTTTCCGTCCGTCCCCGACGGTTTCTTCCCGGCAGGAACCGTTCGCGACGGCCGTCCAGTCGGCAGGAAGATCCAGAGAAAGGGTGTACAGCGCCTTCAGGTCGGGCTGGTCGAAGCAGGGGAAGACGGTCCGTGCCCGGTCAGGGACCAGCAGGGTGTACAGATGGTCGTCCCGCCGGTTCAGGGAGGCGTCTCCCGAGAGGAATCCGATCTCCACTTCGTTCCAGCCTTTGCGCAGGTCGCGCCGGTCGATCAGGAGGTGTTCGTCCGCGTACCGCACCGGCCGCTCCCGCCCGTTGACGACGAGGCCGTGGAGCCGGTCGCCCCCTTCCCGGAAATCAATGGGAAGGTCCGTCCGGCTGCGCAGGAAGAAACGCAGCCGCTCCGTGCCGGAAACCTGCGTCTCCCGTTCGGCGGGGATGGAGAAATGCAGGGTGTAGCGGATGCTGTCGACCGCCTGCGCGCGCCGTTGCGCCAGGTCCAGGCTGACGCCGGGGCTTTCCTGCGGAAGCGTGCGGCCGCACGAGATGAGGAGCGGAAGCAGGAGCAGGAGCGCCGCCGCCGCGCGGGGAAGGGAATGCGTTCGTTTCATGTTGTCCGTCGTCCGTTTCCCAAAGATGCCAAAACTCTTTCAAAAAAACAAAACAATGGTTAACTTCGCCCATTATGGAAGAAAGATCGACAGACAGACTGGCGCGCTATGTCATCCTGCTGGGCGGGATCGCCATCGCCGGCGCGCTGTGCTGGTATTTCCGCAGCGTGCTCGGCTACATCGCCGGGGCCTTCGTGTTTTCCCTGATCGGCCAGCCGGTCATGCACGGCCTCCGGAAAATCACCGTCAGGGGGCACCGGGCGCCGGACTGGCTGCTGGCCATCCTGACCATCATCCTGGTGCTCTCCGTCCTGCTGTTGCTGGTCCGGCAGGTGATTCCGGTGGTGTCCGGCATCGTGCGCGAGACGGCGGCGATGCACGCGAACCACCATCCGGACGGCAACCTGATCGACACCCTGAACGGCTGGATCGTGAACACGTTCCCGAACCTGGGCGGCGATTTCGACCTGGTCGGGTACGTGATGGACAGGCTCAAGGACCTGACGAACATCTCCCGCCTGTCCGGCGTGATCGGTTCCGTCGCTTCCGTGGCGTCCGGCATCGGCGTTGCCATCTTCTCCATCGTCTTCATCTCGTTCTTCTTCATCAAGGACGAGCACCTGTTCGGCAAGATCGTCTGCGCCCTGGTTCCGGACCGCCTCGAGGAATCGGTCGGCAGCGCCGTGCTCGATGTCGAGCGGCTGCTCTCCCGCTATTTCATCGGCCTGCTCATCGAAGTGGCCGGCGTCGCCCTGATCGACTTCCTCGGCCTGTGGCTGATCGCCCGTATCGGCGTCAACTACGCCCTGGGCATCGCCTTCATCGCCGGGCTGCTCAACGTCATCCCGTACGTCGGACCGCTGATCGGCGAGGTGCTGGGCGTGGTGCTCTGCTTGATCCTGAAACTCGGCACCGGCGCCGGCCTCGACGTGAACATCTGGATCTTCGCCCTGGTGGTCCTTGGCGTCATGCTCGCCGCGCAGCTGGTCGACAACTTCGTCTACCAGCCGGTGATCTATTCCAAGAGCATCCAGTCCACGCCGCTGGAGATCTTCATCGTCCTGCTGCTGGCGGGCACCGTCGGCGGCGTCTTCGGCATCTTCGTGGCCATTCCCGCCTATACGGTCGTCCGCGTGATCGCCGCCCGTTTCTTCAGTGACAGGAAAGCCGTCAAAAGACTGATTTCATGACCATGCCAACCGCCCAGAACCCTTCCGGGAGAATCGTCTTCCTGGATTATGCGCGGGTCGCCGCCTGTTTCCTCGTGATCCTGGTGCACGCCGCCGAGAATTTCTATGCCGCCGACGCCTCCGGGCTGGCGGGCAACATGACATACCTCGCCAACGAGGCCAACCGCTTCTGGGTGTCGTTCTACGACGGCCTGGCCCGCATCTGCGTCCCGCTTTTCATGATCATCTCCTCGTACCTGCTGGTCCCGCTCAAGGAAGGGCAGACGATGGGTTCGTTCTACCGGAGGCGTTTCCTCCGCGTGGTTCCGCCGATGGTCTTCTTCATGCTCCTGTATACCTTCCTGCCGCTTCTCTGGGGCGGAATGACGGCCGGGCAGTCGATGCAGGATTTCCGCGCCCTGGCGCTGAACTTCCCGTCGATGGCCGGGCATCTCTGGTTCATGTATCCGCTTCTGGGGCTCTACCTGTTCATGCCCGTGATCTCCCCGTGGCTCGAACGCGCCACCCGCAGGGAAGAGCAGGTGTTCCTGGGCATCTTCCTCCTGTCGACGTTCATGCCCTTCCTGCACCGCTTCGTGCAGCCCTACCTGTGGGGCGAGTGCTTCTGGAACGGCTTCCACATGCTCTGGTACTTCTCCGGCTACATCGGGTACCTGGTGCTGGCCCACTATGTCCGCTTCCACCTCGACTGGTCCGCGCGCAAGCGGCTGGCCGTCGGCGCGGCGGCGTTCCTGCTCGGCGCGGCGTTCACCGTCTGGTCGTTCTACTGGAAGACGCCCCCGGGCGTCCTGGTCGAGACGCCCGTCGCCGAATGGGCCTGGGAGTTCTGCACGCCCAACGTGCTGTGCGCGACCTTCGGCGCCTTCCTGCTTTTTTCCTGCATCCGCAGGCCTTCCGCCGTGGTGGAGGGCACGTCGCGCATTTCCTTCGGCATCTACCTGGTTCACCTGTTCGTCCTGAACGTCTGGGTGCGCCTGCTGGTGGGTGAAGGCGGCGCTGCGGCGCCGTCCGTCCCCGTCGCGGCGGCCATCCCGCTCATCGCCCTCTGCACTTTCCTGTCCAGTGCGCTGATTGTCAAGGTGTTCTCGCTGATTCCCGGCAGCCGCTGGCTGATCGGCTAAGGGGCCGCTTCTAGCAGCAGCTCGAACAGGCGGGGCTTTCCGTACCGGTCCAGGTCTTTTTCCGCAATCCACACATACCCGTCCGGCAGGGCGGGGGGCGTCTGCGTCTCCATCAGGTAGAAGTCGCAGCGCAGGATCCGGTGGGTGAGCACGTGCCTGACGTCCTTGCGCAGGAGGGTGATCCGGGCTTCGGGAAAGGTCGCCTGCAGGAATCCGTCGGGCGCGTCTTCGTACGTCAGCGGCTCCCAAAGTCCCTGCCAGATGTCTCCGGGACCGCGCCGCCGGATGGCGGTCTTCCCGCCGCAACGGACATGGACACAGGTCAGCCGGCGCGTCTTCACCGCCGCGGCGCGTTTCTTCACCGGCAGCAGCGCCACGCGTCCCGTCCGCAGGGCTTCGCATCTTTCCGCCAGCGGGCAGGTGTCGCAGCCGGGCGATACCGGTGTGCATTGCAGCGCGCCGAAATCCATCATTCCCTGGTTGAAGGCGGATGCTTCTCCCGGCGGAAGCAGGCTTTCGGCGAGTGAGCGGAAGGTCTTCGCGGCGGCGGATGTCCCGATCTCTTCCGCGATGCCGAAATAGCGGGCGAGCACGCGGTAGACATTGCCGTCCACCACGGCGGCGGGCAGGTCGAAGGCGATCGAGGCGATGGCGGCCGCCGTGTACGGGCCGACCCCTTTCAGCGCCAGAATCCCTTCATAGGTGTCCGGAAAACGTCCCAGCGCGACGATCTGCCGCGCGGCGGCGTGCAGGTTGCGCGCGCGGCTGTAATACCCCAGTCCCTCCCACAGGCGCATCACCTCGTCCTCCGGCGCGGCCGCCAGGTCGCCCACGGTCGGGAAGGCTTCCATGAAGCGCTCCCAATAGGCGGTTCCCTGTGCGATGCGTGTCTGCTGGAGAATGATTTCGCTCAGCCAGACGGCGTACGGGTCGCGCGTCCTGCGCCAGGGCAGGTCGCGGCCGTTTTCAGCGAACCAGCGGAGGATGGTGCGGGTGAAGACGGGGTCTTTCATCAGAAGATCAGCCAGGTGATGCCGGCGCCGACCCCGTACCAGCTCCTGAACGCGGAGGCGCTGAGGTCGCCGTAGAGGTCAAGCTGCACGCGCGGGGAAGGATGGAACGTGACGCCCCCTTCGACGAGGTACTGCGGCGCGTCTTCCTTGCGGAAGAAGTTGTTGCTTTCGACGAAGGCGCCCAGCCGGCCGGTGAAGCCGTAACTGACGCAGAGGGCCGCGTAGCCGGCGGGTTCCGTGTCGATGCGGTCCCAGATGCCGCCCAGGTTCCATCCGACGCAGAACGCGTCGGTGAAGTTGTGCTCGCCGAGCAGGGTCAGGGAAGCGCCGGGCCTGTCGGGCCGGAAGGCGGGGCTGGACACGGGCAGGACGGCGTTGCACAGGAGCGCGACCGCCGGCAGGGGACCGTCCCCTTCCCGGAGGCGGATCTTCGTCCCGATCGAAAGGGGCTCGAGCCCGAAGATGTCGATTTCAGAAGGACGCGTCTGTCTTTCCTGCGTCAGGTTCGCTTCCAGGCGCAGTTCCATCCAGGGGAGGAGGCCGAAACGGAGGAGGGAATTGTTCCAGTTGAAACTGCGCAGGCCGTCGTCGCGCAGGAAGGAAAGCCCGGTCTCCCACTGGAGGGAGTGGCGCGGAACGATGTCGGTCCCCGTGGACATGCCGGGGCGGTCTGCGGAGACGAAATCCTCCGTTCCCTGCGCCGCCGCAGGGAGGGCGAGCACGACCAGGAGGAGGAACGGAAAAAACTTCATGGCGTGATGCATTGTTTTGCAAAAATAAGGATTATCTTTGTATAACAGACTTACAAATAGAAACGGATGACGGAAAAAAGACTTTTGCTGGGAGACGAAGCCATCGCGCTGGGCGCCCTTCATGCCGGCCTGTCCGGCGTGTACGCCTATCCGGGCACGCCTTCCACGGAGATTACGGAATTCATTCAGAATGATCCCGCTGCCCTTGCGGACGGTGTCCGCTCCCGCTGGTGCACCAATGAGAAAACGGCCATGGAGGCGGCGCTAGGCATGTCCTATGCCGGCAAGCGCGCCCTGGTCTGCATGAAGCACGTAGGCATGAATGTCTGCGCGGACGCCTTCGTGAATGCGGCCGTGACGGGCGTGAACGGTGGCCTGGTGGTCCTGGCGGCCGACGACCCGTCGATGCATTCCTCGCAGAATGAGCAGGACTCCCGCTTCTACGGGCAGTTCGCCCTGGTGCCGGTCCTCGAACCTTCCGACCAGCAGGAAGCGTACGACATGATGTCCTATGCTTTCGATTTGTCAGAGCGGCTGCGCGAGCCGGTGCTCGTGCGCATCGTCACGCGCCTCGCCCACTCCCGCGCGGCCGTCGCCGTCGGGGAGGAGCGGGCGCAGAATCCGCTTTCCCCCGACCGTGATCCCGGCCGCTGGGTGCTGCTGCCCGCCATCGCCCGGCGCCAGTACGCCGCGCTGGTCGGCAGGCAGGAAGCGTTCCTGACCGAGTCGCTCGTGTCTCCTTTCAACCGCATGCCCGCTGCCATGGCGTCCGCCGACCTGGGCGTGGTTGCCGCCGGCATCGCCTATAATTATGTCATGGAGTCGGTCCCGGCCGGCGTTCCGGTCCTGAAGGTGTCGCAGTACCCGCTGCCCGATGCGCAGGTGCGCGCCCTGGCGGCCGCCTGCCGCAGGATCCTGGTGGTCGAGGACGGGCAGCCGTTCGTTGAGAGCGGTGTGAAGGCCCTGCTGGACGCCCGGTATCCCGTACTGGGCCGCCTGACGGGCGACCTGCCGCGGACGGGCGAACTGACCCCTGACAATGTCGCCGCCGCGTTCGGGAAGCGGAACGAGTCCGCTTTCGCGCCCGCGGAGCACGTGGCGCCCCGCCCGCCGCAGCTGTGCCAGGGGTGCGGCCACCGCGATGTCTACACCGCCCTGGGCAAGGTCCTGGAAGCGTTTCCGGACGCCCGCGTATTCGGCGACATCGGCTGCTATACGCTCGGCGCCCTGCCTCCGTTCCGGGCCATCGATTCCTGCGTGGACATGGGCGCTTCGATCACCATGGCCAAGGGCGCGGCCGACGCCGGCGTGCGTCCCGCGATCGCCGTCATCGGCGACTCGACGTTCACCCATTCCGGAATGACCGGCCTGCTGGACGCCGTGAACGACGGCTCCGCGATCACCGTCATCCTGAGCGACAACCTCACCACGGCGATGACGGGTGGTCAGGATTCGGCCGGCACCCACAAGTTCGAGGCCATCTGCCTGGCGCTCGGCGTGGCGCGGGAGCACCTGCACGTGGTGGAACCGCTGCCCAAGAACATGGAAGAGATCACGCGCATCCTCCGGGAAGAGATTGCATATGAAGGCGTTTCCGTCATCATCCCCCAGCGGGAATGCATGCAGACCCTGCGGCGGAAAATGCGGAAACCGATAAAAGAACACGCATGAAAACGGATATCAAACTTTCCGGAGTCGGCGGACAGGGCATCCTGTCGATCGCCACGGTCATCGGCGAGGCGGCCACCTGCGCCGGCCTCCATCTCAAGCAGGCCGAAGTGCACGGCATGAGCCAGCGGGGCGGAGACGTCCAGAGCGATCTCCGCCTGAGTACGGAGGAGATTCACAGCGACCAGATCCCCTTCGGCGGCGCGGACCTCATCGTCTCGATGGAACCGATGGAAGCGCTGCGCTACCTGCCCTGGCTGGCGGCCGACGGCTGCGTCGTCACCTCTTCGAAACCGTTCGTGAACATCCCCGATTATCCCGACCGGGACGCCCTGCTCGCGGAACTGGATGCCCTTCCGAGGGTCGTCCGCCGTGATATCGAGCAGGATGCGCTTGCCCTCCGTGCGCCCAAGAGCGCGAACATGGTCCTGCTGGGAATGGCGGCCCGCCACCTGAAGATCCTGTCGCCGGACGACCTGCGGGCGGCGATCCGTTCCGTCTTTTCCCGGAAGGGGGAGAAGGTCGTGGAAGACAACCTGAAAGCATTCGACTGCGGCTATGAAAGTGTTCAGTGACGCCCTCGTGGAAGAGGCCCGCGTCGCGTGCCGCGTCGCCGACCTGTCCCGCGCCACCATCGGGGAGATCCTCCTGGTGGCCCAGTATCTCGAACGCAGGACCGGCATCCCCTTCATCCGGATGGACCAGGGGTCGCCCGGCCTTCCGCCCAACCGCCTGGGCGTGGCGGCGGAGAAGGAAGCGCTGGACCGCGGGGTCGGCGCGCAGTATCCGCCCGCCGACGGCGTTCCCGAGCTGAAGGAAGCCGCATCGGCCTTCGTGAAGGCCTTCATCGATATCGACATCAGCCCGCGCTCCTGCATCCCCACGACCGGCTCCGTCGCCGGTTCGTTCGGGGCGTTCATCGCCTGCACCCAGCGGATTCCGGGCAAGGACAAGGTCCTGTTCATCGACCCGGGGTTCCCGATCCAGAAGTCGCAGCTCCGCGTCCTGGGCATCTCCTGGAAGGAGTTCGACATCTATCCGTACCGCGGGGCCGGCCTGCGCGCGAAACTCGAGGAGGAACTCTCCGCGGGCGACGTGGCCGCCATCGTGTATTCCAATCCGAACAACCCTGCCTGGATCTGTCTCGAAGACAGTGAATTGCAGGTGATCGGCGAACTGGCGACGAAGTACGACGCCGTCGTCATGGAAGACCAGGCCTATTTCTGCATGGACTACCGCCGCGATCTCGGCCACCCCTACCGGGCGCCGTTCGTGCCCACGGTCGCCCGCTATACCGACAACTACATCCTCCTGCTGTCCTCCTCCAAGATTTTCAGCTATGCAGGCCAGCGGATGGCCCTGATTTGCATCGGCGACGCCCTCTTCGACCGGCAGTATCCGGCGCTGGCGGCGCGTTATCTCGACGCCGGCGTCTTCGGCACAACGCTGACGGCGTCCATCCTTTATATGATGACGAGCGGCTGCACGGCCTCCACGCAGTACGCCTACGCGCGCATGCTCGCGCTCTCCTGCGAGGGCGCCATCGATTTCGTGGAGGACACCCGTGTCTATGAGCGCCATGCCCGCCGCATGAAGCAGGTCTTCTGCGAGAACGGGTTCCGGGTGGTCTACGACCACGACGTGACCCTTCCCGTGGGGGACGGGTTCTTCTTCACCCTGGGCTACGGCGACCTCTCCGGCGGCGACCTGCTCCGCGAACTGCTGCACTATGGCGTCAGCGCCATTTCCCTGTCCACGACGGGCAGCCTGCAGCAGGGCGTGCGCGGCTGCACCAGCCGGATGCGCGACGACTTGTATCCCCTGCTGGAGGAGCGCATGCGCGCTTTCCGGGAGGATCATCCGCTGAACGAAACGAACTGACGATATGTATTGGAATCCCAACAAAGAATGCATGAGCCGCGACGAGATGTCCGCGCTCCAGGGAAAACGGCTCCACAAGATCGTGAAGTATGTCTACCACAATGTCCCGTTCTACCGGAACAAGTTGCAGGAGATGGACTTGACGCCGGATGACATCCTGACCATCGAGGACATCGTCAAGCTGCCCTTCACGACCAAGCAGGACCTGCGGGACAACTATCCGTTCGGTCTGCAGGCCGCGCCGCAGAGTGAGATCATCCGCATCCACGCGTCCTCGGGGACGACGGGCAATCCCACCATCGTGGGCTATACCCGGAAGGACATCGGGGTCTGGTCCGAATGCATGGCCCGTGCCCTGACGGCCTACGGCGTCGTGCGGGATGACATTTTCTCCGTCTCCTACGGATACGGCCTCTTCACCGGCGGCCTGGGCGCCCACAACGGCGTGGAGATGCTGGGCGCGGCCGTCGTTCCCGCTTCCACCGGCAACACCGAGAAGCACGCGAAACTGATCCGCGACCTGGGCATCAACGGCATCGCCTGCACGCCTTCCTACGCCCTGTACCTGGCGGAGACGATGGAGCGGCTCGGCATCACCCGCGACCAGATCCGCCTGCGCGTCGGCGCGTTCGGCGCGGAACCCTGGACCGAGAACATGCGCCATGAAATCGAGGAACGCCTCGGCCTGAAGGGCTACAACCTCTACGGACTGAGCGAGATCGTGGGGCCCAGCGTCAGTTACGAATGCGAACGGCAGCACGGTTCCCATGTCAACGAGGACCACTTCTACCCGGAAATCATCGATCCGGTCACGCTCGCTCCGCTGCCGGCCGGCCAGAGCGGCGAACTGGTCTTCACGACCCTGACCAAGGAAGGCATGCCGCTGCTCCGCTACCGGACGCGCGACCTCTGCTCCCTGATGCCCGGCGTCTGCGACTGCGGGCGTACGAGCGTCCGCATGACCCCGATCACCGGCCGCAGTGACGACATGCTCATCATCCGCGGGATCAACGTGTTCCCGTCGCAGGTGGAAAGCGTCGTCCTCGACATGAAGGAGATCGCTCCCCGCTACATGCTGGTCGTGGACCGGGTGAACAACCTCGACACGCTGCAGGTCCAGGTGGAACTGCGGCAGGAGTATTTCACCGGTACCTTCGACACGCCGGCCGCCATCGAGGAGCTCAGCCGCCGGCTGGCGCTGAAACTCCGCAGCGTGCTGAATATCGGCGTCAAGGTCGTCCTCAAGGCGCCCAACACCATCGAGCGCAGCCAGGGCAAGAGCGCCCATGTCATCGACAACCGCAATATTCAATGATAAGATGAAAAACGAATCCGCATACTTCCAGCCGGAGATCGAGACCCTGTCCGTCTCCGCCATCCGGGACCTCCAGCTGAAGGGCCTCCGGGAGATGTTGCAGCGCTGCCAGCAGTCGGAATTCTACCGGAAACGCTTCCGCGAAGCGGGTGTCTCGCCGGAAGACATCCGTTCGCTGGACGACCTGCGGCGCCTGCCTTTCACGACCAAGGAGGACCTCCGGGAGAACTATCCGTTCGGCCTGTGCTGCGTCCCGCTGCGGGACTGCGTGCGCCTGCATTCCTCGAGCGGAACGACGGGCAATCCGACCGTCGTGCTGCATACGCGCCGCGACCTGGACGACTGGGCGACCGCCGTCGCCCGGTGCCTGTGGATGGTAGGAAGCCGCCCCGACGACGTCTTCCAGAATTCGGCCGGGTACGGCATGTTCACGGCGGGCCTCGGCTTCCAGTACGGCGCCGAGAAAGTGGGGATGCTCACCGTCCCCGCCGCGGCCGGCAACACCCTCCGGCAGATCAAGTTCATCAAGGATTTCGGCACGACGGTCCTCCATGCGATCCCGAGCTACGCTTCGCGGATCTACGAGGTGATGCGCCAGGAAGGGGTCGACCCCGTCCGCGACACGCGGCTGCGGGTACTCTGCATCGGCGCCGAACCCCACAGCGAGGAACAGCGCCGGCGCATCGAAGAGAACCTGCACGTCAAGGCCTACAACTCCTACGGCATCTCCGAGATGATGGGGCCCGGCGTGGCCTTCGAGTGCCCGGAGCAGAACGGCCTGCACATCTGGGAAGACTATTTCATCGTGGAGATCATCGATCCGGTCACGCTGGAGCCCGTCCCGGAGGGCGAACTCGGCGAACTGGTCATCACGACGCTGAAGCGGGAGGCGATGCCGCTGGTCCGCTACCGGACCCGCGACCTGACGCGCTTCCTTCCCGGGGAGTGCCCCTGCGGCCGGCACCACCGCCGGCTGGCGCGCCTGCAGGGACGGAGCGACGACATGATCATCCTCAAGGGCGTGAACATCTTCCCGATCCAGATCGAAAAGATCCTCCTTTCCTTCCCCGAACTGGGCACCGACTATCTCATCACCCTGGAGAACAAGGAAAGCAACGATACCCTCACCGTCGACGTCGAGCTCAAGGAACTCTTCACCGATGACTACTCGAAACTTCAGTCCCTGGAAAGGGAGATCACGCGCCGGCTCCGGGACGAGATCCTGGTGTCTCCCTGCGTCCGGATCGTCCCGAGGGGCAGCCTGAAGGTCTCTGACGAAAAGAAAGCGGTCCGCGTGAAGGACCTGCGCAAGCTTTATTGACAACCGCCTTAATTCCCAAGGATATGACCATCCATCAACTTTCCATTTTCCTGGAAAACCGTTCCGGCACCTTGATCAAGGTACTGGACTGCCTCAAGAAGTCGGACATCCAGATCATCGCTTCTGCCATCGCCGACACCGCCCAGTACGGCATTCTCCGGATCATCTGCAGCGATCCCCGCCGTGCCTATCTTGAACTGGAAGAGGCCGGCATCGCCGTCGCCCTTTCCGACGTCTTCGCCATCGAACTGGAGAACAAGCCCGGGCAGGCGGCCGATGCCATCAAGACGTTCAGCGACGCAGGCATCAGCATCACCTACATGTATTCCTTCCTCTACGGTCACCAGGGCATCCTGGTCTTCCGGACGGACAACACCGACGAAGCGCGCGAGGTGATCCTGCGGAACCGGCTCAATTCCGTGACGGAGAAGGATCTGGAGCAATTGGGCTGAGTGCGCGCATCGCGTTGAGCACCGCGATGACGGTGACGCCGACATCCGCGAAGACCGCCATCCACAGGGCGGCCGCCCCGAGTGCGGCCAGCACCAGGACGAGGACTTTGATGCCGATCGCCAGGGCGACGTTTTCTCGGGCGATCCGCAGGGTCCGCCGGGCGATCCGGATGGCGCGCGCCACCTTCGAAGGCCGGTCATCCATCAGCACGACGTCCGCCGCTTCGATGGCCGCTTCGGATCCGAGCGCGCCCATTGCGATGCCGAGGTCGGCGCGTGCGAGCACCGGCGCGTCATTGATGCCGTCGCCTGCGAAAGCCAGTTTCCCTTCCGGCAGCAGCCGGCCGATTTCTTCCACTTTTCCTTCCGGCAGCAGTCCGGCCCGGAAGGCGTCCGCGCCGGTCGCTGCGGCGGTTTCCGCGACGGTTTCCTCCCGGTCTCCGCTCAGGATCACGACCTGGCGGATGCCGTTTTCGTGCAGGGCTTCCACCGCCTGTGCCGCGTCGTCCTTGATCCGGTCCGAGATGACGATGTGTCCCGCGTAGGTTCCGTCCATCGCCACGTGGATAATGGTTCCCTTCCGTTCGCAGGGCTTCCATTGCGCCCCTTCCGCTTCCATCAGTTTCTCGTTCCCCACGGCGACGCGCACGCCGTTCACCGTGGCGGTCAGGCCCTTGCCGGCGATTTCCTGGAAGCCGGTCACCGCGCACTCGTCTTTTTCATCGGGGTATGCCTTGCGCAGCGCACCGGCCACCGGGTGGGTGGAATGCCGTTCCACATGGGCCGCCAGGTGGAGCAGTTCCTTCTCTCCGATCAGCTCCGGATGGACGGCCTGCACCTCGAAGACGCCTTCCGTCAGCGTACCGGTCTTGTCGAAGACGACGGTGCGCAGCGCGGCCAGCGTGTCCATGTGCGAGGCACCTTTCACGAGGATCCCTTCGCGCGAAGCGCCGCCGATGCCGCCGAAGAACGCCAGCGGGACGGAAATGACCAGGGCGCAGGGGCAGGAAACGACCAGAAACATCAGCGCCCGGTAAATCCAAGTGCTCCAGGCGCCTCCGCCCAGGAGCGGGGGAACCACGGCCAGCAGCAGCGCGAGGGCGACGACCACCGGCGTGTAGATCTTTGCGAAGCGGGTGATGAAGCGTTCGCTGTGTGACTTGTTCTCCGCCGCTTCCTCGACCATTTCGAGGAGGCGGGCGGCCGTGGAAGCGCCGTAGGGCTTTTCCGCTCGGATGCGCAGCACGCCCGTCAGGTTGACGCAGCCGGAAAGGATCCCTTCGCCGGGACCGGCCTGCCGGGGAACGCTCTCTCCGGTCAGCGCAGCCGTGTCGAGGGTGGAAACGCCTTCCAGGACCGTCCCGTCCAGGGGAATCCGTTCTCCGGGACGCACGAGCACGACCTCGCCGGGCTGCACTTCCTCCGGCGCCACGTCCAGCGTGTCCGCGCCGCGCTCGACGTGGACGGTGTCCGGCTTCATGGCCAGCAGGTGGGAGATGGACTTGCGTGAGCGCCCTTCCGCGACGCCTTCGAACAGCTCTCCGACTTGGAAGAAGAGCATCACGAAGACGGCTTCCGGGAATTGGCTGGCTGCGTCGGGCAGGAAGCCGATGGCCAGGGCGCCGAGCGTGGCGACGCTCATGAGGAAGTCCTCGTCGAGCGCTTCGCCGTGCGTGACGGCTTCGAACGCCTCTTTCAGGGTGTCCGCGCCGACAATGAGGTACGGAACGAGATAGAGCAGGAGGTACTGCCAGGTGCTCCAATGCGTATGCTTTTCAACGATGACGGCGACGGCCAGCAGCAGGGCGGCGACGGCGATCTTCGCGATCCGGACTTTCGGATTCTCTTCTTCTTCGTGATGGTGTTCTTGTTCCATGGCTGTTCTCTGCTTGTCGTCGCAAAGATAGCCTGGGATGCGTGCAACCGGGTTGCAAACTGTCGTTTAGCCGATGGCGACCAGGACGAGCGCCTGCGCGATCATCACCTGCAGGAACATCGAAAGCGGATAAACGGCGGCATAGCTGACGGAGGCATGGTCCGTTCCGTAGGCTTCCCGCGTGAAGTCCAGCACGGGCGTGGCGGTGCCCGCCCCGCTCAGCAGGCCGCAGATCTGGTAGAAGTTGAGGTGGAACACCTTCCGGGCGAGGAAGCCCGTCACCAGGGCGGGAACGCCGACCAGCAGGACCGCATAGAGGACCCAGGTCCATCCGTCCGCGGAGAACGCCGCCGGGAAGGATCTGCCGGCGCCCAGGCCGACGGTGCCCAGCAGGAGGGCGAGGCCGATTTCGCGGATCATCTTGTTGGCGCTGGCCGTCGTGTAGGTCGTGATTTTCCAGCGGGGGCCGAAATGCCCGATGAGGATGGCCGCGATCAGCGTTCCGCCGGCCATGCCGAGCCGTGCGCCGACGCCCATGCCCGGGAAGCGGATGGGCAGCGCACCCAGGATCAGGCCCAGGGCGATGCCGAGGAAGATGGGCATCAGGTTGGGTTTCTCCAACGAGATGCTGCTGTTGCCCGCGAACTCCGCGAAACGGGCGATGTCTTCCTGGGTCCCGATGACCTTGAGCGTGTCGCCCAGCTGCAGGCGCAGGTCGCCGCGGGCGACCAGGTTGACGCCAGACCGGACGACCCGCGTGACCGTCACGCGGAAGGAATCGGTGGCGTTCAACTCGCTGAGACGCTTGCCGTTGAGGTTGTGCTTCGTGACGACGACCATCCGGTTGACGACATTTCCGCGCAGGACGGCCGTCTCTTCCTCCGCCGCTTCGGTCATCTTGCCGAAAATGATGCAGACGTCACGCTCGTCCTTCTGCTCGAGTTCGGCCACGATCAGGTCGCCCTTTTCGAGGACGGGGTCGTCGGCGGGGGAGACCGTCTGCGCGCCGCGTTTCAGGCCGGTGGCGATGAAGGTGCTGCCGAACAGGCGGACGATGTCCGAGATCCTGCGTCCGACGATGGCGGGATTCACGGCTTCGAAGGTTCGTGTCACGATCTTGCGAGCGGCGCCGTTCTCGCGGTCGATCCGTTCCTTCTCCGCCTTCATGTCGATCCGGAAAAGACCGCGCAGCAAGGCGATGACGCCCGTGAGGACCAGGATGCCGACGGGGTAGGCGACGGCGAATGCGTCGGTGATCTGTGCCGACACCTGCGGATGCCCGACTTCCTCCAGGAACGTCCCGTACACGGTGTCGTAATAGGTCTGCTGCGCCGTTCCCAGGCCGGGGGTGTTGGTGAAGGCGCCGGTCAGGCTGCCCACCAGGGACGCCAGGTCGCTTTCCGTCGAGGCATACAAGACCAGGACGATGCCGAAGGCCAGGAAGATCAGCAGGGCGGCGAGAAGGTTGAGTTTCAGCCCCTCTTTGCGGAACGAACTGAAGAAAGCCGGTCCCACCTGCAGGCCGACGGAGAAGACGAACAGGATGAGTCCCAGTTCCTTGACGAAATGCAGGAAGAGGGAGTCGGCCTTGACGCCCAGTGCCGAGACGAGGATGCCCGTCCACAGGACGCAGACCGCCCCGAGCGAAATGCCCTTGATCTTCAGTTTGCCGATGAGCAGCCCGATGCCGATGACAAGCGACAGGACCATGAGAGAGTGCCCCGTTCCGGAGGAGAAAAACAGATCGTGCATAAATGTGGTTGGTCAAAACAACGTGCAAAAATAATGGTTTTGAATGACTTTTGGAAAATGATTCCTATTTTTGTCCGGATATAAAACGGACATGCCATGAAAATCACGCTGATTCAGACCGCCCCGGTGTGGGGAGACCCCGCCGCGAGCCGGAGCGCTGCAGCGGCCTTGCTGGAGCGGGCCGATGCCGGCACCGACCTCATCGTCTTTCCCGAAATGTTCAGTACCGGTTTCATTTCCGAGCCGGAAGGCGTCGCCGAGCCGGGCGGGGGAGAGACCCTGGACTGGATGCGCCGCGTGGCGGCGGAGCGGGACTGCGCCGTGGCCGGAAGCGTGGCGGTCGATGACGGCGGCCGTTTCGTGAACCGCTTCTTCTTCGTCTTCCCCGACGGATCGGTCCGCCATTACGACAAGCGGCACTTGTTCTCCTACGGCAGCGAGCACCTGCATTTCACGGCGGGGAAGGAACGCGTCGTGGTTTCCTGGCGCGGGGTCCGTATCTTGCTGCAGGTGTGCTACGACCTGCGTTTCCCCGTTTTCGCCCGCAATCGGGCCGACGGCCGGGGCGCGGACTACGATCTGATCCTCTATGTGGCGAGCTGGCCCACCGCCCGGATCGGGGCGTGGGATGTCCTGCTGCGTGCCCGTGCCATTGAAAACCAGTGCTGCGTGGCCGGCGTGAACCGGGTCGGAGACGATCCGCTCAACCGGTACTGCGGTCATACCGCGGCCATCGGACCGACGGGCGACGTGCTGTGCACGTGCCGGGAAGGGGAGGAGGATGTCGTGAATGCGGAGCTGGACATGGAGGCGCTCAAGGCCTTCCGCAGCCGTTTCCCTGTATTGAAGGACGCCGATCCTTTCTCTGTCCTCCGGTAAGGGCGTCCACGAGAACGGCGGCGACCATGTTCCCCTGCACGTTCAGCAGCGTCGCAGGGATGTCGACGAGTGTTCCGATCACCACGATGATGCCGACGGCTTCCGGCGGAAAGCCGAGGACGGAGCACAGGAAGATCTCTCCCGTGAATCCTCCGGAAGGGACGGCGCCGAGCACCATCGCTTCCAGCAGGGCCAGGCCGATGACCATGGCGACGAACGCGCCGCCGCCGGCCGGCCGGGAGAACAGCAGCGTCAGGAAAACGATCTTGCAGACGGCGGCCATCACCGATCCGTTCTTGTGGATGTTCGTCCCCAGCGGGATGACGGCTTCGGCGATCCCGTCGCGGACGCCCGCGTCGCGGACGCTCCGGATGGCGGCGGGCATCGCGACGGCGCTGCTGGCGGTGGCGACGGCGGTCATCGCCGCGGGCCACAGGTGCTTCCAGAAGGCTTTCAGTCCGTCTTTTCCGCGAGCGAGGAGGACGTACAGGCTGTTGACCATCGTGAATACGAGGGCCGACAACGCCAGGTAGATGGCCAGGATGCGCATGTAACCGCCCATCAGCCCCGTCCCGATGCCGGCCAGGGTGCCGGCGAACCAGCATCCGAGCCCGACGGGAGCGGCATACATCAGCAGTTCCATCATCTTTCCGGTCACTTCCGACCCGGCTTCCAGGGCCCTGGCCACACGCTCTCCTTTTTCGCCGGCCAGGGCGGTGCCGCAGCCCAGCAGGGCGGCGAAGACGATGAGGGCCAGCAGGTGTTCTTTGGAGAAGAGCATCGGGAAGTCCGGCACGGAAAGGGCCTGTACGAGGGCTTCTCCGAGCGATCCGCCGCTGTTTTCAGCGCCCGGCGCGGATGCTCCGGAAAGGAGCTGCGACGCGGAACCGTCCAGCGGTTTCCCGACGGAGACGGCGCCGAGCGCGAGGGCCGCCGCGACGACGGACATGCCCAGGAAGACCAGCAAGGTGCGCGACATTACCTTCCCCAGCAGGCCGCTGCGGTGCATGCGCAGGACGGCGAGGGCGACGCTGAAGAAGACCAGCGGCACCACGAGGACGAAGATGAGGTTGATAAACAGTTCGCCGACGGGGCGCACATACGGCACGGCTCCGGGAAGGAGCAGGCCGCACGCCCCGCCGGCGACGATGCCTGTCAGCAGCGCCAGCGTCTGCCCGTAATGCTTCAGGAAAGCGCTCACGCTATTCCCATTCGATGGTTGCCGGGGGTTTCGGGGTGACGTCGTAAACGACGCGGTTCACGCCGTCCACCTGGGCGACGATCTCCTGGGCGACTTTGATGAGGAATTCGACCGGAAGCGTCACGACTTCGGCCGTCACGGCGTCCACGGAATTGACGGCGCGCAGCGCGACGACATTGTCGAACGTCCGGCGCCCGTCCTTGATGCCCGTGCTGCGGACGGGAAGCAGGACGACGGCCGCCTGCCAGATCTTGTCATACAAGCCTTCGCGGCGTAGCGCGCCGATGAAGACGGCGTCCGCCTCCTGAAGGATGTGGATGCGTTCCGGCGTCAGCTCGCCGAGGCAGCGGACGCCCAGTCCGGGCCCGGGGAAGGGGTGACGGCCCAGGAAGTGCGCGCTGAGGCCGAGCGCGGCGCCCACTTCGCGGACTTCGAATTTGTACAGGTATTTCAGCGGCTCCACGAGTTCGAATCCGAGGTCTTCGGGCAGTCCGCCCACGTTGTGGTGGCTCTTGATCGTCCCCTTGTCCGAGAAGGATTCGGCGATGTCGGGCCAGATGGTCCCCTGGGCGAGCCATTTGGCATCCTTGACCTTGCGGGCCTCGTCGGCGAACACGTCGATGAACGTCTTGCCGATCGCCTTCCGCTTCAGTTCCGGGTCGGTGATGCCCTTGCAGGCTGCGAAGAACCGGTCGGCCGCACGCACGCCGATCACGTTCAGCCCCATGCCCTCGTAGTGGGCGAGGACTTCCTCGAATTCGTTCTTGCGCAGCAGACCGTGGTCCACGAAGATGCAGACGAGCTTGTGGCCGATGGCTTTGTCGACGAGCAGCGCCGTGACCGTGGAATCCACGCCGCCGGAAAGGCCGAGGACGACGGTATCGCCGCCGACTTGTTCCTTGATCTGTGCCACCGATTCTTCGATGAACTGTTTCGCGTTCAGTTTTTCTCCGTTGTACATATGCTTTCCGTGTTTTTGAGAATGGACAAGCAATTTAAGCATTTTTTATCGAAATGACAAAGATTCATCTCCGCCCCCTGCGTATGTCAGGGAGCGGAGATGAATGCCGGTGCGGGCCCTTGCCCGCTGTTATGTATTGTCTTACAACACCTGACGGATGGTCCCTTCCGGAACGTCCCATGTGTCGGCTTTCGTTTGCGTGCTCCGGTAAATGAGTTTCGTCAGGACGTTCTCGCCGTCCGCATTGTTCATCGGGTTGCAGTCGACTGTCAGCGTGCTTGCGCAGGCGGATACGTCGAGTTGTGTAATCTGATTCCCGTAGCAATACAGACTGGAAATACGGGTGTTGTTGCTAACATCCAGGCTGGTCAGCTGATTGTTGTAACAACTCAGGTCGGAGAGATTCCCCAGTTCAGAAATATTCAAGCTGGTCAATGCGTTCCCATAGACGCGCAAAATGGCCAACGTGCCGTATCGTGAAACGAAACTCACGTCGGTGAACTTGCAATTGTTGATGCCGAGCTGCTGCAAGGCCGGCATGTTTCCCAGGATCAGGTTGTTCTGGTCCAATTTCATCTTCTGCGTATCCGTCCCGTAAATATGGATTTTTGTCAGGGCTTCGTTATGGGAGAGGTCCAGGCCCGGGAGGTTGGGGGCGTAAGCCAATTCCAGGGTTGTCAGGCTTACGTTCTGGCTGAGGTCCATCGAGGTGAGCAACGGGGCGTTGGAAAAAACAAGCGTCTGGAGGGCGGTGTTCTTCGACAGGTCCAGTTGGACGATCCGGCTGGCATGTATGTGCAGATAGGTCAGGCCGGTCATGTATTCAATGCCCTTCAAGGAAGTGAAATAGGTGCGGTTGCCGTAGTACTTTATGCCCTGTACCGTCAGATAGTCACTCGTCGGAGTATAACCGATGACGGTGATGGCTTCCGCTTCCGCCCGGCTGATCTTCCCGTTCCCGTCGGTGTCGAACGGATTCCGGCTGTCGGTCAGGTAAGCCTTGAAATTCGCATCGGGGATCGGAATCTCGTCATTGACATTGACGAACGTCACGTGGTCGTTGAAGATCCAGTCCGGTCCCTGTGTCGTGGGCTGTCCGTCCGAATGATAGATGACGGTGTAGACATCGTCGAAGGGCTCGACATGCAGGTACCGCAGGTGGGTGTTGAAGGAGATGTCCAGCGACGTCGCTCCGTTTCCGCAGAAGGCGAGGGACTCCAGCGCGGGGCAGTTGGTGAGGTCGATGGAGGTCAGCGAGGGCATCCAGTTGACATTGACGTACTTCATGGCCGGTCCAAGACCGGTGACGCTCTTCAGATTTGCGCCGCTGCCTCCGATCAGTTCGAGGAAATACAGTTTCGGGAAGACGGAGAAGTCGAGCGAGGTGATGGAAGGGAGCGTCGCGGGATTGATCCAGATGTGTTCCACGTTCTTCAGGTAGACGAGGTCGCTCGGTGTCTCGGAGTAGGCCCTCAGGTAGGTGATGGCTTCCGCTTCCGCCTTGCTGATCTCTCCGTCTCCGTTCGTGTCGTATCCCTGGCCGATCAGCATTTGCTTGAACGCTTCGGTCAGCGGAAGGGGTTCGTCGACAAGGATCTCGGTCTCCGCGGGGATGACGCTGTTGTCGCCCGTCCTGTCGGGATAGATGCGGGGGATGGTCTGTCCCGGCTTCACGGTGATGGATTCCAGCAAGTTGTTGCCGCTCGCATCCTTCATCGGGTACAGCTTGACGCCGCTTGCGTTCTGTGCGATGCCGGTCAGGTCCAGCGTCGTAAGCAGGTTGTTGTTGCAATTCAGGTTCTTGAGGAGCGGGTTATTCGTGACGTCCAACTCGGTCAGGGAAGCGAAGCTGCAGTCCGCCGTCTGCAGTAACGGGAGGCAGGAAAGATCCAGGGAAGTCAGGCCGGTATGCGAGACGGAAAGGTACGTCAGTTTCGGATTGTGGCTGAGGTCCAGGGAAGTCAGGCCGGTGTTCCAGTCGGCGGCGATGGCCTCCAGGTTCGGCATCTGTTCGATTCCCTGCATCGAGGTGACGCCGCGGCTGCTTACGATCAGCGTCTTGATCTCTTCCGCCTCGGCGGGATAGATCTGCCCGTCTCCGTCGAGGTCGAAGTTTTCGATGACGTAGTTCCTGAGCGCGTTGTCCGGGATGACGATGGGGCTGTACGCGGTCCATTCGGTGATGCGGGTGTCCACGTTCTTGCAGGAACTGATCTTGTTGCAGGCGAAATCGACGCCCGCCTCCCTGCTGACGGTAAACGTTCCGATCTTTCCGTCGGCCGTGATCAGGGAGATGTTGAAGCCCGTTGCGAAGTGGATGTCCGGGAAGGTGATGATATAGTATTCCTTGCCCGCCTCGAACGTGGCGCCGCCCTGATCCCCTGGCGCTTTCAGGGTAATCGTTTTCTGGCCATCTGACTGGAAGTCGACGTAAGGGGTGAGGGTGCCGTTGACCTCGTGCATTCCGATGCTGTACCATCCCGCGAGTTCTTCGCCGTCATTTCCCCGGAACAGGACGGTGGTGATGTCGCTGCGGTTCAGGGTGACGTAGATGCCGGAGTAGGCGTTCTTGAACGGGATGCTCAGGGATTCGGACCGTCCGATTGTAATGGCCAGGTCGTCGGCGAAGGTGCCGGCCTTTCCCACCTGGACATTCGGAAGTTCCGTGCAGATGATGGCCGTCCGTGAAATGCCGTCGGGCTCGACATAGAAGGCGTCCCTCCGGTAGGGATACAGTCCCCAGACATAGTCGGTTTCCGAGCCGTCATCTGCACCGGTGATGAAGGAAACCGTTCCCTTGAACTTTGCGATGCGCTTGGGCTCCGTGTTCTGCGCCACGAATTTCGCTTCCTCGCCGGCGCTGAAAATCTTGATGCTGTCTCCGGGCGTCCAGAAGACATGCATCTTGCCGTCCGTCGGATCCAGGAGGTAGTTCGTCCGGGTGGGCGTTTCGTCGTCGAGCGAGGCTGTGACGATGACTTCGCGCAGCACTTTTTCCGCCTGCGGGACGCTGTCCGGCGTGAGGGCTTCTTCTTTGACGGAGCAGGAGTACAGGGCGCTGCCGAAGACTCCTGCGATCAGGATAAAGAGGTATCGTTTCATGCTGACGTATGTTGTCGGTTAAAAATCTTCTCCGGGTTCAGGGTCCTGGGTGGACCCGCCAAGGACCTGGTGCTCGGTTTCGATGCGGATTTCATCCATCTCCGGCGCTTCATAGCGCTCAAGTGCTGAATAATCTTTCATAATGGTATGCTTTAATAGTTTTTCAGTCATTCTCAATCAGCATGGGGCGGACATTGTACCCGTACCAGCGGTATATGGGGGCTACCGTGGCGATACCGTCAGTGACGAACAGTGCGTACGCTTGGGAATCGGGACGGACAAACTCCGGATTATCGTACTCGTAGGGTGTGGACGACCAGATGATCGCATCATGCGAGGCGAACAGTTGGGATCCCTGCATGCAGCCCGAAGGGGGCAGGATGATGCTGTAGCCGTTGATCTTGCTGGTTACAAACACGGATCCGTCGGATTCCGTACTGAATTCGCAGTGGTCTTTCAGCCAGAGGAGGTCTTCCTTTGTCGGCATCCGCCAGATGGCACGCCCCCAGTTCTCGCCAGCTGCATCTACAAAGGGGTTGCCTAAGTTGTCGTAGAACTCGAAAGACGCTTTCGGCGTTCCTTCGCCCCACGCGAAGTACCAGCCGGTTTCCCTCGAATCGGATGCGCCGATATTCGTCCTCGCCCATGTCATCCCGCCACCCAGATACATCCAGCCGTGGCTGCCGATCGAACCTGAGAGGGGATGCGTGTCATCAACGTTGGGCTGCGACGTGATGATCGTTTCGCTGATGCCACAGGCTGCAAGAGCCTCCCTCCATGCATTGCGGTAAGCATAGATGCAGCCTTCGGGCACGGCGATGACAAGGAGATTGGCATCCAAGAAAGTCGACGTGGTAATCTCCGGCGGAACCAGGGCGTCGATATAGAAGCGCGTTCCGGCGGGGGTACTGGAGCCATTATAGAACAGGGATGTCTTCAGATTCGTGATCTGACCTCCGATATGGAGATAGGAAAGCCGGTTGTCGAAGGGTTTGTTTGTATAGGATGTGAGCTTCGGCAGGGAGATGTCGGCTTTTGTGACACCGATCATGCTTCCGCCCTCCACGAGCGTGACTTCCGGAGCATTGAGCTGCTCGAGAGAGAAGCAGCTCTGCAGGGAGTTCCCGCTGATCTGTGTCGCCTTGGGAATATCCAGGGACTTGATGGCGGTATAATAGAGCGCGGAAGGGCCGACGGTCAAGAGTTCGGGCAGCGTGACCGAAGCTGCATCTATGTCCGGCGTGGCGGAAATGGTCTTCAGTTTCTTGCAGGAGCCGAATGCGTTGTTCCCGAGTTCGGTCAGCACCTGCGGATAAAGCAACCGGACGTCTTGCAGGTTGCTGCAGGTGTAGAAGGCATATTGCGTGACGGTAGGGAGGTTCCCCAGGATCACGTGCTGGATGGCATCGCAGCCCCAGAACGTATATTTCCCGAGGGAGGTGACGTAGGTCAGGTCGACGGTGCCGTCAGCCACATCGCTGCCGCCCAGTTTCTTCAGCTTCCCGAAAGGAGCGGTGCCGCTGGTGTTCATGCGGAAGGCGTTCTCGCCGATGGCGGTCAGATTCCGGGGGTTGGTCAGGATGACGCTCTCCAGGGAGGAGCAGTACCGGAAGGCGGCTGTGCCGATGCTCCGGACTTCGTCAGGCAGGGTGACGGAAACGAGTTTCGCGCTCTGTTCCGCCCCGGCATAAGAGAAGGCGGATTCGTCCAGCGCGGTAAGTGCCTTTGCAAAGGTGATGACTCCCTGGTCGGCGTCCGTGTCGTACGTGTTGGAAACCACGCTGTTCCCCGTGTTCCCGTCGGTATGGTACGGGAAGACCGTGTGGTCGGAGGTCTTGTAGTAAATCTTCGTGTCGGGCGCCAGCGGTTTGAAACGGCCTTCGTAATACTCAAGCGCCCAGACCCTCGACGGCGTGCTGGCGAAGTTTTCCATGAAGGCTTCGTAGTCATCCACCAGGTCGGGTGCGACATAGATCGGGAAGGTCGGGACCGGAGCGCCGAACTGGACGATTTCTTCCAGCGGAGTGGTCAGGAACACCGCTTGCAGGCTGTTGGACGCCAGCATGAACGGGCTTTTCACATAGATGGCCTGGAGGGAGGTGTCTCCGATGAACACCGTGCCGTTCTCCACCGTGATCTGCTGCCCGGAATCGGGGATGGTGACTTCCAGCAGGGAAGTGCAGTTGGAGAAGGCGGCCAGCTGGATCTCCTTGAGCGTCGCGGGCATGCGCAGGGTGGTCAGCGAATGCTGGCTGCCGAAAGCGTATCCGCCGATGACCTCGATGCCCCACTCGTCAGGGACGGCGCAGCCCGTCATTCCCCGGGCCGAGAAGGCGATCAGGGTTTTCCGTCCGTCTTCTCCGGGGAGGATGAGGAAGTGGTCGTCCGGGGAATCGTTCTTTCCCAGGAACCGGAGGTTCTCGCATCCGTAGAACGGATTGTAACCGATGGTCTTGAGACTCTCGGGAAGGACGATCTCGCGGATGTCGGAATGGGAGAAGGCATAGTAACCGATGTTATCCACGTCGCCGAAGGACACGTCTTTGAGGCTGTTGCACTCGCCGAAGGCGTCGATGTCGATGGAATTCACCGTGAAAGGCAGGGAAACCGCGGTGAGCGAATCGCTCCGGTAGCTGAATCGATAGGGGATCTGTGTCAAGGGTTTGCTGTAGGTCAGCACGCCTCTGCTGCCCTGTTCCCTGGAACGGTCGAACGTGTTGCTTACGAGCGGATTCCCCTCGATGGGGGCGAACCGCTTGATTTCCTGCCACCCCCAGGAGTCGTACCAGATCTCGTTCGGGGCCGGGCCGTCGCCTGCCGTCCACTCGGTAATGCGCGCATCCGCGTTCTTCAAGGTGCTGATCTTGTTGCAGGCGAAGTTGACGCCGCCCGTCCGGCTGACGGTATACGTCCCCCTTTGTCCGGCCGATGTGACCAGGGTGACGTTGAATCCGGTCTGGAAGTGGATGTCGGGCAGCGTAATGATATAGTATTCCTTCCCGGGCTGGAAGGTGCCGCCGTCCGGAGCATAGAGGACGACGGACCCGTTTCCGTCTTCGATGGAGCGGACCTCCGGGGTGAGGACGCCGTTCTCCTCTTTCATGCCGAGGGTGAACCGGCCGGCGACGGCTTCCCCGTCGTTTCCTTTGAAGATGATCATGGAGATGTCGCTGCGGTTCAGCGTGACATAGATGCCGGAATAGGCGCTCTTGAAGGAGATGCTGAGGGACTCGGACCGGCCGATGGTGACGGCCAGGTCATCCGCGAAGGTGCCGGCTTTGCCGATCTGGACGTCCGGCAGGGTCGTCGTGATCTGCGCCGTGGCGGAGACGCCGGGCTCCGGTTCCGAGTAGGTCGCGTCAGAGCGGTATGGATAAATGCCCCAGACATAGTCGATTTCGGTCCCATCGTCGGCACCGGTGATGAAGGGGACCCATCCCTTGAATTTCGTGATCCGTTTGGGTTCCGTATTCTGCGAAATGAATTTGGCGGACTCTCCGGCGCTGAAGATCTTGATGCTGTCGCCGGGGGTCCAGAAGACATGCATCTTCCCGTCCGTCGGATCGAGGAGATAGTTCGTCCTCGTCTCGGATTCCGTGTCGAGCGAGGCGGTGATGACCACTTCCTTCAAGTTCCGGGATAACGATTGAACCCCGGTCTGGGAAGGCATTTCTTCCTTTACGGAGCATGCTGCCGCGGCCAAAATAATGACTGCACCGGCAATCAAAGAATGGACGGTTCTCATTTCGCGGGTAGTTTTAGGCGTTTAACGATGTAAATATAATAATAAGAAGTAATTAAACAAAGATTTTTGAGGGAATTGCAAAAAAAACAGAGGGCAGGCAGCCTTCGCGATTTTTAGAGGATAAACCATGATTGCAAAGAATGCTTTCGATTTGTAACAGGGAAGCGGTCATCCCGGGCGAAACACAACGAATCAGCCGTGAAGACGTAATAAAAATAAAACGGAGGCTCTGCCGGTATTTCATGTCCTGCATCCAATTTTTGAATTTTTCTCTTGTTTATTATGTTTCCATTCCCTATATTTGTCCTCGGTAACAATTTGAAAGTGCATATGGCATATACTTCCATTATTGTCCTCTCCCTGCTTGTCCTCGTCCTTGACCGTCGCGGACTGGGAAGGTTTTGATGGTACGTACAGCATGATACGACCCCTTCTCAGTCCGCTGGCTGGGAAGGGGATTTTTTATAAAACGGACAAATGAAACATCCTCTCAGAAGTTCCGTCACCACGGAGGGACGGAGAATGGCGGGCGCCAGGGCGCTCTGGATCGCTGCCGGCATGAAGAAAGAACAGATGGGACGGCCTGTCATCGCCATCGTCAACTCCTTTACGCAGTTCGTTCCGGGACACACGCACCTGCACGAGGCGGGCCAGATCGTCAAGGAAGAGATTGAGAAGGCGGGCTGCTATGCCGCCGAGTTCGATACCATCGCCGTCGACGACGGCATCGCGATGGGGCATGACGGCATGCTGTATTCCCTGCCGTCCCGGGAGCTGATCGCCGACAGCGTGGAGTATATGGTGAACGCCCACAAGGCGGATGCGATGGTCTGCATCAGCAACTGCGACAAAGTGACCCCCGGCATGCTCATGGCCGCGATGCGGCTGAACATCCCTGCCGTCTTCGTGTCCGGCGGCCCGATGGAAGCCGGCGTGATGGGGGAGCGGCGGCTCGACCTGATCGACGCGATGGTCCAGTCGGCCGATGCGACCCTGGGAGATGAGGAGGTGGCCCGGATCGAGGCGAGCGCCTGCCCGGGCTGCGGCTGCTGCTCCGGCATGTTCACGGCGAATTCGATGAACTGCCTGACCGAGGCGATCGGCCTTTCGCTGCCCGGGAACGGCACCATCCTGGCGACCCACGTCCAGCGGACGGAACTGTTCCGCAAGGCGGCGCGGCTCGTCGTGGAGAACGCCTGGAAGTATTACCGCGACGGCGACGAGAGCGTCCTGCCGCGGAGCATCGCCTCCCGGGCCGCTTTCCTGAACGCGATGTCGCTCGACATTGCGATGGGAGGCTCCACCAATACGGTGCTGCACCTGCTGGCCGTGGCCCGCGAGGCCGGCGCCGATTTTACGATGAAGGACATCGACGACCTTTCCCGGAAGGTTCCCTGCCTGTGCAAGGTCGCTCCGAATACCCAGAAATACCACGTGCAGGACGTCGGCCGCGCCGGCGGCATCCTCGCCATCATGGATGAACTTTCCCGCGGCGCCCTGGTCGATCCTTCCGCCGTGCGCGTGGACGGAATGACCCTCGGGGAAGCCATCGCCGCGTACGGGATCACCCGGCCGGATGCCTGCGAAGAGGCGAAGCGGATCTACCTGTGCGCGCCGGCGAACCGCTTCAGCACCCGTCTGGGGTCGCAGGAGAACGAATACGACGCCTTCGACACCGACCGGGCGGAAGGCTGCATCCGCGACCTCGGCCACGCCTATTCCAAGGACGGCGGCCTGGCGGTCCTCTTCGGAAACATCGCTGCGGACGGCTGCGTCGTCAAGACGGCGGGCGTGGACGCTTCCATCCTGCGCTTCAGCGGCCCTGCCAAGGTCTTCGACTCCCAGGAGGCGGCCTGCGACGGCATCCTCGGCGGCGCCGTGCAGGCCGGGGACGTGGTCGTCATCACGCACGAGGGGCCGAAGGGCGGTCCCGGGATGCAGGAGATGCTCTATCCGACCTCCTACATCAAATCACGCCATCTGGGCAAGGCCTGCGCCCTGGTCACCGACGGACGCTTCAGCGGCGGCACGTCGGGGCTGAGCATCGGCCACGTTTCGCCCGAGGCGGCGGCCGGCGGCGCCATCGGCCTGCTGCATGACGGCGACATCATCGACATCGACATCCCCGCCCGCTCGATCTCCGTCCGTCTCACGGATGAGGAGCTCGCCGCCCGGCGCGCGCAGGAGGAAGCCCGCGGCGCGAAGGCGTTCACCGCTCCGCACCGCGTCCGGCCGGTGTCCGCAAGCCTGAAGGCGTATGCGGCGATGGTCAGTTCCGCCGACAAGGGAGCCGTCCGCATCATCGACTAAACGAACTTATACAATAATATATGGATCAGAAAGATCAGAGAATCAATGGCTCGGAGGCGTTGTGGCGCTCGCTGGAAGCCGAGGGCGTACACACGGTCTTCGGGTATCCCGGCGGACAGATCATGCCGGTTTACGACGCCCTGAGCACGTATCCCGGCGATGTCCGCCACATCCTGGTGCGCCACGAGCAGGGCGCGATCCACGCGGCGCAGGGCTATGCCCGCGTCACGGGGGAACCCGGCGTCGTGATCGTCACGTCCGGCCCGGGTGCGACCAATGTCGTCACCGGCATCGTGGATGCGATGTCCGATTCCACCCCCCTGGTGGTCATCACCGGACAGGTGGCGCTCGCCGCCCTCGGCACCGACGCCTTCCAGGAGGCGGACGTCACCGGCCTCACCGGCCCCATCACGAAATGGAACTACCAGATCCGCCGCGCCGAGGACGTGGCCTGGGCGGTTTCGCGCGCCTTCTATGTCGCGCGGAGCGGCCGGCCGGGCCCCGTGGTCCTGGATTTCACGAAAGACGCGCAGACGGGCCTGACCGACTTCCAATACAAGAAATGCACGTTCATCCGCAGTTACATCCCGGATCCGGAACCCTCGGAAGCGGCGATGGACGAGGCGGTGCGCCTGCTGGACGGCGCGCAGCGGCCGCTGTGCGTGTTCGGCCAGGGCGTGCTCATCAGCCATGCCGAGGAGCAGCTGCAGGCTTTCCTGCGGAAGGGAGACATCCCCGCCGGTTCCACGATGCTGGGCCTGAGCGCCCTGCCGTCCGATTTTCCGCTCTACCAGGGCATGATCGGGATGCACGGGAACGTGGCGCCGAACGTCAAGACAGGGGAGTGCGACGTGCTGGTCGCCGTCGGCATGCGGTTCGACGACCGGGTCACCGGCAAGGTGAGCGGCTATGCGCCCCAGGCGAAGGTGATCCACATCGACATCGACCGGGCGGAACTCGGCAAGATCATCCCGGCGCAGGTGAGGATCTGCGGGGATGCGGCCCGGGTGCTCGCCGTCCTGACGGAACGGATGGCCGAGCGCCGCCATACGGCGTGGGTGGACAGTTTCCGCCCCTGCGCGCAGACGGAACGAGAAAAGGTCATCGATCCGCAGCTCCATCCCTCCGGCGGCGCGATCCGGATGGGCGAGGCGGTGGACTGCGTCGCAACGGTGACGGAAGGGAAGGCCATCGTCGTCACCGACGTGGGCCAGAACCAGATGATGGGCGCCCGCTATTCACGGTTCGCCGGGCCGCGGAGCTTCATTTCCTCCGGCGGACTGGGGACGATGGGCTTCGGCCTGCCTGCCGCCATCGGCGCGAAAGTCGCCGCGCCGGAGCGTCCGGTCTGCCTGTTCGTGGGCGACTGCGGCATCCAGATGACCCTCCAGGAACTCGGCACCATCATGCAGGAAGGCGTCGGCGTGAAGATCGTCCTGCTGAACAACAACTGGCTCGGCAACGTGCGCCAGTGGCAGGAACTCTTCTTCGGTTGCCGCTACTCGCAGACGCGGATGCTCAACCCCGACTACGGGAAGATCGCCGCCGCCTACGGAATCCGCTACCGCAGCGTGGAAGACCGCGCCGACCTGGAACCGGCCGTCCGCGAAATGTTCTCCGACGACGCGCCCTGCCTGCTGGACGTCCGCGTCATGGAGGAAGACAACGTGATGCCGATGGTGCCCCCCGGACGGACGGTCGGCGAGATGATGCTCACGGAAAAAGAATGGTACAGGAAATAGCTGCTATGGACAATACAGTCAAGAATTACACGGTCTCCATCTTCACGGAGAACCAGATCGGCCTCCTGGCGCAGATCTCCAATGTGTTCACGCGCCGGAACCTGAGCATATGGAGCCTTTCCGCAGGGGCGTCCTCGATCGAGGGCATCCACAACATCACCATCATCACCGAGGCGACCGAGCGGCGGATCCGCGAGGCCGTCCTCCAGATCGAGAAGCGGGTGGACGTGGTCAAGGCTTTCTACTACACCGACGAGCAGATCGTCTACCGCGAACTCGCCCTGTACAAGGTGCCGACGGACAAGCTGCTCGACGGCGGGAACCTCGAGGACCTGCTTTCGCGCAACAACGCCCGCATCGTCGAGATGAACCGGACCTTCACCGTCATCCAGAAGACAGGTCACACCCACGAGACGCAGCGCCTCTACGAGGAACTGCAGGAGGTGGGCGTCCTCCAGTTCGTCCGTTCGGGACGCATCGCCCTTTCCCGGTCCTCCCAGGAGCCGGTGCAGGGCTTCCTCCGGGAGCGACAGGCGGAGAAGGAACGCCGGCGCGCGGAACGCGACAAACAAGAGAGATAAATAATAATAAATATTTAAAAATCAAAACATTATGGCAACAATTAATTTTGGTGGAGTAGACGAACATGTCGTCACCCGGGAAGAGTTCACGCTGGATCACGCCCGTGAGGTGCTGAAAGATGAAACCATCGCGATCATCGGTTATGGCGTACAGGGCCCCGGCCAGTCGCTGAACCTGCGCGACAACGGGTTCCGCGTCATCGTCGGTCAGCGCGCCGGCAAGACCTTCGACAAGGCTGTCGCCGACGGCTGGGTGCCCGGCGAGACCCTCTTCGGCATCGAGGAGGCCTGCTCCAAGGCGACCATCATCCAGTTCCTCGTCTCCGATGCCGCCCAGATCGCCGTCTGGCCGGTGGTGAAGAAGCACCTCACCGCGGGCAAGGCCCTGTATTTCTCCCACGGCTTCGGCATCACCTACAACGACCGCACCGGCATCGTCCCGCCCAAGGACGTGGATGTGATCATGGTCGCTCCGAAGGGATCCGGCACGTCGCTGCGCCGGCTCTTCCTCCAGGGGAAGGGCGTCAACTCCTCCTATGCCGTCTACCAGGACGCTACGGGCCGCGCGCTCGAGCGCACCCTCGCCCTCGGCATCGGCGTCGGCTCCGGCTACCTCTTCGAGACGGATTTCAAGCGGGAGGTCTATTCCGACCTGACCGGTGAGCGCGGCACCCTGATGGGCGCCATCCAGGGCATCCTGCTGGCCCAGTACGAGACCCTGCGCGAGCACGGTCACACGCCATCCGAGGCCTTCAACGAAACGGTGGAGGAACTGACCCAGTCGCTGATGCCCCTCTTCGCGGAGAACGGCATGGACTGGATGTACGCGAACTGCTCGACGACGGCCCAGCGCGGCGCCCTCGACTGGATGGGCCCCTTCCACGACGCCACCAAGCCGGTCTTCGAAAAACTCTATGAGAGCGTGGCCAGCGGCCATGAGGCGCAGATCTCCATCGACGCCAATTCCAAGCCGGATTACCGCGAGGGACTCGAAAAGGAACTGAAGGCCCTGCGCGAGAGCGAACTCTGGCGCACCGGTGCCGTTGTCCGCAAACTCCGTCCCGAGAACAACTGATCACGCCAGGACGATGGACAACAATCGGGTATACATTTTCGACACCACCCTGCGTGACGGTGAACAGGTGCCGGGCTGCCAGCTCAACACCGTCGAGAAGATCCAGGTCGCCAAGGCGCTGGAGACGCTCGGCGTCGACGTGATCGAGGCCGGCTTCCCGGTCTCCAGCCCCGGGGACTACAACTCCGTGGTGGAGATTTCCAAGGCGGTGACCTGGCCGACCATCTGTGCCCTCACGCGGGCGGTGGAGAAGGATATCGATGTGGCCGCCGAGGCGCTCAGGCATGCCAAGCGCGGCCGGATCCACACCGGCATCGGCACGTCCGACCTGCACATCCGCTACAAGTTCAAGTCGAACCGCGAGGAGATCCTCGAGCGGGCCGTGCGGGCGGTGAAGTACGCCAAGAAATATGTCGAGGACGTGGAGTTCTACGCCGAGGACGCCGGCCGGACCGACAACGAGTGCCTCGCCCGGGTGGTGGAGGCCGTCATCGCGGCGGGCGCTACGGTGGTGAACATCCCGGATACGACGGGTTACTGCCTGCCGGAGGAGTTCGGCGCCAAGATCAAGTACCTCTGCGACCATGTGAAGGGGATCGAGCATGCGGTCATTTCCACGCACTGCCACAACGACCTCGGCATGGCGACGGCCAACACGATGGCCGGTATCCTGAACGGGGCGCGCCAGTGTGAAGTTACCATCAACGGCATCGGCGAACGGGCCGGCAACACCGCCATGGAAGAAGTGGTGATGATCCTCAAGTCGCACAAGGAGATCGGCCTGGATACGAACGTCAACACGCAGCGCATCTATCCGCTCAGCCGGATGGTCTCCGGCCTGATGAACATGCCGGTCCAGCCCAACAAGGCCATCGTCGGAAAGAATGCCTTCGCGCATTCTTCGGGCATCCACCAGGACGGCGTGCTGAAGAACGTCTCCACCTACGAGATCATCGACCCGAAGGACATCGGTCTCGACAACAATTCGATCGTGCTGACGGCGCGCAGCGGCCACGCGGCCCTGAAATTCCGCCTGGAGGCGCTCGGCGTGAAGCTCTCGGACGAGCGGCTGGACGCCGTCTACCAGGAATTCCTGCGGCTGGCCGACAAGAAGAAGGAAATCCACGACGACGACATCCTGATGCTGGCGGGGGCCGACCGGGCCGAGAACCATCACATCAAGGTGGACTGGCTGCAGGCCACGAGCGGCATCGGCATGAAGCCGGTGGCCTCGATCGGCGTGGAGATCGCCGGCGAGAAGTTCGAGGCGGCGGCGACCGGCAACGGCCCCGTGGACGCTTCGATCAACGCCATCCGGCAGATCATCAAGCGGCAGGTGACGATCAACGAATACACGATCCAGGGCGTCTCCAAGGGTGCTGACGACTGCTGCAAGGTCCATATGCAGGTAGAGCACGAAGGACGCGTCTACTACGGCTTCGGCGCCAGCACCGACATCGTCTCCGCCTCCATCGAGGCCTATGTGGACTGTTTGAACAAACTGTAGTTCCGTCAGAGATGAATACACTGTTTGACAAGATCTGGGACGCGCACGTGGTCGACCTCGTCGAGGACGGGCCCACCCAGCTGTACATCGACCGGCTCTATTGCCACGAAGTCACTTCGCCGCAGGCGTTCGACGGCCTGCGGGCGCGGGGCATCCGCCCGCTGCGCCCGGAGAAGATCTTCTGCATGCCGGACCACAACACGCCCACCCACGACCAGGACAAGCCCATCGCCGACCCGGTGTCGAAGAAGCAGGTGGATACCCTGGCCGCCAACGCCGCGCAGTTCGGCCTGACGCATTACGGGATGATGGACCCGCGCAACGGCATCATCCACGTGGTGGGGCCGGAGCGGGGTCTGTCGCTGCCCGGGATGACCATCGTCTGCGGCGATTCGCACACCTCGACGCACGGGGCCGTGGGCGCCGTCGCCTTCGGGATCGGAACGAGCGAGGTGGAGATGGTGCTCGCGAGCCAGTGCATCCTCCAGCAGAAGCCGATGTCGATGCGCATCCGCATCGACGGTACGCTGGGGAAGGGTGTCACGGCGAAAGACATGGCCCTCTTCCTGATGAGCCGGCTGACGACGAGCGGCGCCACGGGCTATTTCGTGGAGTATGCCGGCCCGGCCGTGGAAGCCCTGTCGATGGACGGCCGCCTGACCCTCTGCAACCTGTCCATCGAGATGGGCGCGCGCGGCGGCTTCATCGCGCCGGACGAGGTGACCTTCGCCTGGCTGAAAGGACGCGAGTTCGCTCCGAAGGGCGCCGACTGGGATTCCGCCGTCGCCCGTTGGAAGACCCTGCGCAGCGGCGAGGACGCCGTGTTCGACCGGGAAGTCGTCTTCGACGCGGCCGAGATCGCGCCGATGGTCACCTATGGCACCAATCCCGGCATGGGGATCCCCGTCGACGGAAGCGTCCCTGCGCTGGAATCCGTTCCGGAAGAAGGAAGGGCTTCCTTCCTCAAGTCGCTGTCCTACATGGGATTCGCCCCGGGCGAACAGCTGCTCGGCAAACCGGTCGACTATGTCTTCCTGGGCGCCTGCACGAACGGGCGCATCGAGGATTTCCGGGCCTTCGCCTCCCTCGTCGCCGGCCGCCGGAAAGCCGCCGGCGTGACGGCCTGGCTGGTGCCCGGTTCCTGGGAAGTCTCGCGGCAGATCGCGGCGGAAGGCCTGGACAAGGTGCTCGCCGCCGCGGGCTTCGAGATCCGGCAGCCCGGCTGTTCGGCCTGTCTGGCGATGAACGATGACAAGGTTCCCGCCGGAAAGTACTGCGTATCGACGAGCAACCGCAATTTCGAGGGCCGGCAGGGCCCCGGCGCGCGGACCATCCTCGCCAGCCCGCTGGTGGCGGCGGCCGCCGCCGTGACAGGAAAGATAACCGATCCGAGGACCTTGCTATGAAACAGAAATTCGACATCATCGAGAGCACCTGCGTGCCTCTCCCGCTGCAAAACGTAGAACCCGACCAGATCATCCCTGCGCGCTTCCTCAAGGCGACGACGCGCGAGGAGTCCTTCTTCGGAGAGAACCTTTTCCGCGACTGGCGCTACCGTCCCGACGGAACGCCGGATCCCGGATTCGTCCTGAACGACCCGCGCTACGGGGGCGAGATCCTCGTGGCGGGCAAGAACTTCGGCAGCGGTTCGAGCCGTGAACACGCCGCCTGGGCGATCGCCGGCTACGGCTTCCGCGTGGTGATCTCCAGCTTCTTCGCGGACATCCACAAGAACAACGAACTCAACAACTTCGTCCTTCCGGTGGTCGTTTCCGAACCGTTCCTGGCGGAACTCTTCGCCACCCTGGCGGCCGATCCTTCGGCCAAGGTGCGGGTCGACGTGCCCGCGCAGACGGTCACCAACCTGGCCACGGGCCGTACGGAGTCTTTCGAACTGAACGGCTACAAGAAATACTGCCTGATGAACGCCTTGGACGACATCGACTATCTCCTGCAGCAGAAGGCGAAAATCGAAGCATACGAGCAAAAGCACGCGCTATGATCGAAGTGATGGACACCACCCTGCGCGACGGCGAGCAGACCGCCGGCGTCTCGTTCAATCCGGGCGAGAAACTGGCGATCGCGCGCCTGCTGCTGGAGGAACTCGGCGTCAACCGCATCGAGGCGGGCTCCGCGCGTGTCTCGTCCGGTGAATACGAGGCATTTTCGCGGATCTGCGCCTGGGCGTCGACCTGCGGGCATCTTCCGCAGGTGGAGGCGCTGGGCTTCGTGGACGGCGGGGTTTCGATCGACTGGATCTCCTCCGCCGGCGGCCAGGTCCTGAACCTGCTCACGAAAGGTTCGCTGCGCCACCTGGAAGGCCAGTTGCGGAAAACGCCGCAGGAGCATCTGGACGACATCCTCCGCGACATCGGCCTGGCCGTGTCGAAGGGGATGGAAGTCAATGTGTATCTGGAGGACTGGTCCGGCGGGATGGAAGCTTCGCCCGACTATGTCTTCTTCCTGGTGGACGCCCTGCAGACCGCGCCGGTCCGCCGGGTGATGCTGCCCGACACGCTGGGCATCCTGGATCCGTCCCGGGCGGGCGCATTCTGCCGTCGGATGACGGAGCGGTATCCTTCCCTGCATTTCGATTTCCACGCCCACAACGACTACGACCTGGCGGCGGCGAATACCTTCGAAGCCGTCCGGGCGGGCTGCCGGGGCATCCATACGACGGTGAACGGACTGGGGGAACGGACGGGCAACCTGCCCGTGGCCAGCGCCCTGGGCATCCTGAACGACCATCTCCGGGTGGAGAACACGCTCGACGAGAAGAAACTGATGCACGTGTGCCGCTACGTGGAGACGATCTCCGGGGTCCGGATCCCGCAGAACAAGCCGCTGGTGGGCGAATTCGTCTTCACGCAGACGAGCGGCGTCCACGCCGACGGCGACAAGAAGGCGGGCCTGTACCAGAACGCCCTGGCGCCGGAACGCTTCGGCCGGCACCGGCACTACGCCCTCGGCAAGACGAGCGGAAAGGCGAACATCGCGCGGAACCTCGAAGACCTGGGCATCCGCCTGACGCCCGACCAGATGAAGGCGGTGACGGAACGCGTCGTGGAACTGGGCGACAAGAAGGAGAGCCTGACGCAGGAAGACCTGCCCTTCATCGTCGCGGACGTCCTGAAGGGCGATTCCCAGCCGGCGGAAGAGCGGATCCGGATCATCAACTATTCCCTGCAGCTGGCCCGCTCGATGCGTCCCGTGGCCAACCTGCGCATCGAGATCGACGGGACGCAGTACGAGGACGTGGCCACGGGAGACGGCCAGTACGACGCCTTCATGAAGGCGCTGTGGAAGATTTACGACCGGCTGGGGAAGAAGCATCCCCGCCTGTCGGACTACATCGTGAAGATCCCGCCGGGCGGCAAGACCGACGCCCTTGTGGAAACCTCTATTTCCTGGGACATGGGCGGTCACGGATTCAAGACCCGGGGCGTGGACTCCGACCAGACGGAAGCCGCCATCAAGGCGACGGTCAAGATGTTGAACCTCATCGAAAACAAACGGATATGAAACTCAAGATTGCGAAACTCCCCGGCGACGGCATCGGGCCGGAAGTGGTGGAGCAGGCCGTCAAGGCTGTCGATGCCGTGTGCGCCCGCTTCGGGCACGAGGTGTCCTACACGTACGGATACGTAGGCGCCTGCGCCATCGACAAGTTCGGGGATGCCTATCCCGCCGAGACGCACGCCCTCTGCATGGACAGCGACGCCGTCCTCTTCGGAGCCGTCGGCGACCCCAGATATGACAACGACCCGACCGCCAAGGTCCGCCCGGAACAGGGCCTGCTGGCCATCCGCAAGCAGCTGGGCCTGTATGCGAACCTCCGCCCGGTGGAAACCTTCAAGTCCCTGGTGGACAAGTCCCCGCTGAAGACGGAACTCGTGGACGGCGCCGATTTCCTGTGCATCCGCGAACTCACCGGCGGCATGTACTTCGGCGAAAAGGGCCGGAAGGACGACGGGAACACGGCCTATGACACCTGCATCTACTCCCGCGCCGAGGTGGAGCGCATCCTCCGCCTGGCCTTCGACTACGCCGGCCGGCGCCGGAAGCACCTCACGGTCGTGGACAAGGCCAACGTGCTGGAGTCCTCCCGCCTGTGGCGCCAGGTCGCCCGGGAGATGGAGCCGGAATATCCTGACATCCAGGTAGATTACATGTTTGTGGACAACGCCGCCATGCAGCTGATCCGCTGCCCGAAGTTCTTCGATGTCCTCGTGACCGAGAACACCTTCGGCGACATCCTCACGGACGAAGCCAGCTGCATTTCCGGTTCGATGGGCCTGCTCGCCTCCGCCTCCGTCGGGGCGCACACCTCGCTCTTCGAGCCCATCCACGGCTCCTATCCCCAGGCCGCCGGGAAGAACATCGCCAACCCCGTCGCCGCCATCCTTTCCGCGGCGATGATGTTCGAATACGCCTTCGGCCTGATGGACGAAGGAAAGGCCATCCGGGAAGCCGTCGCGGCCTCCCTCGAAGCCGGCATGACCACGGAGGACCTGGGCGGCAGCTGCTCCACCTCCGAAGCCGGCGACTGGATCGCATCTAGAATTTGACACGATATGGCACAGATTGACTGGAAAACCCTGGGCTTTGACGCCTACCGGACCCGCACCGTCGTCCTTTCGCATTTCAAGGACGGCAAATGGTCCGTCCCGGAATCCACCGAGACATTCTCCTTCACGTTCGACCCCTTCGCGCAGGTCTTCCACTATGCGATTTCCTGCTTCGAGGGACTGAAGGCCTTCCGGCACAAGGACGGGCGCATCGCCATGTTCCGCCCGGACCAGAACGCCGCCCGCCTGCAGCGCACGGCGGATTACCTGGGCATGCCCTGCCCGGATGAGGCCATGTTCATCCGGATGTGCGAGGCGTGCATCCGCGGAAACATGGAATTCCTGCCACCGTACGGCCTGGGCGCATCGATGTACCTGCGTCCGCTGCTGGTGGGTATGCACCCGCAAATGCAGCTTGTGCCCTATCCGGAGGCCATTTTTGCCGTCATGTGCGCGCCGGTGGGATCGTACTACGGCGCCCACCTGAAATCCTGCGCAGCCGTCATCCCGGGCAACTACGACCGGGCGGCGCCCAAGGGTTCCGGCAGCTACAAGATCGGCGCGAACTATGCCAACACCTTCAAGCCGTACAAGTTCGCCCACGAGCAGGGCTACGCCGAACTCCTCTACCTGAACGCCTCCACCCGGGAGTTCGTCGATGAATTCGGCTCGTCCAACTTCTTCGGCATCAAGGGAAACACCTATGTCACACCGCTTTCCGACAGCGTCCTCCCGTCCATCACGAACAAGACGCTCCAGCAGGTGGCGGCCGACCTCGGCATGACGGTCGAGAAACGCCCCGTCCCGCTGGAGGAGCTGGCGACCTTCGAGGAGGCGGGCGGCTGCGGAACGGCCGTGGTCATCACCCCGCTCTCCCACATCGACATGAAGCCGGTCCTCGAGGAACCCTTCGTCTCGCGTGAATTCCGCTTCTGCCCCGACGGCGAGGTGGGGCCGCTGTCCACGAAACTCTACCGCCGCATCCGCGCCATCCAGGACGGCGACGCTGAAGATATCCACGGCTGGTGCCGGTTCGTTGAGGTATGATGAACATTTCCAGTTTGTTCCTGGCCTTCTGCCTCCTGGCCGCATGCGGCAATACCGGCCACGGGAAAAAGGAGGCGAAACCCGCTGATCCGCCCGTGCAGGAAGCGGTGGCGGAGGTTTTTCCCGTTTTCGGCACGACCGATGACGGCATGCCTGCCAAGCTTGTTTTCGCCGAGGCGCAGGACAAGGGGCAGTGCTTCTTCGTCATTTCGAAGGTGCCGCCGGTCCATCTGAGCGTGTATGAGGCCAGCGGGGCAGATACCCTCCTGCTGGCCATCTACCCGGCCTGCGTCGCCCGGAACAAGGGGCAGAAGCAGATGCGGGGCGACAACAAGACCCCCGAATCCTGGCCCGGGAAGCCGTTCTCCATCACCCAGATCCAGGACGCGTCCGAATGGTACCATGATTTCGGGGACGGGCGCGGCAGCATCCTCTCCTACGGGCACTGGTTCATGCGCCTGGAGACCCCCGGTTTTTCCGGCATCGGCATCCACGGCAGCACGGGCAACCGGGAATCCATCCGGACCGGACGGGGCAGCGAGGGCTGCATCCGCCTGCTGGACGAGGATATCATCCACCTGAAGGAGCATTATGCCCGGAAGGGAACGCCCGTCATCATCCTCCCGGAGGACCAGGGGCCGCTTCCTTTCGAAACGGCCGCCTACGGGGCCCGGAAGCGGGAAGGAGCCGTGCCGGTGCAGGAGGTGGAAACGGCTGTCAAAACGGCTACGGCCGAACCTGGCCGTCCCCGTCGATGAGCCACTTGTAGCTGGTGAGCGCGTCCAGGCCCATCGGACCCCGCGCGCCCAGTTTCTGCGTGCTGATGCCGATTTCGGCACCGAGGCCGAACTGCGCGCCGTCCGTAAAACTGGTCGGCGCGTTGACATAGACACAGGCGGCATCCACTTCCGCACGGAAGCGGGCGGCCACCGCAGGATCCTCCGTGACGACGGCCTCGCTGTGGCCGGAGCCGTACAGGGCGATATGGTCGAGGGCCTCTTCCAGGCTCCCGACCGTTTTTATGGAAAGCTTGTAATCGAGGAACTCCGTGCCGAAATCCTCCGGCTTGGCCCGTTCGAGACGCGGGAAACGGCCTTCCAGGGCCGCGTAAGCCGGTTCGTCGGCATAAATCGTGACCTTCTCCATCTGCGAGACGAGCGCCGGGAGGTCGGAGAGGCGCGCGGCATGGACGATCAGGCAGTCCAGGGCGTTGCACACGCTGACCCGGCGGGTTTTCGCATTCGTCACGATGCGGGTGCCTTTGGCGAGGTCGCCGGCCGCGTCGAAGTAGGTGTTGACGACGCCGGCGCCGGTTTCGATGCAGGGGATGCGGGCGTTCCGGCGCACGAAGTCGATGAGCTTGCGCCCTCCGCGCGGGATGACCAGGTCGATATAACCCTCTGCCTCAATCATTTCCAGTGCCGCTTCGTGAGTAGCGGGAAGGAGGGTGACGGCTTCCGCCGGAAGGCCGGCGGCGTTGAGGACGCGGCGGAGCAGCGCCACGGCCGCCCGGTTCGAGGCGTCGGCGTCGCGGCCGCCCTTGAGCACCGTCACATTGCCGCTCTTGAAGCAGAGCGAGAAGACGTCGAAGGTCACGTTGGGCCGTGCCTCATAGATGACGCCGACCACGCCGAAGGGGACGCTGACCTGACGGATCCGGAGGCCGTTCGGGCGGGTCCGCTCCGAAAGGACGTGGTCGAGCGGGGAGGGAAGCGCCGCGACTTTCCGCATGTCCGCAGCGATGCCTTCCAGCCGCTCAGGGGTCAACAACAACCTGTCATACAGCGGATTGGACGGGTCCATCCGGGCGAGGTCCTCCGCATTGGCGGCGAGCAGTTCCTCTGTCGCGGCCGTCAGCTCGTGCGCCGCGGCAAGCAAGAGCGCGCAGCGCGCCCCGTCGGTCATTTGCGCGAGCTGCCTGCTGGCGGCCCGGGCCTTCTGTAAAGTCTCTTGCAACATGTTATCCGGGAATGAATTCGGTATGGACGGTATGTTCCGGGTCGGTCAGCAGGCCCGTCAGGATGTGGTCGCGCTTGCCGTTGGCAATCAGGACGCGGATGCCTTCGGCGGCCGTACGGAGGGCTGTTCGGTACTTCGAGACCATCCCGCCGCGGCCGGCGCCGCTCTTGCCGGGGCTGATGCAGGCCGCGAGGTCCTCGCCCGGGAGGACCCGGGAAACCAGCGTCGAGGCGGGATCGTCCGGCGCGCCGGTATAGAGCCCGTCCACGTTCGTGAGGAGGATGAGCGTCTCGGCCCCGACCATCGCGGCGACGAGTCCGGAGAGTTCGTCGTTGTCCGTGAACATCAGTTCCGTGATGCTGACGGTGTCGTTCTCATTGACGATGGGGACGACGCCGCTGCGGAGCATGACCTCCATGCAGCCGCGCTGGTTGGCATATTCCCGCTTGCCGGAAAAA
>JAEEGL011788212.1_pt1 | contig 119278 bp, 101 predicted proteins | sample 9134231 | NCBI WGS metagenome assembly JAEEGL01 (sample SAMN16246548, study PRJNA631951) | gut metagenome | biome: gut microbiome; feature: rumen; material: fiber-attached | host: Bos | place: Iran: Karaj | collected 2018-10
AAAGGACCATCCAAGGATGGTCCTTTTGCATTATGGCGGAGTGCATGGGACTCGAACCCACGGGGCCTTTCAGCCTTACTCGCTTTCCAGGCGAGCTCCTTAGCCACTCGGTCAACTCTCCGTGCTAAGTCTGTGTTTCTTATGAACAAGCTTTATTACTATACAATACCCTCTGATAAAAATCAAGCAGAATTTTATGGATTTTTGAGCATTTCCGAAGCATAATGGATAGAGAAAAGGAGCTGTGTATTATGGATGATCTGGCGCTGAAAATCGCATACAAAGTGGCAGAGCAAGGCGGCCGTGCATATTATGTAGGCGGCTGCGTCAGGGACCGCCTGCGCGGCGAATCCGATAAGATCCCCGATGTGGACATTGAGGTCCACGGACTGGAGCCGGAAGCCCTTTTTGAGCTGCTCTCAGAGTTCGGGGAGCCTCTTTCTTTTGGATCATCCTTTGGCATCTACTCGATAAAGGGTCACGACATCGATATAGCTATGCCAAGAAAAGAGCGCGCTACAGGCATGGGTCACAGGGACTTTGAGGTTTTTGTTGATCCCTTCATAGGCCCTATGGAGGCTGCCAGGCGCAGGGATTTTACCATAAACGCTCTGATGGAGGATGTCATTACCGGGGAGGTACTGGACTTTTTCGGAGGCCGGGAAGATCTGAAAAACGGCATACTGCGCCATGTGGACAATGATCACTTCGCCGAAGACCCGCTTAGGGTGCTCAGAGCCGCTCAGTTTGCGGCAAGATTCGGCTTTTCCGTGGCGCCGGAGACCGTTGATCTCTGCAAAAGCATAGATCTTTCCACTCTCAGCAGCGAAAGAGTGGAGGCTGAATTCAAAAAAGCCATGCTCAAGGCCGGAAAGCCCTCAGTATTCTTTGAGGTACTGCGTCAGATGGAGCAGCTCGGAGTCTGGTTCCCCGAGGTGCAGTCTATGATAGGCGTTGAACAGGATCCGCTGTTTCACCCGGAGGGTGATGTGTGGGTCCACAGCATGGAGGTGCTGGACCGTGCTGCCATGTACCGCAATAAGACATCCGATCCCTACAGCTTTATGCTGCTGGCGCTGACCCACGATTTCGGCAAGATAGTCTGCACGGAGCTGATCAACGGCCGCATCCACGCCTATGGCCACGAAACGATGGGAGAGCCTGTGATCGCTGCTTTTCTGGACCGCATAGTTCACGATAAATCAGTCAAAGCCTATGTGCTGAACATGGTGCCTCTTCATATGAGGCCCAACGTTGCAGCCTACAGCAAACCGCCTCTTAAGTCCACGAACAAGTTGTTTGACGAGGCGCAGGCGCCGGAGGACCTGGTCTGGTTTGCCATGTGCGATAAGCCGGTCCTTTCAGGTACGGTAAAATTCAGCGGCGACAGTGAGTTCCTTTTCGAGAGGCTGGCAGCATATAAGGATCTGATGGCTAAGCCCTTTGTGCAGGGACGGGACCTTATCGAGGCCGGACTTGAGCCCGGCGAGGATTTCAGGGAGATACTGGAGCATGCCCACAAGCTGAGGCTGGCAGGCATAGAGAAGGACTCGGCACTTAAGCAGACTCTGGCCTTTGCAAGGACCCTGAGGAAGAAGAATGCGTCGGCAGCCATGCACAAGGCAGCTGAAGATACTAAAAAATAGTACAGGAAAGGCTCGGAATACATGGATAACAGCCCGAAAAAGCTTGGAATATACGTACACATACCGTTTTGCATAAGAAAGTGCAATTACTGCGACTTTATCAGCTATCCAATCGGCCTCCAGACCCATGCGCTTTCCGAAGAGGCTTCATTTTACTACTCCAAAAGCCCGCAGGACGTAGCCTCCTATTTCCGGACACTGGAACAGGAAACAAGAGCCCTTTCCGGCATCTATATGAACTGGGACAAGGCAAGCTGCAGCGGAAACTATGAAGTCGACAGCGTGTTCTTCGGCGGCGGCACTCCCAGCGCGGTCGCCCCTGATTTTATCTGCCGCCAGCTGGACTGGGTCTGCTGTCTTTTCAATGTGATTCCCGGCGCGGAGATCAGTCTTGAGGCGAATCCCGGGACACTGAACGAAGAGAAGCTAAGGGCGTACAGGCTGGCTTATTTCAACCGCATCAGCCTTGGCGTGCAGAGTCTGGACGACAAGGTCCTTAAAATCATGGGGCGCATCCACGATGCAGAGGAAGCCGAGCGCAGCTTCCGCATGGCGAGGAAATATTTCGGCAATATCAATATAGATCTGATGATGGGCGTGCCGGGGCAGACAGTCGGAAGCTGGCTGGACAGCCTTAAGAGGGTTCTGGACTGGGAGCCCGAGCATCTGTCCTTCTACAGCCTGCAGCTGGAGGAGGGGACTCCCTTTTACCGCGACTACCGGGATGGCAGGCTGGAGCTTCCCGCCTGGGAGGAAAACAGAGATATGTACCACAGAGGCCTGGAGCTTATAAAGGAGGCTGGTTATAACCACTACGAGGTCTCCAATGCCGCAAAGCCGGGTTTTGAGTGCCGTCACAATCTTAAATACTGGAATATGGAAGAATATCTGGGGCTGGGGCTGGCCGCGCACTCCTTTATGGACGGGAAGCGTTTCGAGGCCTGGGAGTTCTTTGAGGAGTCGGGGACCAGGCACCCTTCAGATGGCTCTGAGAGCCTCTCAGCGGCCCGCAGAGAGCATTTTGCGCGTCTTCTGGGAAATATATCGGCGGAGGACGAAAACGAGCTGAAAGGCGATTTTATATTCACCCAGCTCAGGCTGATCGAAGGGCTGGATACCGCGCTGTACCGGAGCCTGTTCGGAACGGAGTTTGAAGACGACTTCGCTCCGGTGCTGCAGGAGCTTTTGAACGAAGGACTGCTTAAAGCCGTCCTTCCTAATACCGTTTCTTCCATTCAGTCTTCAGGCATCAGAAAGCCCTCCCGGATAGCTTTCACCCCGGAAGGGCTGGACAAAACCAATATGGTTATGGAGAGGCTGCTGAGCCTCCTTTAGAAAAAGCATAGAATCCGGGTAAAAGCAGCCATCTGAACAGCGGAGCCCGGACTTTTTTTCAGTACGTTTAATAGCTGACCATCACCTGGATCGATGCAGTGACTGCGTTATTCAGTCCGCCGGGAATGCGTCCGTCCGGCTTCCGGTATCCAAGAAGGGTACCTTGCTCTGACAGGATATCATCGGTCAGCTTCATGCTCTTTGAGCCGTGCAGCCCATATGCCTCACTATACATCAATGCCGAACCTGGCAGATACCGGAGTTCAAAGGGTCTGTCGGATATAAAACTGATCTCGGAGCTTATTTCCATCGGTGTCGCATTGGAGCTCATGATAGACGCTTTTACAATTGTTTTGGCAGCGTCTGTCTTGTGGATAGACATCTTCAGTCTGACGTTTTCCGCTATCAGATTTTCATCGGGACTGTCGTTCAGAATTGAAGCCAGTATCCAGAAGCTTTTTTCTCCGCTGACCCGGATCGGGCCTTTTTTATAGCTTTTTTCGGGGTCTGTTTCTTTCGCCTGTAAAAAATCTTCTGTACCGGGCCTTTGATTAAAAGAAATTTGCTGGGTTTTAGCCGCCGCGAAAGTGCTGTCGCTCTGAATCGGATCTTCCCGCCTGCATCCCAGAGCTATCAGTTTATTTATCAGCTGCTGATATGCATCAGACATTCTGTTGAATGCCTCTATCCTCTGCACATTGCTCAGCCTGAAATTGAACGAGTCGATCAGATCCGACTCGTCGATATGGAAGGGAACTATGGTTTTTGCGCAGGTCAGCGCATAATCCAGTTCTTTGGGCACCCATATGGAGTTCTGCGCCATGGCTGAAAGCACAAGTATAAATGCCTCGCAGTTCCTGATCGCAGACGGGATCTCTGAGCTGTAATCGCTTCCGGCAGGTATGGACTGCGGTGCCATCCAGCAGGGGAAGCCGTTATTTTCTATGATCGTTTTAAGTCTGTTTGCTTCTTCGTGATCTTTGCTGCTGTAACTTATGAATACTCCCATGACGATACCTCCATAGACAATTACAGGATATCATGTTATTTCAAACCTGCAATACTTCAAAGCCAAAAAACGAAAATCAGACTTCAGTTATAAGGCCGTGCTAATTATATAAATCAGATCACGTGATATCTTTTCTGTCAGAATCAAAACTCAAGTTTGACTTGAGTTTTTTGTTGAATGTTCAAGCCTTGCCCGCTACAATATAGCTGGGCCGTCTTCTATCATATAGGTGTAAGGAGGACGGATCGATGGAAACCCAGAAAATACTTAATACCAGGTTCTACCTCATCTATGGCAGGCTGCTCGGGAAGAGGGAACAATACGAAGATCGCCGCTATAAAGAATGGCTGTAGAAAACGGGATAGCAATAAACAAGAAATCGCCCTGAACCGGGCGATTTCTTTTCAGCAGAACATGGGATTCAGACCCACGCACTTCGATATAGATCTAGAATGTGTTGTACACTGCAAGCTCTTCGATGGGCTTGTTTTTGCTGTGCAGAGGAGACGGCTCTGCATCTTCTGCGGGATATCCCACGGGCAGCAGAGCGATCGGCTCAATATTGTCGGGGATGTTGAAGGCTTTGCGTGCCGCTGCGGGATCGAAGGATCCGACCCAGACACTGCCAAGTCCCAGTTCCTCTGCCTCCAGCATCATGTGGGTGTGAACTATGGCAGCATCCACATCTGCTCCGTTCTTGCCGTCCTGCTTGCGTACCCAGACCTTGCTGTGGTCTATGCAGGTGAGGAAGAAGAGCGGGGCATCAAAGGTATATCTGGTGCATTCCGGCATTTTTGCGATGGCTTCGGGACTGTTGATGACCAGTATCTTCTGGGGCTGGAAGTTGGCTGCAGTGGGAGCCACCTGGGCTGCCCTGAGTATTGCATCTATCTTCTCCTGCTCAACAGGCTGATCCTTGAATTTCCTTACGGAATAGCGCTTCTCAGCCAGCTTCAGGAAGCAGCCGGCCTTGGCCTTAGGAGCCTTTTCGTCCTGCTCGGACCTCTCGTCGTATACAGGCTGAGGAACGGGTACATCCATCGGGATCGGGCACTTGTAGCTGTCCTTTCCGATGACCTTGTCGAACTCGTCCCAGGCTGCTTTAAGGAATTCGGGCTCTCTGAAGGCTCTTCCGGCGGCAATTGCCATGGCTTTGGCGCCCTGCATCATGCCCTTGAGGCCTATGCTGTTGCCTGTGCAGCAGGTGGCCTGCCAGTTGTGATTTCCTGTGATCGCAGGCCAGGTGAGGGTGGAAAACAGTCCGCAGGGAACTATGTGCTGAACGTCGCCCAGGTCGAAGGAGCCGGAGCTTTCGTACCAGGTGTTTGGCAGTACGAAGGTGGGCAGGGGATCGTCACCCTTGTATCTTGGGGACGTTTTTGCCAGAGCTGTGGCCAGATCTCTTTCCTCCTGAGTGTATTCGATGGGTGGAAGCTCTGCCAGCACGTCGTGAAGCAGGTCAGATACCACCTTCGTGGCGTGGGTATTGTAGCAGCCGCCAAGGAACTCCACGGTGAGCTTGGTGCCGGTCATTTTCGCTGCGCCTTCTGCAGTCTCCACCAGTCTGCCGTAGATGTCGTCGATGGATTCGCGGCTCAGACCTCGCACATAATACCAGACGGAAGCGGAGTCGGGGATGATGTTCGGAGCTTCGCCTGCCTCGATATATGAATAGTGGATGCGGCTCTTGTCGGGGATGTGCTCCCTCAGGTAGTTGGCGCCAACGCTCAAGAGCTCGCAGGCGTCGAGGGCAGAGCGGCCAAGCCAGGGTGCGCCCGAAGCGTGACCCGCCACTCCCTTGTAGTGGAATATTGCGCTGTTGATGCCGCCTGCAATGCCGTAGTGGACCATGTTATAGCCGCCGCCATGCCAGGCAAGGGCCAGGTCCAGCTCCTTGAATGCGCCGCCTCTTGCCATAAAGGGCTTGCCTGTGAGAACTTCCTCTGCCGGGCAGCCGTAGAAGACTATGGTGCCGGGGAGACCGCTGGCTTCAAGGTCTGCCTTCATTCCGAGGGCAGCTGCCAGAGTTGCTGTGCCAAGCAGATTGTGGCCGCAGCCGTGTCCGGGACCGCCTTCGATAACGGGATCGTGGACCGTATTCTGCCTCTGGGAGAGGCCCGGAAGGGCGTCATATTCAGCCAGAAGTCCGATCACCGGATGACCGGAGCCCCAAGTGGCTCTTATGGCAGTAGGCATGCCGTAGGGACCCACCTCCACGTCAAAACCGTTCTCCTTCAGCGCTTCTGTGAACCATTTGCAGGCCTGCACCTCGTTATATGCAGTCTCCGGATGGTCGTGAAGCTTCATGGCCAGATCGTAGTAATATTCTTTTTTACTGTCTATAGTTTCGATGATAAGCTGTTTATAATCCATATTAGGCCTCCTTATGGGGTAATATTGCTGTTAAAAATATAATATCACATTTTTATGAACGATTGTATATATTGGTATTTGTTGATTTTGCTGCGGTGATACAGTAAAATAACATTTGATTATAGGGTAAGACCCGAATGATATGGAGATATGGTGATTTAATATGAAAAAATATCTTTTATCCGGCAATGAAGCAATTGCCAGAGGTGCTTACGAGGCCGGCGTGAAGGTGGCTTCCGCTTATCCCGGCACGCCAAGCACCGAAATACTTGAGAATCTTCCGCAGTATAAGGCGGAGCTCTACAGCGAATGGGCGCCTAACGAAAAGGTCGCAACAGAAGTTTCTTACGGCGCTTCCCTTGCAGGTCTTCGGAGCCTCTGCGCAATGAAGCATGTGGGGCTTAACGTGGCAGCAGACCCCGTATTTACCGCTGCATATAACGGCGTGAACGGAGGTTTTGTGATCGTCACCGCTGATGACCCCTCCATGCACAGTTCCCAGAACGAGCAGGACAACCGCTACTATGCAAAGTCCGCTAAGCTGCCCATGCTGGAACCCTCGGACTCTCAGGAATGCCTGGACTTTATGAAGGCCGCATACGAGATCTCCGAGAAGTTCGACATGCCCGTGCTCTTCAGAACTACAACCCGCGTAGCCCACAGCAAGAGTCTGGTGGAATTCGGCGAAAGGACCGAGCATCCCGCTCCCGCCTATGTCCGCAATCCGAGAAAGAACATTGCGTCACCTGCGAATGCAACTCTGAACCATCCCAAGCTGGAGGCAAACTTCGAGGAGCTCAGAAAATACGCTAATGAGTGTCCCCTCAACAAGGTTGAGATGAACGGCACGAAGATCGGTGTCATAAGCGCATCAATTGCTTACGAGTATGCAAAGGACGCTTTCCCCGAGGATGCAAGCTTCCTGAAGATAGGCATGACCAATCCTCTTCCCATGGACCTGATTCGCGATTTCGCTTCCAAGGTCGAAAAGCTCTATGTGATCGAGGAGCTGGAGCCCTTCATGGAAGAGCAGATCAAAGCTGCAGGCATAGCCTGTGAGGGCAAGAAATACACAGGTCTATGTTATGAACTGAATCCCCAGCTCATTAAAGAAAGAGTCTTCGGCGAGAAGGCCGAGACCGTGGACGTGGGCGTTCAGGCTGTTTCCAGACCTCCCGCGCTCTGCCCGGGCTGCCCCCACAGAGGCTTCTTCTACACCATGAGCAAGCACAAGGATTATGTTGTAGCAGGCGACATCGGCTGCTACACTCTGGGAGGTTCCGCACCCCTCTCCGCAGTGGATTCCGTGGTCTGCATGGGCGGCGGCTTCTCCATAGCCATGGGCTTTGCCAAGGCCTTTGAGCTCTCCGGACAGACCGATAAAAAGGTCTTCGGCGTAGTGGGCGATTCCACCTTCTTCCACAGCGGCATGACCGGCGCTGCAGAGATCTCCTACAACAAAGGGAATCTGATCCCGGTGGTTCTGGATAACTCCATCACCGGCATGACCGGTCACCAGGATAACCCCGGCTCCGGCTACACCCTGCAGGGTGAGATAGCAGAGCGCATAAAGATCGAGGACGTGCTGGCTGCTTACGGCTTCAAGAATATCATCATCGTGGATCCTCAGGATCTGAAGGCCATGGAGAAGGCCGTGCAGGATGCTCTGGCTTCCGAGGAGAAAGCTGCCATCATCTGCCGCAGGCCCTGCGTGCTGATCAAGCGCATCAAACATAACTTCGGCACCTGCGTGGTCGATACAGATAAATGCGTTGGCTGTAAGATGTGCCTCAAGGTGGGCTGCCCGGCAGTCACCGTTGAAAACGGCAAGGCTCACATAGATGCCTCTCAGTGCGTGGGCTGCACGGTCTGCGCTCAGGTCTGCCCGATGGGCGCCATTTCCAGAAAGGAGTAAGCGAACATGTCTAATAACAGATCCGCACTTTTAGTAGGTGTAGGCGGACAGGGCGCTATCCTGACCGCAAAGGTACTGGTGAACGGTCTCATGAAGGCCGGCTACGATGTTAAGATGAGCGAGGTCCACGGCATGAGCCAGAGGGGCGGCAGCGTTTCCACCCAGGTGCACTGGGGCGATAAGGTAAACTCTCCCGTCATCGGCAAGGGCGCTGCGGACATTATCGTGTCCTTCGAAAAGATGGAGGCGGTGCGCTATGCGGATTTCCTCAAGCCCGGCGGCATCGTTGTTGTGAACGATTACGAGATGGCAAGCTCCTCCATAGCGGCAGGCCTTGCCACATATCCCGAGGGCTGCCTGGAGGCTCTTCAGAGTCATTTCGAGACCCACGCCATTAAGGCGGCTGAGATCGCAGAGGGCCTCGGCACCTCCAGATGCATGAACATAGTGCTGTTCGGCGCCATGGTGAAGGCTCTCGGCATGGAGGATGTCTGCGACTGGGAGGAAGTTATCAGGGAGACCGTTCCGCCCAAGTTTATCGAGCTGAATGTGAATGCCTACAGGGCAGGTTACGCAGCTGTTGAAAAGTGATCTCAATAAACGGGACGGCTGCTGAGCGCTCTGTCTGGACGCGGCAGCAGTTTACCGGCTGAAAGGAGCATTACGATGAAGAAGAAACAGGCATGGATCGTCACAATGGTGGTCCTTGCCTGTTTTTGCATGGGCTATGTGGATGCGGTGCTGAGACCGGGCTATGCAGCGAAGTCCGCAGTAAAGCTTGTGCTGTTTCTGGGGTTTCCGTTTCTTTATTCAAGAATTGATCCTGACTTCAGTATCCGCAGCCTGTTTCATGCGGATAAAAGAGGCTTTCTCACCGCTTTGGCTTCAGGCGCGGCTGTCTATGCGCTTATACTCGGGGCTTATTTTGTGTTCCGTAATATCTTCGATTTTTCAGCCCTCACAACTGCGCTGACCGCTCAGACCGGGGTCGCAAGAAACAATTTCCTGTGGGTTTCTCTCTACATCTCCTTCGTCAACTCGCTGCTGGAGGAATTCTTCTTCAGAGGCTTCGCATTTCTGAACCTGAAGGTCCTGTCCGGACGCGCTTTTGCCTACGGCTTCAGCGCTTTTGCATTCGCGGCATATCATATCGCCATGATGATAGGCTGGTTCGAAGTTTTGGTTACAGTTCTGGCTCTGATTGGATTGTTTGCAGGCGGTATTTTATTCGACCGCTTTGATGAATCCGGCGGCAGCATCTGGCTCTCCTGGCTGGTGCACATGTTCGCAAATTTTGCGATAAACACGGTGGGCTTCATACTTTTTGCTGCATGATCCCTGAAAGAAGAATATGAATTTAGTTCATCAAGAGATAAGAACGGCTGATAAAAGCCGTTTCTTTTTAATTCCGGGAAGAATGGAACACCTAATTATATAATGTCGCATTAACTATAAAAGTAATTGATAGATGCATAGAAAAATATTGATAGCATTAAATTCGAATGATAAAATTACAGTAATTCATTTGTTATTTATAGATAACAGTTTTTATAAAGGAGGAATGTCTCTTGGAAATAAAAAAGCCGGCAATAGCCGGGACACTGGAATCAAGTGACGCGCAGGTCTCCGTGGAACCCGCTGACAGCGGGATAGAGCTGAGCCTGGAAAGCAGCGTCATGAACCAGTACGGACGCCAGATCAGGGCCACCGTGCTGGAAACTCTTGAACGCCTGGGTGTTCAGAATGCCCGGGTGACTGTTGTGGATAAGGGCGCTCTTGACTGCACTATAAAGGCCCGCGTGGAATGCGCGGTCTTCCGCAGCTGCGACGCTTCCGATGCCAACATTCCCTGGGGAGGTGTGATCAGATGATACCCAGACCGAAACCGGAAAGATTCCGTCTGCGCCGTACTATGATGTTCATGAATGCGCAGAAGCCGGGTCTCATTAAGGATGCTTACATCTACGGCTGCGACAGCATCATGCTCGACCTTGAGGATGCTGTAGCCGAGAACCAGAAGGATGCCGCCCGTTTTTCCCTGTATCACGCGCTGAAGACAATAGATTACGGCGATACCGAGGTCATCGTCCGCATCAATGGTCTTGATACTCCTCACTGGCAGGAGGATATCAGGGTCTGCGTTGCCGGAGGCGCAGACGGAATACGTATAGCCAAATGCGAAAGCGCTCAGGATGTGCTGACTGTTGAAAAGGCTGTGGAGGCTGCCGAGGTGGAATTCGGAGTGGAGAAGGGCAGAACGCTGCTGATGGCCGCTCTCGAAAGCCCGAAGGGCATACTCAACGCTTATGAGATCTGCGCAGCATCGCCGAGAATGTTCGGCGTAGCCATATCAGGCGGAGATTTCCGCAAGTGCATGCAGACCACACCGCAAAGAGACGGCGTGGATATGCTGACCGCCCGCGGAATGATGCTTATAGCAGCCCGCGCTGCCGGCATACAGTGCTTTGACACGGTATTCACTAATCTGGACGACCAGGAAGGCTTCGAGGCCGAAGTTCTGCAGAACAAGGCAATGGGCTTCGACGGCAAGAGTCTTATCAATCCCAAGCAGATACGTTTCGTACATGAAGTATTTGCGCCTACCGAGAAAGAGATCGTACAGGCAGAGCGCATAGTAAGAGCTTACCGCGAACAGTCTGCGGCAGGTGTCGGCGTATTCACCGTGGATGGGAAGATGATCGACATCGCCTTTATTCCCGGAGCCGAGCGCACCCTGCGCCTGGCCAGAGCCTGCGGAATGTATGAAGGAGACCTGGTATGATTAACAAAGTTGGAAGAAATATACCTGACGAACTTCTTACCGGAGGCAGGGAAGTATATCAGGGCAAGAACTATAAAGACGGCAAGTACATGCAGAAGGCAGCTCCTTGTACCCGCCGCTATGAAAAGCCTCAGGAAAGCAAGATACTCGGAAGCATCGCAGAAGCGCTTAAGGCCTGCGGTGCAAAAAGCGGCATGACCTTTTCCTTCCATCACCACCTCCGCGACGGAGACTATGTGGTGAATATGGTAATGGAAGCCGCGATCGAGGAGCTGGGCCTTGACGAGCTGACCATAGCTGCCACCAGTCTGGGCACCGCTCACGATCCCATAGCCGATTATATCGAAGAAGGAAAGGTTGTAGGCATACAGACCAGCGGCATCAGAGGCCGCATGGGTGAAGTGGTCTCCGCAGGAAAGCTCAGAACTCCTGCCATAATCAGGAGCCACGGAGGACGTCCCCGCGCCATCGAAAGCGGTGAGGTCCATATCGACATCGCATTCATTGCAGCACCCACCAGCGACTGCGTAGGAAACTGCCGCGGCATAGGCGGCAAGTCCAACTGCGGCGCCATGGGCTACGCCATGACCGATGCCAAATACGCAGATCACGTGGTGGTAATAACCGACTGCCTTGTGGACTTCCCCAACATGCCTGCTTCAATTGAAGCCATCGATGTGGATGCGGTAGTTGTGGTGGACTCCATCGGAGATCCCAGAAAGATTGCATCCGCTGCGGCCCGCATCAGCCAGAACCCCAGGGATCTGATGATGGCAGAGGATGTGGCCCGCGTCATAGCATCCACGCCCTATTTCAAGGAGGGCTTCTCCTTCCAGACCGGCGTAGGAGGACCTTCCCTTGCAGCCAATCTCTTCCTGGAAAAATATATGGATGAGCGCGGCATAAAGATGGGCTGGTCTATAGGCGGTATCTGCGGACCCATGGTGGAGCTTCTTAAGAAGGGCAAGGTGGGTAAGGTCATAGACGTTCAGGACTTCGATCTCGATGCAGTAAACTCCATCAATCAGACTCCGGGACACTTTGAGATGAGCGCCAGCCAGTATGCCAATCCCGCAAACAAGGGCGCTTTCGTCAATAAGCTGGACTTTGTGGTGCTGGCAGCGCTGGAAATAGACACCGGGTTCAACGTAAACGTGCTGACAGGTTCTGACGGAGTGCTCCGCGGAGCTCCCGGCGGACATCCCGATGCCGCTGCAGGAAGCAAGTGCTGCATCATCGTAACTCCGCTGATTCGCGGCCGCATGGCTACAGTCTGCGAGCATGTGGTTACCGTTACCACTCCGGGCGACTGCGTTGACGTGCTTGTCACCGACTATGGCATTGCCGTTAATCCGCTGCGTCAGGATCTTATAGACTGCCTGGACGCTGCGGGTATAAAGCATGTTCCCATCGAGGAGCTCAAGGAGAAGGCTTACAGCCTGGTAGGCCGTCCGGACGATCTTCAGTGGGAGGACAAGGTGGTGGCCATTCTGGAAGCCAGAGACGGCACTATACTGGACGTCGTGCGCAAGATAAAACCGTTTACACTGGATTGATCCTGTGATTACTCTTCAGCATCGATCCTGCAATTATGATTCATTATAACTAGGAGGTTTTTATGAGTGATTTTGTAGTAGGCCTTCTGGGATTGCTTACTATTGTCGCCATCGTTGTGACGCTGTTCAAGAGCAAGACCCAGCCGGCCATCGCATTCATCGTGTTCCCTGCCATTCTCGGCATTATCATGGTCATCGGAGGCCGCTACAGCTTCGATGATCTGGCCACAATGATAAAGCAGGGCTTCTCAAGCACAGGACCCACCGCAGCTCTGTTCGTATTTTCAGTGTTGTATTTCGGCCTCATGACTGATGCGGGCATGTTCGATGTTATCATCGGCAAACTGATGAAACTGGTAGGCGACAACGTCATAGGCGTAGCTCTGGTAACAGCTGTTATCGCGCTGGTAGGCCATCTTGACGGCGGCGGCGCCTCCACCTTCTGCATCGTTATCCCCGCCATGCTTCCGGTATTCAAGCGCATGCACATGCGCACCACAACGCTGCTGAGGATTGCTGTGCTGTCCATGGGCGTACTTAATCTGATGCCCTGGGCCGGCCCGACTATGCGTGCGGCTTCCGTACTGGGCATCGAAGCCGGTTCTCTCTGGCAGACCATACTGCCAATACAGATCTTCGGCATCCTCCTTGCCCTTGCTCATGCCGCATTCTCCGGCTGGCAGGAAAAGAAGAGAGGCGCAGGCCTCCACGGCAAGCTTGCCGAGACCGAAGGCAGTGTTGAGATACAGGAGACCACCATAGAGACCCAGCAGAACGAGCTGGCAAGACCCAAGCTCTTCGTATTCAATATCCTGCTGACTCTGGCAGTTATCGCCATGCTGATCTGGGATGTATTCCCCAGCTATGTGCCCTTCATGCTCGGCCTCTCCATTGCGCTTTTCGTTAACTACGGATTCACAGCCAGCGCGCACAAGAAGATCATCAACCTGCATGCCGGTCCTGCACTCATGATGTGCTCCACTCTGATGGGCGCAGCCGTCCTGATGGGTATACTGACCACAAGCATCGGCGCTGACGGTAAGGCCATCTCTGCCAAGACCATGGAACTGGCTGCTGATGCCATCCCCTCCGTGGTGCGCTGCCTGGCAGGTATAGTATCCTCGATACTGCCCGCTTCTCTTGGACAGCATCTGCCGCTCATCATCGGAATCCTGTCCGTGCCTCTTGCTCTTGCATTCGACACCGACAGCTACTTCTATGGCATGCTCCCCGTCATGATCGGTATCGGTCAGGCTTTCGGAGTATCCGCAATGCCTATCGCTGTTGCTATGGTAGTATGCCGCAATTGCGCTACCTTCATCAGCCCGATGGTACCTGCCACTCTGCTGGGCACAGGCCTTGCGGAAGTGGACATCAAAGATCATATCAAGGCAAGCTTCCTGTATGTATGGGGCTTCTCCATTTTGTGTATGGTCTTTGCCGCTATAGTCGGCATCATGCCCCTGTAGTTTATCGATCCGGACCCCGGGATCAGGAAAGATCCCGGGGCTTTTTTGACAGCTCACCGGACTTTATCGGGTGTTCTTTTTCTGTTATCATAAAACGGAGAAAAGGAGCAATACTATGGCATATACTCTCAGCGAGATATTAAAAAGCGATATCCGTTCTCAGAAGAAGATGGACGCTCTGCTTGAAAAAGAGGGCATACAAAGGGACGGGAACCTGGATTACAGCTGCGGTATTTTTGACGATGACTGGAATCTTATAGCCACCGGCAGCTGTTTCGGGAACACTCTGCGCTGCATGGCGGTAGACAGCGCTCACCAGGGGGAGGGACTGATGAATCAGGTCCTTTCGCATCTGGTGGAGCTTCAGTATGGACGCGGGAACAGCGAGCTTTTCCTGTACACAAAACCCCAGACCGCAAAGTTTTTCAGAGACCTCGGCTTTTATGAGATCGCCAGGACCGGGACTGCAGTATTTACGGAAAACCGCAGAAATGGTTTCCGACGCTGGCTGGACAGCCTGGGAAGCAGCACCTCTGACGGGACTGCTGCTGCCATAGTGATGAATGCCAATCCCTTCACTAAAGGCCACAGAAGCCTGGTGGAGCGGGCTGCTGCAGAAAACAGTCTGGTGCACCTTTTTGTTCTCAGCGAAGAAGCAGGCCCCATACCCGCTTCTGTGCGGCTGAAACTGGTTGAGGCAGGGGTGAAGGATCTGAAAAATGTTGTGATCCATCAGACGGGCCCCTATATGATAAGCAGCGCCACCTTCCCAAGCTATTTTCTTAAGGATGAGGATGCTGCAATAACTGCTCATGCAGAGCTTGATCTTGCGGTATTTGCTGCAATCGCTGAAAGGCTTGGGATCGCTTCAAGATATGTGGGCGAAGAGCCCTTCAGCCATGTGACCTCGCTGTATAACCGCATAATGCAGGAAAAGCTGCCTGAAAAGGGCATAGCCTGCCGCGTGGTTCCGAGGCTTGAACAGGATGGAGTGCCCATCAGCGCCAGCAGCGCAAGACAGGCAATAAAGGAAGGCCGCATGGAGGAGCTCTCCGCAATGCTGCCGGAAAGCAGTCTCAGCTATTTTCTTTCTGATGAAGCCGCCCCGGTGATCGAGGCCATACGCAGAGAAAAGGATGTGATCCACTATTGAAGATCAAAATCAGAGAAGCGGATCTGTCCTCGGTGCTGTCCGCAAGAGACGAAAGGGCAGCGCTGCAGCAGTCTCTGCTGAAAGAATTTAAACGTCCCCTCATATGTTTTACCATGAACATACCCGGTCCCATCAAGGACAGCCCCCTGATACGCCGGGCATATTTCTGCGGCCGCAGCGAACTGGAAAGTATGCTGCAGGAGCAGCATTTTGGTGTGCTCTGCCGAAGGGAGACTCTCGCATTTACCGGCTGCGAGATCCAGTATGCGGTGGATGCCGATGCAGGCGATTTGAAGGAGGCCTGCATAAGAATCGAGGAGACTCATCCCCTCGGCAGGCTTTTCGATATGGATGTCATACGCCCTGACGGCACCAAGCTCGACCGCAGCGGGGCAGGGAGGGCTGAACGCGGCTGCATAGTCTGCGGCAAGCCCGGCAGGGAATGCGCTTCGAGGCGCATCCACAGCGTGTCTCAGCTGCAGCAGGCGGTACGGAACATCATAACAAGTTATTTCCGAGAAACTGATATTCAGAATACTGCAGACCTGGTAAATAAGGCTCTGCTGGAGGAATTGTATACCACTCCAAAGCCGGGGCTGGTGGACAGAAACAATAACGGCAGTCACAAAGATATGGATGTATCCAGCTTTGAGAAGAGCGCCGGGGCACTGTATCCCTTCTGGAAGGAATTCGTCCGTACCGGTATGGAAACAGCTTCGATGCCCCCGCAGAAGAGCTTTGAAATGCTCCGTCAGACCGGTCTTGAGGCTGAAATAGCCATGCTTAAGGCTACCGGAGGTGTAAATACACACAAAGGGGCAATATTCATCTTCGGACTGGTATGCGGAGCTTTAGGGCGGCTCTGGAGCGCAGAGGAGCCTTTGCCGGAGCCTGAACCTGTATGCGCAGAATGCCGCCGCATGGCAGCCGATGCAATGAAGCGAGACTTGGAGATAATCGAAGCGATCCCGGAGGAAGAACTCTCTTACGGCCAGAAGCTGTATCTGGAATACGGCATCAAAGGCGCCCGGGGCGAGGCGGAGAAAGGTTTTTCCTCGGTGCTTGAGCATTCCCTTCCCGTTTTTGAAAGAGCCCTGGCTGAAGGAAAGGGCAGGGAGCGGGCTGCAGTAGAGGCGCTGCTGTCGCTGATCTCTCTTGGCTGTGACAGCAATATGATACACAGAGGTGGACCAAAAGCCTCAGAAAAAGCCGCAGCCGAAGCCGCTGCACTGCTTGCAGAAAACGAGCCGGATATGATGGAAAAGACCGAAGCCCTTGACCGGAGCTTTATCGCCTCCAACCTGTCTCCCGGCGGCTGCGCGGACCTGCTTGCCCTTACGCTGTTTTTCAGTCTTACAATAAAGAGATAAAGCCTTATCCTGCCATGAAGAAATACTATAACCGAAGCTAATAGCATCACCCCTATGCCTGCGGTAAATATGGTAAAATATCATGGAATCGGTTGTTTCTCTATATGGAGGCATGTTTAATGGCTGCAAAAAAGGGAACGGCAGTATTCGACTGCCGCTTTGAACATCATGAGGCTGAATTGAAGAGCCTGTATCTGGAGCTGTATCACGGAGACGAGCACTCTTTTGAATATTTTAAGGAGATGCTCCTGCGCATGTGGACGGAAAGGAGCGCGGCTCTCCGAAAGCTTGATGCTGCCAGAGAAGCAGACCCCGACTGGTACAAGGGTCATGATCTGGTAGGCATTCTGATGTATGCGGATGCTTTTGCAGGCACTCTGAAAGGTGTCCGTAAAAGGCTGGATTATATACAGGAATGCGGCGTCAATTATCTTCACCTGATGCCGCTTCTTGAAAGCCCAAAAGGCAGAAGCGACGGCGGCTATGCTGTGTCGGATTTCAGAAAGGTCCAGCCCGAGCTGGGCACTATGAAGGATCTGGCCCTGCTGGCTAAGGACTGCCACAGCCGTGGCATATCTCTCTGTCTGGATTTCGTTATGAACCACAGCAGCGAAGATCACGCCTGGGCCAAAGCCGCCCGCGCAGGAGATCCTGAGGCTCAGAAGCGTTATTTCTTCTACGACAATTGGGATATCCCCAATGAGTTCGAAAAGACTGTGCCACAGGTGTTCCCGACTACCGCGCCCGGCAACTTCTCCTGGTGCGAAGAAGCCGGAAAGGTGGTCATGACCACATTCTATCCCTATCAGTGGGATCTGAACTACGCAAACCCTGTGGTCTTCAATGACATGACGGAGAACATGCTCTATCTCTGCAATCAGGGTGTAGACGTCATTCGCCTTGATGCGGTGCCCTACATCTGGAAGGAGCTGGGCACCACCTGCCGCAACCTGCCTCAGGTGCATAAGCTTGTGCGTCTGATGCGCATGGTCTGCGAGATAGTCTGCCCCGGAACTCTGCTCCTCGGCGAGGTTGTAATGGAGCCCAGCAAGGTAGTGCCGTATTTCGGCAGCGTGGAAAAGCCCGAATGTCATCTGCTTTACAATGTGACCACTATGGCCAGCACCTGGCACACTGTGGCTTCCAAAAATGTGACGCTGCTGCGCCATCAGCTGGGACAGATATTCGCTTTGCCGGGAAAATACACTTTCCTGAACTATCTGCGCTGTCACGATGATATCGGCTGGGGCTTGGACTACGACTATCTTGAGCGCTTCGGACAGCAGCAGATCCCTCACAAGAGATTCCTTAATGACTATCTGACTGGGCGCTGGCCCGGAAGCCCTGCCAGAGGAGAATTGTACAACGACGATCCGAAGCTGGGCGATGCGCGCCTCTGCGGCACCACCGCTTCGCTTTGCGGTGTTGAAGCCGCGCGCTACGAAAAGGATGACAGCAAGCTGGACTGGGCTCTGCGCCTGGACCTGATGCTGCATGCATATATGTTCACGCTGAGCGGTATCCCCGTGCTATACAGCGGCGATGAGATCGCTCAGGAGAACGATTACAGTTATCATGATGATCCTCTGAAGGCCGATGACAGCCGTTATCTGCACCGCGGCAGAATGAACTGGGATGCGGCGGAAAAACGCCATGAGCCTGATTCTCCGGAAGGACGCATTTTTGCAGGCTTGCATCAGCTTGAGGCTCTGCACGCAGATCACCGCGTCTTCGACAGTGCAGCGGATGTGTGGGTCGTTGACACCAAGGACGATCAGGTGCTTGGCATCGGCCGCTATTATCAGGATGAGAAGCTGGTGGCGCTGTTCAATTTCAGCGATAAAGAAAAGTCCATATGCATCGATGAACTGGGCGATTACAGCGATCTTTTGAGCGGAGACGCAGTAGATAAGTCGCATATAGTACTGCCATCGGGCGGTTTCTTATGGGCTGTCTGCACATTCGGGGGAGAAGAGCAATGAACAGCAAACTGATATTTCTTGATATCGACGGGACCCTGACTGCTCCGGGCAGCAATGTTCCTCCTGAAAGCGCTCTTGAGGCTATACGTCTGGCGCGGCAGGCAGGGCATAAGATCTTTCTATGCTCGGGCCGCAATTACGATATGCTGAAGCCTGTGCTTCGCTACGGCTTTGATGGAGCTGTAGCCAGCGGCGGAGGCTATGTCTTTACAGGGGATCAGGTACTCTACGACTGTCCGATGACTGAAGAACAGAAGGAAAAAGCTCTGAGGCTGCTCTTTGAAGGCGGCGTCCTGCGTACTATTGAAGCAAGAGATGCCAGCTACTGCGATGAAGGCATGGGAGAATTCCTGCAGCAGAGTTCAGGAGGAAACAGCGAGCTGCTGCGGTGGAGAGAAGCTCTTGAAAAAGATCTGGGCATAAGACCCATGAAAGAGTACGACGGAAGACCCATCTACAAGGTGGTATTCATGTGCTCGGATGCAGGTCAGCTCTCAGCGGCAAAAAAAGAGCTGGAGGATGAATTCACATTTCTGGTGCAGGATATGGCTGGTGCCAACTGCATCAATGGTGAACTGATCAACCGCCGCTTCGACAAGGGTACAGGCATACTCCGTGTCTGCGAAGCTCTCGGATATGATCCGGTGGACACCATAGGCTTCGGCGACAGCATGAACGATCTGGAGATGATACAGACTGTGGCTTTCGGCGTGTGCATGGATAACGGCAGTCCAAGCCTCAAGGAGATAAGCGATATGGTATGTCCCTCTGTTGAGGAGGATGGTCTGGCCTGGGCCTTCCGCAAGCTCGGCCTGGTGTAAAGCAGCTTAAAAGAATCATATTAGCTTTAACCTCCTGCTATTATTTATTTGGTTTTTTATTTTTTATATTTTTTATATATAGTGCGGCCGCTATATATTTACGGCCGCCATTATGAAAAGGAGAAATTATAATATGGCACTTGATTATCGCAAATGTGCTGAGGAGATCTTTTCCCATCTCGGAGGAAAAGACAACATAATCAGCGCAGCACACTGTGCAACCCGGCTCCGCCTCGTCATAGCAGATAACAGCAAGCTGGACATCAAGGCTCTGGAGGAAGTGGAAGGTGTAAAAGGCCTTTTTGATTCCAATGGACAGCTGCAGCTTATCATCGGCACCGGTACAGTCAATAAAGTCTATGACGAATTCCTGGCTGTGACAGGACTGACTGCAGCCAGCAAGGCTGATGTAAAGGCTGCTGCAGCTTCGCGTATGCCTCTTTGGAAAAAGATCCTGAAGACTCCCGGAGATGTGTTCGTTCCCATCCTGCCCGCGATCGTTGCTTCCGGTCTTATGATGGGTCTGGTCGAAGCTATTCCTAAGTTCTGGCCTGCCTTCGGCGCTTCTGACTGGTACGGATTCCTGGATCTGGTCGCTAATACCGCATTCGCGCTGCTGCCAGTACTTGTAGCTATCTCTGCAGCCCGCGTATTTGGCGGCAATATCTTCCTTGGCGCTGTTATCGGTCTGATGATGGTACATCCCGCGCTGATCAATGCCTGGACTGTGGGCAATTATGCTGCAGGAGAGATACCTACCTGGAAATTGTTCTTCTTCAATGTTCAGCAGGTCGGTTATCAGGGACACGTAATACCTGTCATATTGGCGGTGCTGTTTATGTCAACGCTTGAAAAGTGGCTGCATAAAAAAGTGCCTGAAATGATTGACCTGTTCGTGACTCCGCTGACCACTGTACTTCTGACCGCTTTCGTAACCTTTACTATCATCGGCCCCATCTTCTCGGTATTTGAAGGCTGGGTCCTCACCGGCGCGCAGTGGCTCATCACTCTTGGACATGGCCTGGGTGCGGCTGTTATGGGTGCTATATACCCGCTGACTGTAGTCATGGGTCTGCATCACATGTATAATGTTATTGAGGCAAGCATGATCTCATCCACAGGAGTCAACTCCTGGATGCCAATTGCCTCCGCTGCAAACTTTGCTCAGTTCGGTGCCTGCCTTGCAGTAGCACTCAAGGTAAAGAACCAGAAGACCAAATCCGTGGCTCTGCCTTCGTCACTGTCTGCATCTCTTGGCATCACCGAGCCTGCTATCTTCGGTATCAACTTCCGGTTCATGAAGCCCTTTATATGCGGCATGATCGGCGGCGCAGCCGGTTCTTTGTTCGCTTCCTGGATGCATGCCTCTGGCAGTTCGACCACCGCATTCGGAGCTACGACCTACGGCGTTACCGGTATCCCCGGCATCCCCGCAGTAAACAATGTTCCGATGTATCTGGCAGAGCTTCTTATAGCTTCCTGCGTTGCCTTCGTTCTGACCTGGATCATCTGGAAGGAAGAAGAGCCCGCCAAGGCAGAAGATGCTCCTGCAAAGGCTGAGGAAGTTCCCGCTGAACTGATGCCTTCCGTAGTCCGCTGCGCCGCAGGCGAGCTGCTCCAGCCCTGCAAAGGCAAGGTTATAGACCGCAAGTCCATTCCCGACGAGACCTTTGCAGCCGGTATCCTTGGCGAAGGCATAGGTGTAGAACCCGAAGAAGGAATCGTTGTGGCTCCCTTCGACGGCACTGTGACCTCCGTGTTCGAAACAAAGCACGCTGTCACGCTTGAGAAGAACGGCATGGAGGTTCTTATCCACGTAGGTATCAACACGGTCAACATGCAGGGCGAAGGCTTCACAGCCTTTGTCGAAGAAGGTGCAGAAGTCAAAGCAGGGCAGAAGCTGCTGGGCTTCGACCGTGATGCAATAAAGAAAGCCGGTTACAGCGATACCGTTGTAATGCTTCTTACAAACTCTGACGACATGGAAGGCGTCGAGTGCGGAATCAAATAATCAAACCTGAATGGAGGAAAAACTATGAAATCATTTGAGTACACTATCACTGATCCTGTGGGCATACACGCCCGTCCCGCCGGCCTGCTGGTCAAGGAGATCAAGGGCTTTGCCGGCTCAACCGTAACCATTACCAAGGGTGAGAAGTCTGTCAATGCGCTCAAGCTGATGGCTCTGATGCAGATGGGCATCAAGCAGGGCGACACGATCAGGATCGACGTAGAGGGCGGCGACGAAGAAGCTGTTGCCGAAAAGATCGAAGCCTTCTTCAAGGCTAATCTGTAAGCGTATCTGCAGAGAATACGGCTGCCCCGACAGCCGTATTTTCTGTATCTGTGAAAAGGAGATGTTTCAATGATTACGATTCAGGGCAAAGGCGTATCCGGTGGAGTCGCTGCCGGTCCGCTTTACTTTTATCAGAGAGCCAAGACAACTCTGCGCCGCTACGAGGTGGAAGACCGCGATGCGGAATGGCAGCGCTTCAAGGATGCCCAGCAGAAGGCTATAGAGCAGCTCGGCGTTCTGGCTGAAAAAGCGCGCGAGGAGGCCGGCGACGATGCCGCAATGCTTTTTGAGACTCATCAGATGATGTGCGAGGACATGGACTATGAAGAAGCCATTGAAGGCTTTATCAAGGAGAACGGTCTGAATGCGGAAGCCGCTGTTACAGATGCGGGCACTATTCAGGCAGAAGCCTTTGCAGCTATGGAGGATGACTATTTCAAAGCCCGCGCCGCTGATGTCAGAGATATCTCAGGGCGCATCGTGGGCATACTTTCCGGCGCAGTGCAGGGCGGAATAGATTCCGATGTGCCTGTCATCCTGGCATCCGATGATCTGGCTCCCAGCGAAACTGTTCAGCTGGATAAGTCTAAAATACTGGGCTTTGTGACATCCGGCGGTTCCGGCTCCAGCCACACTGCCATACTCGCCCGCACCATGGGTATTCCCGCCATCATAGGAGTAGGGGACCAGCTTAAACCGGAGTACGAAGGCCGGGTGGTCATAGTGGATGGCGCTGTCGGAAGCGTCGTGATCGACGCTGATGAAGATACCAGAGCCAAGCTCATGAAAAAACGCGAGGAGCTGCTGCAGCGTCAGGAGCTGCTGAACCAGCTGAAAGGACAGCCCAATGTGACGAAAGACGGACGGGATATCCGCATCTACTGCAACATCGGCAATCCCGAAGACGTTCACTCGGTTCTTGAAAACGACGGCGGCGGCATAGGCCTTTTCCGCAGCGAGTTCCTTTATCTGAACTGCGATGATTATCCCACCGAGGAGTACCAGTTTGAGGCATATAAAAAGGTTCTCAGCGATATGGGCGGGAAGGAAGTCGTCATTCGCACGCTGGATATCGGCGCTGACAAGATGATCGAGTATTTCCAGCTTCCCAAGGAGGAGAATCCGGCTCTGGGCAACCGCGCTCTGCGTATATGCCTGAACCGTCCTGAGATCTTCAGGACCCAGCTCCGCGCTCTGTACCGCGCTTCCGCTTACGGCAGGCTGTCCATCATGTTCCCGATGGTCACCTCCGTCTGGGAGGTTAAGGAAGCCAAAAAGATGTGCGAGCAGGTGAAAGCCGAACTCACAGCTGAGGGCATTCCCTTCTCCGATGAAGTGGATCTGGGTATCATGATCGAGACCCCGGCCGCTGCTGTCATAAGCGACAGACTGGCAAAGGTGGTAGACTTCTTCTCCATCGGAACCAACGATCTGACTCAGTACACTCTGGCCTGCGACCGTCAGAACAACGATCTTGGCCGTTTCTTCAATGCTCATCATCCTGCCGTGCTGCGTCTGATCAAGATGGTTGCGGAAAATGCCCACAAGGAGGGCATCTGGTGCGGTATCTGCGGAGAACTCGGCGCAGATCTTGAGCTGACCGAGACCTTCCTCTCTATCGGAGTGGACGAGCTGAGTGTATCCCCGCGCTCCGTACTGCCTCTGCGTCAGAAGGTCCGCGAGACTACAGTAAGCGAAGTAAAGGATCGTCTGGTCGACAGTCTTATGAGTGATGATATCACTATCTGATGATAGATATCGCGGCAGGCAGCATATATGCACTGCCTGCCGCATTACTGTTTTATGACATGGAACTGAAGATTTGTGTTTTTTCCGATACTCACGGGCGATCTGAACCTATGCTTAAAGCTGTAAGGCGGGAGGAGCCTGTCCTTTGTTTTTTTCTCGGAGATGGGGAAAGGGATCTGAATGTACTGCAGGAGAGTTTCCCGGAGCTGTTGGTTTACGCGGTCCGAGGAAACTGCGACCTGCGCTCTTCGCTTCCGCTTGAGCTTCACTGCGCTGTTGGCGGAGTTGAGATATTTGCGACTCATGGCCACATTTACAGTGTGAAACACGATCCGCAGCTGAGTGAACTGCGGGATGCAGCCGGAAGAGCCCGGGTGGTCTTGTATGGCCATACTCACATTGCCCGCTGCGAAGAACTGGAGGATAAGCTGGTTCTTAATCCGGGCTCATCAGGCTATGGTGCACAGCCCGGCTATGGCATTCTTCTGATCGAGGATGGCAGAGTGCAGGCGCGGCTTCGTTCGCTTTAGTTAAGGCTGTCTGCTAAGACTGCCTGCTCTGATGACAGATCTTTTGCTGTCAATATGCGGAAAGAACATTTAGGAGATATATGATGAACAGGTTTGATGTAACTGCTCTCGGCGAGCTTCTTATAGATTTTACGGAAAACGGAACAAGCCTTCAGGGGAATCCGCTGTTTGAGGCAAATCCGGGGGGCGCTCCCTGCAATGTGCTGGCTATGCTCTGCAGGCTTGGGAAAAAGGCTGCATTTATCGGAAAGGTCGGGAATGATATATTCGGAGCTCAGCTGAAGCAGGCTGCTTCCGAAGCAGGGATATGCATGGATTATCTGCTGGAGGATCCCGAGGTCCACACTACACTGGCCTTCGTAAAGACCTTCCCTAATGGTGACCGTGACTTTTCTTTCTACAGGGATCCGGGAGCCGATATGATGCTTCGCGCGGAGGAACTCCCGAATGAACTGCTCTGCAGCACCCGGATTTTCCATTTCGGGACGCTGTCCATGACTCATCCTGAAGTACGCCTTGCTACGCAGGAAGCTGTCGGAACGGCAAAAAAAGCTGGCGCGCTCATCTCCTTCGATCCCAATCTGCGTCCTCCGCTCTGGACGAGCCTTGAGGACGCAAGGGAACAGATAGCCTGGGGACTGGGCTGCTGCGATATACTCAAGATCTCTGACAATGAGCTCGAGTTCATGACCGGGCTGACGGATTTTGATGCAGGCGCAGCAGTATTACAGGAAAAATATCCCGGTATTCGTCTGCTGAATGTTACTGCCGGCGCTGGGGGAAGCTATTCCTATTACGAAGGAATGCGGGTCTTTGTCCCTGCATACAGCGGTGGCGGCGTTATTGAGACCACAGGAGCGGGGGACACTTTCTGCGCCTGCGTGCTCAACTATGTGCTTGAGAACGGCATAGACAGCCTGAATGAAAAACAGCTTGCCCAGATGCTGCGTTTTGCCAACACGGCGGCCTATCTCGTCACAACGAAAAAGGGCGCGCTGCGCGTAATGCCTTCACGCATGGATGTGGAGAAGCTGTTATAGTTTTATAGCTCTGCATATAAGACCGGGCTTTATCAGTCATTTACGTATGAACTGTCCAAAGCTCGGTTTTTTACTTCGTTTACAGGTGATCCTTCCGCCAGTCCTTCACATAAAGGGCATAGGCTATGGCGATAGAGATGGCGCCGCTGGGGATTATCATCATGCTGGTGGAGCCGATAAGGCCCGGCATAAAGACGAACAGCAGGGTCATCAGAACCAAGGGCACCGGAGCTATGTTCAGGTTGCCATTGTAGTACTTGTAAGCCATGGCGCCGAAGAGGGCGGGGACCACATTCTCAAAAGCGGGCTGCAGCACCGGGCTCTGAAGCACGGGCTGAAGTGGTATCATCATAAGGACACCGAGCGCCAGAACTGCTATGGTCACAAGGGATGATGCTGCAATGGAGAGGGTTGAGATGATCTCGTTCTCTGCCGTGCCTGTTTTCGCTCCGACGATATCCCTTGCGTTTATGGCACAGGGGATCTTCATGTTGATCAGGTTTCCGGTGATGAATGCCAGATAGCTTCCGCCTGCACCCAGCATGGGCACATATATCAGATATTCCACGATGCAGCTTATGAGGTGGACTATGCCTATGGCGAGGAAAGCAGTGAGTGCCGCTTTCATATTTGGCATGGCGCCGAGATATGCGCCTATAACAAAGGGCGCGCCAAGCAGCATGATTATCACGGATGCTTCGCAGATGCGTCCTATCCGGTGAGTATTATTGTTATATTCTTCGAAGTATTTCTGTTTTTCTTCAGTAGTCATGGTGAGCCTCCCTATGCCAGTCCTGCCATGAATATTGCTGCTGCCATGGCTATGAGCATGCTGCCCGCAATGGAGAAGCTGTCCACCCAGGCGGCGTTCTTTTTATCCCTCAGCCAGGTGAAGAAGGCCATGGCAAGGAATGCGGCTATGGCGACAGCCAGCGGCATCCAGTCACCCTTGAATCTGAGCAGCCCTTCTCCGGACACGAGCTTTCCGATGTAGCTTCCGATGTAGGTCGAGACCATGCCTATGAAGGTGGCCGTCATGGCTCTGTCAGCGAATTTTGCCAGAGGCGGACGATTCTTTGCCTTGCCGCTCTTATTCTTTGCCGGCTGCGCCTCAGGTGCGGAGCCGTCTTCTTCTGCCATCTTTCCTGTACCCAACTTAGAAGTGTACTTCCTGCAGGTGAAGGTGCAGAATACCATGCCCCAGATTATGCAAAGACTCATAAGAAACGCTATGGTGGAGAAAGCTTCCGGCGTCATGTTGGCCGCAGAAAGACCACCCACGCCTACCGCTTCTGCAGCAGCCTGAGCTACCTGTGTTTCGTAGTGCAGCGCTCCGATAACGGAAAGCCTCAGCCAGGGCCAGGGAGTGCCAAGGCTGCCTGAAAGTGCTATTACTCCAAGCAGGATCGCGATGCTTGGCAGTGCCGCAAAGCTGACACTGGAGATTATAGCCGTCTTCATCTTTTTCGTATCCATGCCTATGGCTTTGCCCGCTCTGTAGGCTCTGACGGCAAATATCACGCATAGCAGCGCCACGAAGGTCACTATGGATCCGCTGATAAGATACATCACCGGACTGTTTAGTTTACTGAGTATGCCCAAATCGTTCATCTCCTTTCAGATCAGCCTGCAGCCTAAAGCTTAGGGCTGTTAAGGCTGTAATGCCTTACATCGCCATATCTGTGGTCTATCACCAGCTCCAGCTCTCCTGCAGTCAGGTCGTAGACAGCGGACCAGAGGGTGTTGCTCTGTCCTTTTTTGCCTGAAGGCTGGCTTATGAGCCTTAGTATGTCCATGATATCTGACTTTTCCAGATTGCCTTCCCTGTAGTCGAGAGCAGCATCAATTACATTATATCTGGATTTTCCGCCGCCTTTTCTTCTGGCTCCTTTGCTCAGGAAGAAGTTGGTGACATGGTCAGTCTTAATAACATTCATCTGTCCCTGGAAGTATTCGATGACTGCAGAATCGCCCTTTGCATCTGCGATAAAGAAGTGGAAATCATTGCCCGGGCGGGCTGTCTGCATGTCGTAGGATGCAAAAATACCCACCGCATCCTGCACTGTCTCTGCAGTGTCCAGAGCAGCTCTGATTGCTGCAGATGTGGTTATCTTCTTTTTACCTGTTTCCTGATGAGTCTCCACATTTCTGAGCTGCAGCACACTGATAAAGAAGCCCTTTTCGTTGATGCCATCCATAGTGACATAGGGAGCCATCATAGCTGGAGTAAGGTCTGATACCCCGTCCGAGAACTGACCCGGCTTTATCTCCGCAAAGGCCAGATCTGACATGCACAGTGTGCGGAATCCCTTTTCAGGAGAGGTCCTTATAAGCATGGATACAAGATCGTGTTTAAAGTCGAAGTTGCGTCCGACCAGCACATGGCCGTCTTTATTTCTTGCCATAAAGGCGCTGCATCCGGCGCCCATGGAAGGCTGGGGCAGTCTGGCAGCTATCAGGTGCTTCTGCAGGGCTGCAAGGAATTCTTCGGCAGTCCCTGCTCCTTCAGTCAGTATGTCCTCCAGTCTGTGATCGGCGTAGTATTCCATTGTGTAAAAGCTTCCGTTGCCGTATACATCCCGGATGCTCTGAACTGTTCTGATCTGATCCTCGTGTATCAGGTATTTTGCGGGATTTGCCATGGGATCGTCCTTTCTTTGTGTTTTACTTCTGCTGGATTATACTCTAAAAACAGAAAACCACAGCCCGGGTCTTACCCAAGCTGTGGTCTCAATAATTTTTACTGAAGGGTGATGTAGGAGCTGTAGGCGTAGCCCTGGACTCCATTGTATTCTACCCAGTACCACTTCCCGGAAGTCTTATCCGGATAGACAGTGCATTTTCCGCCATTTGGAATAACGCCTATCTCATTGGAATTCTTGGGAGAAGCCGCGGGTTTATCGTTGATAGCAAGCCCTGTGGAGCCGGATGGAACCTTGACCACTCCGACCTTGGTGTTAACGGTGGCGACCTCGGTCAGATAATCGTAGACCAGCCAGGAGCCATCGGAAAGCTTGTACCAGAGGTTTCCTGCAGCATTCTTTGCGGAAGCTACAACTTTAACTGTATCGCCCTTGTTATAGCGCTTGGTGATGTCTGCATCGCCATAAGGCGTAGAGTGGGCAGGCGCAGTTCCGCTGCTGTTAACTTTGGTGACCTTCATTGTCTTGCTTACAGAAGTGATATCCAGCGGGAATATGGCTCCGCATTTTGTGCACTTGCCTACAGAATCGTAATTATGGTCACAGGCTTTGACTTCTGTCAGATAGTCGGATACAAGCCAGGAGCCGTCGGAAAGCTTGTACCAGAGGTTGCCGAAAGCGTTCTTTGCGGAACCGACGACACTGACCTTATCCCCCTTACTGTAGCGTTTGGTGATATCCGCATCTCCGTAAGGAGTTTTGTGAGCAGGAGCAGTGCCGCTGCTGTTGGTGGAGCTGACCTGCATGGTCTTGCTGAGTGATGTGATGCTGAGCGGGAAGGTCTCGCCGCAAACGGTGCACTTGCCCACGGAGTTGTAATCGTGAGTGTGCGCTTTGACCTCGGTCAGGTAGTCGGCTACCAGCCAGGAGCCATCCGAGAGCTTATACCAGAGATTGCCGAATGCATTCTTTGCGGAACCTACGACGCTGACTTTATCACCCTTGCTGTAGCGTTTAGTGATGTCAGCATCTCCGTAAGGAGTTTTGTGAGCGGGAGCAGTGCCGCTGCTGTTGGTGGAGCTGACCTGCATGGTCTTGCTGAGTGATGTGATGCTGAGCGGGAAGGTCTCGCCGCAAACGGTGCACTTGCCTACTGAGTTGTAATCGTGGGTATGTTCTTTGTATTCGGCAAGGTAGTCATATACCATCCAGGAACCGTCGGAAAGCTTGTACCAGAGGTTTCCTGCGGCATTTTTCGCGGATCCGACAACGTTTATCTTATCGCCTTTGCTGTAGCGCTTGGTCACATCAGCATCGCCGTAGGGGGTGGTGTGAGCGGGAGCAGTATCGCTGCTGTTGGTCTTTACGACCTCCATCTTCATATCCTTTTTAGATATGCTGAGCGGGAAGGTCTCGCCGCAGACTGTGCATTTGCCGACAGAGTTATAGTTGTGTGTATGCTCTTTCAGCTCGGTGAGATAATCGGATACCATCCATGAACCATCGGAGAGCTTGTACCAGAGGTTTCCTGCAGCATTTTTCGCAGAACCGGTAACGCTGACCTTATCGCCTTTGCTGTAGCGCTTGGTCACATCAGCATCTCCGTAAGGCGTTTTGTGAGCAGGAGCAGTCCCGCTGCTGTTGGTCTTTATGACCTCCATCTTCATATCCTTATTGGATATATTCAGCGGGAAGTTTGCATTGCAGATAGTGCATTTTCCAACAGAATTGTAGCTATGGACATGGCCCTCGTCTTCCGTTACATACTTGGAATAGATCCAGCCATCTCCCTCCAGCTTGTACCATTTGTTGCCGTGGGAATTCTCCTCATCGTAAATAACATTGAACTTGGACCCAAGCGTGAAGTTCCTGATAGTAGGAGCATCTCCGTAACAATCGCTGTGTACAGGAGCCTTACCCTGGCTGTTCACCTTGGTGACGACAACCGCATAGGGCTTGGGAGCGGGTGGAAGTTCCATATCAGGCCTGTCACTGTATTTGAAAGGCTCTTCCCAATCGTTTTCAACAAGATCCTTGTATCTATATATTCTGGCGTGACCTTTGTTATAGAAATTGTCTCTGAAATAGTCTTCAGAGTCGGTATTCTCGGGAGGGAACCAGGACTGGTGTTTATCTATCACGCAGGGCTTTTTGCTCTGATTGCAATCAATAACGGTTATTTTACCATTATTATTGGAGTAAACGACAGCAGAATGAGCTATTATTGCACCTTCGGAATTATAATACCAGTATCTTATGAAATCTCCAGTCTGAAGACCGGGATATGGTGTTGCGTCTTTTGCATAGTATTTCCAATTGTCTGTATCTTTTTTATTATTTATATTGGGATAAGATCCGAATACCACATAGCACAGATAGTACGCGAATCCGTTGCACTGGGCTCCACCGCCGAAAATATTTGATGTGCAGTCCGGACTTTTATGATAGTGTCCTTCTGGAACGACACATTTTTTCGTAGTGAGTCCGTATGCCCAGTCTCCGGCATCTACATGCTGCTTAAGGTCGTTGGTACTGACATCATTATCTGTTCTCAGTCCGGCATTCCAGTACGCATTTTTTGCATTATTATCTTTTATATATTGTGCAATGAAAGCCATGTATTCATCCATTGTCGCCTGGACATCGGATATGCTTAAAGCACTGGCCTGCTTGACTGATAGCGGAGAGATCAGTATGGCGATCGCAAGCAAAATGCTGACAAGACGTTTTTTCATTTGATCTTCCTCCTAGTATTCAAAAAATCTGTCGATCTGCAGTATGTTATAAACAAGGACGGCGACAGTCTTGCGCAGAGCCGGGGTTCCGATCTTTGCTTCGGTTCCATTCAGCACCCCTTTTTCTTCGGCAATTGCAAGGAACCCATTGGGGTAGCCGCCTTCTTCTTCTGCGCGCCAGCTGTAGCCCCAGGCTCTGATAAGCATGGTCACTATCTGTTCATATGTGACCGGGTCATTAGGACCAAACCGGCCGCTGCTGCCATATCCTTCGACGATACCCAGGTTGTATGCCATAGCTATGTATCCTGTATACCAGATATTGTCCGGCACATCCGTAAACGGAGCTGTTGTAATGCTCAGAGCCATTTCCTCTTCGCCCAGTATCCTGCAGATTATTGCAGTAACTTCAGCGCGGGTGATGGTATTGTCCGGGTTGAAATAGCCTCGTCCGTCGCCCTCGAATACTCCCATATCAAACAGTACATCAAGTATGGGTGCATATTCAGCATCCACAGGTACGTCCGGGAATATCCTGTCCGAATCCGCAGCGCTTGCAGTTCCTAAGGACAGGGAGAAGCACAGGACAAGAGTTAGTAATATGCAAATAATTTTCTTTGTTGCTCGCATTATGATCCCTCCTGTTTGTTATAAATATAACTTATTATATCATTCGCATTTTTTGATTTCAATTGTAAGTGAACTTGTATGGGGTTGTTAATTGTGTTAAAATATTATCATAAATAAAACTTCTTTTTAATGGAGAGTAATATGCTTAAACATTTTGAGGAAATCAGAGAGCTTGTAAAGGCTGAAAAGCCTAAAACCGTGGCAGTGGCCTGCGCCCACGATGCTCACACGCTGGAGGCCGTGCTGAAGGCTCACGCAGAGGGCATACTGGACTTCATACTGATAGGCCATAAGGATGAGATTGTCCGCATTGCTTCAGAAGAAGGCGTTTTGGTGAACGATGATCAGCTGATAGAGGCTGCAAGCGATGAGGAGGCTGCCCGCACAGCTGTGGAGCTGATAAAGGAGGGCGGGGCGGACTTCATTCAGAAGGGCCTGATGCAGACTTCGACCATACTTAAAGCTGTGGTAAACAAAGAAACTGGCATAGGTCTCGGGAAACCGATGAGTCACACTGCAATAATCGATATCCCCGCCTATGGACGGCTGCTGGGAGTGGCTGACGGGGGCATGATACCGGCTCCGGATCTTGAACAGAAGAAGGCCATCACAGTAAATGCGGTGGAGATATTCCAAAAGCTCGGTTACGAAAAGCCCATGGTATCTGCGGTCTGCGCGGCAGAAACTGTGAGCCCAAAAATACAGGAAACAGTGGATGCTGCAGCGCTTAAGGAAGCCTGTCTTAAGGGCGAGCTTGGCAGCTGCTACGTTGAAGGTCCCATATCCTTCGACCTGGCTGTAAGCTCGGAATCCGCCGCCGTAAAAGGCTATGAAAGCCCGGTCTGCGGCTGCACGGACATCATGCTGGTGCCTACAATGGCTGCCGGAAATATGATGGTCAAGATGTCGCTGCAGTTTGCCGGAGCCAGGATGCTGGGCGTGGTGACAGGTGCAAAGTGCCCCATCGCCCTGAATTCGAGGAGCGCCAGCTTCGAAGAAAAGTATTATTCGCTGCTGGTATGCGCAAAGATCAGCTGATGTATCTGGTCTCGGATCAAGATATACGAGTCCGCATGTAAAATCAGGCATTGAGGGTGAATAATTATGAAAACTTTCCGATTACTGATCATAAACCCGGGTTCGACCAGCACCAAGATCGCTCTGTACGAGAACGATAAAAAAATCGTACAGGAGAGCATAAGCCACAGCACTGACGATCTTGCGAAGTTTGAAAATCTGCCGGATCAGGTGCCTTACAGGCTGAAGCTCATAGAAGACTTCATGAAGCGCAACGGGATCGAGCCATCGTCCCTTGATGCAGTCATAGGCAGGGGCGGCCTGGTCTACGGCATAAAGACCGGCGGTTACAAGGTCAGTGACAAGCTGGCTGAAGCTCTGGCCAGCGACAAATACAGTTCGCCGCATGCTTCGAATCTTGGCGGACTGCTGGCTAAAGCTGTGGCTGATGAAGGCGGGATACCGGCTTTCATCTACGATGCAGTAACATCTGCGGAGCTGCCGGAGGTGGCCAAGATAACCGGCATCAAGGAGATACACAGGGAGAGCCAGTGCCACGTTCTGAACAGCCGGGCTATGGCCATACGCTGCGCTAAGGACCTGGGACGCCGCTACGAGGACATGAACATACTGGTAGCGCATCTTGGCGGCGGCATTTCTGCCAGCGCTCACGAACACGGACATATAATAGACAGCATAGGAGACAGCGATGGCCCCTTCTCTCCTGAAAGGGCAGGCGCAGTCCCGGGGCTTGAGCTTGTGCAGCTCTGTTACAGCGGAAGATTCACAGAATCCGAGATGAAAAAGAAGGTCAGGGGCAAGGGCGGAATGTATGCGCACCTTGGCACCAGCGACTGCCGGGAGATCGAGGCCCGCATAGCTGCAGGCGACAAGTACGCCGAGCTGGTATTCCAGGCGCAGGCGCTTCAGATAGCTAAGTGCGTAGGCGAGCTCTGTGTGGTATTCAAGGGCAAAATGGACTGCATAGTTCTGACCGGAGGCATCGCCTATTCCGAGAAGCTCATGGCTATGGTCAAAGAGTATATCAGCTTCCTCGGACCGGTCTATGTATATCCGGGAGAGCTGGAAATGGAAGCCCTGGCGGAGGGCGGCGTGCGCATGCTCAGCGGCGAGGAGCCCTACAGCGAGTACGATTTCCCCCGCGAACAGCTTTAATTTAGTGTTGCAGAGTGGTAAAATCAAATCAGACTAAACCGGGGGCGAAACAGCCCCTGAAGCAACTGGAGGATAAAAATGTACGACATTGAAATGTATAGACTGGGTGCTACACGCACAGGAATCAGAGAGCTTTTCGAATACGGCGTAAGGCAGGCTGCAAAAATAGGCAAGGAGAATGTCTATGATTATTCCATAGGCAATCCTTCCGTTCCTGCTCCCGAAGGGGTGAAGGAGGCCATTAAGGAGCTTCTTGAAGGCGACCCCGTGGCTCTCCACGGCTATTCCCCTGCCAGCGGAGACGGAGCGGCGAAGGCTGCAATTGCAGAAGATCTGGCAAAACGCACTGGTGATCCCATAAAGGCCGAGAACATCTATTTTACCTGCGGCGCAGCCCCTGCGGTGCTTGGAACTATCAGGGCTCTGAGACAGGATGAGAATACAGAGATCATCCTGCTGGCACCCTTCTTCCCTGAATATACCATGTACATGCAGGCCTGTAATGTTAAGGGTGTTATAGTGCCTCCCGACACCGAGAATTTCCAGCTGGATCTGGCAGCTCTGGAGCAGCGCATCAGCCCCAGGACTCAGGGCATCATCGTAAATTCGCCTAACAATCCGTCCGGCGTGGTGCTGAGCCGTGGAACTCTTGAAGCCATGGCTGAGATCCTCAGAAAAAAGAGCGCAGAATACGGCCATCCCATATTCATCATCTCCGATGAGCCTTACAGGGAGCTGGTCTACGATGGCGCGGAGGTTCCTTATATCCCGGCAATCTATAATAACACTATAATCTGCTACTCCTGGTCCAAGAGCCTCAGCCTCCCCGGAGAGCGTATCGGTTATTTCTGCGTGCCCCCCTGCGTGGATGACAGCGAGAATGTCTACAAAGCCATTCAGGGTGCAATGAGAGTGCTTGGACATGTATGCGCTCCCACCATGATGCAGAAGGTAGCGGCAAAATGCGTCGGCATCAAACCCGATCTGACTGTCTACGAGCAGAACCGCAAGACCCTTTATGAAGCGCTGACAAGCTACGGCTATCGCTGCATAAAGCCTCAGGGGGCTTTCTACATGCTTATACAGTCCCCCAACGGAGATGACAACGAGTTCTCCGAGATGGCAAAGCTTAAGAATCTTCTGATAGTGCCCGGCACCGGCTTCGGCTGCCCAGGCTTCCTGCGCCTCTCCACCTGCGTGGATCTTGCAATGGTCCAGAGGAGCCTGCCTGCCTTCAAGGCGCTTATTGAAGAATGCAAATAAAACTGAATAATTATTAGTAATTTATATAAATACAGGAGGAAAAATCATGGACATGAAGAAAATGCAGGAAAGATACGCTTTCGCTCTTGCAAAGGTGGGTCTCAATGTGCAGAAAGGCCAGCCCGTGCTGGTGGAGGCCGATGTGAACGGTAGCTATTTTATACCTGTGTTTGCCAAGGCCTGCTATGATCTTGGCGCTTCAAATGTTATCGTCCACTATCTGGATGAGGCCAGCATGAAGGTCGCTTCCTATTACCGTTCCGACGAGGATATGCGCAGGATAGAGGATTGGGAGGAACTTCAGTGCCAGAAGTATCTGGACGAGGGAGCCTGCTATGTGCGTCTGGAGAGCGTAGATCCTTACCTGATGAGCGATCTTCCTGAAGCTCAGGCCAATGCCATTTTCGCGCATATCGACGGAGTCCGCAATATAATGCGCAAGGCCAGCAGAGAAAAGGGCTGCCAGTGGCTCATAGCCATGGTCCCCATTCAGGCCTGGGCTGATGCCATAATGACAGACTATCCTCCCGAAAAGCGAATGGAAGCTCTCTGGGCTCTGCTGCTCAAGCTCTGCTATATCGATGAGGACAACGATATCGAAGCCACCTGGGCAGAGAAAAAGAGGATACGCGGCGAAAGAGGCGACAAGATAGATTCATATAATTTCAAAGAATTCCACTACAAAGCCTCCAACGGAACGGATCTGAAGGTTGAACTCACGCCGGATTCCCACTTCGGAATGGGTAAAAGGATGATGGGTTCAAGGCGGGTCAGCTTTACTGCCAATATGCCTTCTGAAGAGATCTGCACGACTCCTGAAAAGTACGGCACCGAAGGCGTGGTTTATGCCACGAAGCCCCTGGTGCTTGGAGGAAAGGTTATAAAGGATTTCGGCTTCCGCTTTGAAAAGGGCAAGGTCGTAGAAGTTATCGCAGGCGAAGGCAAGGAGATGCTGGAAGCTCTGATCACAATGGACGAAAACGCCGGCTATCTCGGCGAATGCGCTCTGGTAGAGTATCATTCTCCGATATCGATGAGCGGCCGCGTATATTACTGCACACTTATAGACGAGAATGCATCCTGCCACCTGGCTCTCGGCAGAGGCCTCAACGGTAAACCCTCCGATCCGCGCTACACCTTCAACAATTCCATGATACACGTGGACTTCATGGTCGGGACCGAGGACATGCACATCACAGGCATTACCCAGGACGGCAGAGAGATAACCATCTTCGACAAGGGCGATTTTGCGCTCTAGTGTTTTCCAAGTCTGCCGAAGCATCGATCTGAATAATTTAATGGATAGTTTTAAATAAAGGAGGAGCTAAATGTTACACGAGATAAGTTTCAAGTCATTCAACGAGCGTGACATGGTTCAGGGCTGGATCTATGCGCCTGCCTGTGAGCCCAAGGGCATTATCCAGCTGGTACACGGCTTCGGCGAGCATTCCAGACGCTATCTTCACATGATAGTAGCGTTCATGGATGCGGGTTTTATCGTTGCTGCAGACGACCACGTTGGCCATGGCAAGACCGCAGTGGTAAACAACACTTGGGGCGACTGGGGCGATAAGGGTCCTCATACCATGATGGAGGACGAGTATCAGCTGACAAAAATAGTCAAGGAAAAGTATCCCGGACTTCCCTATTTTATGTTCGGACACAGCATGGGATCCTTCATCACCCGCGACTACATCGCCAAATACGGCAGTGAACTGAAGGGCGCCACTATCTGCGGAACCAACGGGGCAAATCCCGCTCTTAAGGATGTGATCGCGGCGGCTCAGGCAGTTGTAGATGCTGGCAAAGGCGATGAGTCCGACGCAAACCTGACCGGCATGCTCTTCGGATACATGTTCGCAAGGATAGAAGAGCCCGTAAGACTCGGAAACGAGTGGATATGCCACAGCAAGTGGGTACAGGATGACCACGCAGCCGACCCCTTCGATGCATTCACCAGGCCTACCAATAACCGTTCCATGCTCGCCTTCTGCCAGATGATGGACCTCATTCAGGGCACTGAATGGGCAGAGAAGGTTCCAAAGGAACTGCCTGTCTATAATATTGCAGGCGATGAGGACCCGGTAGGAAACTGGGGCGAGGGCGTCTACCAGACCTCCAACTGGCTGGCCCAGACAGGTCATAAGGTGAAGACAAAGCTTTACTCCGGCTATCGCCACGAGATCCACAACTACGACGATATCAAATGCGAAGTGGAAAAGGGCATAATCGACTTCTTTAAAAGCTGCCTGTAAAGGAACTTGCCTACGGACAAAGCTGATCTGGCCATTAACAACATATGATCTTAAACCTGCTGTCATACGTGACCGCAGGTTTTTAAATAAATCAACTTTTCTATTGACAAATTCAATTCAATTGTATAAAATTAATTGCGTAAGATTCATTATTTCACAGTATAATATTGGAGGTAAATCATGAGCCAGTTTTATGAGTTCAAAATGACCGATGCTTTCGATGATCCCTTTGATTTTGCAAGTCTTGAGGGAAAGGTAGTTCTGGTGGTGAACACTGCCACAAAATGAGGGTTCACACCGCAGTATAAGGAGCTGGAGGCTACCTACGAAAAGTATAAGGAACAGGGATTCGAGATCATCGACATCCCGTGCAATCAGTTTGGCGGACAGGCACCCGGAACAGACGAGGAAATACACGAATTCTGCACTGTCAATTTCGGTACCATGTTCCCGCAGATGAAGAAGTCTGAAGTGAACGGCGAAAACGAGTTGCCGCTCTATACCTGGCTCAAGAGCCAGAAGGGCTTTGAGGGCTTCGGCAAAGGTCCTAAGGCCATGGTAATGAACGGACTTCTTGCAAAAATGGACAAGGATTATAAGAATAAGCCCGATATCAAGTGGAATTTCACCAAATTCCTTATTGACAGAGAGGGCAATGTTGTAGCAAGATTTGAACCGACCCACGATATGAAGGACGTTGAAAAGGCAGTCGCTGCACTGATCTAAAATGAACAAATACGATAATCTGAAAATTGAAAATCAGATGTGCTTTCCCCTCTACGCTGCTGCAAAGAGCGTAGTGGGGCTTTATACACCCTTTCTTGAGCCGCTGGATCTGACCTATACTCAGTACATCGCCATGATGGTGATCTGGGAAAAGGCGGTCCTCAGTTCCAAGGAGCTCGGAGATATTCTTTATCTTGATTCCGGGACACTGACTCCTCTTCTGAAAAAGCTGGAGGACAAAGGCTTTGTGGAAAGAAAACGCAGCGAATCCGATGCCAGAAACCTCATCGTTTCTCTGACTGAAAAGGGCAGGGAACTTCGGGAAAAGGCTGTTGACGTGCCTCAGCAGGTGGGCAGCTGCATAAAACTCGATCCTGCTGAAGCTGCTGAGCTCTTCAGGCTGCTTCACAAGGTGCTTGATTCGAAAAAAGAGGGATGAGCAATGGCGGACAATATTCAGGACAGAGAAAAAATAATCGTAAAAACAAGCTTCATAGGCATTGCTGTCAATCTGCTTCTTGCTGGCTTTAAGGCTGCGGTAGGACTGCTTTCAAATTCCATAGCGGTAGTTCTGGATGCAGTAAACAATCTGAGCGATGCGTTGTCCTCGGTTATCACTATTATCGGCGCAAAGCTTGCAGGAAAAAGGGCTAACAGCCGTCATCCCTTCGGCCATGGCCGCATCGAGTATATAAGCGCGCTCTTGGTATCGGTAATAGTTCTTTACGCAGGCTTCACATCTCTGGTGGAATCAGTAAAAAAGATAATTCACCCTGAGGTCCCGGATTACAGCATGGTATCTCTGGTGATAATTGCATCCGCAGTCATTGCCAAGCTTCTGCTGGGCAGATATGTAAAAGGGGTCGGTAAAAAGGTCAATTCCGCCTCTCTTGTCGCTTCCGGGGCCGATGCGCTGAATGATGCGATAATCTCTCTTTCCGTACTGGCTTCAGCTTTGGTATATACCTTCTTTGGGATCAGTCTTGAGGCCTATGTGGGCGTGCTCATCGCTGTAATGATAATCAAAGCCGGCTTTGAGATGGTGATGGAAAGCGTGGACGATATACTCGGAAAGCGCACTGAAAACGAGCTTACGGGAGAAATAAAGCGCTTCATCTGCAGAGAGCCGGATATATACGGAGCCTTCGACCTTATACTCCACAGCTACGGCCCCGACAGATATGTGGGCTCCGTGCATATAGAGGTGCCTGATACCATGACTGTTGACCAGCTGGATCAGCTGGAGCGCAAGGTTGCAGGTGATGTCTATCAGGAGTTTGGGATCATGCTCGCAGCTATAGGCATCTATTCCCACAACACCAAAGACGATGAACTCAAAAAGATGCGCAGCGATATCAGCCACAGTGTGATGAACCACGATGGCGTGCATCAGATCCACGGCTTCTTCGCAGACAAGGTGAACAAGAACTGCAGCTTCGATGTGATAATCGACTACGACCTTAAGGACAGGGATCAGGTATTTGCACGTCTCTGCGATGAGGTGAAGAAGGCTTATCCGGATTATACTTTTAATATTACCATGGATGTAGATATTTAGCAGAACAGGTAGATTTCAACCATACATCTATCGATGTAAATATAGAAAAAAAGCATATATATTATTAATATTTTTATAGACAGGAAAAAAGCCTCGTTGTAAAATATACAACATATTGAACCTGGTTCAATATATCCCTTCTTAATGCTCGGGGTCCCTCTGGGGGCCCTGGGTGTTTTTTATTAACTTTGTTTTGTGATCTATAGACAATTTGTTGATGAATTCAGATCATTTATATGATACCTTAATAAATGAAATGATTTATCAAAATATTTTGTCAGGAGGTCACAAAATGGTCAAGACTATATTAAACATCGAGGGTATGTACTGAGGCGGCTGTGGGCGTCGCGTGAACGAGGCAATCAAGAAGAATCTTCAGGTTGAAGATGTACAGTCCTTCCACAAGGAAAACCGCACCGAGATCCTCTCTCAGGCTCCTCTGGATGAAGCAGCTATCAAGGCTGCCATCGATTCCACCGGTTACACACTGGTAGGCATCACTGTTGAGTAAAATCGTAAGAAAAAAAAGAAAGGCAGCAGATCTGTGTGATCTGCTGTTTTTTGTCGTCCCGACATGATTTTACTGGTATAATGTGATTGAATAATTATTTCTCTGAATCAGGAGGTATATCATGGAACTTAAGAAAGTACTAATGAGCAGAAAGTCCTGCAGAACTTACACAGACAAGCCTGTTGAGGCTGAAAAGCTAGAGGCCGTTGTGACCAGCGGCTCCCTTGCTCCTTTAGGTGTGCCTAAAATGGGCAAACCGCATCTGACCATCGTCACCAATAAAGAGATGCTTAAGACTCTCGGATATCAGGCGGGTCCTGAAAGAGATGCAATTTACGGAGTTCCGGCACTGATCATCGTATCCTGCCCTGAGTCTTACCCCGGCATTGCGGAGATGAATGCAGCCTGCGTGGTGGAGATGATGTCTCTTGTTGCCACCGACCTTGGCCTTGGCAACATTTATCTTTACGGTGTCTGCGCACAGCTTCAGAAGAACGAAGCTCTGCAGAAGGAGATAGGCATTCCCGAAAACATGAAGCCCCTCTCCGCCCTCGGCCTGGGCTACAGCGAAGAACCCGTGGCAGAATGCAAGGCATTTGAAAAGGTGCTGGAGGAGAATTATATCGCATAGATGCACAGGCTGATACGAAAGGATAAGTCCAAAAGAGTGGTGCGGAAACGATGTGAAATTCGTAAAGACCGATGACAACTCAAAGGTCAAATGCATGTTCAAAGTCAGCCCCAACGCCATGGAACACTGAGAGAGGAATAAAGGAGTACGAATAATCCTCTTTTGCTTATGATGTCTATGATAAGGAGTGGAAATCATGCTGTTTGAAGAAGCTGTAAAATACGCTGTGCAGGCGCATATGGGACAGAAGCGCAAGGGCAAGGATAAGCCTTATATCCTGCATCCAATGGAGGTTGCGGCCATCGCCGGATCCATGACGCTGGATGAAGCGGTCCTTGCCGCAGCCGTTCTCCATGACACGGTCGAGGATACGGAAACCACAAAGGAGGATCTGCAAAGGTTGTTCGGGCAGCGTGTAGCAGATCTGGTGGCAGATGAAAGCGAAGATAAAAGGGAAGATCTCCCTGCGAATAGCACATGGGAAGTGAGAAAGAGCGAGACAATAGAGCATCTTAAGCATGCAAGTCGGGATGCGAAGCTGATCTGCCTTGGCGATAAGCTGTCAAACCTCAGGGAGATGGGGGCGGATTACAAAGATATCGGAGAAAGGCTCTGGGACCGCTTCAATCAGCATGATCCCGCCAAACATGCCTGGTATTACGGAAGCATCCTTGAGATACTTGCGGCTGAGTTTGGCGAAGACTGCCCGGCTATTCAGGAATATCGCAGAATAACAAATCAGATTTTCGGGTACAGCGATGCGTCACAACGTTAGATCCTTTTCTGGAGGAGCTCCTGCAGTATTATCATCTGGAAACAGAGGATGACTGGTTAAGCATATCCTTCATTGCTTATCTGGAAATAATAAAGAAAAACGGTTTTGGAAACTGAGCAACAGGAGAACTGGCATGGATAACAAAACGTCAGTATAGAGCTGCAGTGCAAGGTATTTAAGGCGTTTATGCCCTCCGAATCCATGTGGGCATTTCTTTATGACCAGAGCCTTTCCAACGAACCGATCTCAGATCTGATAATCGGCTCGCCTGTGTATATTTCTGTGAAGGCTGCATGGTTTAGAAGGAATGAAAAAGAGCCGGCAATTGTAAAAGTTAAGAGAAAACTAAGACATATGATAAAAACCCCGTCAAACGGCCGTAAAGGACCTTCTGACGGGGTTTTGTATGCTTTTTTAAGGTTTTTACAGTGCAGTTTCGCAGTATGCGCAGCGGTAGTGTTCGCCGTCTTCGGTGACGAAAATGTTGGGAGTTGAGGGCTCTGTAAATGTGATGCACTTGGGATTGCCGCATCTGCAGAGCTTTGCCTGCTCCTCCGGCATCCGCTTCAGCCTTGTGGCTATGCCCAGCTCCTTGGTATCAGGCTTTGCTTCGGCCTCCCGGATCAGCTTGAGTATAAGAGCGCGTCTCATGTACTTGCCGTTCAGGACCTGCTTGAAGTAGCAGGCTCTGGGGTCGTCGTCCACGTCTACGGCGATCTCGTTCACGCGGGGCAGAGGATGGAGCACCCGGCAGTCTACCTTGGCGTTCTTCATCTTGGCTGCGTCAAGAACGTAGCTGTCCTTAAGCCTTTCGTATTCCTCCTGATCGTCGAAGCGTTCCTTCTGGATTCGGGTCATGTAGATGATGTCCAGATCCCCAATGCTGTCCTCAAGCGAGGTGGTCTCCACATATTCCATGCCCGCAGGCTTTATGGTGTTGTCTATAACGTACTGAGGCAGAGCAAGCTCTTTGGGACTGATCAGCACCAGTTTTATGTTATTGTAGCGGGACAGGGCGTTTATAAGAGAGTGCACGGTGCGCCCGTACTTCAGGTCACCCACAAAGCCCACGGTAAGACCGTCGAAGCCTCCTTTTTCTCTGTAGATCGTCAGCAGGTCCGCTGTGGTCTGGGTGGGGTGGCAGTGGCCGCCGTCGCCTGCATTGATCACAGGGATGGAACCCTTACTTGCTGCTGCCAGCGCAGCTCCTTCCTTGAAGTGGCGCATGGCGATAATGTCCGCATAGCAGCTGATGACTCTTGCGGTGTCGATGACGGTCTCACCCTTGGCTGCGGATGATGAATTTGCGTCAGCCATTGAGATCACCGAGCCTCCGAGCTCGTGCATTGCCGCCTCAAAGCTGAGCCTTGTGCGGGTGGAGGGCTCGTAGAACAGCGTAGCCAGCTTCTTTCCTTCCAGTATCTTGTCGTAGTAGGAAGGGTGCTCGATCATGTCCATGGCGCTGTCTATCAGCTCCTGGACTTCTTCTTTGCTGAGGTCGAGAATATCGATTACGCTTCTCATTGCGGCCTACTTTCCTATCCAGCTCTCATCGGAGGGATTGTTTCTGAAGGCGATGAGGCGCTTGATATCCTCAGGAGCGATGTAGCCCTCCTCAGCGGCAACCTCAGCGATCACGTCGAAATTGCTAAGGGAAACATTCTTAACATTGGCCTCGGCCATGCGGTCGATACCTTTTTTCATGCCGTAGGTGAAGATGGAGGCGATGCCGAGAACCTCAGCGCCTGCCTCGCGAAGTATCTCAACTACCTCCAGAACGCTGCCGCCGGTGGAGATGAGGTCTTCAACGACTACCACCTTCTGACCGGGCTCGATCTTGCCTTCGATCTGGTTCTTTCTTCCGTGGTCCTTTGCTCCGGAACGCACATAGCCCATGGGAAGGCCCATGATGTGGGCGCTTATTGCTGCGTGAGCTATTCCTGCGGTGGAGGTGCCCATCAGCACTTCGCAGTCGGGGTAGTTCTCTCTGATCACCTGAACGATGCCGTTCTCAACGTCGCTTCTCACATCGGGATAGCTGAGGGTGAGGCGGTTGTCGCAGTATACCGGGCTCTTGATGCCGCTGGCCCAGATGAAGGGCTCCTCGGGTCTGAAGAATACGGCTTTTATCTTTAAAAGGTCTTTTGCTATTACTCTTGAAAGTTCCATTTTATTCTCTCCTGTCTGTTATTTCGGTCTGCGGGACTGCAGATCAGCTAATCGCAAAATTCAGCTACGCAGCGCTCATAGGCTGCAACGGGATCGGCTGCCTGGGTGATGGGGCGGCCTACTACGATGTAGTCAGAGCCTATCTCCTTTGCAGCGGCAGGGGTCATGACGCGCTTCTGGTCACCCTTGTCGCCGTCTGCAAAGCGCACGCCCGGGGTGACGGTAAGAAAACCGCTGCCGCAGGCATCGTGCACAGCCTTTGCCTCCTGGGGGCTGCATACAACGCCGTCCAGGCCAGCTTTTTTGGCATTCTTTGCGTAGTGCATCACCACCTCCTGCATGGGAGCCTTTATCAAAAGGTCGTTCTCCATGGCTTCCTGGTCAGTGGAGGTCAACTGGGTGACGGCTATAAGAAGAGGCCTTGTGCCGTCGGGACGGGTGAGACCCTCAAGAGCAGCTTCCATCATGGCCACGGTACCGCCGGCATGGCAGTTCACGATGTCCACATCCAGCGCAGAAAGCACTGCCATGGACTTTTTAACGGTGTTCGGAATGTCGTGGAGCTTCAGATCAAGAAAGATCTTGTGGCCTCTGGCCTTGATCTCGCGTACGATGTCCGGTCCTTCGGCGTAAAACAGCTCCATTCCTATCTTTACAAAGGGTTTGCGCCCTGTGAATCTGTCAAGAAACTCCAGTGTCTGCGCCTTGCTTGCAAAATCGCAGGCGACTATTACATCTTTGCCCATATTAGCTCCTTTCTATCTCCTTGCTGCTCCGATAATATCTTTAAGCTCTTTGATTCCGTATTTATCCATGACCTCAGGCAGGTCTTCTATTATGTTTCTACAGGCGAAGGGGTCTATGAGATTCGCGGTGCCGACTTCAACTGCTGTGGCGCCTGCAAGCATCATTTCGATAACATCTTCAGCGCTGGAAACGCCGCCGAGGCCCACAACGGGTACCTTTACGGCTCCTGCAACCTGATAGACCATGCGGAGGGCTACAGGGAAAACAGCAGGTCCGGACAGACCTCCCATGGTGTTTGCGACCACAGGCTTTTTAGTTTTCAGATCTATCCTCATGCCGAGCAGAGTATTGATAAGGCTGATGCCATCCGCTCCAGCGTCCTCGCAGGCCTTGGCAATGGAAACTATGTCAGTGACATTGGGACTCAGCTTTACGATGACCGGCTTTGTTGTCACCTTTTTGACAGCCGCTGTGACCTCCGCCGCAGCCTTGGGGTCTGTGCCGAAGCTCATGCCGCCGCCGTGCACATTGGGGCAGCTGACATTGACCTCCAGCCAGCCAACCTGGGGCTCCTTATCCAGCAGACTGCAGCTGTAGACATAATCATCCACAGAAAAGCCGCTGACATTGGCCATTACAGGCTTTCTGAAGCATTTTGCAAGCTTTGGAAGCTCTTCTGAAATGACCTTTTCAACGCCCGGATTCTGGAGCCCGACGGAATTTATCATTCCTGCATAGCATTCTGCAATTCGGGGCGTCGGATTTCCGAAGCGGGGCTCTCTGGTCGTGCCCTTGAAGCTGAAGGTCCCGAGGCAGTTTATGTCGTAGATCGATGCAAATTCGTAGCCATAGCCAAAGGTACCGGAGGCGGGGATGACCGGGTTGTCCAGTTCTATTCCGCAAAGATCAACTTTTAATCCCATAGTATTTCCTCCTTAAGAAGCACCGGTCCGTCCTTGCAGACTCTCTTGTATCCGTTGACAGTCTTTATACTGCAGCCCATGCAGGCGCCAAAGCCGCAGCCCATGCGCTCCTCGAAGCTCATCTGGCCGGAGCCCTCGCAGGCCTTGTAAACTGCTTTAAGCATAGGCATGGGGCCGCATGCGTAGAAGTAACTGAAGCTTTCAGGCAGTCCGTCGGTAACGAAGCCTTTGGTCCCATAGCTGCCGTCCACTGTGGTGACTGTTACAGGACAGCCAAGGCTCTGGAAATTCAGCGCGTAGAAGACTTCATCTTTTGTGTTGAAGCCAAGCACGATCTGTGGTTTTCTGCCTTCTGCGATTAGCTTCTTGGCCAGTCCGTACATCGGAGGGGTGCCTACGCCGCCTCCGAGAAGCAGAGGACTGTCTCCGCTGACAGAAGTGTCGAAGCCGTTTCCAAGACCTACCAGGCAGTCCAGCTCGCCGCCGGGCTCCAGCCTGGTCATGGCATCGGTGCCTTTTCCTACGACTTTGTATATAATGCTCAGCCAGCTGTCTTCCCAGTCGCAGACGGAGATGGGGCGGCGCAGGAAGAGTCCGTCCAGCTTGATGTTGATGAACTGGCCGGGGCGCTCGATGGCGCTGCAGTCGCCCACAAGGGTCATCTTCCAGACATCCTTTGTGAGCGGAGCATTGTCAAGTACTTTCAGTATCGTTTGTTCCATAAATTCCGTGTCCTTTTCTCCATTTATGAATTTTGCCGTTTTTCTGAAGCTTTCAACGGGTCCTGCCACAGGGCACTCTCCCATTCATCTCGCTTACGCTCGATGTATGGGTACCCTCCCTATGTCACCCGTTGAGCCAAAACTAAGGTCGATTTCAACGGGTCCTGCCACAGGGCACTCTCCCATTCATCTCGCTTGCGTTCGATGTATGGGTACCCTCCCCATGTCATCCGTTGAGCCAAAACTAAGGTCGATTTCAACGGGTCCTGCCACAGGGCACTCTCCCATTCATCTCGCTTGCGTTCGATGTATGGGTACCCTCCCTATGTCATCCGTTGAGCCAAAACTAAGGTCGATTTCAACGGGTCCTGCCACAGGGCACTCTCCCATTCATCTCGCTTGCGTTCGATGTATGGGTACCCTCCCTATGTCACCCGTTGAAATCATTATTTATGCATCTATAGTGGAGATGGTGAGGGTGGTCTCCTCGAGCACGTCCAGCAGTACCTTTACAGTGTCCAGAGAGGTCAGGATAGTGGCATTGTTTTCACTGGCCAGCTGGCGTATCTTGTGGCCGTCGGAGATCTGGCTGACAGCTCCGATATCGCTGGTGTTGAGTATGTATGCGATGTGGCCCTGGCGTATGGAGTTGGGGATCTCTTCGGATCCGTCGGATATCTTCTTCAGTATCCTTGTGCGGATGCCATGCTCCTTGAGGAAATTGCCTGTGCCGCTGGTTGCTTCGATGTTGAAGCCAAGGTTGTAGAACCTGCGGATCAGAGGCAGCGCCTCCTCCTTGTCCTTGTCTGCGATGGTGCAGAATACAGTACCGTAGTTCTGAGTGTTCATGCCCGCAGCCTGCATCGCCTTGTAGAATGCGCGGTTCAGCTTGTCGTCGTAGCCGATGGCCTCGCCCGTGGACTTCATTTCAGGACTCAGGTAAGCATCCAGTCCCTTTATCTTGTTGAAACTGAATACGGGGACCTTTACGTAGTGGCGTTTCTTTTCCTCCGGATACAGCTGGAATATACCCTGTTCCTTCAGGCTCTTGCCGAGTATGACTTCAGTTGCGATGTCTGCCAGGCTGTAGCCTGTGGACTTGGAAAGGAAGGGAACGGTGCGGCTGGACCTGGGGTTGACCTCTATGATGAATACCTTTTCGTCCTTATCCACTATGAACTGGATATTGTAAAGTCCGATGATGCCTATTCCAAGGCCGAGTTTTTTAGCATACTGCAGGATTATTCCCTTTACCTTGTCGGAAACAGAGAAGGTGGGATATACGGAGATGGAGTCTCCGGAATGGATGCCGGTGCGTTCCACAAGCTCCATGATGCCGGGAACGAATACGTCAACGCCGTCGCAGATGGCATCGACCTCGAGTTCCTTGCCCTGTATGTATTTGTCGACCAGAACCGGCTTGTCCTTGTCGATCTCTACTGCATTCTTCAGATAGTGGCGCAGCTGTTCTTCGTTGGCTACGATCTGCATTGCTCTGCCGCCGAGAACGAAGCTGGGGCGTACAAGCACGGGATATCCAATGGTATTTGCGGCTTCCACGCCTTCCTCGATGTCGGTTACAGCTCTGCCCTGGGGCTGGGGTATGTTCAGCTCTTCCAGTATCTTTTCGAAGCTGTTGCGGTTTTCTGCCTTTTCGATGGCTTCGCAGTCGGTTCCGATGATCTTGACGCCGCGCTCCATCAGGGGCTGAGCCAGATTTATCGCGGTCTGACCGCCCAGGGATGCGATAACGCCTTCGGGCTTCTCGAAGTCGATAATGGCCATTACATCCTCCGGGGTCAGAGGCTCAAAGTAGAGCTTGTCAGCGGTGGTATAGTCTGTGGATACGGTTTCCGGGTTGTTGTTGATGATTATAGCTTCATAGCCTGCGCGCTTGATGGTCTGCACCGCGTGGACTGTTGAATAGTCGAATTCCACGCCCTGGCCGATGCGGATGGGTCCTGCGCCCAAAACCACGATCTTTTTCTTGTCGGTGAGCTGCGACTGATTCTCTCCGGTGTAGGAGGAGTACAGATAAGCGATGTACTTGCCTGTGTGGAGCGTATCCACCATGCGGAAGATGGGTGTGATGCCCAGCTTCTTGCGCTTTTCGTAAACCTCTACATCATCCAGCTTCCAGAGCTTTGCGATGTATTCGTCGGAGAAGCCCATGACCTTGGCTTCCTTCAGCAGCTTCTTGTCGTTGGGCTTTGCTGCCAGCTTCTTTTCCATGTCGACGATCTTCTTGTAGCTTTCAAGGAAGAGCTCGGTGATCATGGTCAGCTGGTGGAGTTTTTCGATGGACCAGCCTCTTCTAAGCAGTTCGAATACAGCGAAAACGCCGTCGGCGCGGAAATCGGAGAGGTATTCCTCCAGCTCCGCGTCTGTCATATTGTCGAACTTGGCCATGTGGAAATGGCAGACTCCGGTCTCCAGGGATCTGACGCTCTTCAGGCAGCATTCCTCAAGGCTTGAGCCTATGCCCATGACCTCGCCTGTGGCCTTCATCTGGGTGCCCAGGAAGTTAGGCGCATCGGTGAATTTGTCGAAGGGGAAGCGGGGGAACTTGGCAACTATATAGTCCAGGCTGGGCTCGATGGCTGCAGTGCCGCCAGCTACGGGTATCTCCTCCAGAGTCATGCCCATGGCTATTTTTGCGGTGACCCTTGCGATGGGATATCCGCTGGCCTTGGATGCCAGTGCGGAGGAGCGGGAAACTCTTGGGTTTACTTCGATCAGATAGTATTCGCTGGAGTTGGGATTCAGCGCGAACTGCACGTTGCAGCCGCCTTCGATGCCCAGCTCTCTGATGATCTTGATGGCTGAATCGTTCAGCATCTTAAGGTCGTGGTCATTCAAGGATAGTATAGGGGCCACTACTATGGAGTCTCCGGTGTGCACGCCTACGGGATCCACATTTTCCATGCCGCAGATGGTGATGGCATGGTCGGTGGAGTCTCTCATTACCTCGAACTCGATCTCTTTGTAGCCCTTTACGGACTTTTCCACCAGCACCTGATGCACTGGAGAAAGTCTGAAGGCGTTGATTCCTACCTCTTCCAGCTCCTTTTCATCATTTGCGAAGCCGCCGCCGGTTCCGCCAAGAGTGAAGGCGGGGCGCAGCACTACGGGATAGCCTATATCTTCGGCAGCCTGTTTGGCTTCCTCGAGGCTGTAGGTTATCTCGGAGGGGATGACCGGTTCTCCTATGGACTGGCACATCTCCTTGAAGAGCTCTCTGTCTTCTGCTCTTTCTATGGAGCTGGCAGGAGTGCCCAGAAGCTGAGTGCCGCACTCTCTTAAAATGCCTTTTCTGTCCAGCTGCATTGCCAGATTGAGGCCTGTCTGGCCGCCGATGCCCGGGACTATCGCATCCGGACGCTCGTAGCGCAGTATTTTGGCTATGTATTCCAGTGTGAGGGGCTCCATGTAGACCTTGTCAGCTATCTGGGTGTCGGTCATGATGGTGGCGGGGTTGGAATTGCAGAGTATTACCTCGTAACCCTCTTCCTTCAGCGCCAGGCAGGCCTGGGTGCCTGCGTAGTCGAATTCAGCTGCCTGACCGATGACGATGGGGCCGGAGCCTATGATAAGTACTTTCTTGATGTCAGTTCTTTTTGCCATTTGATTTGCCTTTCGATTTATGTGATGATAATTAATCTCAAGATATATGTTTTTTATCAGAGCCCTCCATGGCTAAGTGCTCGAAGCTGCAGCACAATCGATTTCAGCTTCGCTAATCTCGGCCGCGCGCCGGACCCGCTCGCGCCTACAGTCGGCGCTCGCTGTCGCGCTATCCTGTCGGATGCCTCGATGTACGCTCGCAGAAATCGTGTTGCTGCGACGCTTCTACGCAAAGCCATTCAAGGCTCTGTCAAAGAACAAATAGCTGTTCTTATTCTCTGTATTCGTAAACTGCTCTGCCCCTGCAGACGGTCTTAAGGCAGCGGCCCTTAACCATCTGTCCCTCAAAGGGTGTTGCTTTGCCTTTGGAGAGGAATTCCTCCGGGTCGATGCTGTATTCTGCATTCAGGTCCCAGACTGTGTAGTCAAGACCTGCTATTATGTCTTCATCGGGGAGGCTGAAGCGCTTTCTTGGGTTGACTGTCAGCATATTTACCAGTTGCTCAAGGCTTATTATGCCTTTCTTCACCAGCCCCGTGTAGAGCAGAGGGAAGCAGGTCTCTATGCCTACTATGCCGAAGGCGCTCTTCTCAAGGCCTCTGCTCTTCTCCTCGGCGGAGTGGGGCGCATGGTCTGTTGCTATTATCTCTATGGTGCCGTCCTGCACAGCTTTTATCATGGCCTCCTTGTCCTCGGCTGAACGGAGCGGCGGATTCATCTTCCACTTTCCGTCCTCCTGCAGATAGGATTCGTCCATCAGCAGATAGTGAGGAGCAGTCTCCCCGCTTATATCCAGGCCCTTTGCCTTGGCCTGCCTTATCAGCTCCACGCTCTCCTTAACGGACATGTGGCAGGCGTGGAAGGGACAGCCGGTCTCTTCGGAAAGCCTGATGTCACGCTCCACCTCCATCCACTCGCTGGCGCTGTTTATGGTCCTGTGGCCGTGAGCCTTTGCGTATTCCCCTTCGTGGATATAGCCGTTTCCCGACTCGCTGTTGACCTCGCAGTGGGCTACGCAGAGCTTTCCGAGGGCCTTGATGCGCTTCATGGCATCTTTCATCATTTCTTCGCTCTGGACTCCGTGTCCGTCGTCTGAAAAGGCGCAGACCTGCGGAGCCATACCCTCGAGGTCCGCCATCTCAAGGCCGTCTTCATTTACGGTGATGGACCCGTAGGGATATACGTTTATAACGGCGTCGCGCTCAATGATATCCAGCTCTTCCTTAAGATGCTCCGGGCTGTCTGGCACCGGCTTAAGGTTTGGCATGGGGCAGACCGCTGTATAACCGCCTCTTGCGGCAGCCTTCGTGCCGCTTTCCATGGTCTCTTTATATGAAAAACCCGGCTCGCGAAAGTGCACGTGCACATCGCAGAAACCGGGAAATATAACAATGTCAGAAGACTCGGATACAGGAAGCTCTGCAGCCAGCGCTTCCAGATTCAGCTTCTTTTCAAATCCTTCGTATTCCTTTGGAGCAATCACTCTGATAGCAGCCATTTTTTGATATTCCTTCCGTATACGTATCCGGCAGGCAGGCCTTGTCTCTTTAGCTAGTCCCTTACAGTGACTGCAGATAAAAACCCTGCCGAGAAGGGCAGGGTCGGATATACAGGAATAATGCGCATCAAAAATGAAACACATACCATATAACTCGATCTTGCCGATCTCTCTGGATCGTCCTTAAAGACCAATTTTACGGGCATTATTATGCCACAGCAGGCGCTGTTTTGTCAATGGAAATATGGCTGCCCGGCCAGATTAATTCTGTGGAGTTTAATGCTTCATTGTGATATACTGATATCGAAAAAATCTCCCCGTAAAATACAGAAAAGGAGCAGATCATGGAATTTAAGAAACTTATAGAAGAACGCAGAAGTGTGAGAAAATACAGCGGTATTCCCAGCCACGAAGAGCTGGCCGCGATCCTCGATGACGCCCGCATGGCTCCGTCCTGGAAGAATCAGCAGACCGCAAGAAAATATGTCGTGGAAAGCCCTGAAAAGCTGGCGGAGTTCAAGGAAAAATGCCTGCCGGTATTTAACGCCAACAGCGCTGCAGGGGCTGCAATAATCGTCACCACCTTTGTAAAGGACGTGGTCGGCTTTGATACCGACGGACAGCCCACAAACGAGGTCGGAAACAAGTGGGGCGCCTACGATCTCGGTCTTCACGATGCCTACCTGCTGCTTGCTGCAAAAAATGCAGGCTATGATACTCTCATCATGGGCATCCGCGATGCCAAGGCCATACGCACCATGCTGGAGATCCCTGCAAACGAAGTTATCATGTCTGTCATCGCCATAGGAAAGAGAGACCAGGAGCCTGCCTTAAGGCCCCGCAAAGAGCTGCAGGAGACTGTCAGGTTCTTTTAACTGATAGAAAGCCAAAGACCTTATGGTCTCTGGCTTTTATTGTTTAAGGAGGCTATATGTATATTTATGACAACAGAATAAGACTTGCTGCAGATCTGGATATGCCAAAGGACCTGCCTGTCGTTCCCTGCGGAGCGGAGGGCAGCGCTTTCCGCTATCTGGATACTTCTGACCGCAAGGTCCCTCTCTGCGTAATAATCCACGGCTTTACGGGCTGGCGCACTGAGCGTCATCTGATGGCAGTGTCAGAAATGATGAACGAGCTGGGCATGGCCACTCTCAGACTTGATATGTACGGTCACGGCGAAAGCGGCGGCAGATTCGAGGACCACGATCTTTTCAAATGGCTGTCGAATATCAGCAGGGCAGTAGAATATGCAGAAGGCCTGCCCTTTGTGAGCGATATTTATCTTTGCGGTCATTCCCAGGGAGGTCTGGCTGTGATCCTTGCAGGCGCAATGCTGCAGGATAAGCTCAAGGCTATTATTCCTCTGTCTCCGGCCACCATGCTGCCTCAGATGGTCAGGTCCGGACGATTCTTCGGGCAGAGCTTTACTGACGAGCTTCCTGAAGAGATTGAGATACCCGGCAAGGGGCTGACGCTCAAAGCCAATTATGCCAGAGTGGCCCGGATGCTGCATGTGGAAGAGGCTATGGAACAGTTCAAAAAGCCCGTCCTTATAGTACACGGGGATGCTGACGAGGCCGTGCCGGTGCAATATGCGGAGGAGGCAGACGAGATCTTCGAAAACGATACGCTAATACTCATTCAGGGGGATTCGCACTGCTTCGACTATCATCTGGATCTGATGGTGGACGCGGTAAGGGAATGGCTTACCGAACAGCTTTGATAAAACATTTTTGATAGATAAATGGAGGGTAGTTATGATCACAGAAAAAGAATTCAACAAGAATATGAAGATGGGCTTCGGCCTGATGCGTCTTCCGAGACTTGAGGACGGACAGACTATCGATGTGGAGCAGACCGCAACGATGGTGGACATGTTTATCGAAGCCGGAGGGACCTATTTTGACACGGCGTACGCTTATCCGGGTTCCGAGGAAGCAATAAAGAAAGCTCTGGTGGAGCGCTATCCAAGAGACAGCTATACTCTGGCCAGCAAGCTTATGGCTAATAAGGATATAGATCTTGATACTGCCGAAAAGGAGATAGAGGTGAGCCTTGAGCGCAGCGGCGCAGGCTACTTCGACTATTATCTGCTCCACGCTCTGCAGCGCAGCAATTACAAGTATTACGAGGAATACGGCCTCTGGGACTATGTGAAGGAACTGAAGGAAAAGGGCCTGATCAGACATTATGGCTTCTCCTTCCACGGCGATCCTGAGCTGCTGGAAGAACTGCTTGCAGCACACCCCGATGCGGAATTCGTACAGCTGCAGATCAACTATGCAGACTGGGAGAACCCCGGCGTCTGCTCAAGACAGAATCTTGAGATCTGCAGAGCCAAAGGCAAGCCTGTCACCGTCATGGAGCCTGTAAAGGGCGGCATTCTTGCTGAACCTATCGATACAGTAAAGGCGATCCTCGATGCTGAAGGCAAGGGCTCCTATGCAAGCTGGGCGCTGCGCTTTGTGGCAAGCCAGGAAGGACTGCTGACAGTGCTTTCCGGCATGAGCAGCATCGCGCAGATGGCAGACAATCTCAGCTTCATGAAGGACTTCAAGCCTCTTGACGAGCACGAGCTTGAAGTAATAAAAGCCGCTCAAAAGGCTATCGACGAGGACAAGTCCATAGCCTGCACCGCCTGCCGCTACTGCACCAAGGGCTGCCCGATGGGCATTCCCATCCCCGACATTTTCGCAGTTGAAAACCGCAAGAAGGGAAGCCCGGAATTCCGTACAAAGAGGGAATATGTGATAGTCACCCAGGGCAAGGGCAAGGCCAGCGACTGCATACAGTGCGGTCAGTGCGAAGCTGCATGCCCCCAGCACCTGCCTATCATCAGCCTGCTGGAGCAGTGCAGAGCTCTGGAATAGCATAAGGGCAGCGCAGACTGCCCGTGGAGGTTCCCATGTTTACTATTATGGAAGCTGAAGAGGCTGTAAAACTTATACCCGACGGGGCTGTCATAGGCCTCAATTCCTTCGTTGGTCTGGCTAATCCCGAGGCTATACACGATGCCATAACGGAAAGCTTCAGAAAGACGGGACACCCTAAGGACCTTACACTGATATCTTCTGCAGGCTTCGGCCTTTTCGACCCGGATCGCAGTGCAGAAAACTACATCAGGGAAGGCGCGGTAAAAAAGATAATCTGCGGTCATTTCGGCGCTATGCCCAGCACCAAAAAACTGGTGCTGGAGGACCGTTTTGAAGCTTACAATCTGCCTCTTGGACCCATGTCCCACGGCATGAGGGCGCAGGCCGGAGGACACGAGGGTTATCTCAGCCGTATAGGTCTGGGGCTTTTTGTGGATCCCAGGATAGAAGGCCCCGGACTCAACAATCTTTCAAAGGATCAGAGCCTTGTGGAGCTGGTTGAATTCGAAGGAGAAGAATACCTGAAATACAGGCTTCCGGCTTTCAACATCGCCATCATAAAGGCTTCCAGCGTCGATGCTTACGGAAACATTTCTTTCGAGGACGAATACTGCACAATCGATGCTTTGTCCATCGCTCAGCTTACAAAGAGGAACAAGGGCAAGGTCCTTGTTCAAGTGGACAGGGTGCGGCACGATTTTTCCAGACCCAGGGATGTTATAATCCCGGCGGCATTCGTTGATGCGGTGGTAGTAAAGGAACCGGCTCCCGGCAAGGGCAGCAACGCCACAATGTCCGGAGATCTTCACGTTCCTTCCTCCCATATGCAGTACTGGTACAGGCGTCTTGAGAAGGAGAATGCAGGTTCCGGGAGGAAGCGTGGCGACGACTCAGCCGATATCATAGGCCGCAGGGCCTCAAAGGAACTGAAGCCCGGAGATATAGTGAACATAGGCTTCGGCATTCCTGAGATGGTCGGCAAATATGCTACGGCTTCCGGCATACTGAAGGACCTGACCCTGACAGTGGAATCCGGCGGCATGGGAGGTCTTCCCGCGGGAGGCCTGGATTTCGGCGCTATGATAGGCGCAGGAACCATCTGCGACATGGCCAGCCAGTTCGATTTTTACGACGGCGGAGGCCTGGATATATGCTTCATGGGCGGCCTTGAAATGGACCGCTTCGGAAACGTGAACGCTCACCGGGGCGCGGATCAGGTAGCCGGCATAGGAGGCTTTGGCAACATCACTGCGGCCACTCACAATGTGGTCTTCTGCCTTACCACGAGCACCAAGGGGCTTGATGTACGGGAAGAAGACGGGATGATCAGGATATGCAGCGAAGGCAGCATCCCGAAGATCGTCGAAAAGGTCCGCAGCATCAGTTTTTCAGGCGATATGGCTGTGAAAAACGGCCAGCATATACTCTATGTGACGGAACGCTGCGTGTTTGAGCTCAGAAAAGAGGGGCTCACCCTGACCGAAGTCTATCCCGGCGTGGATGTAAAAAAAGACATCCTTGACAGGCTGCCCTTTGAAGTTAAGGTGGATCTGAAGCAGGAGTAAAGAAAAAGCAGAAAAAACAGAAAACGCGGACTGCAATGGTCCGCGTTTTTTATTCAGGAATCAAGCCCCACGAGCTTTCTCCTCCTTCTTACGAAGGCTGAGATAAGTATCTCTATGCCCAGGACTCTTACGTGGAAGCTGAAGTGATGGAAGGGATTCATGAGAAGAAGCACCGCGAGAGCTACAGATATGACTATTTCGATTATATCTATCACTCTTGCCTTTTTATGTTCGTACATTTCCGTGATCTCCAGAGATGCCTCCGAAAGTGTCCGGACCGCCCAGATTACTCCGAGCTTGTCTATGGCAGCGGGATCATTGCGCTGAAGCAGCAGCACTGCGCCCATAGCCATGCTTATTAGGCTCTGTCCCAGCTCTGCGCCGGATTCGGGATAATGCAGGCTCACGAACAGGTTATAGAGTGAGAAAATGCAGAGGCCTCCGCCTACCACAGAAGGTGCATAGACTGAGAGCTCGTCCGGAAAGATGATCATAAAAATACCCACGATCATCAGCAGAACTACCATGTAGTCCTTTTCCAGAGTCAGAACGAATTTCTTCATAACGGTCTCCTTTTCACATATTAATATATATTTTAACATCAGTGACCGGGGGCAGCGCAAGAGCTTTTTGATGCAGCGTCTGCGCTTTTGATATATAATATAAAAAATGGAGGTGGTCTCATGAAAAAAATAATTTCTCTGATCCTTTCCGCTGTGCTTCTGCTGGCTTCATTCAGCTTCGCAGCTGCAGAGGATGACTATTATACCGATGCTAAGACGGCAGCGGACTATCTTTACACACTGAGCCTTTTTGAGGGAACCGGGACCAATGAGGACGGCACTCCCCGCTACAATCTGGATAAAATGCCTAGCAGGGAACAGGCCATAACCATGCTAATAAGGATACTGGGCAAGGAGCAGGAAGCCCTTGAAAACCATTATCCTCACCCCTTTACAGATGTTTCCCCCTGGGCGGATGATTATGTGGGATATGCATATAAAAACGGTCTTACCAGCGGTACCAGCTCCACAAAATTCAGCTACGGCGACCCTAATTCTCCGGCTTCGGCAGCCATGTACCTGAGCTTCGTGCTGAGAGCCCTGGGCTATAACGACGATGCGGGAGACTTCAAGTGGTATGCTGCCTGGGAGCTTTCCGATTCCCTTGGCATCACCCGAGGAGAATATGGCTCTGAAAACAATAATGATTTCTACCGCTCCGGCATGGTGCTGGTATCGGCCAACGCTCTGGCTGCGAAGCTTAAGGATACAGGTGTTGCTCTTTATGACAAGCTGGACAGCGAGGGCGCCATCATAATAAGGCCTGTACCCGGCGCAGAGGCTGAAAAGGGCGAGGAAACTAAGCCTGACCCCGAAAAGTCTAAGGGCAGCGTCACTCTTGGCAAAGCCGAGATCAACGGCAGGAACGCCAGCATCGCCATGGTCGACATGACCGGACGCAGGGGCTTCATCACCTTGGCAGGAGATTCCGTCACCCTGGATATGCCTTATCAGGATCATATAGATAAGGCAGCGGCTCTGGCAGGCGAGCTGCCTGCACTGTCTGTCAACGGAACATATTTCAATGCTTATTACAAGACGAATCAGGAGCTTCGCTATCCTGACAACTGCGCCAACATAGAGCAGACCGTGCTTAAGGACGGCAGAGTTGTGATGGGAGGCGGTTCCACGAAGGTCATGAGCCTGGGCTTTGATGCCGAAGGCCATGCTATGGTGGGCAAGGTGGCTTTCAGCCCTGATGTCAGCATAGCCGGAAGGACTTATGTGCCCTGGGCTGTGAACCAGTATTATTCCGATGAATATGCAGTGATGCTCTTTACCAATGAGCTGTATTATCCTGTGGAAATACCATCGGAAGCTAAGATCTTCTGGATAAAGGACGGAACTGTGACCGACGTGCAGTCCGGCGGCGGAAACATTACGGTGCCTGAGGGAAGCAGCGCCCTCGTATTTCAGAAAACCGCTTATGAAAGCGCTCTCAAGTGGAACGAAGACCTGAAGAAAGGTGTAGACGCCGTTATAAGTGTGAAGATCGCTGCAGACGATCCTGTCTGGCAGTCCTGCGTGTATGCAGTGGCCGGCAATCCTGCCCTGGTTGAAAACGGCGCGGATATCACATCCGAGATCAGCGGCGTAGAGGATAAGCTGCTGGCTGACACCGTTGCGCAGAGGAGCTTTGCAGCGGAAATGAAAGACGGAAGGCTCCTTATAGGCACGGCTGTAGCAAGTCCCGCTCAGCTGGCAGAATATCTGGTAAGCATCGGGGCAAAGAATGCGGTCTGCCTTGACGGCGGCGCTTCAAGCGCTCTGGATGTGAACGGCAGCAGGATCACCGCACCCGGAAGAAAACTGACCAATGTAATTCATATCTATTGATCCGGAATAAGTGAACTGTAATTCGTGAAAAGTAAAATGCAGGCAATCAGATGCTCCGGCTTTTCCTTTCTGCGCCGGCTTTAATGACGGATCAGGCCCTGGGAAATTTGCGGCATTGAAGAAGCCTGAAATGAAGAAAGACCTTCATGTAATCAAAACATCGGGTCTTTTTTGTTCTGCCTTAAATTTTAAAGTGTGGATGTTTAATGGCATCGGACCATATACGCTTTGTAGTTCAGCAGAAAATATTGGGATGAAACGATAAAATAACTATGTACATTTAAGAAAAGAATGGTATACTGTAAATAAGGGTTAGCAAAGGCTAACCAATTATAAAGAGATATAGTTAGCAGAAGCTAACCTAATGGAGGATAAACAATTGGAATGGATAATGAATAATCTGGGCACTCTGATCTGCGGACTTGTTGTCGCGCTGGTGGTCGGACTTGCTTTACGGAGTGTCATCAGAGAAAAGCGGAGCGGCAAATGCAGCTGCGGCGGTAACTGCGGAGCATGCGGTGCATGCAGCGCGATACCTTCCGGTGCTTTGGAGGAAGCCAGAAAGAATATTCTGAATAAAAAAGCAGTTTAAAGTATCTAAAAATATTAAAGAAGGGAGACGGGCACCATGAGACTGAGTGACACTGCTGCGGACAGTTTTTCTGCAGTAAAGAAGATCAACGGCGACGCGCATTTTATGAAGCGCATAACTTCTATAGGCATCACCGAAGGGAGCAGTCTTCAGACCGTAAAAAACGATCCGAAGATGCCTCTGCTGATCTATTCAAGGGAGACTCTTATTGCATTGAACAGATCTGATGCAGAAAAAGTGGAGGTGGAAGCATTATGAAGACAAGAATTGCGCTCCTGGGTCAGCCGAATTCCGGCAAATCAACAGTATTCAATGCCCTTACTGGCTCCCGTCAGCATGTTGGAAACTGGCCAGGGAAAACCGTTGAAAAGAACGACGGAGAATACACTTACAAGGGAACCAGGTATACCATTACTGACCTTCCGGGCAGCTATGGCTTAAGCGGGAACTCGGATGAAGAAAAGATAACAGTTGATTTCATCCGCAGCGGGCAGGCGGATCTGGTATGTGTTCTGGTAGATGCTTCTCAGCTTGAACGCAGTATGTACATGGTGGCTGAGTTTGCGGAACTGAACACTCCTTCTGTGTTGCTTCTTAACATGATGGATGTTGCAAAGCAGCAGGGCAAGGAAATAGATGCAAAACGTCTTTCGGATAATCTGGGCATCCCGGTTCTCCCCTTTGTGGCAGCTGAAAGCAGTGGCTATGAGGGGCTGAAGGCTCTGTTAGCCGTAGAAGCCGCAAGCCCTCATACGCTCAGGACAATACCCGGGACCGAAAGCGCCGAATCTGACAGCCCTGAGGCAGTGCTTGAAAAGAGCCGTGCAAAATATGAGTGGATAAGCAGCATGCTTGAAGGGGTGACCCTTACAGCTCAGAAGAAATATGCGCTCAGCAAATGGGACAAGCGGCTTCTTAAGCCTGTCACAGGAAAGATATGGTGTCTTGGCATAGTATTTCTCGGCTTTCTGGCGGCGATGCTGGTATGTCTGCCGATTATGGGCGCGGGCTCGATGATCCCGCAGATCCTGAACAAACCTATAGCAAATCTGCTCAGCGGCTGGAATGTTCACCCCTGGCTGGTGTCGATCTTCAGTGTCATCATCCCCAATACCCTGTATTTCTGCATAGCTATGTCAGGGTTTGTGTTCGGTGTAAATATTGTCTTCGGCTTCCTGGAGGAGATAGGTTTCCTGGCCAGAGCTGCTTATCAGTTTGACAACGTGCTTTCGAAAATCGGTCTGCAGGGCAAAGCCGTCTGCTCGCTTCTTATGGGCTTTGGCTGCACTATAGGCGGCACCAGCAGCACCAGAGTTATGGACAGCTGGGGACAGAGAATGCTCACCATGGCAATAGTCTGGGCTGTTCCCTGCGCATCCATATGGACCATAATCCCTGTGATCAGCGGAATGTTCTTTACTCCGCTGCAGACACTGCTTGTGGTCGTCTGCATCCTTTTGTATATGCTGCTGATGATATTCATCGTCTCAAAGGTGTTCGGCGCCAGGCTTTCGCCAAGAGATGACAGGCATGGGCTCGTCATGGAGCTTCCTCCTTATCACAAGCCTCACTGGAAGCATATTATCAGAGAAGCTGTTATGAAGGCTTTCGATATTTTCAAGAGAGCTTTGAGAACCGTTACTCTGATATCCCTGCTGTTCTGGGCGTTTTCCTTCAGCTCTTCAGGGAATGTGGCGGACAGCCTGCTTTACAAGGTCGGAACTTTCATCGAACCGGTCACCAGATTCTTTGGCATGGGCTGGAGGACCTTCATGGGCTTCCTGAGTTCTGCTTTTGCAAAAGAAGCGGTGCTGGGCGTGCTGAACGCGGTGTTTGTGGGCAATGGTTCTCTTCTGGATGCAACCTTCAGGACATCATCTGCTGCAGCTACGGATTCAGCGCTGCTGGCACAGCTCATGAATGAGAGTATAAGCAAACCGGAAGCTCTGGCCTTCATGTTTGCCTGCACCTTCAATATCCCCTGCGTAATGGCGCTTTCCACCACCTACAGGGAATCCCACTCTCTCAAGTGGACTGCAAAAGTGGCGGGTTTCTATGTATGCGGTGCGCTGCTGCTGTCCTGCATCGTATATCATGTGACAGCCCTGTTCCTGTAGGCCGGCAGTTTTGCAAAAACAGGCATGGTACAGGAAAAGCTCTATGACAGCGGAAATGCGGAAAGGCGAGAAGATCGTCATCTCTTTTTCTTGACCTTTCGGGTTTAGTGTGCTATATTACAGGAGCCTTGCGGCAGACAGTTCGAAATCCATCCTGTCTTTAAACAAAACTAGGGCGAAAAAGTGTATTTTGGCGTGCCCTTAATGGGTACGCCTTTTTGATCGGTTCCGGGCCGCTTTGGAGCAGTCCGTTGATCCGTTTTTCCCTTTCGCGTGCCCGGTTTTGGCCCGCGATTTTTATTGATCGTGCATAGTAATATTGGTTTTGAAAAGTATTATTGTTTTTGAATAATAAGGAGGACTTAAATGAGTCTTAGTCTGAGTATAAGAAATATGAACAGGACCCACAAGATGATCTTTTCTGCAATGGTCATTGCTATCTATGTAGTTGTTATGTACTTCACGCAGAACTTCGCCTTCGGACAGTATCAGGTGAGAATAGCAACAGCCATCTACTCAACTGCATATATTTTCCCCTTTCTGGTAGTGCCCCTCGGTCTTTCCAATCTGCTGTCCAACATGCTGATGGGAGGGCTGGGTTTCTTTGACATAGTGGGAGGCGGTCTTGTCGGCATCGCCACCGCTGGCTGCTGTGCTCTGCTGGGCAGGATAAAAGCCCCCGAATGGACAGTTATATTTCCGGTGTTCCTGATTCCGGCGCTTGGAGTATCCCTCTGGCTGAGCCGCATACTTGGGCTGCCCTACTGGGTGCTGGCATCCAGCCTGTTGGTGGGTCAGGGCATAGCAGGTATAGCCGGCTTTTTCCTGGTGAAAGCGCTTAAAAAAATCTGGAGAATGCAGTAGCAGCAGGGATCATGCCATATTAGGAGAATGCGATGAACGAAAGAAACAGAGAAGCGGAAGGCCTGAGCCTTCTTGGAAACAGCAGGACCGAATACAAAAGCGATTATGCGCCTGAGGTCCTTGAAACATTTGAAAACAAACACAAAGATAACGATTACTTTGTAAAATTCAACTGTCCGGAATTCACCAGCCTGTGCCCGATCACCGGTCAGCCGGACTTTGCGACCATATATATTTCCTATGTGCCTTCCGAACGCATGGTGGAAAGCAAGTCTCTGAAGCTCTATCTTTACAGCTTCAGAAATCACGGAGATTTCCACGAAGACTGCGTGAATAAGATCATGAAGGATCTGATAACGCTTATGGACCCCAAATACATAGAGGTCTGGGGAAAGTTCACCCCGCGGGGTGGCATCTCCATCGACCCCTACTGCAATTACGGCAAGCCCGGCACCCGCTGGGAAGAAGTGGCCTGGCAGCGGCTCAGTCAGCACGATCTTAACCCGGAGAAGGTGGACAACAGGTAATTGTCTGTTATAAAAAGCTGCTTATTTTGAATTTGCGGCCTTTGCCCGCCATATGCAGGGTGAGCGGGATTGTAATTATAGACCGTCTGATGCAAGGGTGAGCGGGATTGTAATTATAGACCGTCTGATGCAGGTGAATGGGAATGTAATTATAGACCATCTGATGCAGGGTGATGGGACTGTTTTTTTGCCCGACGAACGAAGATCGATGGAGCTGTTATTAGTCCTCCGATTGCAGAGTGAACTGATTGAAATGTCATTCGTCAAACACAGAGTAATAGGACAGCACATTTAGTCTGCCGAATGCAGAGAAATGGGACAGCAATTTGGACACAAATCCCGTGAATCAATAGGCATTTGTTTCATGGAACAAACTGCATCCATCTGGCGATCGATGAATCGATATGAGAATAAAATAAAGCACCCCAATGTTATCATCTTCTAGTATAGTTTTGGGGTTTTTCATGGCTGTTTGACGTGCTGTTCTTTAGACAGAGGCGTCAAAACAGCTATTTTATTATTTCAGGGTCCGTATTTTGTAAACAAAAGCTATTTAGCGTAACAATTTTGTGTCAAAACAGCTGTCCCACACAAATAGGCTCCATTTTGAGTCTGAAAAGGTGTATACTGTTGGCAAAAGAAAGTGTTTGATGCGGCGTGCCGGGACGCTCCCGGAGGAAAGGATGCACAAATGACAGTTAAGGAAGCTATACTTGCAAGAAGAAGCGTAAGAAAATACAATGGAAAGCCCATTCCCAGAGAGATACTGGATGAGATCATACTGGCCGGGCAGATCTACCCCAGCAGCAAGAGCAAATTCCCCGTGCAGCTGATAGTCGTGCAGGATGAGGCAGTTGTAAGGAAGCTGGCGGAGTGCAAAGCGGCAGGCGCTGGCATGCTTAAGGGCGCAGCTGCTGCCATTGCGGTCATAGGCGATGCAGATGCTGCGGACGGCTGGGTCGAGGACTGTTCGATCGTAATGACCCAGATGATGCTGCGGGCTACTGAGCTCGGAGTGGGCAACTGCTGGTGCCAGATGCGCATGCGTTTTCAGAAGGAAGAAGGGCCGGATGGGCCTGCAGTCAGCGCAGATGATGCGGTACGCGCAGTGCTTGGATATCCCGAGCCCTATAAGCTGGAGGCGGTGCTGTCCCTCGGAATGATAGATGAACAGCCCGAGCCTCATACCGAGTCCTATGCTAAGGCGGAAATGGTGCATTGGGACAAGTTCTAAGATGATTTGAATGGGGCTCTTTGGGCAGACTATAAGTTCAGCCGGATGAAGCCCGCCATTCGAACTGTTATTGAGCCATGACAGGCTCAAAGGGAGGGAATCAACTAAATGAAAGCTAACACAAAACAGCTGGTCTCTATCGTGCTGGCTCTGGCGCTGGGACTGGTGGCCGGGTGGTATTTTGCAAATCAGACCATGCCGCCGGTGCAGACGGGAGCAGGGGAGACGGAGCTTCTTGAACGCTACGAGGCAGGCTACAAAGAAGGCTACGAGACAGCCTATAAAGAAGGCTATGAGGCGGGCTACAAGGAGGGCTCGGATACTGGCTTTGACGAGGGCTATGCCGCCGGGAACCAGGATGCCAAAACTCCGGAGCAGAGCGTGGCTGATTCGGGGGGAGCTAAGTTGGATCCGGATGCTCTGCTGGCTAAATACAAAGCATCTGCTTATGTCTGTCCTTCGAATATCACCGTAAAGGAGGATGGCTGGTACTACAGCAAGGATGAGGTAGGCCTTTACATCCACACTTTCGGAAAGCTTCCTGAGAACTACCTCTCAAAAAAACAGGCCAAGAGTCTGGGCTGGAGCAGCGGATCCCTGGAGAAATATGCGCCGGGCAAAGTTATAGGAGGCAGTCAGTTCGGCAATAATGAGGGACTGCTTCCCAAAGCGAAAGGCAGGACCTATACAGAGTGTGACATAGATACAAAGGGAGAAAAGTCCCGTGGGCCCAAGCGCATAGTTTTCAGCAATGACGGGCTGGTCTTCTACACAGAGGACCATTACGAAACTTACGAGCTGCTCTACGGCAAGGAATTGTTGTGACAAGGCGCAGCTGGCAAGGAGCGGTTGTGCCAAGGCGCAGCTGGCAAGGAACTGTTGTGACAAGGCGTTGCTGTGACTTGGCCTGGTTGGCAAGTTACTGCTGTAATTGAGCGCTGCTGGAGAGGCACAGCCCGGAAGGAGCTGTTGTCCCGGGACGTGGATCGAAAGGATCTGCAGTAACTGTGAGTCCCGGGAAAGTATCTGCTGTACCGGGGCTGCCCAAAAAAGCGCAGGAGCGCTGACGGAAGAGGGGAAATATGAAATACGTACTTATGGATCTTAAAAGGCTGGACAGCATGAAGAATGTCCACGCATTTCTCGAAAAGGAACTGGAGTTTCCGGAATACTACGGCCACAATCTGGATGCGCTTTACGATTGCCTGACTGATATCGATGCTCCGGTAACCATCATACTCATGAATGTGCCGGAAAACGGCGATGCCCTTGAGGGACGCCTGGAAGGCCTTCTGAATGTTTTTGAATCAGCATCGACAGAGAATTCAAATATTGTTGTAAAAACGATTTAAGGGGCAAATGCGGGCCTTACAGAGGCATATAAACAGCAGCCATCAACTGCGGGATGCAGAATGGCTGCTGTTTTTTCTATCGGTAGCTTTTGTTTATTGTTACTATCTGTTTCTGTTGAAATTGATAAGAGAGCCGGCCAGTATTATGGCACGCTCGGCTTCTGTGAGAGGCGCTACGAAGAGCTTGAGAGGCTCTGCTTTGCCGTTCCGTATCACAAAAGCCTGAATGTCCTCCAGCCTGTCTTCTTCAATGGCGGAGAGGATGCCGGGCACATAGATCCAGTCATCCGTATCCAGCCGGTCAGAGCTCTCGCCGGGGCTCAACTGGAAGGGTATCATGCCCCAGTTTATAAGATTGGAGCGGTAGCGCTTGGTGGCATATTCCCTGGATATGTTCGCAAGGCCGAAGAGCACTCTCTGGCAGGAAGCCGCCTGCTCTCTGGCAGAACCATCTCCCGGCTTGTGGGCATAGACCGCAGAGGCGATCTCGATCTTTGAAAGGGCAGGGGCCTTGGGATCCAGCTCTTTTATAAGCTCATATGCTGCAGCCAGCTCAGGATCTCCTGCGCCCGGCTCCTTTCCCTCTTCTCTGGCCTGCTCGAGGGCTTTTACGGATTTGGCCTTTCCTACATAGGCCGGATCCCTTCTGGAAAGGGTGAATTCCGCCAGCCCGAGAGGATTGGATCTGAAGGAGGATGTCTCACCGGAAGGTATAAGCTCGTCGGTAGTTGTTACTTCGTCCTCGATCTTGGAGCATAGCTTCAGCAGTATGCTTTCGCCAAGAGGCGGAAGCTCAGGCCAGTCCTTGATGTTGGGGCCCATTTTTATCTCCGTCTCAGGCTCAGCTTTGCCAAAACCGTCAAACACCCTGGATCTGTAGGGCTTGTCATCGAAATGATAGGATGGGATGCTGCCGAAACAGTCTGCAAACTCCTCTGCGCTGGTGATGAGCCCTCCATTTGCCGCCGTCGCTGCAATGGAGCGGGAATCCATAAGAGCCACCGCCGCCATCTGGCCCTGGCCGGGCTTTGAACCCTCCCTGTTGGGGAAGTTCCTGGTGGTGTGACGTATGGAGAATCCGTTGTGATTGGGTGTGTCTCCTGCGCCGAAGCAGGGTCCGCAGAAGGCTGTCTTTATGACCGCGCCGGCCTCCGCCAGATCTGTAAGTATGCCCTTCTTCATGGCGTCAAGATAGACCGGCATGGAGGAGGGATAGACGCTTAAGGTGAATTCTCCTGCGCCTATGGATCTTCCTGCCAGCACATTTCTGGCTTCCGCAAGGTTTGTGAAGTTGCCGCCTGCGCAGCCTCCCATTATGCCCTGCTGCACCTGAAGTCTGCCGTTCTTTACCTTGTCCAGCAGTGAGTAGGGGGCTCTGCCGTCCGCCACCTCAGCCGCAGCCTTTTCAGTCTCCGCAAGAATGTCCTTCAGATTGGCATTCAGTTCGTCGATGGTGAAGGCGTTGGATGGGTGGAAGGGCATGGCTATCATAGGCTTTATCTCGGAAAGATCGATGCGGACGCAGCCGTCGTAATAAGCCAGCTCCGCAGGATCCAGCTGCCTGTAGGCATCGCCTCTGCCATGCTCTTTCAGGAAGGCTCTTGTGTCCTCATCAGTCCTCCAGACGGAGGAGAGACATGCAGTCTCGGTGGTCATTACCTCCACTCCGTTCCGGTAGTCGGTAGCCATGGAACTGACTCCGGGACCCACGAATTCAAGCACCTTGTTCTTTACGTAATTGTTCTTGTAAACTGCGCCGCAGAGGGCGATCGCTATATCGTGGGGGCCTACCCAGGGCTGGGGCTTGCCTTCGAGGTAAACGGCTATAACTTCAGGATAGCTTATATCCCAGGTATCTCCCAGGATCTGCTTGACCAGCTCTCCGCCGCCTTCACCCACGCCCAGTGTGCCGAGTGAGCCATAGCGTGTGTGAGAATCCGAGCCCAGTATCATGGAGCCGCAGCCTGCGTACATCTCCCTCATATACTGATGCATTACTGCTACATGGGGCGGGACAAATATGCCGCCGTATTTTCTTGCTGCCGTAAGGGCATACATGTGGTCGTCCTCGTTGATGGTGCCGCCCACGGCACAAAGGGAGTTGTGGCAGTTGGTCAGCACCAGAGGCATGGGAAACAGCTTCATACCGGAGGCTCTGGCGGTCTGAATGATGCCCACATAGGTGATGTCGTGAGAGGTCATGGCATCGAAGCGTATGCTGAGCTCTTCCATGTTATCCGACTGATTGTGGCTTTTCAGAATGCCGTAGGTGATGGTGCCTTTTCTGGCTTCGGCTTTATCGCAGACCCCTTTCAGCGCACCCTCAGCCGCCTCGGATTCAGTGACTATCTCCGTTCCGTTCTTTAGATATATTCCTTCTTTGTATAACTTGATCATTTCTTTCACCACTGTTTTTATGCCAGGTCCGGGAGCTTTTCCAGTTCCTCGATGCGCAGTATATCGGAGCACAGCTTTTCAAGCCTTTCCCTTCCGAAGGCCTCGGAGCCAAGGGACATGAATTTGTCCTGCTCCTGCTCCGGACTGAGAGGTTTTGCAATGCTTCCCGACATGTCATCGGTCTGGAAGGATACAGTGCTTCCGTCTTTTAATATCAGCTCGGTCCTGCTTCCCCAGCGTTTAGGATAACGTTCAGTAAACATAGGATCTGCAATGACCTCCGTGTTTTCTGCTATCCTGCGTATCTCGGGGTCGGCTATCACCTTCATGTCGAACTCCGCGTTTCCTACGGCGCCCTTTACGAAGGCTGCTGCGCTTGTGTACTGTATGCTGAACTTTGCCTCCACAGGAGTTGAGGGGTAGGGGCCTGAGCCGCACTGAAGCAGGCCTATGTCGTAGGTCCTGACCACGGCCTTTTCTATGTCACCAGCCTTTATGCCCTGTTTTCTTAAGGCCAGGGCTGAATCTATGGCGTGATGAGTGGTCCGGCAGCAGGGATAGGGCTTCTTGTCCATGTTCAGGATGGCGAAGCTCTCCCCGAGTCCGTCAGTCAGCTTTGACATGTCGAAGCTGTCGCTGACCGCTCTTAAGAGCCCTCCGTCCTTTGCATCCAGTATGTGGACCGGTCCGGTCATGCCTCCTTTTGCAAGTATTGCAGCATCAAGTCCATTGACAGCCGCTCTGGCAGGATGAAGCTTCTTGCAGGTGGAACCCTCCGCCAGAAAAGCCCAGAGGCCTCCTGACTGAGTCCCTGCCATGCCAAGGGCGCTCACAGTCCGCTCTTCGTCCAGATCCATGAGCTTTGCAGCTGCTGCAGCCGCTCCGAAGGTCCCGATTATGCCTGTGGTGTGCCAGCCGCGCTTTCTGTTGCTTGAAACGTCCATAGCCATTCCCACGCGGGCCATAACTTCGTAGCCTGCGATCACTGCTTCAAGGAAAGCCTTTCCGTCTGCACCCAGTGCCTGTCCGACTGTCCATGCGGTGGTTACTACCACTGCTCCCACATGGGATTTTGACGGGGCATGAACATCGTCAAGCTCCAGCGCATGGCCCATGCATCCGTTGAGCAGCAGAGCGTTCTGAAGCCCGGTCACTTTCCCGTGGCCCCAGATCTGGGCGGGGCAGTTCTGTCCGCCGTCAAAGCGCAGGAATTCATCGATCAGAGATGGGATCTCGCCCTCCCTCACAGCTCCGAGAGCGCTTCCTATGCTGTCGAGAACGCAATATCTTGCTGCCCGGATCACTTCTTCAGGCAGATCCTCCAGTTTAAGCCCGCGGGAAAAGCGGGCGAGTTCTCTTAGTTCTTCCATTCCGGAAATCTCCTAGAAGTCCATGTTTCCGTGCTCTTCGATATAGTTGAGAAGACCGCCTGCATCGATGATCTTTATCTCCTGTTCGGAGAGGGTGAAGGGCATCTCAAAGTCCGGATCGTTCACCTTCTTTATGACTCTGTTCTTAACATCTATGAACAGCTCGTCGCCCTCATCTATGCGGTCGGTATCGCATTCGATTATGAGCATGGCGTTATTGATGGCATTGCGGTAGAAAATGCGGCCGAAGGATTTGGCCAGCACTGCGCCTACGCCCGCCAGGTTGATGATGATGGGCGCTATCTCACGGCTGGAACCGCAGCCGAAATTGGTGCCTGCTACTATGAAATCGTCCTTTTTCACGTTTTTGATGAATTCGGGACGGGTATCCTCCAGCAGATGCTTGGCGTATTCGGGAGGATTCGCTCTGAGGTCGATAAGCCTTCCCGGAGCAATAGAGTCAGTGCTGACTCCGCTTCCGAATTTCCATGCTCTTCCCTGTATGCTGTCTCTCATTTTATTATCCTCCTTCTACAGAAATTCTCTGGGATCGGTTATGACTCCGGTGACTGCGCTGGCAGCGGCTGTCGCTGGGCTGGAAAGGTAGATCTCCGCAGTGGGATTGCCCATGCGGCCCTTGAAGTTGCGGTTCTGGGTGGCTATAACCACTTCTCCGTCCGCCGGAATGCCCTGGTGCACGCCCATGCAGGGTCCGCAGTTGGGCGCCTCGATCATAGCTCCGGCCTCTGCAAGAGTCAGCAGGGTGCCGTCCTTCATGCACTTCTTGTAGACATACATGGAGTTGGGTATCACCAGAAGGCGTGTGCCTTTAGCCACGTGCTTGCCCTTGAGTATCTCGGCAGCGATGTGCATGTCTTCGACTCTGCCGTTGGTGCAGCTGCCGATGTAGATCAGATCTATATGTCTGCCTGCGCAGTTTGCAACGGTGTCCACATTCTCCACATAGTGGGGCTTAGACATGAGAGGCTCTATCTTTGTTGCATCGATATCGATGATGCGCTCGTATACTGCGTCAGGGTCGGCTTTGACTTCCACATAAGCATCTTCTCTGCCCATGGCCTTGAGGAATTCTCTTGTGTGCTCATCGCTTTCCATGATGGCGTTCTTTGCTCCAAGGTCCACACCCATGCTGGTGATAGTGATCCTGGATTCCATGCTCATGTTTTCGATGGTGTCTCCGTGGAATTCCAAAGACTTGTAAATAGCCTGATCTGAGCCTATTACCTCGGCCAGCTTAAGCACCACATCCTTTGCATAAACGCCCTTGGGCAGCTTGCCATTGACATTGATGCGCCAGGTCTCGGGCACCTTTATCCAGGTCTTGCCAAAGCGTGTGACGGTGACCATGTCTGTGGATCCGCAGCCTGTGGCGAATACGCCGAAGGCTCCGTGCACAGTGGTGTGGGAGTCTCCTACTATGCAGACGGTGCCGCACTTGAGGAACTGCTCGTAGATGTGAGCATGCACATGCCCTGTGCCTCCTTCCTCCCAGTGGCAGCCCTTTTCCAGCGCATAGTGACGGCAAAGAGCGTGTTCATTGGCAACGCCTCTGCTGGACTCGGGTCCGAATTCATTGGCAAAAAGGAAGCGGCTGGGATCGAAAACGGATTCCTTGTCATAGCCTCTTTCTTTCATGAGCCTTACGAGCAGCGGTCCGGAAGCATCGTGCACGGCGCCGAAATCCACATTTACGATGACCGTCTCTCCGGCCTTTACCGGCCTTCCTACATTCTTGCTTATGATCTTTTCAACTAAAGTCTGTCCCATATTTCTACCTCCATCAGCTGCGGGGCTCGGCCTTCAGCGCCGCAAGAAGTGGGGCGGCACTGTCAAGCTCTTCAAAAATGTTGATCAGTTTGAGAATATTATCTATCTGTTCTTCTCCGTACAGAGCGGAAAGATTCGCCCTGAATTTGTCTTCTATATCCGGCAGTCTTACCGGGTTCTGAGGACTTCCCAGCTCGTAGCGCTGGTCCTCGGTAAAGCTTCTTCCGTCGTTAAGTGTAATCTTCACCCATCCGGGGAAATGGCCGGGATTGCGTTTGCTTTCGTCCGCAACGCTTGTTACCTTGTCCATCATCGCGATCATTTCAGGATCCTTTGCGTAGGCAGGATCTATCTCCCAGGGGCTGACATTGCCTTTGATGATGGCGCAGGCCACCACATATGGAAGGGAAAAGCGCATCATGTAGTCGTTTACGGGGCGCTTTTTGGCTTCGTCCGGGTCGCAGATTATGCCGTAGCAGCGGTTTTCGATGCGGCATTCAATGTTCCTGATGTCGCCGGGCCTGATCCCGTTTGTCCTTACCACGCGCTTTACGCAGTCTATGAAGGAGTGGGCCATGTGGCAAACCGGGTACATCTTGAAGGTTATCTCAGTTGTGAGCCAGCGTTCGCCAAGGTCGTCCATTACGGTTTCGATGGCCTTATTGCTTCCGGTATGAGTCTTGAAGAGCCCGAATTCGCCTTCCAGCACCTTTACCGGTCCAAGGAAGCCGTTCTTTGCCATCAGCAGGGCGTATACTGCGCTGTGGCAGCCCCAGCCCGGATGTATCTTCTTTACCCAGCTGCCGTCGTGAAGGAATTCCTGAAGGCCGGCGGCCTGGCTTCCGCAGATGCCTATGGCGTTTACTGTCACTTCTTTGGGGAGCTTCAGCAGCTTTCCGATGACGCAGGCGGCGGCGAAGGGAGCAACTATAGCAGTGCCGTGATATCCCACATCGTGGAATATGCCTTCTGCAGCCATGCCAAGCCTTACGATGATCTCCCAGCCGGCAGCCATTGCTTCGAACATCTCTTCTCCTGTGGAGCCTGCGTATTCGCCGGCAGTAATGGCTGCTGCCATAACGGCGGCGCTGGGATGCACGATGGAGCTTACATGAGTGTCATCGTAGTCCGCTCCGTGTATCAGGCTGGAATTGAAAAGAACAGCATCGGCAAGGGAAGCTGTTTCGGCCCTGGTCCACATGCTGCAGAGGCCTGATGAAGCCAGCTCTTCTATGGCTTTTGCCACAGCTTCTGCATGGGGAAGATTCTGGCAGGAAAGGGCTACTCCGAAGCTGTCCTCTATCAGCATCTTCCCATGGCTTATCAGCTCATCGGGAAGCTGGGAGAACTTCAGCCCCAGGGCAAAGTCTGCCATTTTTTCGGATACGGATCCGTATATTTTTTCTGTATCCATAGTACCTCCGATCTGAAAAAGAATATTTACAATTTGTCATTTATATTATAATCTTTGATAAAAATATAAGTCCAATATGCTTTTTATTAAATTATCATAGGCATATGCCTATGTAAGGAGGCTGTATATGAATCTGAATCTCAGTACAAGGGAAATAGACTATGTCCTTACGGTCTATCAAGAGGGAAGCTTTACTTCCGCGGCGGAAAAGCTTTTCATTTCGCAGCCGTCTCTGAGCCAGGCCATAAAGAAAACGGAGGAGAAGCTGGGTTTTGCCATATTTATACGCACAAAAAAGTCCCTGCGCCTGTCGGAGGAAGGCCGCTGCTTTATTGAAGCCTGCCTTCGCATCAGCAAGAGCATGAGGGACTATGAGAACGAGATCAGCGACATCAACACGCTGAATTCCGGCCATCTTGCCATAGGGATGCCGTTTCATCTGGGTGAGTATATCATACCTTCCGTTGTTTATGCTTTCAGAAAACGCTATCCTGGAGTGAGGCTCACTCTCATAGAAAAAAACTCCTCTGAGCTTGAGACCAGCCTCCGGCAGGGTGAGATAGATATTGCAACCATACCGCTTCCGCTGAACGATCCCACCCTGGGCTATACGCCTCTTCGTACCGGTTCCCTGTCGGTGGTAATGTCAAAAGATGATCCACACAGCCGGTATATCTACAAGGATCAGGATGGAATGGACTGCATAGATCTTAAGGACCTTAGGGATGCGGATTTTATAACCGGACAGCCGGGGCAGCGCATAAGGAAGGTGACGGAGATGCTCTTTGATTGGGATGACATAAAGCCCAATATACTTGTAAGTTCAAGAAGCATCAAGACTGTAATAAAGCTGGCAGCCATAGGCATGGGAATAGCGATCGCGCCGGATATCTATATTCCTGCGGATGACGCCTGGCGGGAAAAGAGAGTCTGCCGCATCAGCTCCGCAAAGGATTATCCATGGATAATCGCGGCGGCCTATGGGGAAGGGGACTATCTTTCAAATGCCGCGAAACAGTTTCTTTCGATAATGACTGAAATAGTGCCGGGACTTGAACTGAGCTAGATTGTACTTCGATCTGTGGTTTCAGGCCAAAAACAATGGTGACATGTGACAATGAAAATGATCCTCGTTAGCATGTTTTTTGTGATATTGGCCACTGATCTCGTTGTTAAATATAACCTGCCATTCCGTTTTAAGCATGCTTCATGGTCTTTGGTCCTCGTCGCTGCAGCGCAATCGATTTCAGCATCGCTGATCTCGGTCGCGCACTGGATCCGCTCGCGCCTACAGTCGCCGCTCGCTATCGCGCTAGCCTCCCGGCTGCCTCGATGCACACTCGCTGAGATCGTGCGGCTGCTCAGAGCTCCTGCGGGAGACCATTCAGCATACTTTTAAAACGGATCTATAATCGCATTTAAGGATATATTTCAATCCAGTTCAATAATTACATTTAACGATAGAGGCAGAGGTTCTGAAGCGCAATTGCTGAGGCTGCGTCATTAAGCACGATATGTTCGAGCGTCGCGCAGGGCATGGCGGGGCGGTCCGCCATAGCGAGGGCCGTTAAGCCGGGTGCCGGCTGTAGGCACCCGGTGCGTTCCCGAGCGTGCCCAAGCAGCGATGAACAGATCGATTGCTTAACAGCAGCCGAAGTCTTGCGCTGAGGGCTTCTGCCTTATCGCCAAGCAGCATTGAAAAATCAGTACTTTGTGGTCTTTTATCAGCGCATCCTGTCAAAGAAGTCTCGCTCTGATTCGTGAAAAACTCCGGCAAATAAAAAACGCCTCCCGGACGGAGGCGCTTTTTTAATGTGTGAAATTATATGACCTGCTTGTATCTCTTGACCTTCCCGGTGGTGGTCTTTTCCATCTCCTTATCGGTCAGCTCGTGGCGGAGTATCTGCTTGTATACCGGCAGCTCTGTGTTGATCTTGTCCAGATCTGCGCTTACCAGCTTTTCCAGCTCCTCAAGAGCTGCTGCTCTTTCAGGGCTTCCTTCCTCGCCCAGCTTTAAGCCAAGTATGCTTTCCACATATTCGGGGTCATAGACTATGCGTACGCAGAGGGACAGATCCCCGGAGTCGCCGTCCTTGTGACGGGTCTGGCCGTAGACCATGTTTTCCTTCACGTAGGGCAGGTTTCCGATAATAGTCTCCAGCTCTTCGGGATAGATATTCTTGCCGTTCTTAAGGACGATAACGTTCTTGGAACGTCCGCGGATGACTACGCAGCCGTTCTTGTCAAGGCTTGCCAGGTCTCCGGTGTGGAGCCAGCCGCCCCTCATTATCTCTGCTGTGGCTTCTTCGTTTTCATAATAGCCGAGCATCACATTGGGTCCCTTGCAGACCAGCTCGCCTATGCCTTCCTCGTTGGGATCTTCGATGGCCATGGTTACTCCCGGAATTGCAATGCCGTTGGAACCGAGGCTCAGGACCTCAGGAGTTTCCGCAAGCATTACGGGGGAGGTCTCGGTCATGCCGTAGCCCTGTACCAGATTGACGCCCAGATCCAGCCAGCCCTGATTCACCACGGGGTCCAGCGCGGATGCGCCGCTGACTATGTAGCGGAGATGCCCGCCAAGCTGCTCGTGGATCTCATTGAAGAGCTTTCTTCTGACATCGATGCCAAGCTTAAGCAGCATCCTGCTGATCTTGATGCCGGTCTTGAGGGTCTTTTCCTTGCCCTGCTTCTTGACAGCCTGCATTACCTTCTTGTACATGCCCTCGATAAGCAGAGGCACGCAGATGAACACGCTTACACCGTATTCCACCATGTTCTTCTGAACGTATTTTAGTCCGTCACAGAATACAGTGGTCATTCCGGCGCAGCTCATCATGGTCTGTCCGGTGGAGCCGAAGGTGTGGTGATAGGGCAGGAAGGCCATGTTGACGTCGCCGTGGCGCAGGTCCTCCACAGAAAGCACTGACCAGCAGTTGTGGCATATGCTTGCCTGAGACAGCATTACGGCCTTTGCAAGCCCGGAGGTACCGGAGGTGAACAGCAGGATAGTCATGCCTTCAGAGTCTATGGGCAGCTTTCTGTAAGTCTCCTTGTCCTCCTGAGATGCAGCGCGGCCCTTTGCCATGATGTCGGGTACATTCAGATAACCCTCGATCTTGTCCATGCAGATGTAAGTGGTCAGCTGAGTTGTGCCGGCGGCCTTTAAGGCCTCGACAGTCTCCAGGTGGTCCTTGTCGAAGAACAGAATATCAGACTTGGATCTTATGATGGACATTTCAAGCTCATCGTAGGGCAGGCCTCTGTCAAGAGGCACGCAGATGCCCAGTCCGCAGAGCCATGCATAGTAGCCGACCATCCATTCATAGCGGTTCTTTCCGATGATGGCAAAGCGTTTGCCCTTCAGGCCCATGTTCATCAGAGCGGTGCCGAAATCCTCAACATCGCGCTTAAGTCCGATAAAGCTTACTCGCTTGTACTCAGCCGGAGTAGTCTTTGTCTCTCTTTTGGTCTTGATGATATATGCGCTGTCATCGCCGAATTCATCAGCGATATAGGACAGCAGCTCCCTGAAATCGTGATGCAGTTTTAATTCTCTGTAGGGAACGGAATTCGCAATAGGAATGCGTTTTACGCTGTTGGTTTCTTCCACGATATCCTCCTTTTCCCGCCCGGAATCATGCCAGGGCGGATATGTATTTCCCTTTATTTTAACATATCAGAGGGAAATATAAAGGGTGAATTTTAACGTATTGAAGTTTGAAACATGTTCATAATAAAACAGCGCCTTTATATAGGCGCTGCTGTTCTGCACGATTGCTTATTGTTCTGACTTTTCTTCGTATTTTCTCCATATTACCCAGGCGTAGAATGCTGCGGCAAGAGCCATGACCATGATGACTGCCTCCATTTTGAAGGTGTTGATCCCGGAGTGGGAGAGGAGAAGGGTTGCTCCGTCAACTGCAGCATGTATGACTATGGCTACAAGCAGCATGGGAGTGCTTCTTTTTGCTGCTATCCATACCACTACAGAGAGGCTCATGTGAAGCAGTATTGCTGAGATCCTTTCTACGAGGCTTAGAATGAAGGTTATGGCCGGTATGGTCGCCAACTGCTCTATCTGAGCCTGCAGCGTAGCGAGCTGCTCGCCGCTCAGCCCCTGCGTGATGGCATCCATGTTTCCTTTGTTGACCATGTTTGCGATCATTATGTTGCTGATCATAGCCGATCCGATTATGATCATGGCTTCAGCTCCACCGTGGCCTGCGCCGTACATGAGAGCGTTGACGCTCTTGCCGTTATCGCTCCTGAGTACCGTCCTGAAGGCTGTAAACCTGCCGATCTCTTCGAACAGACCTGCCATCAGACCTCCGAACAGGGCATAGTACCATATGTTGCCCTCTATGACAGGGCCTATAGAGCTTCCAAGTATGGCTCTGACCGCGGCTCCTTCCAGGCCGATCACGAACATCATGAACACAGCGGCTCCGGTTATGAAGGGCTTGACGCCTGCGCCTTTTTTATACAGCAGAAGGAACAGCGCAATAGGGATAATGAAGCTTCCGAGGCATGCTATGAGCATGCACATAATGCTTGATTGAGGGACTGTGTATTCCATAAGCTCTCTCCTTTTATTTCCACCAGTTTACTACGGGTGCAACTTTTTGTAAAGAAGGAAAGAGTATACCGAAGGGATAAGCACCATGGCAAGGAACAGTCCGTAGATCGTCCATAGGGGCATGCCGGGAATGAAGCCTGCGACCATGATCAGAATGCCGCAGATCGTCCAGAGCCAGCCCGCCAGCCTGTGGGTCCTGGTCCAGACCTCGTCATCTGCCAGGGTCCAGGGCAGCTTGATACCTATGGTATAGCTTGGGCGAGTCTTGGGCATGTAGTTGCCTATGACCGTAAACAGCAGGCCAAGAAGGGATGTGGCTATCAGGTTGATGTTGGTGTTCATTCCCAGAGCTCTGGGATACATGGCTGCCGCCGCAAACACCCCTACGGCAGGCACCACCCAGAGCATCAGGCCGTAGAGCTTTTTGCTCTGGTCGGTGTTTTTCGGGTCGTGTTCGGTGACGAAAATGGCAAAGAGGTTTATGGCTGCGAGGAAAAGGGGGAGGGCAATGACTGCCATGGGCTTTTTCATGAAGCCGTCCGCTTCACCGCTGATGTTGAAGTGGGTAGGTATGATGTCCGGAAGCCTGTTCCAGAGCAGCAGTCCTACTATAAGGGGAATAAAGCAGAGCAGGCAGCTTATGGCCACTTGTTTTCTGTTGAATTTCATTTTATGCCTCCTTTTCTTCGGAAGTCTCCGCGTTTTCGGAGTCCTTAAGTCCCGAGAGCCAGAGCATTACTTCCTCCACCACGGAGGTGTTGAGCTCGTAATAGATAAAGTTTTTTTCGCGGGTCTCTTTTATGAGGTCGGCTTTTTTGAGGGTGCTCAGGTGATAGGATATGGTGGCGCCTGTAAGACCGAATTTCGAGGCTATCTCGCCGGCTGACATGCGGCCGCTTCTGAGCATGCTCAGTATTTCCCGCCGCGCCGGGTCCGCCAGGGCCTTGAAGGTATCAGAGAAGGACATGGCTGCCACCTTTACCCTTGAGCATCGGACTCGGTCCCGGTCGACGAGTCTGCCGAAGCGGAGCCTGTGGAAGAGGCGCCTGCCTGAGAGGAGTTTTCCTGGGCATGTATCCAGTCCGCGATCACAGAGATGACTTCCTCTCCTATCTTCTGGGGCACCTTGTACTCCTTCATGGCCTTATTGATGTCCCCATAGACCGACTTTACGAACACGTGATTCAGCTCCGGGAACAGCCTGTACTCGGTGTTGGGACGGCCCTCAAGCCTCTCCTTGTAGGCATTGAAGTCCTTATCCGGATTCACCTGAAAGTCCTTCCCGCCCTGCAGGATCAGAACCGGCTTTTCGGTGGCCATCAGGAGTTCAGCTGCATCGTATCTGCCAATTTCCTTGAAGTAGTAGAGGGTCACTCCTCCGCCGTAGTTGCGTTTTTTCGCCTCCTCGTCGGGTATGCTGTCAAGCTCTGCAAAGATCTTTTCGAACTTTTTTATCTGTCCGCTCATCAGAAGCCTTGTGAAGGCATTCATGGAGGCGGACATGTCGTGGAGCTGGTCTGTGACCACCTCTCCCATGGTCCTGGGGGTACCGGCCATCAGCACCATGCCTCTGAAATTGCCGCCGGCGGCATCTATCCTTGGGGCCAGCATGGCTCCCATGCTGTGTCCGACGATGTAAACGCTGTCCGGGTCTATCCTTGGATCTTTTCTAAGGAGCTCCGCCGCCAGGATGGCGTCGTCTATGGTCTCCTCCTTAACGGTGACCTGCTCGCCTTTTTTTACGATCTTCCGGTGGTATTTAAAGCTTCTCTTGTCGTAGCGGATGGAGGCGATCCCATGGGCTGCAAGGCCCTCCGCCAGATCCCTGAAGGGGTAGAGGCCGCCTATGTGCTCGTCCATGTTGCTGGTGCCTGAGCCGTGAACAAAGACCACGGCGGGGAAGAGCCCGGCGGCTGTGGTCGCTGAGCTTGCGGAAGTGTAGCCGTCTGAAGCCTCCGGCAGGGTAAGCATGCCGTCCAGCGGGTAATCTCCACCTTGTCCAACGATGATTTTTTCCTGTATTATCACGGTAACCTCCTGTTCTTAGTTTATATTTCTGAGCAGCGCTGTCCTTCCATATACGAATATACGAAAAGCCCACCCCTGCAGCAAAAGATATTTAGAAATATTTCTAAATATACTATACAGGTGCGGACCTTTGCTGTCAATAAGTATTTTGATGTTTTTCTAAATAGCTCTCTAGATGTCTATCTCGAAGGGCTCATCCAGGGTCTCGGATACGTATTTTCCGTTCTTTTTCCGCTGCTTTACGCACTCGGTCAGCAGGTATTCGATCTGGCCGTTCACGGATCGGAAATCGTCCTCAGCCCAGGCGGCTATTGCGTTGTAGAGCTTGGGCGACAGCCTTAAGGGGACCTGTTTCTTTTCTTCTGCCATCAGACTGTCCTCCTTTCTGTGTCTTCGGATCCGCCGGGTGCTCCATTAACGGAGCCGGGTGCTTTTTTGGATGTCATCGATCTGCCTCTAGTACAGACTGCCGGAGTTCACAACGGGCTGGGCGTCCTTGTTTCCGCAGAGCACCACCAGCAGATTGGATACCATTGCGGCCTTGCGCTCCTCGTCCAGCTCCACGGTGTTCTTCTCGGAAAGTCTCTCAAGGGCCATTTCGACCATGCCTACGGCGCCGTCAACTATCATCTTTCTGGCGTCTATGATGGCGCTGGCCTGCTGACGCTGCAGCATAACAGATGCGATCTCGGGTGCATAGGCCAGATAGGTGATGCGGGCGTCGATTATTTCAAGACCGGCCTCGAAGACCTTGTCCTGTATCTCCTGACGTATGCGGTTTGCCACCAGCTCGCTGGAGCCGCGGAGGCTGCCTTCGTCGGCGATGCCGTCGCCTGTGGTGTCCACGTTGGGTGCCACGTCGTAGGGGTAGATGCGCACGATATTTCTTACAGCACTGTCGCACTGAAGAGAGAGGTATTCCTTGTAGTTGTCCACGTTGAAGACTGCTCTTGCAGTATCCTTTACCCGCCACATTACGGCGATGCCTATCTCCACAGGGTTGCCCAGGGCGTCGTTTATCTTCTGACGGCTGTTGTTGAGGGTCATGATCTTCATGGAGATCTTCTTGCTCTGGGTCTGGAGCTGGTCTCCGCCGGTATTGAGCTTGATCTTGAATCCGCTGTCTCCGCTGTCCACATCGCCGCTCTGGTTGAGCCTGGTGGATGCTGCGGGGTTGACGGAGGTGCAGAAGGGGTTTACATAGTAGAAGCCATCGCCGATAAGTGTGCCGTAGTACTTGCCGAAGAGGGTAAGCACCAGGGCTTCCTGAGGCTTCAGCACCTTAAGTCCCAGCAGGAATATCCATCCGAGAGATATCCAGGCTATGGAGATTATGAGCACTATGATGGTGACAGGGCTCGTCTGAATATAAGCGCCATGGGCTGAATGCACTACCTTGTTGAAGTTTCCGCCTATGGCGGTGATCAGCAGCACGATTGCTGCAATGTAGAAGAGTATTATGGCTATGAGCACTGCCATGCCCTTCTTGTTGCTGTCAAGAATCTTTTCCTTTATCATTTTTATACCTCCGGGTTTATCTAACCTGTTAAGTTTTGATTTGTTATTGATATCATTATAATATCAAATAGCGACAGCTTGTCAAGTATTATTCTTCAGCTTTTCACAAAACCGATTATAGGATATAATTGAACCGATCATTCTTAAAGGCGGAGGAAAGGCGCATGTTGATTCACGAAAGCAGCAAGAGGACGGGACTGTACATTTTCGGCAGCAGTCTTCTCAGCTACGAATCGGTAAAGAATTATTTTGATGCAAACAGACAGATGACTGATCCAAAAAGCATTTCGGTTGAGCTTTCGGACGATATCACTATGGTGGAGCCGGGCTTTTTCGAGCGTTTTCCCTTACTTCAGGATCTGGAGATACCCGACAGTGTTAAGGATCTGGGACTTACGGAATCCACAAAGGCGTTTCTTAAAAAGCGCCGTGTGCTGCTGCGGGGAAGCTTCGATTCTCCTGCGGAAAAGCTGGCAAGAGAGCTGGGCCTGAGCTTTTTCCATATTGGCTTTGAGCTGGGCCGGGCAGGGGATTACTTCGTGCACGGCGCAGACATCATTACTCTGTACCTTGAGCCGGGCAGCAAGCCCCGCATCCGCCAGTCAAGCTTTTCTCAGGGAAGCTCGGCTGGAAGCAGCTTCGGCATCGACAAGGACCTGTACCTGCCGAAGGATTTTTACTGGGAGTATACGCCTGAAAAGATCGCGGACATGTGCTGGGGCTCCTGCTATAAGGAGATCCTCAGCAACCAGAAGCTCCATTCCTTCCTGAACAAGGCCAGGAAGCGCAGGGGCTATTTCATCGATTACAGCAGGAAGCCTGATCCGAAGAAGAAGGAGCAGGCCGACCTGAAGTAAGTATATATTTAACAGGAGTGTGTTGTTTGAAGAAACTGAATTCACGGGTGATTGCCGCGTAGCCGGGAGGCTGTGCAGCAGTCCGCAAGCCTCCCGCTTTAAAGCAATTGACGTCAACAATATTCAGGAGGAAAAACAATGAATAAAAACGACTATACCATTCGTCTTGAGAGAACAGGGGACCACAGAGCCGTGGAGGAGCTTATACGCGAATCCTTCTGGAACGTGTATCATCCCGGCTGCAGCGAGCATTATGTTATGCACATGCTGAGGGATGATCCGGCTTTCATTAAGGAGCTGGACTTCGTGATGGAGCAGAACGGCAGGATAATAGGCCAGAACATGTTCATGAGGACGGTGATCGAGGCCGATGACGGCAGAACGATCGATGTCCTTACCATGGGGCCTATCTGCGTAGCTAATGAGCTGAAAAGGCAGGGCTACGGAAAGAAGCTGCTGGACTATTCTCTCGAAAGGGCTAAGGCCATGGGCTTTGGGGCCGTGCTGTTTGAAGGAAACATCAAGTTTTACGGCAAGAGCGGCTTCGATTATTCCAGAAATTTCGGCATACGCTACCACGATCTGCCGGAGGGAGCGGACGATTCCTTCTTCCTCTGCAAGGAGCTGATCCCCGGATACCTTAATGGTATTACAGGCGTGTATCAGACTCCGGCGGGCTACTATGTGCCTGCGGAGGAGGTGGAGGAGTTCGATAAGAGCTTTCCGCCCAAGGTGAAGCTGAGGCTGCCAGGCCAGCTGGACTACCAGCCGGAGGATGACTAAAGCCTGATCTGCCGGCTTCAGTGCAGCACACTGCATACCAGGCCAGAGCTTCTTATTTAAGTGAAAAAGGACGATAATGGAAGCAGAAAACCCCGGAGATTTAGTATCTCCGGGGTTTTTGTGTGTTTGTATGCAGGTCCCGGCTCATGTCGAAGGGCTCCCAGATGTTTTGAATTGTGGCTTCGACTGGCACAGCTGCCATGTATTACTTGAAATACTCTGCAGCTGCGTCGAAGAGGTGCATGAAGTAGTTGCCGGGCACGTTTCTGTAAAGACCGTCGCCCACGCGCTCTGCATGTCCCATCTTGCCGAAGACTCTGCCGTCGGGAGAGGTGATGCCCTCGATAGCGTAGAGGGAGCCGTTGGGATTGAACTGGACCTCTGCGCTGGCCTTGCCCTCAAGATCCACATACTGGGTTGCGATCTGGCCGTTAGCCGCCAGCTTTTGGATCAGCTCCTCGGAAGCCAGGAAGCGGCCCTCACCGTGGGAGATGGGTACGCTGAACACGTCGCCCACCTGGGTCTTTGCCAGCCAGGGGCTCTTGTTGGAAGCAACTCTCACCCTTACGATCTTGGACTGGTGGCGGGCTATGGTGTTGAAGCTTAAGGTCGGGCAGGAATCATCGGTGTCGATGATCTCGCCGTAAGGCACCAGACCCAGCTTGATCAGTGCCTGGAAGCCGTTGCAGATGCCCAGCATCAGGCCGTCGCGGCTCTTGAGGAGCTCGTGCACCGCATCCTTTACTTCAGGATTTCGGAAGAAGGCTGTGATGAACTTGGCGCTGCCCTCGGGTTCATCGCCGCCGGAGAAACCGCCGGGGATGAATATGATCTGGCTGTCTCTTACCGCTGCAGAGAAGTCAGCCACGCTCTGCCTTATGTGTTCAGAGCTCAGGTTTCTGATTACCATGATCTGAGGATCCAGTCCTGCATCGGCAGCCGCCTTGGCGCTGTCGAATTCGCAGTTGGTTCCGGGGAAAGCGGGGATCAGCACCTTGGGCCTTGCGGTCTTTATTACAGGTACAGGTCTGTCTTCAGGTCTGCATTCATAGCTGAAGGTCTCCACGGGAGTTTCCATGGGCGGGATGTTGCAGCTGAATACGCTCTCCAGCTTGTTTTCGTAGAGTGCTTCCAGCTCGCTGCCGCTGACGCTTTCGCCGTTGAATCTAAAGCTTCCGTCGGGACGTACAACGCCCAGCTTTCTTACGCCGAAGCTGCCGTCAAGGCCCTGAGCCTTCAGGAATTCTGTCACATACTCACATGCGAAATCGCCCTTGCACTCACCCTTCATGCCGCCGCAGTCTGCTTTGGCTTTTTCGAAGTCGATCTCCAGAACGAATGCGCCGTAATCGTAGCCGAACAGGCTTTCAATGGTATTCTCTTCGCAGAAATTGAAGCCGAAGCCATTGCCGATGGCCATCTTGTACACTGCTTCCGCAATGCCGCCGATTCCGGGAGTGTAGGAAGCAACAGCCATGCCGGCTCTCTGAAGAGCGGTAACTGCCTTGAATATCTTCAGCAGAGATTCTGCCTTGGGAAGGCCTTCCTCATCCTTTTCTGGCTCGATCACCAGGCATACATCGCCCGCATTCTTGAATTCGGGGGATACTATGTTCTGCACCTTGTCGGTGGTTACTGCAAAGCTGATCAGGGTGGGAGGCACATCCAGCTGCTCGAAGGAGCCGCTCATGGAGTCCTTACCGCCGATTGCTGCAATGCCAAGCTCCTTCTGGGCCTTGAATGCGCCAAGAACTGCTGCAAGAGGCTTGCCCCAGCGCTTGGGTTCCAGACGCAGTCTTTCGAAATACTCCTGGAAGCTCAGGTAGACGTCCTTGTACTCCGCGCCGGTGGCTACCAGCTTGGCAGCGGATTCTGCCACAGCAATGTAAGCTCCGTGGTAGGGGCTTGCGGAGCTCAGCCAGGGGTTGAAGCCCCAGCTCATCAGGGAAACATCATCGGTGTGAGCTCTTTCCACGGAGATCTTCTGTACCATTGCCTGAATAGGCGTGCGCTGATACTTGCCTCCGAAGGGCATCAGAACGGTGCCGGCTCCGATGGTGGAGTCGAAACGCTCGGAAAGACCTCTTCTTGAGCAGGACTCAAGGCTTCCTGCCATGGCTTTGAGGTTTTCTGCAAAACCTCCGGAAATCTTCTTTTCAAAGCTTCCGGCTTTTTCGACTTCTATATCTATATGCTTGTCGGCGCCGTTGGTGTCGAGGAATTTTCTTGAAATATCCACGATTGTCTTGCCGCGCCACTTCATTGTGAGCCTCGGGTCAGCCTTTACAACTGCCACAGGCACCGCCTGCAGGTTTTCGGTATCAGCCAGCTTAAGGAACGCATCCAGGAACTGGGGCTCGATGACCACTGCCATTCTCTCCTGAGATTCGGAGATGGCCAGCTCGGTGCCGTCTAGACCTTCGTATTTCTTGGGGACTTTGTCCAGGTTGATGTCAAGACCGTCAGCAAGCTCTCCGATGGCAACGGAAACGCCGCCTGCTCCGAAGTCGTTGCAGCGCTTGATCATGCGGCTGGCTTCGGGATTTCTGAAGAGGCGCTGGAGCTTTCTTTCTTCAGGAGCATTGCCCTTCTGTACCTCTGCCCCGCAGGTCTCTACGGAGTGGGAGTCGTGAGCCTTGGAGGAACCGGTGGCGCCGCCTATGCCGTCGCGGCCGGTGCTTCCGCCCAGAAGGATGACCACATCGCCGGGCTCGGGTCTTTCTCTCCTTACATTTTCAGCGGGAGCAGCTGCTATGACTGCGCCTACCTCCATGCGCTTAGCCACATAGCCTGGGTGATACAGCTCATCTACGATGCCGGTGGCAAGTCCGATCTGGTTGCCGTAGGAAGAATAGCCGGCTGCAGCAGTGGTCACGATGGTGCGCTGGGGCAGCTTGCCGGGCAGAGTCTCGGAGATGGGAACTGTGGGATCCGCTGCTCCTGTAAGTCTCATGGCGCCGTAAACATAGGAACGGCCTGAGAGCGGGTCTCTGATAGCGCCGCCTATGCAGGTTGCAGCTCCGCCGAAGGGTTCGATCTCTGTGGGATGGTTGTGAGTCTCGTTCTTGAAGAGCAGCAGCCAGGGCTGTTTCTCACCGTCGACTTCGACTTCTATCTTGACGGTGCAGGCATTGATCTCTTCGGATTCGTCAAGCTTGTCCAGCATGCCTTTGGATCTGAGATATTTGGCTGCAATGGTACCGATGTCCATGAGGGATATAGGCTTGGTCCTTCCCAGCTCCTTGCGGACGCCCAGATACTCGTCGAAGCTCTTCTGAAGGGCTTCGTCCTCGAATCTGACGGAATCGATGATGGTATTGAAGGTGGTATGTCTGCAGTGATCGGACCAGTAGGTGTCGATCATCTTGATTTCTGTAATGGATGGTTCGCGGCCTTCTGACTTGAAGTAATCCTGGCAGCAGATGATGTCTCCCAGGTCCATGGCAAGGCCGTTTACTTTTATGAAGTTCTGCAGCTCGTCTCTGCTGAGAGAGTTGAAGCCGTCAAGAATGGCCACATCTGCAGGTACGTCGTAGAGCATCTCAAGGCTCTCAGGCAGCTCAAGGGAGGCTTCTCTTGCTTCCACCGGATTGATCAGGTGCTTTTTTATTGCTGCCAGTTCTTCCGGCTTAAGATCTCCATAGAGAGCATAGACCTTGGCGGAATGCACCAGAGGCTTCTCTCCCTGGGAGATGAACTGGATGCACTGGGCAGCTGAGTCAGCTCTCTGATCGAACTGCCCGGGGAGGTATTCCACGGCAAATACTGTGGCGCCGGAAAGGTCCGGTTCCTCACTTGCTATATCCAGCTGAGGCTCGGAGAAAACTGTCTTTACGGCGTAATCGAAAAGTTCCTTATCTATGTTCTGGGCGTCGTAGCGGTTCAGAATGCGCACATCCTTAAGGCTTTCGATGCCCAGCAGTCCGTTGACTTCGCCCAGCAGCCCCTGAGCTTCCTGAGCGAGTTCTTTTTTCTTTTCAACAAAAATTCTGTAAACCAAAACTCTACCTCCTTTTATTCCAAAGCTTTAAGGGCTCTTGCTCCGATATCGCTGCGTTTGTAGGCGTTTTCGAAGCTGATCTTGTCAGTCATGGCATAGGCTTCTTCGATGGCCTGAGGCAGGCTGTCTGCAATGGCAGTTACGCCGAGCACTCTTCCGCCGTTGGTCAGCAGCTTTCCGCCTGTAAGCATGCCATTTTCATAGGAGGCGCCTTCCTCCAGCTTTGCACCTGCCACATAGGTCTGATCCAGCACTTCCGGAGCGATCTTAAGCTCAAATCCCTTCTTGTAGGAGAGGGGATAGCCCTCGGATGCCATTATTACGCAGCAGGCGTTCTTTTTGCTGAAGACCACAGGGACTTCCGCCAGGCGCTCTTCGGTAACTGCCTGCATTATGGTCAGCAGATCGCTTTCAAGAAGGGGCAGCACCACCTGGGTCTCGGGATCTCCGAAACGGCAGTTATATTCGATCACCTTCGGTCCGTCTTTTGTGATCATAAGCCCGAAGTAAAGGCAGCCCTTGAAGGTCCTGCCTTCGGCATTCATGGCGTTGATGGTGGGAAGGAATATCTCCTTCATGCAGCGCTCAGCCACTTCTTCAGTGTAGTAGGGGTTGGGGGCTATAGTGCCCATGCCGCCGGTATTGAGCCCCAGATCTCCGTCCATGGCGCGTTTGTGATCCATAGAGGACACCATGGGAACCACGGTCTTGCCGTCGGTAAAGGAAAGCACTGATACCTCGGGTCCTTCCAGGAACTCTTCGATGACGATATGCTCGCCGCTCTTTCCGAATTTGCCCTGTTCCATCATTTCCTTAACGGCAGTCTGGGCTTCTTCTCTTGTCTGGGCGATTATTACGCCTTTGCCAAGAGCAAGTCCGTCGGCCTTGATCACGGTCGGGATGGGGCAGCTGCTGACATATTCCAGAGCTTTTTCAGCGCTGTCGAAGGTCTCGTAAGCAGCTGTCGGGATGCCGTATTTCTTCATCAGGTTCTTGGAAAAGACCTTGCTGCCTTCGATGATGGCAGCTTTTGCTTCGGGACCGAAGCAGGGTATGCCAAGCTTTTCCAGTGCATCCACGCAGCCCATTACCAGAGGATCGTCAGGGGTGACGATGGCGTAGTCGGGCTTATGGCCTTTTGCGAATTCGACTATTCCGTCGATGTCGGTTGCGGAGATGGGCACGCAGTACGCGTCCCTTGCGATCCCACCGTTTCCGGGCAGCGCCCAGATAGCCTTCACCGCCGGGTTTTCTTTGATCTTCTTGATGACGGCGTGTTCTCTTCCGCCGCCGCCTATAACTAAAATATTCATGTTTATCCCTCTTGCAGCCGCAGCAGCGGCCATTTAAGCATTAGTGGTGGAACAGTCTCATTCCTGTGAAGCACATTACCATGCCGTACTTGTTGCAGGCATCGATCACGTCCTGGTCTCTGGTGGAGCCGCCGGGCTCTGCCACATAACTGACGCCGGAGAGACGGCCTCTTTCGATGCTGTCGGAGAAGGGGAAGAAGGCATCGGAGCCGAGAGCTACGCCTTTTATGCTGTCAAGATAGGCACGCTTTTCTTCCTCTGTGAGGCGCTCGGGCTGCCTGGTGAAATACTTCTGCCAGTTGCCGTCGGCGCAGCAGTCTTCTTCGTTGTGGTTGATGTAGGCATCTATCACATTGTCTCGCTCGGGGCGTCCCATCTCATCCTTGAAGGGCAGGTCCAGGACCTTGTCATACTGGCGGAGCAGCCAGGTATCGGCCTTGGTTCCGGCCAGTCTGGTGCAGTGGACTCTGGACTGCTGTCCGGCGCCCACGCCTATGGCCTGTCCGTCGTAAGCGAAGCATACGGAGTTGGACTGGGTGTATTTAAGAGTTATAAGGGAAATTATCAGGTTCTGGATGGCTTCTTCGGGGAGATCCTTGTTTTCCGTCACGATGTTCTCCAGAAGCTGTCTGTTGATCTCGAAATTGTTGCGGCCCTGCTCGAAGACTATGCCGAATACCTGCTTGCGCTCGCGTACCTGGGGAACATAGCCGGGGTCGATCTGTATGACGTTGTAGGCGCCGTTCTTCTTTTTCTGCAGCATTTCAAGCGCCTTGGGCTCGTAGCCCGGGGCGATGACACCGTCGGACACCTCGCGTCTGATGATGCGGGCAGTGGTCACGTCGCAGACATCGGAGAGAGCGATCCAGTCGCCGAAGGAGGACAGGCGGTCGGTGCCTCTTGCTCTTGCATAGGCGCAGGCCAGAGGGCTGTCGTCCAGACCTTTGATGTCATCCACGAAGCAGGCTTTCTTGAGCTTGTCGGAAAGCTTGTTTCCAAGGGCTGCGGAGGTGGGGCTTACGTGCTTGAAGCTTGCAGCGCAGGGTTTGCCTGTTGCTGCCTTAAGCTCCTTCACCAGCTGCCAGGAGTTGAGGGCATCAAGGAAATTGATGTAGCCGGGACGGCCGTTAAGTATCTGAAGGGGCAGATCGGACCCGTCTTCCATGAAGATGCGGGCAGGCTTCTGATTCGGATTGCATCCGTATTTGAGTTCAAATTCTTGCATGTCTGTCTCCTTTACTTATTGCGGTTGAACATTCTGTTCTCTGCTTTGCCTGTCTTAAGGTCCACGAAGCGGACGTAGAGGGAGATGCCGTTAGCTTCGTCCAGGTTGTCCCAGATCTGCGCGGCAAATTCATCTATTTCATCGGGTATGGCGACGCGCTCGGGTTCTCCCTGGAAGGTGGGCAGTGGATTTCCGTTCTCCACATAGGTGTGGATGAAGTGGCCCAGGCCCGGCTTTGCGGGATAGCTGAAAGTATAGCGCGCGCAGTCGGAGCCTTCGGGATCTATGCTCTTAAGTATGCTCATCTGGTAGCTGAAATTGCCTTCTTCCCTGAGCACCTGCCCCTTGCTGGAGAAGGGAGCTCCTTTGAAGGTGAGCATGCCGGAGATGCGCGGGGTAAGATTCGGGGCGTCAGGCTCGAACTGCCTGATTTCCAGGGCTTCGGAGAAGCTCTTGCCCGCAGCAAGGCCTTCGTAGATAGTGTCGGTCTGATCTCCGTTAGTCACGATTAGCTTGTTCTGATACTGTCTGATGGCAGCATATATTATGAGGCTGGGATCCTCCACCTTGGAGGCGTCGAAGGGTTCGGTAAAGACCTCCGGGTCTTTTTCGCTCTTTACCGGACTTGCCTTTTCAACAAATACTCTGTTGCGGCTGTTGGCGCTGCGTCCCATGATGAAATATGCGGCGGCAGCCTTCTTCCCGTCCGGGGTGGCGCCGATGATGATGCCCCTGCCCTGATAATCGGTCTTTTTCAGCAGTTCGGGGAGCTTGTTAACTTCGTAGATATCCATGGCTTAACTCCTTGTATAATCATGCTTTTCAGCTTATTTACTCTTTTTCTTTGCCTCTGCCAGCTGTTTGCAGCAGAGCTCTGTGGCCTTGGGCAGCAGCTTCCATTCGGCCTGCTTCATGATGCGCAGCTGCAGCTTTTCCGGTGTATCGCTGGGATAGACCCTGACAGCCTTCTGCAGGATTATCTCGCCTCCGTCGGGGATCTCGTTCACATAGTGTACAGTGGCCCCTGAGACCTTAACTCCCTTGGCCAGAGCTGCTTCGTGGACCTTGAGCCCGTAGAAGCCTTCGCCGCAGAAGCTGGGTATGAGAGAGGGATGGATGTTGATCATCCTGTGATCGTAATGCTTTACGAAATCGTCGCTGAGTATGGCAAGAAAGCCCGCAAGAACTATGAATTCGATGCCTGCAGCGTCCAGCTGTCGTATCATTTCATCTTCCAGCGCCTGATGGTCGGTGAAGCCTTTTTTTGTGATGGCAACAGCGGGTATCCCGGCCTTTTTCGCGCGCTCAAGCGCATAGGCATCTTTGACATTGGAAATCACCAGGGCAAGTTCACCGTGAGGGATCTTTCCTGCAGCCTGGGCGTCTATGATGGCCTGGAGATTGGTTCCTCCGCCGCTGACCATCACTGCGTATTTGATCTTATCAGACATGACAGTCCTTTCTGTTATCGCAGGGTATATGCCTGCATATAATCACAAAATCAAGCCGGCCCGGACTTTGCAGATCCGTACCGGCTTGCAGTTTTAAACTATCTGTATCTTTTCTTCGGATTCGATGATCTCGCCGATGATGTAAGCGTCTTCGCCGTTCATCTGAAGGATCCGGACAGCCTTTTCAGCCTGTTCGGCGGGGACCACGATGCTCATGCCCACGCCCATGTTGTAGGTGTTGAACATGTCACGCTCGGAAATGCCGCCTGTCTCCTGTATCAGCTTGAAAATCGGGAGCACTTTAACAGCGCTCTTCTGAATTTTTGCGCCAAGGCCATCGGGAATGCTTCTTGGGATATTCTCGTAGAAGCCTCCGCCGGTGATGTGGGATATGCCCTTTACCTTGACCTCTTCAAGCAGAGCCAGAACGGGCTTTACGTAGATCTTGGTGGGTGTCAGAAGAGTCTCGCCCAAAGACTTTCCGCCCAGAGCTTCCACAGGGCTCTTCAGATCCGCATTTTCGATGTCGAATACCTTGCGGACCAGGGAGAAGCCATTGGAGTGAACGCCGGAGGAGGGCAGAGCGATTATAACGTCGCCGGCCTTCATGGTCTTGTTATCGATGATCTTCTTTCTGTCTACCACACCGGTGGAGTAGCCTGCCAGGTCGTACTCGTCTTCGGGATAGAAGCCGGGCATCTCCGCAGTTTCGCCGCCGATAAGAGCAGCTCCGGACTGAACGCAGCCTTCCGCTACGCCCTTTACGATGTCAGCGATGCGCTCGGGATAGTTCTTGCCGCAGGCAATGTAGTCCAGGAAGAACAGGGGCTTTGCGCCCACGCAGATGATGTCGTTTACGCACATGGCAACGCAGTCTATGCCTACGGTATCGTGCTTGTCCATAAGGAAAGCTATCTTGAGCTTGGTTCCAACGCCGTCGGTGCCGGACACCAGAACGGGACGCTCCATGCCGGTGACGTCGAGCTCAAAGAGGCCGCCGAAGCCGCCGATGTCGGAGCAGACGCCCGGAGTCATAGTCCTTGCGATATGGGCTTTCATGAGCTCCACTGCCTTGTATCCTGCGGTTATATCCACGCCGGCTGCAGCGTAAGCTTCGGATCTGGAATTTGTATTCATGTTCATTTTCCTCTGTTTAAAACGCGTTAAAAGCCCCGGATATCCAGGGGCTTTAATTTTATCATAAGGTGGCCTTATCTTCAAGTGCGGGAGCCGCAAAATCGGGGCTGATGCCCTGCATTTTAAAGCTCGTCAGACTCGTTCTCCCGGCCGCTCCAGCAGTAGGTGCAGAGCTCGCATTCGGGCAGACCGATGGCATTGATCACGCCCTCAAGACTCTGGTATTCCAAAGAGGTGAATCCCATCATTTCGCAGATGGCAGCCTTCAGCTTTTTGCCTCTTTCAGTGCTGCCGTCGCTGTATTCGTCGATGTGCTTTACGCCTTCCTCGCCTTCCAGATCCATTATGACTCTGCGGGCTATAAGCTCCATGTCGCTCTTGGCTCTGCTGAAGTTCAGATATTTGCACTTGAACATGATGGGCGGGCAGGCGGAGCGGATGTGAACTGACTTGGCTCCGTTGTTGTAGAGGAACTCGACAGTCTCTCTGAGCTGAGTGCCCCTAACAATGGAGTCATCTACGAAAAGCAGGTTCTTGTCTTCTATGAGTTCATGGACCGGAAGCTGCTTCATCTTGGCAATCCGGTCTCTTTCCTTCTGGTTGGGAGGGGTGAAGCTCCTGGACCAGGTAGGAGTGTACTTGATGAAGGCTCTTGCAAAAGGCTTGTGGCTCTCGTTGGCATAGCCTATAGCATGGGGAGTGCCGCTGTCGGGAACGCCGCCCACATAGTCGATGTCCTGAGCTACGCCGTTCTTTTCGTCGGTCTTTGCCATGATGGCACCGTTGCGGTAGCGCATGGTCTCAACATTTACGCCTTCGTAGGTGGAGGTGGGATAGCCGTAGTAGCTCCACAGGAAGGCACAGATACGCTTCTTACTGCCGGGCTCCACAAGGCGTGTGATGCCTTCAGGGCTTATGTCCACAACCTCTCCGGGACCCAGCTCCTGATAGTACTCGTAACCCAGCTTTTCGGCCGCGAAATCCTCCATGGTTACAGCAAAGCCGTCCTCGCCCTTGCAGATGATGACAGGGAGTATGCCGTAGCGGTCTCTGGCGGCTATGATGTGGCCGTCATCTCTCAATATAAGTATGCTTGCGGTGCCTTCGATGGCCTGGTGGGCGAACTTAATGCCCTCCGCGAAGCTGTCCTTTTCGTTGATAAGGGATGCCAGAAGCTCTGTGGAATTCACCTTTCCGCCGGTCATTACATCAAAATAGCCGATGCCGGTGGCCAGATACTTGTCTATGAGCTCCTGGGCGTTGTTGATCAGACCGGTCATGCAGATGGCGTAGGTGGCAAAGCCGGACCGGACCAGCAGGGGCTGGGGATCGGTATCGCTGATGCAGCCAATGGCAGATGTGGCCTTCATGTCGTGGAAAACATGGGTGAATTTGCTGCGGAAAGGATTGTCGGAAATGTTATGTATTTCTCTCTGCAGACCTATCTCGGGATCATAAGCCGCCATGCCGGCGAGCTTGGTGCCCAGGTGAGAATGATAGTCTACGCCAAAGAAAACATCTCCGAGGCAGTCTCTTTTAGAGCTGACTCCGAAAAAACCTCCCATATGGACCTCCTGTTCTTATGGTCGTGATATAACGGTAAAATACGGCCGGGGAGCTTAAGCCCAGCCCGGCCGGAATCGATCTGTGTTGTAAACTACTTTGCGAAGAACAGCTTGGAGAGCTCCAGAGGCTGGATGTACTCGCCGTCCTTGTAAACGCGCATGTTGCCGGAAGCGATCTCGTCGATAAGCATTACCTTGCCCTCTGCGTCGTATCCGAATTCGAACTTGATGTCGTAAAGCTCCATGCCTTTTTCTGCGAAGTCGTCAGCAACGATCTTGGTGATCTTCTGAGTCATGTCCTTCAGCTCGTCATACTGCTCGCCGGTCATGATGCCCAGTACGATAAGGCCGTCCTTGGTTACGAGGGGATCGTCCTTTGCGTCGTTCTTGAAGGTCGTTTCTACATAGTAGGGAAGTTCGGCGCCGGGCTCGATATATTCGCCGTAACGTCTGATGAAGCTGCCTACAGCTCTTCTGCGGCATACGACTTCGAGGCCGTGGCCGAACACCTTTGCAGGCAGAACTTCCATGGTGGTCTCGTCCAGGTTTACGCTTACGAAGTGGGTGCGGATGCCGGCTGCATTGATCTTCTTGAAGAAGTAGTCAGTCATGCGGAGGTTGACATCGCCTACGCCTTCGATGGTGAGACCGACCTGGTTCATGCCCGGGTCGAATACGCCGTCAGCTCCGGTAACGTCATCCTTGAACTTCAGCTCGTAGTGGCCGTTGTCAAGAGCGAATACATTCTTAGTTTTGCCTGTGTAAACCAGTGTCTTAGCCATTTTTTTAATTCTCCTTTATGTAAAAAGTATTTATAGGATAAAATGATAAATTATTAGCGAAAGTATGATTATCTGCGCCTTTGCGGAAGCAGGATCAGAGCATGTTCATTACATCTGCGTCTTTTCTGAGCACGGTCTCAGCTGCGGAAGCGCGCTTTGCGTCCAGCTTTGCTGCCAGTTCGGCATCCTCTACGGCGATGATCTGTGCAGCAAGAAGAGCCGCATTGGCTCCGCCGTTTATGGCGACAGTGGCCACGGGAATGCCTGAAGGCATCTGTACTGTGGAAAGCAGGGCATCAAGGCCTTCAAGATTGGTGCTGCTGCAGGGTATCCCGATCACGGGAATCGTGGTATTTGCTGCAATAGCGCCTGCAAGGTGAGCTGCCATGCCTGCGGCTGCAATGATGGCGCCAAAGCCGTTCCTGCGGGCGTTCAGAGCGAAATCTCTGGCCTGCTCAGGGGTCCTGTGGGCTGAATAGATGTGTACTTCAAAGGGAATGCCCAGTTCTTTTAACTGGTCGGTCGCTTTTCTGATGATGGGCAGATCGCTGTCACTGCCCATGATGATCCCTACTTTTTTCATATATCCTCCGTGGAATTGTCCTGTCAAAACAAGTGCCAGCGCAAAACAGACAATGCCGCTGCAATGCACCGATAAATGATATGAATAAGTTATCATCAAAGATTGCCAAGAGCAAGAAAAAGCTTTACCAGATTAAATGAAATCCGTTATTTTATCTTAAACGTTCGGAATATCTCGTGCGAAAAAAGACTTAAAATATGTTAATTTTCGTTTTTGTAAAATGTGGAAATAACAAAATATATTAATAGATCCGCGGTTTTAACCAAATTGGTGATATTTTTTTTAAGCTTCATAGTGTACTATCAAGCTGATAGAATATAAATTGTCAATTATAATGACAACTAATATCTCTGGAGTAAATATATAAAATAATAGTAAATGACTGCATTTCCTGCATCATAAATACAGAAGACGTATCAAGAGGTGGCATGATGCATTTTAAGGCCACTGGATTTGAGGGGAAGCTCAGGCGCAGGATACTGGCTCTGGCAATGGTTATTGTCATGGGGCTGGGGACTCTGCGCATAAGCCTGCCGTATGCTTTTGCGGCGGAGGAAGCTCCCCTGCAGGTCGAAGCTGAACTGAATAAGGAAAATGCGGCACCGGAAACGGATGGCTCCGGTGGTTTTGTTATTGTCACCAACGGGCTTTCCGATGCAGAAAAACAGCCCATCGATACTACTATTACTGCCATTGCGGGTTCAGAGATTGAAAAACCGACCGTTCCTGCAATCGTGACTACAGAGCCTGCAATAGATACGACGGAGCCGGCTATTGTAACGACAGAGCCTGCGATAGATACAACAGAACCTGCAATAGAAACAACGGAGCCGGCAATTGTAACTACAGAGCCTGCAATAGATACGACGGAGCCGGCAATTGAGACCACAGAGCCTGCGATCGTTCCGACCGAACCTGCAATCGAGCCCACAGCTCCTGCGATAGAAACGACCGAACCTGCAATAGAAACAACGGAGCCGGCAATTGTAACTACAGAGCCTGCAATAGATACGACGGAAACGGCAATTGTAACTACAGAGCCTGCAATAGAACCCACAGAACCTGCAATAGAAACTACCGAGCCTGCTATCGTTCCGACTGAACCTGCAATCGAGCCCACAGCTCCTGCAATAGAAACAACGGAGCCGGCGATCGTTCCGACTGAACCTGCAATCGAGCCCACAGCTCCTGCGATAGAACCCACAAAACCCGCAATCGAGCCTACTCAGCCGGCCTTGAAGGCCAGAGAGCTTGTCTTCGATTCATATACGGTTGTTTATGACGCGAAGCCCCACGGACTGGAGAAGGCTTCTGTCGGAAGCTTGCTGGAAGAGGACAGGATCAGTGTCATCCTCAGCAGCGGAGAGTACAAGGAACGGCGTGACTTCAGGGATGCCAAAGAATTCGCTGAATTCGGCTATACGGAAATCGGCTCATACAGGATAGTTTATATCGTAAGCAATCCGGAATATGAAACCGTGAGGGGTACGGCTGTTGTTACCATCAGCCCGAGACCTCTTGTTATCAGCGCCCCGGATCAGAGTAAAGTCTACGATGGCACCGCTCTTTGCGCAGTATATGAAATCAGCGGGAGCACATCTGCCGGAGGTCTTCTGGAAGGCCACAAAATAGAAGGCATAAGCACCAGCGGGTCGATCACGGATGTGGGTACTGCAGCTGCTGTTGTCAGCGGCGCATCCATTATGGATGAAAAGGGCACAGATCTTACCGGATGCTATGACATAAGCTATGTCAGTGGCGTTCTTGAGATCACTCCTGCGGAGGTGACCGTAAAAGCAGATGACCAGATCAAGATATACGGCGAAGCTGATCCCACTCTGACCGCTATCGCCGAAGGCGCTCTTAACGGCGACAATGTAGTTTACAGCATCAGCCGCGAAGAGGGCGAGGAGGCCGGAACTTATGCTATAACGCTCAGCGGCGAAGCGCTGCAGGGCAATTATTCAGTAACATACATAACCGGAGCCTCTCTTACCATAAAGACTGCGGAGCAGATAGTTTCAGAGGCGGGACTTGCCCTGGAAGCCAAGCTTGAGATCGATGCAGATGTGGAGATCACTCTGGACGAGGAAAGCCTGGAAGCTGTCCGGGCAGAGATACTGAACTCCCTGTCTTCGGATGAGCTTATCTCCATAAAGAACGGGGAGACTGATGGCATAGATCTTTGCATAAGCGTAAAGAATGCTGAAGATAATACCACGGAAATGGCTCTTGTGGATCAGGCAGTAAAAGAGGAACTGGCCAGAAACCCGGGCTTTATGCTTGGTCCCCGGTATGATATCACCATGAGCGTAAGCCTGAGTCCGAAGGACGGTGGTGATGCCGAAGCCGACGGCACAAGCATCAGCGCACTGAAGGAATCTGCCCTGACTCTCTGCTTTAGGATCCCCGAAAGCATACAGGGGAGCGGACGGACTTTCAGGATGATAGTTGCTCACCTGATGGATGAAAACACCGTAACCACGGCTTCTATAGAAGATAAGGACAGCGATGAGAACACGGTAACTATAGATGCAGACCGGTTCTCCATTTACAGCCTCATCTACAGGCTTCCCGAAGTTTCATCCGACGATGATGACGATGAATACGAAGACGACGATGATGTATATACTCCTGTTCTGCCTGCAGAGCCCGGTGAAGAGGATGAGGTGACTGATCCCGAAGAGCCCGGCACCGGCAGCGCCATAGAGGAGCCTTCTGAGGAAGGACCTGATGGCGAAGATGGTGAAGAGATCGATGATGATGACACGCCCCTGGCAGGTCCCGGAGACGGAGAGATCGTAGAAACTACCGAAGATGAGGACATGGACCAGCCTCAGTACAATGCCCCGGGCGTAGTCATAGGCGGAGGCCCCGGCGGCAATCAGCCTGACATAATCGAGGCAAGCAACGATCCTGCTCCCGGACGGCCTGGAAACAACAACCCCGGCGTTATAAGCGTGATAGACCCCAATCCTGTGGTCATCGCGCTTGAACCCATACTTCCGAGCATTCCGTTTATAGAGGAGGGCACCTGGGCGCTGTCCAATCTTGTGCTGAGCATTGGTTCAACTATTTCGGCCATATTCGCCACTGTCTTCAGAAGAAAAGAGGATTACAAGAGCGCAGCTCTCAGCACTGCAGAGCAGAATGCGATCAAGAGCTTCAATACCAAAAAGCTCCTGGCATGGATGGGCGCGGTGGCTGCTGCGATCATTTCTATCGTCACCTTCCTTGAAACAGAGGATATGACCCTTAAGGTTGCGATCGCAGACAAGTGGACTCTTATCCTGGCAGCCATGCTTGCAGGCGGGATAATTCTTGCCTATCTGTCCAGCAGGGAAATGAAGAAAAAAGACAGGAAATAAGATTCCGGTATAACATCTGAGATATAAAAACAGCGCGGATGAGTTTTCATCCGCGCTTTTCCTTTTCCTTAAACTGCTTAGGGATTCTACTGCTTTTTCATAACTGAGTTCAGGTTTTATTCCTTTACGCAGAGCAGAATCGCTCCGGGCGCCAGTTCTATCTCGTCTTCAAACTTTCTTCCGCTGAGAGCATCCTTCCAGATCCCGTCAGTATCTATTCTTTTAACGGAGTTTCCCAGATTCACTGCTGTGATTATGCTTTCGGCTCCGTTGCTGCGCATGAAGGCATAGGCCTGATCTGCAGCGAGCAGGGTCCTGTAGCTGCCGTCTTTATAGACAGTATGCTCCTTTCTGAAGCTGAATATCCTGCGATACCAGTCCAGGACCTCCATATCCTCGTTCCCCCAGGGGTAGCAGCGTCTGTTGAAGGGATCCGCGTAGCCTTCCATCCCGGCTTCATCTCCGTAGTATATGCAGGGGACGCCCGGCAGGGTGGCGTGAAGGGCAGAAGCTCTCATCAGCAGCCTTTTGGCCTCCTCTCTGCCTTCGGGACTGAGCCTGTTCACTGCCATATAGTCTTTGGGCAGGTCCTCTTTAGGATGCTTAGTGCCCAGAACAGTCAGTATGCGCATGGTGTCGTGGCTTCCGATATTGTTCATCAGGCAGTCCACCACATCCTTCGGGTAGTTCTCGCAAAGAGCCTCCGTGGCCTGAGCCAGCTGTTCGGCATTTCCGGTGCAGAAGTAATCGATCAGCGCCACCTTAAGGGGATAATTCATAACCGAATCCAGCCTGTTGCCCTGAAAATAGTTCTTCCTCTCGTCGTAGGATATCTTAGTGGAGGCATCATCCCAGACCTCTCCGATGACGATCGCATCGATCTTTTCCTCCTTGACGGCTTCGCAGAGCCTGTCGATGAAGTAATTCGGCAGCTCATCTGCCACATCCAGCCTCCATCCGCTGGCGCCCTGGCGTATCCAGTAGCGGGCAACGCCGTCGCGGCTGCATATGAAGTTGATGTAGTCTTCGTTGAACTTGTTGATGCGGGGCAGGGTGTCTATACCCCACCAGCTCTCATACTGCTCGTCCTCGCTGAAATAGTACCAGTCGCGGTACAGCGAGTTAGGATTATTGTAGGCTCCGCTGCCGCCGTAGTGGCCGTATTTGTCGAAATATCTGGAGTTCGAGCCGGTGTGGGAGAAAACTCCGTCCAGTATCACAGCCATGCCAAGCTTTTCCGCTTCCCTGCACAGCTCCCGGAAATCATCCAGTGTGCCGAACATGGGGTCTATGTGGAAATAGTCCGCTGTATCGTATTTATGATTTGAATAGGCTTCGAATATGGGGCTCAGATAGATGCAGTTGGTACCAAGCGACTTTATATATGGCAGCTTTTCTATGATGCCCTTCAGATTTCCTCCGAAGAAGTCGTTGTTTCTTACTATTCCCTGCTCATCAGGCTTGTATTCCGGCAAGCCGCCCCAGTCATCCCTTAGCACCTTGCCTGCCAGCTGAACTCTTTCCTTTCCGCCGTGATTGAAGCGGTCCACAAAAATGTGATAAAAAGTACCGCCTTTGATCCATTCGGGCACCTGAAAATCCCTCTTGTAGATGGACTGCTGCCAGGGTGTCTGTTCCGGCCCCGCTATCACGGGAAGATTGTCCGGTCCTGATTTTCTGGCCTGCAGCCTTCCGAAGGAGGAACTGAACTCGAACCAGTAAAAATAGAGCCCCCTGTCCCAGATAGGGATAGTAAGCTCAAAAATGCGGTAAAACCTTACGCTTCCGGGTCCGAGGTTATCAGTCTGCTCCTCTTCTCCGGCATAGCTCATTCTGTAGTAGCCCTGGCTTTTATTGGCGTCGTAAAGCACCACCAGATCCACTTCACGTGGATCCAGTGATGCGTTGATTTTGATCCTGTAACTGATTTCCGTACCGGACTTTACTGCGCCGACCGGGCTCTTGTAGTATTCGTTTCTCGAATCGAATATGATTTCCCTCTTACTCATACGATCCTTTCACTCATGCGCTAGATCACGCTGCTTCTCTTGCTGTAGAAGGGGTGGGTGATGTAGCCGGAGAGCCATCTGTTGTCGCCGATGATAATGTTTTTATCCAGAACGCAGTAGTTGATGTGGGCGCCTCTTGAGATCAGCGTGTCATTCATGATGACGCTGTTCTCCACCACGGCTCCTTCTTCCACCTTTACGTTTCTGAAAATGATGCAGTTCTTAACTTCGCCCTCGATCACGGCTCCGTCCGCGACTATTGAATTGGTAACCTTAGCGTCCTTTCCGTACTTGGTAGGCGCGCTGTCCATGATGTGGGTGAGTATGGGTCTGTCCTCGTTTCCGAAGAGAGACATGCGGTTAGCTCTTGTGAGCATGTCCAGGCTGCAGCGCAGATAGGACTCAAGGGAGTCTATGTGGAAGACCTTGCCTTTTGCTTCATAGCCATTGGCATCACCGTTCTCTATCATTTTGGAGATGACATCCCGTCTGAGACTCCTGATTCCGGTCTTGTGTATGGATTCCAGTATGCCCAGCAGCTCCTCTCTGTCCATGATGTAGGTGTTCATGGAATAGAAAGCTCCGTCGGGCTTTGCATTGGAGATTATCTGCCTTGTGATCTTACCGGTACTGTCTGTGATTACAAATGTACTTTCAGTTTCGGGGTTCTTCTGCAGCTTTTCCTTTGTGTAGAGAGCGGTCATTTTTGCGCCGCTGGCTATGTGAGCCGCAAAAAAGTCTTCCAGATCTTCGTTCCAGATAAAGTCGCTGCCCATCATGATCACGTATTTTTCCTTGTGGTAGCGCAGGAAGGATATATTGGAGGACAGAGCATCCAGTCTGTTCTTATATATATCAGGCTCTTCGGATGTCACGGAAGAGAAGGGGGGCAGGAAGGTTAGTCCTGTGAATCTAAGGTTCAGGTCCCACTCTGCGCCGCCTCTGATGTGATCCATAAGGCTCTGATAATTCTTCTTAACTATGATGCCGATGTTCCTTACGCCCGAATTTGCCAGGTTGGAAAGTGGAAAGTCTATCAGTCTGTATCTTCCTCCGAAAGGGATGGAGGCGACGGTGCGCCTTTCGGTGAGCGCATCCAGCTGAACATCAAAACCGTCTGTAAAAATAAGTCCCAATGCATCGATCATATTATTCAGCCTCCTTTCTGGTGACTTTTTCTCCGCTGCCTATGGTCTTTCCGGCAGGAATGCTGATGCCCTTGGCTACCACGCTCATGCTGCCGCCTTCCTTGGGGCCGCCGATGGAAGCGTTCTCACCTATGACAACGTCGTAATCGATTATAGCGTATTCCACCTTGGCTCCGGCCTTGATGACTGCGCCGTCCATGACAATGGAATCTCTGATGACTGCGCCGGGTTCTACCACAACATTGTTGAATATTATGGAGTGGTCAACCTCGCCGTCTATGTTGCAGGCTCCGCCTATCATGGAATTGGAGAGCTTTGCGTTCTCGCCCAGGTACTGAGGCCTTGCGCTGTCGTGGCGGTAGTATATCCTCCATTCAGGGTCGTTGAGCACCAGCTTCTCCGGCTCATCTTCAGGCATCTCTATGGCGTCCATATTGGCTGCCCAGAAGGATTCCAGAGTGCCCACGTCTCTCCAGTAGCCCTTGAATACATAGGCGAACATCCTCTGGCCGTCATTCAGCATCTTGGGGATGATGTTCTTTCCGAAGTCGTTGCTGGAGCTCTTGTCAGCCTCGTCCTCCACCAGGTACTTTATGAGCTTGTCGGTGGAGAAGATGTAAACGCCCATGGATGCATGGGTGCTCTTGGGCTGCTTGGGCTTTTCTTCGAATTCGATGATGCGGCCTTTTTTGTCCGTGTTCATGATTCCGAAGCGGGAAGCTTCCTCAAGAGGAACGTCGATGACGGCGATGGTGCAGTCAGCATTGTTCTTAATGTGATCCTCCAGCATGGCATTGTAGTCCATCTTGTAGATGTGGTCTCCGGAAAGTATCAGCACGTACTCCGGGTTGTATCTTTCGATGAACCTGATATTCTGATAGATAGCATTAGCCGTGCCCTTGAACCAGTCGGAGCCCTCGGAAGCCTGATAGGGAGGCAGAATGTGAAGTCCGCCGTAGGTCAGGTTCATTCCCCAGGGGGTGCCGTTGCCCAGGTAGTCGTTCAGCTCCAGAGGCTGATACTGAGTAAGCACACCGACAGTATCGATTCCCGAGTTCGCGCAGTTGGAAAGGGGGAAATCGATGATGCGGTATCTGGAGCCGAAGGGAACTGCAGGCTTGGCGATCTTGTCCGTAAGGGGCATGAGCCTGCTTCCCTGTCCTCCTGCAAGGAGCATGGCTATACATTTTTTCTTTTTCATTTCTTGTCGTCCTCCTCAGATACAAGTATGATGCCCGATCTCGCCGGGAGAGTCATGCTTATGTGTTTATTGTAATTATTGCATTCACCTTTTTTGGGTCTGTATTTGCGTTTAGTCCTCAGTCCTCTGCCGCCGTAGCGGGGCGCATCCGAATCGATCAGCGGTCTCCAGTAATCCGCCTCGGGAATGCCGAACCAGAAGTCTTGATAATCAAGTCCCGAATAGTTGAGTATCACCAGCAGCTTCCTTCCGGGATGGTCCGGATCCTCCCTGTAGTAGCTGTAAACGCTGGCGCTGGTGTTGTCCGCATCTATCCATCTGAAGCCTTCCATGCGGTCGTCTCCCTCCCAGAGCTGGGAATTTTCGAGGTAGATGTGGTTAAGGTCCTTGACGAATAGCTGATATTTCCTGTGGAGCTCGTAGTCCAGCAGCATCCAGTCGAGGCCCTGATTTTCGTTCCATTCTATGAACTGGGCAAATTCGTTGCCCATGAAGGACAGTTTCTTGCCCGGGTGCGTCAGGAAGTAAACATAGAAAGACCGGCCGCCGTCAAACTTCTGCTCGTAGGTGCCGGGCATCTTGTTAACGAGAGAACCCTTGCCGTGGACCACCTCATCGTGGGAGATGGGCAGGATAAAGTTCTCGCTGTAGGTATAGGTCATGGCGAAGGTCAGGTTGTAGTGATGACTGCCCCGCCAGGGGAAATCTTCCTTGAAATAGGCCAGAGTATCGTTCATCCAGCCCATGTTCCACTTGAAATTGAAGCCAAGGCCTCCGTCCTTCGGGGGTTTGGTGACCATGGGCCAGGCTGTGGATTCTTCTGCGATGCTCAGCACGCCGGGATAGGTGGAAAGCAGGTATTCGTTCAGGCAGTGGAGGAAGTCTATTGCCTCCAGGTTCTCTCTTCCGCCGTTCTGGTTCTGCATCCACTCGCCATCGGGACGGCCGTAATCCAGGTACAGCATGGCGGAGATGGCATCAACTCTTATGCCGTCGGCGTGGAACTCCCTGCAGAAATAGTCTGCGCTGGAGACCAGGAAGCTTTTCACCTCAGGACGGCCGAAATCAAAGGCTCTGGTGCCCCAGCCCTTGTGTTCCATGCGGAAGGGGTTGCTGTCCTCATAGAGTGGCTCGCCATCGAATTCTATAAGGCCGTGAGCGTCCTTGGGGAAGTGGGCAGGGACCCAGTCGAGAATAACGCCAAGATCGTTCTTATGGGCTTCGTCGATAAGATATTTGAGCTCATCCGGCTTGCCGTAGCGGGCGGTGACACTGAAATACCCGGTCACCTGATAACCCCAGGATCCATCATAGGGGTATTCCGTGACCGGCAGCAGCTCCAGATGCGTGAAACCCATCTTTTTAGCATAAGGAATAAGCTCTCTGGCAGCATCTTTATAGCTCATGTATGAGCCGTCTTCTCTGCGCTTCCAGGAGCCGAGCTGTACTTCATATATGTTCATGGGAGAGCGGTAGGGGTTCCTCTTTGCGCGCTCCTTCATCCACCGGCTGTCCTGCCAGCGGTACTTTCTGTCTCTGCCGTAAACTACGGATGCTCTCTGGGGATTGTTGTTGCCTATGGGGCTTTCGGTCTCCAGTCCGTAGGGATCGTCTTTATATACCGTGCCGCCTCTGCTGCCCTCGACTGCGAATTTGTAGAGGTCTCCTTCCTTCATGTCAGGCACGAAGCACTCCCAGAGGCTGTCGTCATCTGCCACCTTGCTGAAGCTGTTCATCCCGGGCTGCCATCCGTTGGCTTCCCATACAAGGGATATGGCTCTGGCTCTGGGAGCCCATACTCTGAAGAGCACGCCTTTTTTCTTCTTGTCAGGGAAGGCTCCCAGGAACTCGTAGGATCTGTAGTTTTCCCCGCGATGGAAAAGGTATTTCTGATATGAGATGTCGTTTTGGTTTTTGTTCATAAGAAACTATCCTTATCGTAAAATTATATAAGTAAAGGGCTTTAAAACAACCCTCTGAAGCATTATTATATTGTAATTTGTTCAGATTAATTATAAACTATAGCATAAGCTTCAGACAAGAATAATAAACAGATATTAACATTATTTCAAATCACATTAATAGATTTCTGCAAGCAATTTCACCTAATGGAGGTTTTTATTATGAATGACAAAATCAAGATCCTGTATGTAAGTCCGGAAGCTGTTCCCTTTGCCGGGACCGGCGGTCTGGGCGATGTGGCAGGTTCTCTTCCTATTGCTCTGAATTACAAAAAGGACATGGACTGCAGACTCATCCTGCCCCTGTACAAGACTGTAAGACAGGAGTTCAGGGATAAGATGGAATTCCTTGGCTGCAAGAATATTCCCGTATCCTGGAGACAGAAATACATGGGCGTGTTCCGCCTGAAAATGGGCCGCATGACCGCTTATTTCATCGACAACGAGGAGTATTTCGGAAGGGATAATCTCTACGGATATTTCGACGACTGCGAGCGCTTTGCGTTCTTCAGCAGGGCTGTGTTCGAGGCTCTGGAGTTCATGGACTTCATGCCCGACATCATCCACGCCAACGACTGGCAGAGCGCCATGGTTCCCGTATATCATGATGCATTCTACAAGCTTCCGCTCAAGACCATCATGACCATTCACAACATCGAGTATCAGGGACAGTACAGCGATTTCTGCCGCGGCGATGTTCTGGGTCTCGGCGAGGACCAGGCTCACTATGTGAACTGGGGCAAGGACATAAATCTGCTGAAGGGAGGCATCACCTGCGCTAATATCATCAGCACAGTAAGCCCCACCTACGCGCAGCAGCTCAGAGATCCTTTCTATGCTCACGGCCTGGACGGACTCATCAACGAATACAGCTTTAAGCTCAGAGGCATACTGAACGGCATCGACACAAAGCTCTACGATCCCGAAAAGGATACCATGATAGCTGCAAATTACAGCGCAAAGGATATCTCCGGCAAGGCAGAATGCAAGAAGGCTCTGCAGGAGGAGATGGATCTGCCGGTAAGAGACGTGCCAATGATCGTTATGATCAGCCGCCTTGTAGCTCATAAGGGCGTGGATCTTCTCAGAGAGTCCATCGACGGCTTCATGAATACCCATGACGTCCAGTTCGTGCTGCTCGGTACAGGCGATCCCTTCTACGAGGACTTCTTCAGAGGCCTGGAGGGAAGACACAGAGACAAGGTCCGCAGCTGTATCATGTTTGACAGAGCGCTGTCACACAGGATATACGCTGCCGGCGATATACTTCTGATGCCTTCTAAGAGCGAACCCTGCGGCCTGTCACAGATGATAGCCTGCCGCTACGGCACCGTGCCTCTCGTAAGGGCTACCGGCGGTCTCAACGACTCTATTCACGACTGCAGCCTGGGAGATGGCAACGGTTTCGTCTTCGGACATTATGATGCCCACAGCTTCGGCTTCGTTCTGGACAACGCAGTGCAGCACTGGTACGACAGAGAAAACTGGGAAAAGCTCGTAAAGCACGATCTTCAGGAGGACTTCTCCTGGAACAAGGCTGCAAGAGATTATGCCCAGATGTACAGAGATTTAATGATTTAAGGGGATTTTATGCAGAAAAAAGACTATACGAAGGCTCAGGTAAAGCAATTCAAGGAGCAGCTGAACGGCCATCTTGAGAATATATACCACACCACCTACGAGCGCGCCACAAACGAGGAGCTGTACAAGTCCATCGCGGCGATAGTGGGCGCCCGCATGCAGCAGATGCGCTGGAAGTGGAACAAGGTACGCCGTCAGGCTGAGAGGGAACAGGAAGGGAAGAAGAAGATCTACTACATCAGCATGGAATTCCTGATGGGCCAGTCTCTTAAGAACAACCTGTACAACCTGAAGCTGGGAGGACTCGTGGAAGCCGCTATCGCTGACAGAGGGGTCAGTCTGGAGGATCTTTACGAGTGTGAACCCGATGCAGGGCTCGGAAACGGCGGCCTCGGAAGACTGGCAGCCTGTTATCTTGACGGCCTTGTTGCGCAGAATTACGACATAACCGGTTTTTCCATCCGCTATGAATACGGTCTTTTCAAGCAGAAGATCGTGGATGGCTGGCAGGTAGAGATGCCGGACAACTGGCTCCCCGGCGGCCATGTCTGGCTAAGAGAGAGACGAGAAGACAGCTTCAGGGTAAGCTTCTACGGCGACTACAAAGAAGAGTGGGTCAACGGCAAGATGAAGCCGGTGGTCTACAATGCCCAGACTGTGGAAGCGGTGCCCTACGACATGCTGATCAGCGGCGCAGGCACCGATGCAATAGGCAAGCTGCGCCTCTGGAGAAGCATCAATTCCGAAGGCTTCGACATGGCATCCTTCAACAGCGGGGACTTCACCAAAGCCCAGCAGGATTCCAACAGAGCGGAACTGATCTCCAAGGTGCTGTACCCCGCAGACAATATCGAGGAAGGCAAGGAGCTCAGACTCAAGCAGCAGTACTTTATGGTGTCCGCTTCCTGCCAGAACATACTGAGAGACCACTACAACCGCTACGGCACGGTGGCCAATCTGGCGGATAAGGTGTCCATACAGATCAACGATACTCACCCCGCGCTCTGCATACCGGAGCTGATGCGTCTTCTTATGGACGACTATGGCTTCAGCTGGGAGCGGGCCTGGAAGATAGTCTACAAGACCGTGGGCTACACCAATCACACCATACTGGCTGAGGCACTGGAAAAGTGGAACTCCCAGCTGGTCCGCATGCTGATGCCCAGAGTCTATGTCATCATCGAGGAGATAGACCGCCGCTTTAGGGAGGACATGAACAAGAAGTTCCCGGGAGACTGGGGCAAGATCAATTACATGGCGCCCATCGGCGACAATCAGGTGCGCATGGCAAACCTGAGCGTCATCGGATCTCACATGGTCAACGGCGTATCCGGCCTCCATTCAGAGATACTCAAGGACGAACTCTTCCACGATTTCTATCTGGCCTGGCCAAAGAATTTCACAAATGTAACCAACGGCATAGCTTACAGACGCTGGCTCTGCCAGTCCAACCCAGGGCTTACCGATCTTCTTAAGGAGTGCATAGGCGATGGGTTCCTGCACGATGCTTCCGAGCTGGAGAAGTTTGAAGCCTTCAAGGACGATGCAGGCGTGCAGAAGAAGCTCGAGGAGATAAAGAGGGCCAACAAGGCCGCTCTTTCAGACAGAGTATATAAGCAGACAGGCGTGAGGCTCAACCCGGACGGCGTATTCGACGTGCAGGCCAAGAGGCTTCACGAATACAAGCGTCAGCTGCTGAATGTCATCCGCATCATCACCCGCTATCAGTACCTGAGGGATAATCCCAATGCGGATATCAACCCCGAGGTATATCTGTTTGCGGCAAAGTCAGCCCCCAGCTACTTCCATGCGAAGGAGGTCATTCAGCTGATCTCAAAGCTGGGAGAGGAGATAAACTCAGATCCTGTGATCTCCAAAAAGCTGCAGGTGCTGTTCCTTGAGAATTACAGCGTTTCCATGGCTGAGCATCTGATGCCGGCTACCGAGATCTCCGAGCAGATCTCTCTGGCGGGCAAGGAAGCCAGCGGCACAGGAAACATGAAGATGATGATCAACGGCGCCATCACCATCGGCACCGAGGACGGCGCCAATGTGGAGATGCATGCAGCCGTAGGCGATGACAATATCTTCATCTTCGGCCAGCGCACCGAAGAGGTCAAGGAGAATGTACAGCACTACGAATCCAGATGGTCCTACGAGAGCAACTCTCTGCTGAGAGCTGCAGTGGATGCTCTGAATCCGGGCTTTGCAGGCAAGTCCTTCAGTGATATCTACAACTATCTGCTGAGACCTACCTACAGCATCGCAGATCCTTACATGTGTATGGCCGATTTCGACGATTACTGCAGAGTGCATCAGGAAATGATGTATGCTTATGCGGACAGACCTCGCTGGAATTCCATGAGCATCGTGAACATCTCCAAGGCAGGAATATTCTCTGCCGACAGAGCTGTTAAGGAATACGCGGATCGCATCTGGCACACCAAACCTATAATTTAGTATTCTTTATATGAACGAGGGGCTGCTTTGCTGCGGCCCCTTTTGGTGACTTTTATGGAAAGTATTTTTAAAACAGTTAGCAATGCGAGGGATCTGGGCGGCATGAAGACCTCTTCGGGAAAGAGGATAAGGCCCGACACCCTCATAAGATCCGGACAGCTGGGCAGAATGGACGAAGCGGATATCCGTAAGCTCAGCGAGAGGGTAAGGCTCGTCATCGACCTGAGGGATGCAACTGAAGCAGCCGAGCTTCCGGACCGCATACCTCCAAGTGTGGACTATCTGGAGCTTCCCATACTGGAGGATCTGGCTGCAGGCATAAGCCGCGACCAGCGTTCGGATGAGGAGATCTACAGGAGCCTGCTGAAGGAGCCTGAGTCTTCAAAGGAATATATGTGCAGCATGTACAGGCAGTTTGTGGTAAGCTCTCACTCCAGAGCCCAGTACCGCATATTTCTTAAGCTGCTCAAGGCTTATGCAGGCAGCGGAAAGGCCGTGCTCTGGCACTGCTCTGCGGGCAAGGACAGGGCTGGGATAGCAGCTCTTCTTGTGGAGCACATTCTGGGCGTTCCCAGGCAGACTATACTGGAGGATTACCTTCTGACAAATGCCTACAGGACCGCTAATCTGGAACAGAAAAAGGCAGAAGTCAGGAAGCTCATGGCCGACTTCGATGATAACGCATCCAAGGCTCTGGATTACATGTATACGGCTCACGAGGAATATCTGGAGGCGTTTTTTGAAGCTGTCAGGGTAGGATACGGGGATCTGGACCATTATATTTCAGAAGGCCTGGATTTCAGCCACGAGGAGCAGGAAGTACTTAGAGGCCTGTATCTGGAATAGGCGGCGATATGCATACGAAGCGTGTTATCGTTCAGGCCTGGGATGCGGCCTGGGAACAGGATTTTTCGGATATAAAAGCGGAGCTGGCCGATGCGCTGGGTGAACTGGCGCTTGGGATAGAGCATGTGGGCAGCACTTCCGTTCCGGGCATGGCCGCAAAGCCGGTCATAGATATTGATGTTGTCATAAAGGACGGTTCTCTGCTGGAAGAAACAATCTGCAGGCTTGGCAGGATAGGATATCAGCATGAAGGCGATCTGGGCATTGCAGGACGGGAAGCCTTCAGATACGAGGGAAAGGAGCATCTTAAGAAGCATCATCTTTATGTCTGCCCTCAGGACTCACCGGAGCTGAAGAGGCACATCGCTTTCCGGGACTACCTTCGCGCAAATCCTGAAGCTGCAGAGGAATACAGCCGTATAAAAACAGAGGGCGCAGAGCTTTACCCCTATGACATAGAAAAATATATAGAGCACAAGGCTCCGTTCATAGAAAGAATATACAGGGAGCTTGGTATATAAGCCCGGTTCGCAGACACATTTGTTTCACTATCTGTTTTAAGTATGCTTCACGGTCTATGGTCTGCCGCGGGCACTAGCCGCTTCGCGGCGTCGCTCGACGCTGCAGCTGCGGGAGACCATTCAGCATACTTTAAATAGTGTCTGGCTTGAAAAAACGGCCAGCGCACTGTTATGTTGACATCACCTGCCTAAAATAACCTCTCTGTCAACAATAAAAGAAAGCTCAACTCATTTTGTGACAACACATATAAAATTAAGCAGTTTTGGCACACTTGCAGGAAGGCTCTATGAGCGCAGTGTGTCCGGAACTGCTTTTTAGTGCACTAAGTTATCGCAGGGAATGAAATCGGTGGGGCGCATTATCACCATTAATGATATCAGAACCCTGTCAATGATGTTTTCTCCCAAGATCCTTTAAATTGCTTTCATTCAATGTTGACAATTCCCTGTATTTTTAACCCTTTTGTCACAAATCACTTCAGGCTTAGAAAACGGGCATAAAATCAAGCCTTGTGCCAATGGGAATGTTTCAATCAATTACGTTTTTATGGCATTATGAGTCATTCTTATTGTCATAAGTGACCTGTTATTCAGTTTTAGTATGCTTCATGGTCTATGGTCTGCCACGGGCACTAGCCGCTTCGCGGCGTCGAACGCCACCGCAGCTGCGGGAGACCATTCAGCATACATTAAAACGGGAAAGCAATTCAAATAATCTTAAAAATCTGTATTCAAAACACTGCAAACGGATATATAAGCGGACTTAACAGCAGCCGAAGCCCTTGCGCTGATGGTCTCTGCCTTATCGTTTAATATGCTGACAATGACCATACCCGGTTGTTACATAATACCTTCATCAGGAGATTAGGCATGCCAGGAAATATATAATGCATTTTGTCTGCCCATGCCACCTTTCACAATAGAAAAACCGCTGTAACCATTGATATTTCAATGTCTGCAGCGGTTTTTCTTTGTTTTTTATTCTATGTGTTCCTGTTTATCAGTTTTAATTATTTATAAGATCCTCAAGCTTGAATTGTTCTGCTGCCTGGGCATCCAGCTCTGAACGCATGCGGCTCAGTCCGGCTTCGACCTCCTGTTTATACTCTCTGGCCGAGACTCTTAGGACCCCAAGCTGCAGTGCAGCCAGCTGTATCATGCCGTCTGAACTGACGATCTTGACCGAATAGTTTTTGCCTATCTCGTGGACCAGCTTTTCTATATAGCTGTCCGCGCTTTCGCCCTCTCTGGTGTATACAACGGACAGATGCCCCTGGGCCTGCCTGGAGCCCTGTCCCTCCTTGACTTTGTACCCGTCGAATATGAGCACTGTGCTGCAGTTTGTGTAGCCTGCATAATTAGCCAGCATAGTTATGAGCTTTTGCCGCGCCGCCTCAAAATTGCCCGAGCCGGAGACCGGCAGGGGGCCTTCATAAGGCCTTGGGTTTCTGTCTTTTCCCTGACCTGGCGTCCTGAGACCTTTGACACCCGCATTACCTGTAGCTATCTCCTTGAGTTCATCCCAGGCAAATATCAGATTGTAGCCGTCCACTATGTAATAATCGGCTTTCTGAATGACTGATTTAGGCTTTGCCTTGCCGAAATCTCTGGAAACACTGGTGTAGCGGGGCTTTTTTATCTCCCCGAACTCCCTCTGCATGATGGCTTCCAGTTCTTTTTCATCTATATCCAGATTGCGGCTGTTTACCATAGGCCTGGGGGCGGTTTCAGCCTGACCATTCTCTCCGAGCCTAAGCCCGCTGTCGATGTGGGCAAAGCCTGCCACCTTGTCCCATGGGACGATTATGCCGCTGCCGTGGGAGCAGAATACCGAATCCGCGCTGTTTTCAGTATCGCGCTCGGCTTCGTAAGCGTATTCTTCAATGACTCTGGCTGTATTGTGGCAGGGGAAATAGCCCGCAAATCTTGCGGAAAGCCTGCCCCGGCCTTTGGTGTAAGACAGGAGCACAGGCGTATAGCCCTGCATCTCGCTGACGGGAGCCTTGCCGCTTATGGAAATGGTGAGACCCATATCCACCGGCGGGTCGAATTCTGCGCTCATAGCCTGAAGGTCGCTGATGGCTCGGCCTATGGATTCGGAGGGCAGCTCCAGGGTGAAGTCGTACCATGGCTCCAGCAGTATGTTTTCGGCCTTCATAAGGCCGTTTCTTACCGCTCTGTAGCTGGCCTGGCGGAAATCTCCGCCTTCGGTGTGCTTCAGGTGAGCCCGGCCTGCCACCAGAGTCATTTTGATGTCTGTTATGGGAGATCCGGTGAGGACTCCGATATGGGGCTTCTCGGCCAGATGTGTGAGCACCAGACGCTGCCAGTTGAGATCGAGTATGTCGGTGCTCAGGCTGCTGTCGAGCACAATTCCGCTGCCACGGGGCAGGGGTTCCATCAGCAGGTGGACCTCCGCATAGTGGCGCAAAGGCTCAAAATGTCCTATGCCTTCGACAGGCCCCGCTATAGTCTCCATGTAGACTATGCGGCCATTGTCCATCTCGCATTCCAGACCGTAGCGGTCCAGTATAAGCTGTTTCAGCACTTCGATCTGTATCGGTCCCATGAACTGCGCCTGTATCTGGCCTGCAGCGGCGTTCCAGACTATGCGCAGCATTGGGTCTTCCTCTGCCAGCTTGAGAAGCTTGGCGTAGGCGTCCTGTATATCCGTGCCATCGGGCAGGCTGATGCCATAGCTGAGCACAGGCTGAAGCTCCGGCGCCTCTGCATTGCTTTCAAAGCCCAGTCCCTGGCCTGCATAGCTCTTTTCAAGGCCGAGTACGGCGCATATGTGTCCCGCAGGGACCTCCTCGGCGGCGGTGGATCTGCTGCCCGAGTATATGCGTATCTGGCCTATCTTTTCTTCAAAGGTCTGCCGCTGCCCGGAGCGCTCGATTATCTCGCTGCTTATTATCTGGCGCACTCTGAGGCTTCCGCCTGTTATCTTTAACCAGCTGAGGCGCTGGCCTTTTTCATCCCTCGTTATCTTGAATACCTTGGCGCCGAATTCCTCCGGATAGCTGCGCTCCGCAGTCAGACTGTCCAGTCCGTCCAGAAATTCGTCAACCCCTTCCAGCTTAAGCGCTGAGCCGAAGAAGCAGGGGAAGGCTTTGCGCTGCCGTATGAGTTCCTGCACGGTCCTGGGCGACAGACTGTCAGTCGACAGATATTCCTCCAGCGCCGCTTCGTCCTGTTCTGCAAGCGCCTCAATGGTTTCACGGCCAAGGCCCGAGCTCAGATCTATGCAGCCTCCTCCAAGGTGCAGCTTAAGATCCCGCAGGATGTCTTCGCGGCTCTGCCTGGCCAGATCCATCTTGTTGATCCAGATGAAGCAGGGGACGCTGTAGCGCTGCAGCAGCTGCCAGAGGGTGCGGGTGTGAGCCTGAACTCCGTCGGGGCCGCTGATCACCAGTATCGCATAGTCCAGCACCGAAAGGGTGCGCTCCATCTCGGCTGAAAAATCCATGTGCCCGGGGGTGTCCAGCAGGTCGAAACGCGTATCTGCATACTCAAAAACGGCTTGCTTAGAGAAGATGGTTATACCTCTTTCTCTTTCAAGCCTGAAGGTATCCAGATATGCATCTTTGTGATCGACCCGCCCCAGTGTCCTTATGGCGCCGCTCCGGAAGAGCATTGCCTCGGACATGGTGGTCTTTCCCGCGTCCACATGGGCCAGGATGCCAAGCACTATATTTTTCATCTAGTAGATCAGTCCGTATACTCTGCTCAGTTTTTCAAGTGTTTCCTTTGGAATATTTCCCTCGTAGAGAGCCCGTCCCTGATAGAGTCGGAGAGCTTTTTCCAGCAGAGCAGGGTCATCGCACTTTATGCAGAGGGGATCCCGCACTATATTGCAGATCTCTTCGAAGACCTTCAGCTGTTCGGCCCCGGAGTTTTCATCAGAGCTCAGCTCTATACCGAAAAGCCTGGGGTTTTCCTTATCGAAATCTTCGTCGAACTCGTCCAGTATATCCGAAAGCTCCCGGTCCGCAGGGTAAAAGGCTTCGCAGCGGGTGCCGGGCTCAAGAAAATATGCATTCAGATTGGATGCCGCAGGCAGAAATGCCTGCTTTACGGCCTTTGGCGGATGCATGGTCAGGGCTTTTGCGGTTTTTGCAATGGCTTCGATGTGAGTTTCATCTGTCCCGCAGCAGCCGCCGAATATCATAACGCCGTTTTCCGCCATTTCCGGCAGATAGCTTGTATACTCTCCGGGCGGGCAGTTGTAGACCGTTTTTCCGTCCACAATAGCCGGCATGCCGGCATTGGATTTGGCCAGAAGCGCAGTGTAGGAATAGCTTCCCAGGCGCCTTATCTGGGTCAGCATCTCCTTGGGCCCGCAGGAGCAGTTCATTCCGAACGCTCCGGCTCCCATGCCCTGGAATATATTCAGGGCTGCCAGTATATCGGCTCCGGAAACGCAGCGGCCATCCTCGGCTACGGAGAAGGACACCATTATGGTCTTGTCCGAGACCTCCCTGATGGCAAAGATCGCAGCTCTCGCATCGGAAAGGGTCATCATGGTCTCTACAACGAAAAGATCCACGCCTGCATCGGCCAGAGCCTTTGCCTGAGGCCTGTAAGCCTCGATGAGCTCGTCAAAATGGGTCGTTCCCATAGGATAGAGGAACTGACCGGTGGGGGACAGATCTCCTGCTATGAGGCAGGGGGGACGGCCCTGTTTTTCCAGTTCCTTCGCAGTCTCCCTGACGGCGCGCTTTGACAGCTCTGCCAGCTGACGGTTCATTTCGTAGCACTGGTCCTTCAGACCGTGGCTGGCCAGCTGAAAGGCATTCGCTCCGAAGGTAGGCGTATATACCACCTCGCTGCCTGCAAGTATATAGTTTTTCTGTATCTCGACTATGGCATCCGGGTGCTCCAGAGTCCATTTTTCAGCGCACACGTTGCCTTTAAAGCCGCGCTTCTGCAGCTCTGTACCGGTGGCTCCGTCAAGTATAAGAGGATATCTAAGCTCCATAATCATCCTCCAGAGTCATATGACTGTAAAAAGTATCTGTAAAAGAAGGCTCGATGGACAGTTCTATGTATTCCAGCTGTTCTCTGAGCCTTATCATACGGTCGATGGTTTTGGGCTGTTCCGCTGCAAGTGTGACGCCCTCAAGAGAGCTGTTTCCTATGCTTACCAGTTTGTCCTTCAGCACAGTGGGTATCAGTCCTGTTTTTGCCGCCGAGTCCGGGTCGAGATTCGCCCCGAAGACACCTGCAATGAAAAGCCTGTCGATGCGGCTAAGATCTGCGCCCCTTAGCTTAAGCATTGTGTCAAGACCGCCTGCCACGGCAGCCTTGGCCAACTGAAGATTCCTTATGTCCTCCTGGGTAAGCATGAAGCCGTCATCCAGCTCCACGGCTCCGGTGTCCTCGTCAGTGAAGCGGCCCGTTTCGTCAATTATACCTGCATCCAGCAGGGCTGCCAATATGTCTATGAGCTCCGAGCCGTAGTAGCCGCGGCCGTTCTTCCTTCCGACGCTTACCTCCGCCCCTTCAAAGGCCGGCCCGCAGGGGGCAGAGCAGCAGCTGTAGCGTCCGTCCATGCGAAGGACCATCTCCCCGTTGGTGCCTATATCCATGAAGATGTAGTTGAGGGAGGGTTCCAGCTCCTTTTCAAGCGCAGCAAGCCCTGCAGCAGTGTCTCCGCCGATGTAGCCGGATACGCAGGGCATTATGGTAAGCTCTGCTCCTGCTATCCTTCCCGCATCCCTGAGCTCCGACATGCGCTCCCAGCTTCTGTCTGTGAAAAAGTTCAGTGGACGGAAGGGGTAGGCTGCGATGCTGTCTGCAGGAAGTCCCGCAAGAAAATGCTCCATTATGGGGTTTCCTGCAGCATAGATCTCTGAGATCTTCAGTTCGGTATCAGCTTCTTTGCGCAGCTCTTCTGCCATGAAGCCCAGCTGGGTGCGCAGCTCCCGGGAAAGCCGCTGAAGAGTGCTGAGATCTCCGGCACAGTACTGTACCCGGCTCAGCACGTCCGGCCCGTATTCGGCGAGGCAGTTTTCCTCTGTTATCTCCGCTAGAAGGGCGGTATCTCCGGAGGGGTCTCTTTTAATGAGTCTGGCGACGATATTGGTAGTCCCCAGGTCCGTCGCCATTACAAGCGACGGCGCCCCGGGATGCATCTCTTTGCCGGTCATTTCTGCTTCTCCGTCAGATCGCTGAGCTTCCTGCCGTAAAGGAAATCGTTTACCATGCCGTCGAATTCGGTCCAGAATGGCAGGGTCTGGCATTCGTCCGCCCGTGGGCAGGCTTCAGCGTTTTTAGCCAGGCAGGCTACGGGCGCAAGGGTCCCTTCCATCAGTTCGATGATCTCCCCGGCGCTGTATTCCTCAGGCTTTCGGGTAAGCTTATATCCGCCGCCCTTGCCGCTTACTCCGCTTACCATCCTGCCGTTGACCAGCTCCTTAACGATAATCTCAAGATATTTTTTCGATATGCCTTGGCGCTCCGCAATGTCCTTAAGCGGCGTATATGCCTCGTCCTGATGCTCTGCCAGATCTATCATCACCCGCAGCGCGTAGCGTCCTTTCGTAGAAATCATAAGCTTTGTGCCTCCTGCATCAGCAAATGTTTTGCCTATTATACCTTAGGGTGAATGGGTAAATCAAGTATCAATATGGAAATACCTATTGACATGGTGGGTAAATAGGTTATAATAAAGCAGAAACTATGGCCGGGCGTTCCGGCAAAAGGAGAATCACAGATGAAGATATACGCAGACAACGCGGCGACCACAAAAATGAGCCGCACTGCCATCGACGCCATGCTCCCCTATATGGAGAATTTCTTTGGCAATCCTTCGAGCCTTTATTCCATAGGTCAGGAGGCTAAAGAAGCTCTGGATAAAGCGAGGGCTGACGTTGCAGCAATAATAAACGCAGAGCCCAGAGAGATAATCTTCACCTCCGGCGGCAGCGAGGCAGACAACCAGGCCATAATCAGCGGAGCCGCCCTTGGAAAGAAAAAGGGCAAAAACCATATTATATCGACGGCTTTCGAGCATCATGCGGTGCTGCACACCCTTGATCGTCTCAAGGAAGAGGGCTTTGAAATCACTCTGCTGCCGGTTCACGAAAACGGCATAGTCCGGCCGGAGGAGCTGGAAGCGGCTATAAAGGACACCACCTGTCTGGTGACCATAATGTTTGCAAATAACGAGATCGGCACCATACAGCCGGTGAAGGAGATAGGTGAGATCTGCAAAAAGCACGGCATCATCTTCCACTGCGACGCGGTCCAGGCCATGGGACATCTCCCCGTGGACGTAAAGGAGCTGCAGATAGACATGCTGAGCGCAGCTGCCCACAAATTCCACGGGCCCAAGGGCGTGGGCTTCCTCTATGCAAGAAAGGGCATAGTCGTCCGCAACCTGATAGATGGAGGCGCGCAGGAGAGAGGCAAACGCGGAGGAACGGAAAATGTGGCAGGCATCGTAGGCATGGCTGCGGCTCTTAAAGAGACCGTCGCCGGCATGGAGAAGAACACCGCAAATCAGAGGATATGCCGCGACAGGCTCATAGAAGGCCTGCTTAAGATCCCTCACTCCGGCCTGAACGGAGACCGGGAAAAGAGGCTCCCGGGCAATGTCAACTTCTGTTTTGAAGGCATAGAAGGAGAGTCGCTGCTGCTGCTTCTTGACGACCGCGGAATAAGCGCATCCTCAGGCAGCGCCTGCACTTCCGGTTCTCTTGATCCCAGCCACGTGCTGCTCGCCATAGGCCGCGTGCACGATGTGGCTCACGGTTCCCTGAGGCTGACACTCGGCGAGGACATCACAGAGGAACAGGTCGATTACATCATAAAATCCGTCAGCGAAGTCGTTGAATACCTCAGAAGCTTCTCCCCTGTTTGGAGAGATCTGGTCAGCGGCAAGAGACAGTTTATACTTTAAGGAGGTTCAGGATGGCTTTATACAGCGCAAAAGTTATGGATCATTTCAGAAACCCGAGGAACGTGGGTGTGATAGAGGATGCTGACGCCATCGGCGAGGTGGGCAATGTCCAGTGCGGGGACATCATGAAGATGTACCTGAAGATAGAGGATGACATAGTAAAAGATATCAAATTCGAGACCTTCGGCTGCGCCAGCGCGGTAGCCTCCAGCTCCATGGCCACAGAGCTGATCAAGGGCAAACCCCTGAAAGAGGTCATGGAACTCACCAACAAGGCTGTAGCGGAAGCTTTAGACGGTCTTCCCGATTACAAGATGCACTGCTCAGTTCTGGCCGAAGAAGCCATTCAGGCAGCGCTGGAGGACTATTTCAAAAAGTATCCCGAAAAGAGATGCTAGGTCTTCACAATACCGGATAATGGGTTCCTGCAATTCCGGCTCCCTACCATCTCGGGTGCCGGGTCCTCATGATACCGGATAACGGATCCTTACGATTCCAAGTTAAAGTAATAAATAAGCGGGCGGATGCTATTGCTCCGCCTGCTTTTTTGCGCTTTATCAGACGAAATCATTTTATTTGTATCCGGAACATGTTAAAATAATTTGTTAACAGACTGGAGGAAAGCCATATGCATCAGATAACAACAAGCGTTCAGATCGTTCATGCGCAGCACTGCAACGGAGCGGCAAAGGGCAGGCTCTTCGGCGGCCAGCTCATGGCCTGGATAGACGTCATAGCGGGCGTCGCCGCGAGGCGCTTTACGAAAAGCGCCGTCACCACAGCCTGCGTGGACAACCTGAATTTCCTGAAGCCCGCCTATCTTGGGGACACCATAGTGCAGGAAGCGGCGGTCACCTGGACCGGACGCACTTCCCTGGAGGTGCGGGTGGAAACATATGTTGAAAAGCTCGGCGGCGACAAGGATCTCATCAACCGGGCTTATCTGGTGTTCGTGGCGCTGGACGAAGAGGACAAACCCATGAGCGTTCCTAATTTCGAACCGGAGACAGAGGCTGAAAAGGCTGAATACGCCATGGCGGAAGAGCGCCGCAAGATACGCCTTGCCCGCAGATAAAGGACTGAGAGGTATTTGCAATGCAGAGCCCGAAAGAGATATTTCTTGAATTACTAAAGCCCGACGGTCACCCGGAAAGGCAGCTGAAGCAGTACGAAGCACTCAGTTTCAACATGCTTGACCCGGCCAGCCGCTTCATGCGCGGCGGAATAGGCAGGGGAATGACCGGCGTCAACCCCTGGGGCGTCACAATAAGCTGGCCTGAATGGGCCCCAGGCCCCATGCCCGTCACTACGGAAGAGAAAAAGGTCATTAAGGATGTGACCCACTGGCGCGATGCAGTGGAACCTCCGAAGATCGCAGAGAATGCAGGCTTCGATTATGAGAAGCTTGAAGCCCTCCGGGATGCTCCGCAGGAGGAACTGCAGGCTCTTTCAGATTCCGGCAGCATAGAGGCTGACTGGGAGCTTGCCAGAAGAAAGGGCAGGGAAAACTGCGGTCAGGACAGATTGATGTGCGCCTTCATGGGCACCGGCATCTTCGAGCAGCTCCATTACTTTATGGGCTTTGAGGACACGCTCACGAATTTTTACGAGCATCCGGAGGAGATGCATCAGCTGATAGAGACCATTCTTTCCGTGCGCCTTGAATATGCCCGCCTTCTGATGGACGGACTCAAGCCCGATGTGCTCTTCACCCACGATGACTGGGGCACAAAGGATGCGTTGTTCATGAAGCCTGAAATGTGGCGGGAGTTCTTTAAGGAACCCTATGCCAGATTCTACGGAGAGGCCAGGAAGCGGGGGATAATCGCCGTTCACCATGCTGATTCCTTCTGCGCGCCTATCATAAACGACATGGTAGAAATAGGCATACAGGTCTGGCAGGGGGTGCTTCCCGAAAACGACATACCGGCAATGCAGGCGGAGACCAAAGGCCGGCTGGTATATATGGGCGGAATGGGCGCCGCTATTGACCGTGGCGATTCCACTGAAGAAGAAATACGTGAATATGCCCGCAATATACTCGAAAGCTGCTGCCCTGGAGGGCATTTCATCCCGTGCATCACCTATGGCCTGCCCGGATCGGTGTTCCCTCATGTGGACCCGGTGCTAAACGATGAAATAGACAAGTACAATGCAAGGGTGCACCTGCCCAAGGTTGTGCACTTCAAGACGGTAAAGAGAAAACTGGATGCTGCAGATACAGGCAGTTCAGGTGCTGCGGCAAGCACCGCAACTTCACCCGAGTCAGCTCAGGCAGGCCCGGATGGTCCGGAGACCATCGAAAGCCTTTTCGTCACCATAGAAAACGCTGTTTTCAGAGGCCAGAGAAAGCGGCTCCTTGCTGCAATAGAGAGCGCTCTTGAGCTTGGCGCAGATGCCGGCGATATCATATCCGGTCCGCTGGTAAAAGGCATGGACCGCATCGGGATAGAGTTTTCCGCAGGGCGCGCTTTCGTGCCGGAGATGCTGATTTCCGCCAAATGCATGGACGCTGCCACAAGCCGCCTCAAACCCCTTATGACCAGCGATTCCAAGGCCAGCGGCAGGGTATGCATAGGTACTGTCAAAGGCGACATGCACGATATCGGCCAGAAGCTGGTAAGCATCATGATGGAGGGTGCCGGGCTCACCGTCTTCGATCTGGGCGTAGATGTTCCTTCTGAGAAATTCATAAGCGCAGCCATCGAAAATGACTGCCAGATAATTGCCCTGTCATCCCTTCTGACCACTTCGATGCCCAACATGGCGGAGGTCGTGAGGCTGGCTGAGGAAGCAGGGATCAGGGATAAAGTAAAGATAATGATAGGCGGCGCTCCCGTCACCCAGGAGTACTGCGACCAGATAGGCGCGGACTGCTACACCTCCGATGCCGCAGCCGCCGCCCGCAAAGCAGTTGAAATGCTAAGCCATTGAACTGTTTCCTGACCGGGCAGGCAATCTATCGACCGGGTAAAATAATAATTCCATGCAACGGCTTGAAATACCGAATGCATGAGAGTATAATTTTTAAGGTTGTATAAACACCCTAACAAAGCTTTGTATAAGGAGAAACAAATGAAGTACGATTTTGACAAGAGAGTTGACCGCGCTCACGGCGTAGGCAGCTATTCCATGAAGTGGGCTGAGGGCGAAAGAGCCGCAGCTATGTATGGCGACAAGAACGCAACTGGACTTCCCGCAGACAGAATTCCTCTCTTCCTTGCTGACATGGACTTTGAGTGCGCACCCGAGCTCAAGGCAGCTCTCCAGAAGGTCGTTGACCACGGTATCTGGGGATATTCCGGTGCCAATGAAGACTACGGCAAGGCAGTT
>JAEEGL016468021.1_pt1 | contig 119224 bp, 96 predicted proteins | sample 9134231 | NCBI WGS metagenome assembly JAEEGL01 (sample SAMN16246548, study PRJNA631951) | gut metagenome | biome: gut microbiome; feature: rumen; material: fiber-attached | host: Bos | place: Iran: Karaj | collected 2018-10
CAGAACATAACTATACACAATCGGGATATAGCACAAACTCGCAGCTTCGCTGAAACAGTTTGTGCTTCCTTACGAGTGCTGCGAGTTATTTGAGAGGCGCGAACCAGATTTGAACTGGTGATCACGGTGTTGCAGACCAGCAAACACCATTGTCAATACAATTTCTCGCGGCACCTCATGCGAGCTTCTGTCTTTGGACGGCAGCTCGCACGAGGTGCTTTTCTTGTTTTTTTGAAGGTTATTCGATCCGAGAGGATCTGAATAATGCGCAGGACTGCGGATCGGTACGCAGAGGGAACGGGATGCCTTCTCCGTTCCCTGATCCTGTGTTTATATTACGAAGGCAATCCGCCCGTAACACGGGAGAAAGAAGGCGAAATATGAGAATAGCAATCTACAATCACAAAGGCGGCGTTGGAAAAACAACCACGGCAATCAACCTTGCATACTCGCTGACGAAGTTCAATCCGGAATGCAAGGTGCTGTTTGCAGATTGTGACAAACAGCAGAATGCAGCAAGGTTCTTCTGCGAGAAAGCCGCAAGCGGTATTTCGGAAAGCCGGTATAAAGGGATCTCTGTTATCTCTGTTGCGGATCCAGCGGAACTGCCGGTCTCATCTGAGGAATACGATTTTATGCTGCTTGATATGCCTCCTGCATTGGATTCGCGTACAGAAACCTTGCTTGCAGCAGCAGACAGCGTTATCGTGCCGGTTGAGCTTGGCAGTTTTGCCGTACAGGGCATTGCGGATGTAACCGCTGCGATCAGCCGTAGTGAAACAGTATTTCTTGGAGCGCTGGTGACGCGCTTTGATCGGAAGAACAGCGCCGATGTGGAAATGCTGGATCTGATCCGGCACCAGCTCGGCGCGAAAGTGTTTGACACGATTATTCCGCAAAGTAAGATTATCTGCAACAGCATCAATTATCGAATGACGGCTGCGGAATACATGGGCTGGCTGGAACCGGCAAAGTGCTTTGACCGGCTTGCAGCAGAAGTTATCCGCAAGGGTACAGCAATTTGCTAGATCAAATCAATTCAGAGGTGATGATATGAATTACGTTACTCATGCAGACAATAAGCTGCGGCGAATTTCGCCGGAGGACGAATATCTTGGAATCGCAAAAAACAAACTGCTGCCTTTGATGAATCAGATCATGGATCCGGATGCATCAAAGGAGCTGGCGGTCAGAGATAATCAGCTCTGTATTAACGGTGTCCCGGTCGGAGAATGGCGGTTGATTTCTCAATATCGGCTTGTGAGCGTTTCTGCTCGTGCCATTGCTTTTCGATATGGCAGCAGACAAATCCGAAAGGTCTATTTCGGATCTTCGGCTTTCAGCGACGATCCGGATCGCGTTGTGCAGATAACAGAAACGGATCCGGATCAGCAGGAAAAAGTAATCTACTGCGAATTGAGATAGGAGGTCTTAGCATTATGGCGAAACGAAAACTTGACATTGCGATTGTCGGTGATCTGCAAGCTGTCAATAGTGACAGCTTCAAAGATAATCTTTCGATGCTGCCGATTGACAATCTGCATCCCTCGGAAGATAATTTCTATTCGATCTCAGATATTGAGCTGCTTGCAGAGGACATTGAGCGGCAGGGCTTAAAACATAATCTTGTTGTCAATGAAGATGCAGAGCATCCCGGTCAATACCTGATTATTTCCGGACACCGGAGATTTTCGGCAATTCAATATCTGGTACAGCAGGGGAGATATTCCTCCCAAGTGGTTCCTTGCTTTGTTGCCGGAACCAAAACAAAGGCTGAAACCGTGCTTGACTTGATTATGCTGAATGCGACGAGCAGAAGAATGTCGGATCCTGAGTTCCTTCGGCAATATGAAGTTCTTGAACAAACGCTCCGGGAGCTGGATGCAGCCGGGAAGGGTGTTCCGGGAAGAATGCGTGAACGGATTGCATCGACATTAAAGGTTTCCGCAGCACAAGTCGGAAAGATCGAGAATATTCTTCACAACGGAATTGAAGAAGTGCAGCAGGCAGTCCGCTCCGGTGAAATGTCTATTTCAACGGCTTCGGCTGTTTCGTCTCTCCCGGCTGAATCGCAGGAGAATCTCATAGACGAAAAACCAGTTGCAGAGATCCGCAATAAGGATGTGCAGGAATACAAATCGCAGCTTCCGAAGAAACCGGAAAAAGTAATCTTCCGTTCTGAAAAATGGGACGGAGAGACACAGCTTTCGGCAGTCAAGGATGCGCTGACAAGATATTTTCAGTACGAAAAAGAAAATGCAGCGAATTTGCCGCTTATGGCGTTTACGGATCATTTGCGAAAGCAGAACCGCTCTCGCTATTCAAGCTATTCTTCTTTTTCTGTTGAAGGAACATTTGATAAAGTTATCATTAAATTCTTTGCTCCGGAAGAACATGAGAACATTCAGGAAATCTATATGACATGGAACATGGCAGCAAAGAGTATTCAGAAATGGATTGGGAATCAAACAACTGAGAAGGAAAAAGAAACACCGGTTATTTCTGAATCAGAGCATGAGGCGCAGGAAGATGAGGCGGAGAATGACAATACCGATACCGAAATTGAAGGTCAGGTGACATTTACCGAAGTTTGCGGCGAGTCGGAAGAACAAGAAGCAGAGCCGCTGTCCGCAGAAGCGGACAAAACGCCGAAAGTCAATTATAAGGAAATGATAAAGTGGGCGGATTCGCTCACACAGGATCAGATTGATTATCTTTGTAACGGCGGTTGGTATAACAATACAATGAAGGGTTATTTGATTGCAGCAGCGCAGGAAGCCGGGCTTTCCAAGCAGCAAATCAGAGATTTGCTGAACGGTTTGCGTATGGCGCTGGGCAAGAAGAACAAGTCAGATGCAGAAAAACTGTATCTGGATTGGAACTAAGTTTTAAGGAGGAAAACGAACAATGGCAAAAATCACATTGGATGAAAAGATCATGAAGGTGCAGGAGGCAATCAGAAAAGAAGAAGCCGTTATCGCGCAAAGCCGCGATAAGCTGAAAAGTTTGCAGGCGGATCTGAAAGCGCTGGAGCGCAAAAAGGAGCAGAGCTTCGCCGCCGAGATTATCAGCACGGTCTCTGACGGTGCGACGCTGACCAATGCGCAGCGGAGCGAATTGCTTTCTCTGCTGAAATCCTTTAAGCTGAGCGCAGCGCCCGAATCGGAAACGGATTCCGGTTCCGATCAAGCAGCCGTTTCGCAGAAAGCGGCATCTGAAACTGAAACGCAGAACAGCGAAAGCGGCTCTGCATTCAGTTGAGTGCTTTTCCGCAGAAAAGCCTGCTTTGAGCGTAAGCGAATCTGAAACCGGTTTATCAAACCGGTTTTTTCGGGGTATTAGGGGTGTCCCCTAACAAGCTGATTTTGTACGGCTACTGCCGGACAAAATCTATGCTTGCCACTACCGTGATCCAAAGCAATCGGGGATGCTCAGAAAGGGAGCGTGCAGATAAAGGTATGAGCGATACAACCAAAGCGAGAATAGAGTTTCGGCTGCATCCGGCGGAAAAAGAAAAAATCGAAAAATCCGCAGCAGCACTCCATATGACGGTGACCGATTACATCCGCGCCTGCTGCTTGCGCAAGCAGATCATGGATACATCATGGGTGCCGGAGATAACAAAGCAGATTATCAAGATCGGCGTGAATGTCAATCAGATTGCAACTGTTGCAAATACAACGCACAATGTTTCGGATCGGCAGATCGACATTGTAAATGAAAATCTGATCGGCGTGCAGAATCAACTTCGTGCGATCATAGAGCATATGGAAAATCCGCTCGATCAGAACTTGAATGAATGCAGGATGCTGTTGCAGAAAATCTGTGAGAAGCTGGATGCAATGGAGTGGAGCTAATGGCGTATATCGGACAAACTTCAATAAAGAGTGTCGGACACATGGATCATGCTATCGCATATGTGGCAAATCCGAAGAAAGCACTTGATCTCCAGAAAGAGGAATTGCAGGAGGCGATCCGGCATGTAGCGGCAACCGATACACAGATTGGGGAACGCGCAACATTCCTGAACTGTTCACCGAACCATACAGCAACAGAATTTGAAATGCTGCGCAAATCACATCATCAGGACAAAGGCGTGATCGCGCACCATTATTACCAGTCATTTTCGCCCGATGATCCTGTGACACCGGAGATTGCACACAAAATCGGAGTTGAGCTTGCAAGCAAAATCTTCGCCGGGTATCAGGTTGTTGTTACAACGCATACCGACCGAAACCATTTGCACAATCATATCCTTGTAAATAGCTGTCATATCGAAACCGGCGCGAAGTGGCACAGCAACAAAACTACACTTCGGGCTGTTCGGGCTGAAAGTGACAAACTATGCAGACGGTACGGAATGAGCGTGATTCAATCAGACAGTACCCACAAGGCAATAGACAAAACAACTTATCAAATGGCATTGCAAGGCAAATCATGGAAAGTGCAGCTCTGCAATGATCTGGATGAAGCCGTAAAGCAATGCCGGAGCAAATCTGATTTTGAGAAGTTTTTTCATGAGCGCGGTTATGAATGCAGATACACCGCAAGTCACATTACATTAAAAAAGAACGGCGAGAAGAAAGGTGTTCGCGTTGATACGCTGGCAAAGCAATTCGGTGAGCAGTATACAAAAGCAAATCTTGAAAAGGCAATGGGCTATTCGTTCGATGAAGTCGAATTGCGAGATATGCCTGCGCAGCGGAATAATGCCAAGCGAGCAGAACCGAAATCCAATCATGAACGTCTGACAGAAAGAACATTTGCACAGCGGAGTAGTGATCCGATTCCGAACCGCCGCCCAAAAGGGTGGTATCAGCAATATACTCCCCCGGCAAAGCGGCAGCTCAACAGATTCCCGTTGAATCATCTTTGCAAGGGAAATTCGTTGATACGGACAACGCTCGGGATTCTGGCATTCTGTGACAGGATGCGTTATAGAAGAAATGGTAAGTCGCGTACAGCGGTCTACCAATTCAAAATTTCGCAGCCGCTTCCGAAACCGTCAACTGCGCGGATCCATTACGGTACGATTGACTATAAGAAGCTGACTTCAATGTCAGGTGACAATTATTCCGTAACAGTCAATGCAGAGCATATTCTGAAATTGGCAAATCGACCGCTGCTCTATTCAGCGCTGATAGATCGTGAGAGGGGAACAGCTACAATCACGGTGAAAGCCTGCGATAAAGAGTATCTTGCGAAGATCCTCGGCATGTCTGAAATTCAGAAGAAACTTGATGAACAAAGCAAACGCAATCAGAACCGTGCAGCATTCGCTGCACTTCGGAAAAAGGCAGAAGGATCCGGACAGGATTTGAAATTCATGAAAGTGACTGCTGAACAGCTTGCCGTTTTACAAGACAACTGTCAGGACATTTCATATATGGAAAAGGATTCCGGGATCACCATAACATTTCTTGCGGAAGATGAAAGCCTGATCCGAAGTTTAATTTCCGACAAAAAAGAAAAAAAGACGGAAACAGAATATCAGAGGAACAACAGAATTTATGCGGAACTGAAAAAGGAGGCTGCGCTGCAAGGTGTTAAGCTGCACTATAAAGCCAATATCACAATGGAGCAGATCAAGGCAGCATCAGCAGCCGGTTTGAAGCTGGCGTATTTTAAGAATCCGAAAACGCCGGGGCTTTTCAAGATTGCATACAGCAATCAAGATGAAAAGAATTTGCGGAATATTCTGTTCCCGGATGTAAACAATGACGGCATTGATGATCGCTTGCAGCATCGGAATGAAAATGTACGAAAGTGAGGTGAGGATAATGGATCGCAGAGAATATGATCGGCTCTCCGATGAGAGAGACTTGGATCGGGACGGGTTGCCGGATCGCGCAGATCCGACACCAAAAGGACAAGACTACTATTATAAGAAACTTGATTCAGAACAGCTTGATTATCTGGGCGACTTCGCAGATTTTCCGTATTCTGTTCGGAACAATGTCATTCGTGTTGGTGCGGCAGACAAAGATGCGCTGGAGCTGGCGCTGGAGAAACAGCGGCGGTTGTCGAGCATTCATGACGCGCCCTGATAAGGCTTGACACGGCTTGTGGTACATGTTATAATGGGGTGGCAGAATCCCACAAAGTCAAAGGAGGTTTTTACTATGAAACGTACCATGAAAGCAGTAATATTAGCCGTTATAGCTGCGGCAGGCAGTATATCGCTGTCGAGCTGCGGAAAGCCCTTAACGCCGATTGATCCGTTTGAAAAACTGGAGGTAACTTTTACCGGAATAAGCGGTTATACCGGTTCAGTTGAGACGAACGATCCGGAATACGAGGGCTCAAAATACATCTATTATTATTGTCCGCAGAGCGATGATGTTCTCTCCAATGGCGATACAATAACAATGGGCGTGAATGTTGTTGCCGAGGATCTGAAAAAGATCGGATATAAGGTCGAACAGGATACGAAAGAATATACTGTGCAGGGGCTTCCGGAAATACCGGATGAACTGACAGAAGCAGAAGTAAGTGAATTGTCAGAGGAACTGAACTTGCATCAGCTATACAGCAGCGGTGCGGAACCGGCTGTCGGGGATGAATTTAAGCCGGATCCGAGCTGGGATCGCATTTTTACTCCGGAAGATGAGGAAGATATTAACCAGCGCTTGTATCATGGCGACTGGAAGTATGAGCAGATTTCCGACATGGATATTGATTCATCCAAGTATAAGGTCTGGAAGGATAAAAACAATGTCTATGATCTGTTTTATGTAGTTTATCATCGTGACATTACATTAAAATGTACCGCCGTCGATGAGTTTGCCGCGGAGGATGAAAATGCGCCGTCTGTTGGAGATACTGTCAGCTTTACTTGGTACTATGGTGCATATCGAACCGGCTTCTGTAAAGAAAACGGTGCATTTGCCGACTGCGAAGAAGCCCAGATCAGCAGCAGTATGACCTTCTCGCAATCCAGTTCGCAAGAAATCGTGATTGAAGATATGGAAAGCATTGCTCCGAATAATTGCGATTGCATAATCTCAAAGGAATATTGAATCCATAAAACTGAATATTGTCATTCAGCCGTTTGCTACTTGAAAGCAAGCGGCTTTTGTTTTACCCGAATATAGGAGGTGCGGATGATTGGAAAGTAAAAACAAGCTGCGCAGGCAGAGAAGCAAGTCACCGATGATTGTTTTCGGCGTTATGATGTTCTTGATTTTACTGGCTGCGAGCATGTATGTGACCTATGTTGTGCTTGACTATCAGAATGTCAATCAGATTGAACAGCTCTCAAAGGATGATTTTCTTCCGATATTCAATACCCTGACAGCTCCGACCGGTTCTCTGGAGATCACCGGCAGTCTGGTCATGGAGATCCTAAAGCTGCAAGTCACAAAGCTGTGGTGGTTATATTTGCTGTTTGTCTTTGTGCTGTTCCTTGCTGCTACATCCAATACAAAGGATGATTTTCACGGCATGGAACAAGGCTCGGCACGCTGGGCGGATAAGTATGACGAAAAGCAGTTCAAAGATCAAACCGGCATTCCGATCGGAACTGGTTTCTATGTGACCATTACCAATCCCAAGCACAAGTATTATGTTACACACAATCTGAATGAGATAATCATCGGCGGATCCGGTGCGCGTAAAACATTCGGAAAAATCAGTCCGGATATTATGCAAATGACAGGCTCCTACGTTGTGACGGATCCAAAAGGTGAACTATACAAGAGTCATGCCAAAAATCTAACAGCAAACGGATACAAGATTCGTGTGCTGAATCTGGAGAATATCAACTTATCCAATGCATACAATCCTTTCGCATATATGACCTCTGAGCAGGATTGTATTTCAGTCGCTAACTTGTTTATGGCAAACTCTGCCGGAGACGGAGAGAAAGCAGACTTCTGGGCAGGCGCAGCAGAAGATCTGCTGGTCGCAACAATGGTGTATCTATACAAAACGCCTGACGAAACAAAGTCTTTCGGACGGGTGATCCGTTTGGTCAACTCAATTCGATATAAAGGCGGGAAAATAGATCAGTGCTGCGAGCTGGCACGCTGCTTCAACCGGCATCAGATCTCATTTCCAAATGATGTTGTAACTGTCAACTGGAGTTCCATTCAAGGAACACCGGAAGAAACGCTCGGATCCATAGCAAAAACACTCTCGACCAGACTGCGGCTCTGGGCGACGAATGATGTGGACGAGATTACAGATAAGGACGAAATGGATTTTGACCATATCGGAACAGAGAAAACAGCGGTATTCATGATTATCCCGGCTGCAAGGCAGACGTATAAAACAGTTGCCAATATCTTTTACAGTCAGCTTTTTGATCGGTTGATGTATATTGCAAACAGAGATCATAACGGAAGGCTTCCGCTGCTGGTATCCTGTGAATTGGATGAGTTCGCCAATATCGGTATCATACCGAACTTCTGTGAAACACTTTCGGTTGTTCGTTCTTACAATATCCGAATCTGTATTGTGTTGCAGGGCATCACACAACTGAAAGCGAACTATGAAAAGACATGGGGCGCGATTATCGGTAACTGCTCTATTTTTACGTATCTCGGAACAAATGATGAGGATGCGAAAAAATATGTGTCAGAACGGCTCGGAAAGACCACGGTGCGAGTTGATACACGATCATATAACAGAGGTATGCAGGGCGGCGGCAATGATTCAGAAACCTATATTTCGCGTGATCTGCTGTCACCGGACGAGGTTCAGAAGGTTGTTAAGCCAAAAGGGAAAAGCCGAAAATACGGCGGTTCCTGCATCGTGTTTATAGATGAGTTCTATCCGTTCTTGTTCTATAAATTCAATACGAAAAAGCATCCGCTCTATAAAACAATGGGAAGTTCGTATCCAAGCGGAAAGCCAAACAATACAGACATTCGGGAGGTTTACGGCAAGATCAAGGAAGAACGAGCGCGGCTGTTTCAGGAGAAAATGGCAGAAGCTGCGGAGCGAGACAAACGCTGGGAAAAGGAGGATGAGGAACGCAGCGAGCAATTAGAGCGAACAGAACAGGAAGAACTGAGCGCACAGTTTAATGCAGCAGAGGATACCGAACCGGAAGAAGAAACAGTTGAGAGTATTCAGACGGAAGAAACCCCGTCCGATATTTCTTTTCTTCCGGTGGATCAGGATGAACCTGATCTGCAAGCAGACATGAAAGCTGAAATGGAGGCTGAAATGGGTGCTGAGATCGAGGAAATATCCGAAGCTGATTTTGAAGCGGCGCTCGGTGAAGATGAGGTTGACGAAGATTTTTTCTAAGGAAAGGAAGAATGCTAAATGTATGATGCAGATGAGTTCTCCAATGACCTGAAAGGTACGGCAGCATCAACAGCAAATGCAATTAAGACCGGGTATCAGATCATTGAGTTCTTGCAGAATAAGGATCCTGAACAGATTGCTGCTCTTGCAGTAAATGATCCGAGTTTTCAGTTTACCGGACAAGTGACGGATCTCCAGTTCTTTCAAACGCATGCGGTTATGTCAATGGATATGGTTACAAATATTCAGGACGATTCGCTGAGAGTTGCTGTGCAGGATGAGTTCAACCGTGCAGCACGAAACGGCTTGATTCAGATTGATCCGGTGCAGCGCACCATAACGCCGACAGAAAAAGGAATGAAGTACATTTCGCAGCCTTCCTTTAAGCAAGCCGCAAGAAAGTATGCCGCTGCAATGCAGAATCTCCAGCAGGCAGGGCAGAATCTTGGGTATCCGCTGAATGGCGGCATCAATGACCTTAACTATTTCCGTTATGCAAACGCGCTGGATCTTTCAGAAGTTCTGAACAGCTCTAATACCGAAGTCGCAGCGAAAGTGCTGTCCGGCTTCCAGAAGCTGCAAGCGGAAGGAAAAGTTGCAATCAGTGGTCTGACGGTGACTTTAACGGATGCCGGGAAAAAATATCTTGCTTCTCCGGTCATGCAGCAGGCAGCACAAGCTATAAAACCGGTTCCGCTCGGAAGTCCGGTAGCAACTGCGGTTGTTGTTGCGATACAGAATGCGCGGCAAATTGCACAGCGCTTGTTGTGACTGCTTGTGCTACATGTAGCACAAGCGGTGCTGCATTCTATGTAATCACCGGTAGTTGCTGCCGATGTAAATATAGAACATTCCATTGAAAGGGGGTATGTCAGGCAATCAGCTCTTGCAAAGCAGCTTGTATGCTATCTGAAATCGTGCTGAAATCAGCACACATTGAAATGAAAAGGAGTTTAGATTATGAAACATTATGCATCCACTATTAAAAACGCACACAGAGCAAAGCGCCATGCTAAGATCAGAGCGGCGCTCATGTCCGCACTTATGACGATTGGCGTTATGCTCTGCACAGGCATTACAGCATTTGCTGATAACGCTGAGAATGCAGCTCCTGCCGGAGCAGGCGGCACAACTACAAAGAATACACTGATTACAACGATCTTCTGGATCGTGCGCGGCGGCATCGGTATCGTTGCTCTTATCGGTATCTGGAAGGCTGTGCAGGCGCAGGCGGATGAGGATCCGCGCGGTCGAAATGCCGCGCTTACAACCGTTGCAATCGCGGCATTCGGTTTTGCTGCGACTTTTGCAATCGAGGCTCTCATCTAACCTTGACATATGACATAGGAGTATAGGGCGGCTTATGCCGCCCTTATCCATGTATCCGAAAGGAGGATCTAATGCTGAGTGCCTTATTTTTTGAAACAGCGGCTGGTGAAAATGACTTGAAATGGCTTGTGCAGTTCTGCATGTGGATTGCTCGTGCTTTGGTTCTTCTTGTTTTCTGCGGATTCGGAATCTATAAGGCTGTCAAAGGTCAGGGCGAAGAAAATGCGCAGGAAAGAAATGAGGGACTGCAAATGATCGGGTTGGGCGCATTCATTTTTGCAGGAACATTTGCGATTGAAAAAGCATTGAATTAGGAAGGTGATGCACTTGAAACAACATAAGCATATTTTGCTGATTGGTCTGCTGATTGCTATTGTATCGGTGATTATGTGCTTTCCCCCGATTCAAGCATCAGCGGTGAAGGATGTAGGCAAGTATCCGGAAGTTGAAAAAGGTAATATCGACTGGTATACGTGGTGGAACTGGTCACATAATGACTTACGTGACCGAATTATGGATGAGCTGGAAACAATCAAAACAAGCGGCGTAAAAGCAAATGTTGATTCGCAGGTGATTAAGGACAGCGTAGACGTTGCCGGTGAACTTGAAACTTTTTACGATACGAAAACCAAATCCGGAAGCACAGAGATTGAAAAAACGCCGATACACTTTGCAAACACAAAAATCAAACTTGCAAATGAAATGTGGGCATCGGTTGGATCCGCTCTGAAAGCTGGCGGTGATTTATCGGATTCTACGGTGAACTCCTCAATGGATAAAGCAGCTAAATATATGAGCCTCGGTGTCAATCTGAATAATCTGGATGCAAATCCGGTATACTCAGGAATTATCAATTCATTGAAATTGGCTGCATACAGCATTGTGCTGTTGTTCTTTTCCGTGAACCTGATTGAAACAACTCTGAAATATGAGATCGTTTCGACGCGAGGATTCATTTCTGTATTCGGAAGAATGATCTTTTCAAAAACGATTATCGACTGCTCTGCTTTGATTTGTACGAAGATATTAGGCGTAGTCAAGTGGATCGCGTCCCAGACTTTGGATTTTATCACCTTGTCAAATCAGGAGGTTTTGAAAAGTTCGTATTCATCTACTCAGAGCGGCTTGTGGGTGATCGGCAAAATTGTGGACTTTTTCAACTCCATTACGAATATTGCTCCGATACTGATAATGAGCTTGATTGTGCTGATCGTCAGTATGCTGATCCTCGGAAAGCTGCTGATCCGCAGCATTCAGCTTGCAATGATGACAGTAGTCTCGCCGCTGTTTTTTGCGTGCGCAACTGCTGACGTTACAAAGCAATACTTCCGTAACTTTATAACCGGCTTCCTGCAATGCGGCATGCAGATCGTTTTTATGGTCATTGTATACGGAATTGGATATACCGTTCTGAACAGTAGTGCGATCAATGGCGATATATTTATGGCGTTCAGCAGCAGCACTATGAATGCTTACCGTGCGATCATTGTCTATGTTGTCATGGGTATCATGATTGTGAAGCCGCCAAGATTCCTTACAAATGCAATAAACTGAGGTGATAATCATGCAGCAGAATGAAACGGTGAAGATTGTTATTGCCTGCATAATAGCAGCGATTGTGCTTGGATGCGGCATTTTCGTATCTTCCAGAAAAGCGAATGAAACAACAAATGACTATCCGGCAGAAAGCAGCGCAGATGAAGTTCAACAGTCAGACAATGAGAGCAGTTCTGAGCCGGTTTTGACTGCTGCGCCTGAAACAGTACATATTGATCTGTTTTCGGGTATTACGGTTGGCGTTGTCGGAATATTTCCTGATATTGAAAACATGGCAATCGGCGGTGATCCGCAGGATGCTGTCGCAAGCAGAATTACTTATTCTTTTTCTTCTGTCGGAAACTTTACGCCGCTCGGCGCAGATGTGCAGATTACGGCGGATACATCTTCAATTTCAGATTTCTTGGAGAGCCGGAATTATATTCCGGCATCCCTAACAAGTGAGTATCATCTGGATCCGCTGACAATGCGCTCCTATCTGGTGCAGCAGCAACAATTCAGCGAGGAAGTCCGTGCGGATTGCTTTCGTGCTGCGGCAGAGAAAGTGACCGGGGATCCGAACACTAATCCGGATGCAGCAGAATTATACCTCCCTGCCTTCAATCAGCAATTTGATCCGCTTAATCAGTCATATGCCGGAATGTATGGAGTGTATTGCTTCTTTTCTTCCGGAGAGAAGGTGAAAGCAGCATTTGTTTGTCCGGTTGTCAAGAACAAAAAAACGGAATCCGTCGAAGTATCTGCATTGGGCGAGTTTGAAGATATAGGAGCTGCAATTACAGATTTGATCGAATCCAGAAATAGCAGCGAGGATTCAATCTCTGTTAAACTACAAGTAAAGGAGAATCCAAATGATTAAAGTACGTATTACAAAAAACATCATCCGAAAGGGCGAGATTGGATTCGGGTTATCTTTGTCGCAAATCATCATCGGAATCTGTGCTTTGGCGGTTGGTATTGGAATGTATCTGCTGCTGAAAGATAAGCTGTCAATGAATTTGCTCATGTCGATCATTTTTATTACAATGGCAGCATTCGTATTTCTCGGCATTATTCGGATAGACGGAATGTCGCTCGGCGCTGTTTTACTTTCCAGCTTTAAGGGCGTGGATAAAAGACCGTATTGTATTGAAGGAGTGTGGAAAAATGAGCCTGTTCGGAAAGAAAAAAAGTAATGCTTCACCGGGCTTCTATGAAAGAAAGGTAGAGGTTCCGCATACGGCGCAGGACACGATCCCGTTTATTGAAGCCTATGACAACGGCATTTTTCTTGTTGCTGAAAATGTCTATACGTTGATTTTCGCATTTGAAAATCTTGATTATTCGCTTCTGCGAGAAGAAGAACAAAGAGAGCTGTACCGCGATTATCAGAAACTCATGAATGCGCTTCCGATTGACATTGATTATCAGGAGTTTATCATGAATGACAGCATCAATGTCGAGAAGCTGCGCAGTACGATTATGCCGAAGGACAATAGATTCGGAGAGATCAGCATGAATTATCGTGAACTCATGGAGGATGTGATCCGAACCTCAGAGATTGCCTGCGCCGATAAGATCATGATGATTGCAATCAGCTATCGTCCCCAGACAAGCGTTGACAATATCAATGTGCTGTTCAAATACTATCGAGAACTGCAAACGTATTTCAGCCGGCTGAAAGTAGACACGCATCAGCTTATGCCGGAGGATGTGTTCCGGATCATGCACCGCTATTATCATCCGTTTGATGAAGCTGAATTTCTGATCCCGGCGAATATCTATTCTCGCGGCAGACGAGTGAAAGACTATATCGCGCCGTCTATGTTTGCGTTTAAGCCGAAGGAAATTGAAGTCGGAGAATCATTTACAAGAATCATGTATGTCAAGCACTATGACCGGGATCTTGACGATGAATTTCTGAATGAGCTGACGGATAACAATTTCCGCATTGCAGTCTCAAAGCATCTGACACACATTGATAAAGGAAATGCTCTGGAAAAAGTGCGTCAGGAGATTTTTGCTGTGCAGGCGCAGATCCAGAAAAGAATGGAGAAGAACCACGAGCGCGGCGGAAACTTCATTCCGTTCCGGCTGACTGATAAGCTCAAAGAGCTTGAATCCTTGCAGGAAAAGCTGTCCGGCAGCACCGCAGAACTGTTTGAGGTAACAGTATTTGTATCAATTTCCGCCCGGACAAAGGAAGAATTGGAAGAACTGACAAAATCTATGAAAACGAAAGCTGCAAAGCATCAGGTTACGCTTTCAATTCTCACCAGACAGCAGGAAAAGGGCATGACAAGTGTTCTGCCGCTTGCTCGGAATCTGTTTGGTGCCAAATCCAAGAATGCAATCTGCACGTATCTCCTGACGGAAGAAGCCTCTATTATGATTCCGTTTTCTTATCGCTCATATTTCACGGATACAGGCATTTATTACGGCATCAATCGAATTACAAACAGTGCAGTTGTACTGGATCGTACCGATGAAATGAACAGCAACGGTTTTGTTCTGGGTACTTCCGGATCCGGAAAATCGACATTCACAAAACTGGAACTTTCGGAAGTTCTTATGAAATATCCGGACGATGAGATCATTGTCATTGATCCTGACAATGAGTATCGTGTTCTGACCGGAAAAGAAAACTTTGACGGTGAGATCCTGAAAGTATCAGCGAACAGTCAGACAAAGCTGAATATCTTTGATATTGACCTTTCCTTTACCGAAGAAGGCAAGGACGCAGTTGCGTTGAAATCGGAATTTATTATGACAATCGTTGAAACTGCAAAAGGTGTCCGGCTGACTTCCGATGAACGGTCTATTGTTGACCGCTGCGTGCGAGCTGCATACCATGATTATCTTGCGTGTCAGGGCAGAGATCCGAATACATTGCCGACGCTTACAACATTTTACAATTTGCTGAAAGAACAGCCGGAAGATGCAGCACATCATCTGGCGCTGGTTCTGGAACTGTACGTCACCGGTTCATTTACTTCTTTTGCCGGAAAGACCAATATCAATGCATCGAAGAAATTTCTGGTGTTTGACATATTTGAAATGGGCGAACAGCTCCGGGCTGTCGGTTTGCAGATTATACTTGAATTTGTATGGCAGCGTGTGATTGCAAATAAGCAGCGCGGTATCCGGACATGGGTTTGGATCGACGAGTTCTCCAGCATGTTCATGGATACTGACAGCAGCGGCGAAATGCAATCCGGAAAGTTCTTTATGAAGGTTTATTCCCGTATCAGAAAGCATGGCGGCGTTGTAACCGGCATAACACAGAATATCGGAGACGTTCTTCGCTCTCCGCAAGCGGTTTCAATGATGGGCAATGCTGAATTTACGGTCTTATTGCAGCAGAAATCCGATAACCTCATGAAACTTGTATCCATTTTTGAACTGTCGCCTTCGCAGGAGAATTACCTGAAAACAGGCGAGAAGGGAACCGGCTTGCTGATCTGCGGTCGGAAAGTGATTCCTTTTGATAAGAGAATCCCGGCGAACGGCAGAATATATGAAATGATCTCTACGAACTTTAAGGAGTATCAGGCGAAGATTATGAAGCAGGGCGGTGAAGGCAATGAAAGCCGGTAACGAATGGAAAGTCTTTTTGCGTCGGCTGCGGTCGGAATTTGCAATTTCAGATTGCAGCGTATATGTCGGGGACGGCTGCGAAATGGAGCGGATTGACGGAAAAGAATTGCCAAATGAACTGCTGGAACAATATCTCTCGTATGAAACCACTATGATAATCACCGAGAAAACCGGATGCCGCATGATTACGCGGTTTCCGGTTTTCGGCACAGTATATTTACTGGTGCTGTTTACGCAGGATATGAATGGCTTGTCAGAGAATGAGACAAGCTATATTCTGCGAGATCTGCACACCTTGCAGGAAAGGCTGCGGCATCAGGGAAAGGAGCAGGCATCTTGAACATTGTATTTTTAACTCACAATAAGCAGCGCAAGATCGTTGATTCACTTATGAAGAAAACGCCTCATACCGTTCTTGGATATGAGCCGGTCATTCGCGGAACAACTGTGACAAGGATTCTGGAGCATCATGTTCCGCATTGCGTTGTGATCTGCGATGATGTTGCAGAAAAGGAAGGCGTTACGAAAGCGGATGTTATTACATTGCTGCATGCCCGGCGTCCTGCGCTTCGCATTATTGTTATCACGAAAGACCAGTCACTTGGCAATTTATCTTTTCTGAAAGAGAATGCTGTGAATGATGTTTTGGAGACGCTGGACGAGCTGCCGGAGATCCTCGATGATCCGATGAGTGCATCCGTGATTGAAGATCGGATTGCGGCTATTATCGCAGCGCAGGAAGCCGCAGCGGAGGCGGAGCATGAGCAGGAGATCGCGGAGGCTCAGACAGAGCATATTCCGGTCGATCTTTCGTTCCCTGCGGTTTCTGCAATCAGCTTTGATATGGATTCGGTTCAAAGAATCGAAGAACCTGAACCAAAGATCATTGAAAAGCTGACAATCGGAATTGCACAGTTGCAGCATCACAACGGATGCACACATACTGCTTTTGAACTGGCTGCTCTGCTGAAAGAGAAGAAGGTTCCCGTTTGCATTGTTCTTGCTGACAATCAAACATTCCATAATCTTGCCGTTTTCCATAAGCTGGATCCGGAGACCAGTAAGGAAGGCTTGAAAGTGAGCGGCGTAATTGTCTATCCGTTTGAGAAACTGGAAATGGCAAAACAGAACTATGACTGCACTATTTGTGATTTTTCTTTTCTTCGGGAGGAACACAGGAAAGCATATGAGGCGATGAACGAGAAGATTATGCTTTGTTCCGCTGCGGAATGGGATATTGCAACCACAATGAACTTTATAAATTATGTGGATGATATTTCCGTTCGGAAGATCACTTATTATTTCCCTCGTGTTTCAAGAAAGAAGTTCATCGGGATTAACAAGCAGCTTTTGAAAGCCGGATGCATTGCTTACAGGCTGCATACAAGTCCGGATTGGATTTCGCCTTGCGCTGAGAATATCGGTGTATATTATCAGTTGATCGGCAAGCACAGACTGAATAATGTCAAACCGGAAAAGTCTCGCAGACTGTTTCGGAAATAATGTGCTACATGTAGCACGGAAAAGGAGTGTATTATGGATCGAATCAATGCGAACGGTGTGCGAGAGGTCTACTGTGAAGCGGATCAGAAATGGTATGCTGATACAATCCTCGATAACGGCGAACGCTATTTTCTGGACGAGCGTCCGGACAGATTCCAGTATTACCCGGTCGATGAGGACGAGGATCACGAGAGCTTCATGCAGCGCTTGCTTAATGAAGAAGCCGCTGAGCGTGACAGCGGCTTCGGGGAGGAGTGAGTATGCCAAGACAGAACAGAGAGCAGAATGCGCCTTCTGCAAAAGAGAAGGTCGATGCTCTTATGAATAAGCTGGAAACCGGCATTCAGGACTTTATGCAATCTGGGAAGTATCAGGAGTATTTGCATACAATGTCGAAGTTTCACAATTACAGCTTTCGGAATTGTGTGCTGATCGCAATGCAAAAGCCGGATGCGACACTTGTTGCCGGTTATTCCGCTTGGAAAGAAAAATTTGAACGGCAGGTCGGACGCGGTGAAAAAGCGATTCGGATTCTTGCGCCTGCACCATATGAAGTAACGGTTGACCGTGTGAAGAAAGACGATCACGGGAAAACAGTTTATGGTGCAGACGGAAAGCCGGTTACTGAAACAGTCAAAGAAAAGCGCCTGAGTTTCCGGTCGGTGAGTGTGTTCGATGTTTCGCAGACTGACGGTAAGCCCTTGCCTGAGATTGCAGCGGAACTGGACGGCAGCGTAGAAGATTTTGAGCTTATGCTGCAAGCAATCCGGGATACTTCGGATGCACCAATTACGATTGAAAAGTTTTCAGGAAGCGCAAAGGGATATTATGACCGTACAGATCATTCGATCCATATTCAGGAAGGTATGGGCGAAATGCAGACCGTGAAAACGGCATTGCATGAAAGGGCGCATTCGATTCTGCATAATGACAATGTGGAAGATGCTGCGGAAAAGACCAGAGAAACAAAAGAATGCGAGGCGGAAAGCGTCGCATTCGTTGTTTGTGACCATTTCGGACTTGATACCGGAGACTATTCGTTTCCGTATTTAGCATCTTGGTCGTCCGGCTTGGATCTTCCGGAAATTCATGCTTCGCTGGAGACGATCCAGAAAACCGCAGATAATATGATCTCTGAAATCGGCGCACGGTTTGCGGAACTGAAAGCAGAGCGGAATGCTTCGCAGACAGATTCCGCTGTCCGGTCGGAGAAAAGCGAAACAGCGAGTGCAGGGCATAAACCTGAACGGTCGGAGAAACGATCTGATCGGATCGGTAACACGCCATATTCTGAAATACCGAATAAAATATATATTCGGGTGGATCCGGCAAAAACAGAGGCTTTGATTAAGGTTCTGAATCAGCAGAAGATTTCTTTTTCCGGAAAGCTGGATCCGAAAAAAGGCGACATAATAACAATTAGCGCAGAGCATAAACCGCTTGTCGAAAAAATCCTGTCAGAGGGGAAGGCTTTGAAAGATGAGTTCGGAGAAAGCAGATATGCAAGATGCTCCGCTGCGGATGTGGCTGCGCTGACGAAAGCCGGTATTCCGATTCAGGCGCGGAAGCAGGCGGACGGAAGCAGCATTATCAAATACAACAGCGCAGATGCGGAAACAATTAAGCAAACGCTTTCTGCGCTGAATGTCGCAAGAAAAAAGATATAAAGGAGAATATGCATGTCAATCGGGGAGAGAATCCGCTTTTTTCGTATGATGCGCGGCTTTACATCGGAATTGCTCGGTGTGCTTGTTGGAGTTGAAAGCAAGAAAAACGGTGCAGTAAAAGGCAAAACCAATAATGCGCATGCACGAATTAAGGAATATGAAAGCGGCGTGCGAACACCGCGCCCGGAGTTGCTGCGGCAAATTTCGGAAGTGCTGGAGGTTAGTCCGGCTGCGATTGCTCTTAATGTTGATAGCGAGCTTGGAATCATGCATACTCTTTTCTTTCTGGAGGATCTGTATGGTTTTATACCGGAGCAAACAGGGGAAAGCATAAGCATTCAGCTTCCGGATTCTCCGGCAGCAAAGAAATGGGCTGAAATGTGCAGCCTTTATCATTCCGCAGAAATCTCTAAACAGGAATACGATAACTGGCGTTTCAAACTGGAACAACTAACAGAAGAAGCAAACAAGGAGGATAGATAAAATGGTTGTGATTTACGCAGAAAAGGGCAGCTTGGCAAAAGCAATCGGCGCTGTTCTCGGAGCCGGATCCAGAATCCCGATGAAAGAAGATCCGAAGATCGGGTATTGGAAGTTTAAGTTCAGAGGTGAGGATGCAATCCTTTGTCATGGTGTCGGGCATTTGATGCAGCTTGTCCCGGCAAAATCGTATGATGAAAAGTATGCAAAATGGGATCTGTCAGTATTTCCGTGTATCCCGGATACATTCCGTATTGCGCCGAAGGCAGCGACAAAGCCTTGTGCGCTGCTGGTGAAAGAGTTTCTGCAAAAGGCGGATTGGGTTATCAATGCAACAGATCCGGATCGTGAAGGCGAACTGATCTTTGCATATGTCTATCAGGCGTGCGGATGCAGAGCGCCGTATAAGCGTGCATGGATCGAGGATCTGACCGATGTAAAAATCGAAAAAGCGTTTGACAATCTGATTGAGCCGCAGCAGATGATTTCAGAGCAGCATCAAGGAACCCCGGATGCGCTCCAGCAGGCAGGACGAGCAAGAGATATTGCTGATAATCTGATCGGCACGAACTTAACTGTTGCAGCAACTTTGCAATATGGCGGAATGAATGATCTAATGGGTGTAGGGCGTGTGCAGACACCGACGCTCGCAATGGTTGTGCAGCGTGAAAATGAAATACTGAATTTTGTCAAAAAGCCGTTCTGGAGGCTGATTGCTTCCTTTCAGACAAAGGCAGGCGAATCGTTTGATGCAGAATATGCAGAAGGGCGATTTGATATTGAATCAGAAGCACGTTCAATGCTGGGACGGTGCAGCGGAACCGGAATCGTGAAAGATATTGCTGCAAAACATCGTTCTGAATCCGCTCCGCTCCTTTACAATACAACGCAGCTCCAGATTGCAGCAAGCCGGAGGTTTGGCTGGGAAGCATCCAAAACTGCCAAGATTGCACAGACGCTATATGAGAATCACCTTATTTCATATCCGCGAACGAAGTCGGAACATCTGACAGAGGAAATGATCCCGGAAGTTACATTGACGATCCAGAAGATTATGAAAATGCCGGAATATGAGCAATATGCGATTCCGGAGACAGAATGGCTGAAATTCGGAAAGCGGCACTTCAATAATGAAAAGGTCGGATCGCATCCGGCTATTATTCCGACTGTTTCAGTACCGGAAAATACAGCAAATCTTTCAGAGGATGAAAAGCTGCTGTATGATCTGCTTGTTAAATCGGTGCTGCGGACTGTATTTCAAAAGGCGGAACTTGATGAGACAACGGTAACGATCAGCGTTAATGACGTTTTGTTTCAGGCAAGCGGAAGTGTGATAGCCGTTCCGGGGTGGTATTCCGTTGATGCTATGCCCGTGAACAAGAAGTCGCTCCCTGCGCTTACACAGGATGAACAGCTTTCCGGTGAGTATCAGATCAAGCAAGGAGAAACCGAGCCGCCGAAAAGATACACGGAAGCCGATTTGCTTGCAGCAATGGAGCTTGCCGGGCAGAACATCGAGGACGAAGAAACACGCACTCTCATGAAACTGCAAATGAAAGGTCTCGGTACAGATGCCACACGAGCTGCAATCATTAAGGGCTTGTTTGAGAAAGGGATGATCGCTAAGAAAGGAAAGTCTATCATTCCGACCGAAAAGGGATTTTGGCTCATTGAAAAGCTGCCGATCCCGGATATTAAGTCGGCAGAGCTGACGGGCGAATGGGAAATGCGGCTGAACAATATTGCACTAGGTAAAGAGGATTACCATGCTTTTATTGAAGATATGAAACGAACAGCACAGGAATGGTATGCAGCAATCGCCGGGGACAAAGCAAATCATTTTCTTTCTTCTGCCGAACAAGGTATGAAATGCCCTGTTTGCGGAAAGCAAATCCGACAAACGAAGTTCGGATACGGATGCTCCGGCTATACCAAAGAGGGCGACGGCTGCAAGTTTGCTTTCAGCAATCCGTTGTGCGGCGTTAAGCTCTCTGAAAAGGTGATCCGGCAACTGATTGAGGACGGCAGAACCGGCTTGATTGAAGGCTTCAAATCTAAAAAGAATCCGGGCAAAACCTTTTCTGCGTATCTCATTGTGGATCCTGAGACCGGAAACATTGAGTTTGACATGAATACGGATCTTAATTGTCCGATCTGCGGAAAGCCGATCCGTCCGGTGTCATTCGGTTATTCCTGCACGGGATATTCAAAGGACGGAACAGGATGCCGCTTTGCGGTCAGCAAAGAGATCTGTGGAAAGAAGATTACAGATTCTCAAATCCGGATGCTGATTCAGAATGGCAGAACCGGCTTAATCAGGGGGTTCAAATCCAAAAAGGATCCCGAGAAAACCTTTGATGCATACCTTGTGCTTGATAAGGAGAATCAGAATACGAAATTTGAATTTCATAAATCCAAGTGACAGGAGGGATGCACTATGACGGATCAGACATTGAATTTTGTCCTGATTCTGATATGTGCCGTTTGCATTGCGCTGTTCTGCCTGAATAGTAAAATGAATACCAAAACGGCGAGGATATTCTGGGGCAGCACAATTATCAGTCAGATAGGTGTTTTCTTGATTGATTTCACAAGTATCATTGCTTTACAAGTGATCCTGCTGATTGTTTCAGTTGCAGCTCTTATTGTTTCGATAGTCTATTTTATACGGCTTATCAAAGAAAGAAAAAACGGACGTACAGAACGGGACTAGCTCTGTACGTCTGTATGAGCCAATCATTACAGAAAGGATATGCTATGAAAATCACAGACGATATGCTGCGCAGAGCGCAAGGCGTGGATATGGTCGATTATCTGACCTCAAAGGGATATTCGCTGATTCATGCCGGTGGAAGTTATAAGATCAAGGTCGCTCAAAAGCATGCCGGTGATCTGTCGAGCCTGTCTGTTTTCTCTGATCGGAAAGGCTGGAAGCGCTGGTCGGACGGATCAACCGGTCACGATACGATTTCTTTTATCCAGAATGTGTACGGAAAGAGCTTCCAAGAAGCGGTTTGTGAGCTGTGCGGTGAGATACCGCATACCGATCAAATTGCAGCAGATACAGAGTTCAGGGCAAATGACAATAAAGCCGTTGCGCTTCCGCCGCCTGTATCAGGTAAATACAATCGGGCTTATGCGTACCTCACAAATACCAGATGCATAGCTCCTGCGATTGTTACGGCAATGATGAAGGAAAAGAAAATCTATCAGGATGAGCGCGGCAATGTTGTATTCGTTGGCATGGATAAAGCAGGAACGCCGAAATACGGCGCTATGCGCGGTACGATTACGGGCAAGCAATATCGAGGCGAGTGCAGCGGATCCGATAAACGGTTCAGCTTCTGCATGGAAGGCACGAACCCTGAAAAGCTGATCGTGTTTGAATCACCAATCGACGCAATGAGCCATGCAACATTAGTCAATGAAATTACCGGAAAGCCGGATGCATGGAAAGTACATACCCGGCTGTCGCTCGGCGGAACAGCCGATGCTGCATTGATGCACTATTTGTCTGAGCATCCCAAATGCAAGGACATTACGCTCTGTCTGGACAATGATGAAGCCGGGCTTGCTGCTGCAAAGCTGATCGCGCAAAAGTTGTCGGTCAAAGGCTATACTGTTCGGATCCTGCCCTCTAAGTGCAAAGACTTTAACGAACAGCTTTGCTCAAGCCGGGAAGCTGCCAAGCAAAGCCGGGCATGAGGGAAGGTAAGTATAAATGAAAAGAAAGCTGGATCATCAAAAAAATCGCCTCATGAATATTGACAAGAGTTGCAATCAACCGCTGCCGTTCACTATGATTTCTTCAATTACTACAATACTGACTGAATTAAATTATAGTTGGCTTTGCGCAAAGAAACAGTATTCTTCTGAATTTATTATCTTCTTCTGGAATGATGATGCAGCCGATGCGCCGACTTTTGCATGTTGGTCAAACGGCGAGATTCCTTATTTACAAATCAGTTGTCTGACATTTATTGAAGCCGCTGAAAAGACCGCCTATTTTCTCATGTTTTCCGTAAGATTAGGAAAGAGACAGTTTTCAGAGAAAGCTGTAATAGATCATGTCAGAATGGTACGAAAATCAATAAAGCCGGATGAGCATGTGAAACTCGGCAATCATACAACTGATATAGAGGGCTACCTTGAACTTTTCGGATACAAAATCATCGAACTGAAATTGAAAACAAACCAAATAAAATGAAAGGAGTATTCGTCATGCACCGTATCAAATTAAGCAATCAGATCTTCTCAATCGGTTTGTCAAACACAGCACTTTGCATTTACGCCTACCTTTGCAGCCTGAACAGTAAAACAATGATGAACGGTGAAGATGCTATTAAAGTGAAGCAGGCGACAATCGCTGCTGCATGCGGCATCAGATCGGTGCAGACGGTCGCAAAGGGGCTGCAAGAATTGATGCAAAAGGAATTAGTGGGCAAGCCGATCCGGACGATCCGGGAAGATCGTTCCCTTTCAACTAACATTTACTGTGTAAAGAAGCAGCCGGTTTCCGACTGCTTCTTCTTTGTTTGCCCCAAACAGGCTTTTAGTGGCACGCTGTGTCCTCGTCAGCTCGTGGTATACCTGTTCCTCTGCAAAGCCCACAGCGTGCGTCTGGGGCGCTCTTGGAACAGCTATAATGATATGAGCCGCCAGCTCGGCATGAAGCGAGAAACGGTCATTGCAACCGTGCAGGAACTCTGCGACCGGAAGATGATCTATAAACAGCGTCGCTTTTCACGGGAAAATAAGAATGTCTATGTTGATAACCTTTATTTCATTGTGCAGCGCATGTATGGAACAATAAAAAAGAAGAAGCCGTTGTGGGAGCGCGGCTTCTTCGGTGTGCTTACAGAGGATGTAAGATCTGTAAAGCATTCAACTACAAATTCAGTATATCATACTTTGTGTGTGCTGTCAAGTCCTTTTTTCGGGAGGGGTAGTCCTGAAAATGAGATTCTTATTATAGACACAAATAATTCTTTCCTTCAAAGAATAAGAAAATATTGTTTTACTCTAAGTAATACAAAATACTAGGGGCTGCTTTTTTGAAAAATTCAGTTTGCATTGATTTATATTGCGGCGCTGTCAAGTAAGGCGGCGTGGTTCAGAGCGCGGTGCAGGCGGCATTTTTTCTTTTTTGAAGGCAAAATATTGACAGATTCTCAGAAACGTGTTATAATAAGCACGAGGACGATTGCACTTTGTGTTGTGCAATTCTCACTGGTGTTTGATTGCTCATCACTAGGAGCCGCTGCCGCTCATGAAAAAAGTGCAGCCTTTCTCTAGGAGCCGCTGCTGCTCATGATGAAAAGCAGCCTTTTTCTAGGAGTTCCTGCCTCTCATGAAAAAAGGCAGCCTTTTGTTGGAGTCTCTGCCACTCGTCTTAAAAGTGCAGACTAAAAGCAATCACGAAGGGGCGGTCTTTTCTGACCGCCCCTTTGTTTCAGAAAGGACACGGCTTATGGATATTGATTTCTACTATGTGGATTCGGCTTATGTCAATTTTCTAAAACAAACCGAAATGAATGCGCGTGGATTCACTTGTGTTCCGAACACACTTTACAGCAATCGTCAAAAGTTTCTCTATGGTGCTGTTTTGACGGTAAATGGTTTGCATTTTTATGTCCCGGTATCATCAAAGGTCGGGAAGAACACGCAATATAATCTGCCGATCATTGCAGAAAAGGATAAAGTCAATAAAGTGAAAGGTTCTTTGCGGTTTCCGTATATGATTCCGGTTCCGCCGTTCTGCTTGTCACGGCTTGTGATTAAGAATCTTGGAAATGGAAATGAACGGTCTCTTTTGAGTAAAGAACTTGCTTTTTGTCGTAAATACCGCGCCCGGATCCAAACATATGCAAAAGATACTTATATTGCCGTAACAACAAAAGCAAATCCTAAATTGGTGCAGAACAGTTGCGATTTCGCCTTGCTGGAGAATGCATATCTTCGCTATTGCCAAATGCACAATGTTTCTGTTCCTCTGGCAGATCGAAAGCAAATACTGCTCCGTAATGGGCTTGGTTCGACAAAACAAACGCTGTCTGATTATTTCAATAAAGACGAAATCAAGTATACCGAAGTCACGCCGGATGAAGCAAGGCTCCTATCCGGACAGCCTGATTTGTTGTGCGTGATTCGTAAAGGCAAGCAATCACTTCTTTTGCAGCATCTAGCCGTTGATGAGGCTGTTGTAATGCGAGTTAAAGAAAAAGCAAAAATCGCAGCGCTTTCATAACATTTTAGATATAACCGCTCGGAGATTGTAGCTTCGGGCGGTTTTATATTGCAGAACAAAAGTTGAAAAGGAGAACCAGAACATGAACACACAAATGATTTCGTCGCTTTTGCCGGGTTTGCAGATCCGCGATGTTCAGATCCTATCTGAACAGATTGTCTCTGAAAGACGCGAAATACGGGTGCAGCTTACGCTGCTTGCGCCGAATGACCGCAGCGTTCAGCCGAGTAGAGAAAAAGTGCTGATCGGAGCGGTTACTGAAAAATGGATGAGCATGAAATTCAAAGCCGTCAAGCGCAGCGCCTATGATCGGATAGAATCAACGGTTCTGCATCAGATCCTCCCTCGCTTCGGGCAGTACGCCATAGATGAACTGGAACCGGATTCTGTGCAGGAATGGATTGACGAGCTGTCGGAGAGTTATTCGTACAGCACATTAACGAAAAGCTATCAATGCCTTAATGCGATTCTTGATTATGCTGTTGTGCGCAATCTGATAGATCATAACCGGATAAAAGACAGGGTGATGCTCCCACGGAATGACGGACGGTCGCTCCGGGATGTTGTTGTCTTTTCCGATGAGGAATGCGAACGGATCACAAAGGCAAGTTATTCTGAGAATGACAACGGCGAGACGGATCCGCTTGCACCGCTGCTGCCATTTCTGCTGCACACCGGATTGCGGATTGGAGAAGCGCTTGCACTTCGCTGGAGTGACATTGACATGCAGCATCAGTTTGTGAGAGTGCGCAGAAATGTGAAGTCTGTCCGGAACAGATCCGGAAAGCAGGATGAACCGCATTATATAACAATCGAGCAGAAAACGGTCAAGACCAAGACCAGCGAAAGAATTGTGCATCTGAATTGTGAAGCGCTGCAAGCACTTTCTAAGCTGCGGCGGAGATCTGATTCTGATTTGCTGTTTCCGAATCAAAGCGGATCGTATTGCTCATATGCGAGTATCCGAAGGATGATGCAGCGCGTTTTTCGGAGCGCACAGGTTCCGGCTCGCGGATTTCACGCCTTCCGGCACACATTCGCTACAAAGCTGTTTGAGCGCGGCGTGGAGGTTAAGACGGTGAGCAGCATTCTCGGTCATTCAAGCGTAAAGATTACATATGACATTTATATCCATTCGATTCAGGAACAAGAAGCGCGTGCAGTTGCGCTGTTGGAAGATCCGGCACACATAGCAAGGTCAGCATGAGCTGCGATAAGTGATTCATTGGGGTAAACCCTTTGAGAGTAGCGGAAAACTGTTTCAAAAGCATTGCCTTTTGAATTATCACATATTGCAATGAAAAAAACGGACTTAAAAGCAATAAAGGAGTGAAGATATGGCTATCATAGGATATGCACGAGTATCGTCTGCGGATCAGAATGAGGAACGGCAGCTTCTTTCGTTCCGGGAACATGGCGTTGAGAAGATTTTTCTTGACAAGATGAGCGGAAAGGATACCAAACGCCCGGCGCTGCAAGCTATGCTTGATTATGTCAGAGAAGGCGATACCGTTGTTGTGGTCGATTTCTCTAGGCTTGCTCGCAGTACGGTCGATATGCTCCGGATCGTGGAAAAGCTGAACAGTAAATCCGTCCGTCTGGTCAGTCTGAAAGAGAATCTGGATACAGATACGCCGCAGGGGAGATTCATGCTGACTGTCTTTGCGGCGCTGGCGGAGCTGGAGCGAGATACAATCCGGGAACGGCAGCAGGAAGGCATCCGGATCGCAAAAGCGGCAGGAAAGTATAAGGGACGCAAGCCGCTTCCGCTTGATGAACATTTCTTTTCTTCTGAATGCAAGAAATGGAAAGCCGGGATGCAAACTGCGGCGGAGACGCAGCGGCATCTTGGCATGAAACCAAACCGCTTTTATCGGCTCGCCCGGAAATACGGATTCTTTGGAGAGGATGAATTACATGAAAAATAAACCGAAAGAAAACGATTTTGAATTGCTTTCTAAGCTATGGGATCAGCTCACACCGACGCAGCAGCAATACATGCTCCGCAGAGCAGAGCTGCTTGCAGCCCGGAATGCATTTGAAAAGCGAAAAGCGGAATCTGAATGTGCTACATGTAGCACATTTTCAGAATAACAATTATAGCCTATTGACAAACGGTATCTCGTATAATGAAAGCGGAGGGCATGCCTATTGTGGCATACTCTCCGCTTTTTTGCTATTTATCGCCGTTTATTCGGTTTAATATTTGTGAGATCGTACAAATTACAATTTTTGGTTTTCTCTTTACAAATCGTGAAAAATATGGTATAATCATAGTATACAGCGGTGCTGACAAAAAAGCACCCCCACGGGAAGCCTCCGGACGGCAATCCGGAAACTCCCCATCATCAGACAGATGCCACAACATCTGAATGACTTAGTGAGAATGCTACTTTTTGTGGTCTTATTATACCACATTCAGTATACACTTGTCAAGCCTTTCAGTCTGTTTTGCGGCGGTCTGAGGGGCTTGACTTTTTATTTCGTCGAGCGCTTGTGCAGCTTGAAAATTGAATACATTGATTTGATAGTTTTTCTTCACAGTTCACGCTGCTGTCATAAGGGTGTCCGCTAGGAACGTACTTATGAGGCAGCAGTCCGCCATGAAACAGAGTGCATATGGCAACTCTGCGAGCGACGCTGCAACAGAAATACAGATTGGGATAACCGTTGATACTGAATCTGACTGAAACCGGCTATCAAACAATGCAAAATCAAAAATCAAGGTATAGCACAAACTCGCAGCTTCGCTCAGAACAGTTTGTGCTATCCGAAACGAGTGCTGCGAGTTAAATGTGGAGGCGCGAACCAGATTTGAACTGGTGATCACGGTGTTGCAGACCATTGCCTTACCACTTGGCTATCGCGCCGTGATGAAGCGGATTACGGGGCTCGAACCCGCTACCTCCACCTTGGCAAGGTGGCGCTCTACCAGATGAGCTAAATCCGCATAATGGCGACCTGGATGGGACTCGAACCCACGACCTCCGCCGTGACAGGGCGGCGTTCTAACCAACTGAACTACCAGGCCATAAAAGTGGAAACAACAGGGCTCGAACCTGTGACCCTCTGCTTGTAAGGCAGATGCTCTCCCAGCTGAGCTATGCTTCCTCACATCCGCTGCTTGAACAGCGCCTTATTATTATAGCTTATTTTGCGCTGTTTGTCAAGACCTTTTTTCGGAATGCGAAATATATTTTTATATTAACTTTCTGTATTCTCAGATTCTGCGGCGTTTTGCTGTTCCTTGTCCTCCGCCATTTGCAGAATCTCCGCGGGTGTGAACACATATTTATTGGTGCAGAAATGGCAGCAGACCTCAATTTCCGGCATTTCCGCAGCCATGTCACGCAGCGTTTTCACATCCAGTGCGCGGAGCATCCGCTCGGTGCGTTCGCGGGAGCAGTCGCAGGCATAGGCCGGTTCCGATTCGTCCAGCAGCTCCGGATTCAGACTGTTCAGCAGCTTCTTCGCAATATCGTCCGCAGTCATGCCGTCAAGCAGCAGATCGGTGACGCTGGTGATGCTGCTGAGGTTCTGCTCCAGCTGCACGATGTCCGATTCCGGGGCGAAGGGGAGCAGCTGAATCAGATAGCCGCCCGCACAGTTGACGGTCAGGTCGGGGTTGACAAGCACGCCGAGTCCGCAGGCGGTCGGGATCTGTTCGCTCTCTGCAAAATACTGCGTCACATCCTCGGCAATCTCGCCGGAAACCAGCGCGGTCTGGCCGGAATACGGCTCCTTCATGCCGATATCCTTAATCACAAAGATCGTGCCGTCCGTGCCGACAGCACCTGCAACGTCGAGCTTGCCCTTGCTGTTCAGCGGCAGCTCAACGAGCTTGTTTTCTGCGTAGCTTTTGACATTTCCGAGGTCATCCGCCACAGCGAGCAGAACGCCCGCAGGCCCGCCGCCGTCCAGACGCACGGTCACGGTATCGCCCGGTTCTTTCAGCGTGTAGCCGATCAGCGAGGCCGCCATGGAGAGCCGTCCGAGCGCTGCAGTGCAGACGGCAGAGGTTTTATGGATGCGCTCCATCTCGCGGCACATCTCCGTGCCCTCCAGCACAGCGCAGACAACTGCGCCGTCACCGGATAAATAACGCTTCAGCTTGCCTTTCATAAATTCATGTCCCCTTTTGGTTATTCTGCCGTCTTCTGCCCGCCCGCCGCTCTTGCAACATAGAGCAGCCGCTGCGTATTGTCCTGCGGGGCGGTGAAGGTATCACCGTCGAGCGTTTCCAGCAGCGTAAATCCGGTTTCGGAGAGCAGCGTCCGGATCTGCTCCGGCTGCCAGATCCGCTCCGTGAATTCCTCCGCGGAGCGCAGATATTTTCTGCCCTCCAGCTGTTCAAAGAAATCGAGCCGGATTGTCACCGGATATTCCGGTGCAGTGTCCTGCAAATGATTCTGCCAGACGCAGACCGCGTCCGGCAGTTCATAGACAAAGCATTGTTCACCGAGCACCTGCCGGTGCTTGTACTCTGTATTGACATCAAACAGGAACAGCGCGCCTGCATTGGAAAACAGATTGATGCGCGCAAAGGTCTGCCGGACATCCGCGGCCGTCTGCAAATGATTCAGGCTGTCGAGCGCGCAGACTGTCACGCTGATGCAGCCGAACAGGTCGAGCCTGCGCATGTCCTGTTTCAGATACTGCACAGGCAGGCCGCTGTCGTATTTTTTATCGAGCGCCTCGCTGAGCATCTCCTCGGAGCCGTCAATGCCGATGACGTCCCAGCCGAGCCTTGCAAATGCCTCGGAGAGCGAGCCGGTTCCGCAGGCAAGATCCAGCAGGATGTTATCCGGCATCGGCTGCGCCCATTTCCGGATCAGCCGGTCGAGTGCCGCGGCGCGCTCCGCGTAGCGGACATTCTGCGTCAGCGCATCGTAATACTGCGCAAAGACGCCGTAGGCCGGTGTCATTCCGCCTTGTCCTCCTGCTTTTTCAGTCTGTCAAAGACAATCGCGTAGCCGCCGGAGCTGACCATGCTGAGCGAGCGGTTCACGCGGCTGATTGTGGCAGTGCTGGTGCCTGTTTTTTCGACAATTTCCGCATAGCGGCAGTCCTCGGACAGCAGCTTTGCGATCTGATAACGCTGTGCGATCGCAACGAGCTCCTGCGGGGTGCAGAGATCCTGCATGAACATTGCAATCTCCTCCGGCGTTTCCAGAACGGCAAATGCCTCGTAGAGATCCTTCAGATGCGCCTGATCCATCGGCTTGAACATCATACATGCCTCCTTTGTTGTCGTAGAGATCCGTTTCGGATATTATTATTTTAGCACATTAGTCCGTAAAAGTAAAGGGTATTTTCAAATTTTTTTCAGGTTGTACGGTTCAACACGCCGTTTTTTCAAAAAAATTCGTCCTGTGAGGACGAAAATCATTCGTTGTTACCAAATTTTCACAAAACGAACACATAAATTGGATATGATAAATAGTACAAAACATCGGGTAAGGCGCGGGAACGTACCGGTTCCCGCCGCCCGTAACAGGAAGGGGTAATTTCTTATGCGCATTTCAAAAACCAGCCGGAGAGTCATCTCCGCGGCGCTCAGTGCCGTCATGACAGCAACACTGATCGTCACGCCGTCCCTGCCGGTATCGGCAGCGTCCTATTCCGTCGGCAAAAAGCTGACGACCAAGGAGGGCTCCAATGCCTACCGCACCGAAACCGCGAACATTGCGACCTCCGGTCTGAAAACGATTTCCTTTTATGTGACGGTCGATGCACCGGACGTTGAGGAAGTTTCCGTGTCCTACGGCTTCGGCATCGGCATCGACAAGGATCCGTGGTGGATTGAGATGGATCACGGCAAGTTCCCGTCCAAGCCCGCCGATCCGGATGATACCGGCACAAGCGTCAAGATTCCGGCGAATGTTTCCACGCCGATCAAGGTCGACGTTTCCAGCGTCAGCGGCATCAAATATGAAACCGGAAAGTATGCCGGTGAGTTTGAATTCCGCAACTACTACGTTTCCAATGACGGCACACTGACGCTCGACAAGATTGTTGCAAACGATACGTCCTCGTCATCCTCGTCGTCTTCTTCGTCCTCGTCTTCGTCCTCCAGCAGCAAGGCTGCCAAGAGCGGTGCATACTCCTTCAAGGACAACAAGGACGGCACCGCGACGGTTTCCTCCACGCTCTCCGGCACGATCGACGAGCTCGACTTCCTGCTGACCGCGGGCAAGGACGAGGAATCCTACATGAAGAACGGCACCAGCACCTGGGAAGAGGGCGACCCGATCAACAGCCGCAAGATGACCTATCAGGAATTCGGTCTGCCGAATGTCAAGCCGAGCACCTCCGATGACAAGCCGACGGAAAAGCTCACGCTCGAATCCTTTACCTTCGCTGTGGAATCCAAGACCAACATGGATACGTTCATGTACGGCTGCGGCTTGAACGTTGAGTACAAGTCGCCTGCGGATACCGAATACTGGCTGCACAAAGACGATCCGGACTCCAACAAGGGCTACTGGTACAATGAGCACGGCCTCGACGAGGACGGCAACCCGGAAAAGGGCATCGAGGATCTTGAGATCGAAGTCGGCACCGGCACCACGCTGGAGGATGCAGGCAAATGGATCGAGGTTGAGTGGCCTGTTCCGGATGCGATCAGGGATTACACCCTTTCCAAGCCGACCGATGCGATCTCGTTCCAGTACTGGTACGGCGCAAACAAGGAGGACGGCTATGAGGAGGTCAAGTCCTGCACGCTGAAATCCGCGACCTGCACCTACACCTACGAAAAGACCATTCCGTATAACTTCACCGATTCTATTTCCTGCAATGAAAAGCTGACGCAGGGCGACAAGACCACCAACTCTGTCAACGTCAAGTATTCCAAGGGCAGCAACAACGAGGGCATCCCGCGCGCCATCAAGTTCACGGTGGAATCTCCGTCCGAGATCAAGAAGCTCGTGTTCGGCGTCGGCACCTCTGATACGGCTTCGACCGAACAGTTCACGCAGCAGCAGGCTGCAATCCTCAATGCAGGCAAGAAGCAGGAGATCATGTGGATCCTGCCGGATTCCGTTGCGGCAGATGCCAAGTACGGCAGCGTTTACTTCGGCTACTACTACGGCGCTGACAGCAAGGACAAGGAAGTCAGCAGCGTCACGCTGAGCGACATCACCGTGTACTACGAGGAGCTCCCGGAGGAAACCACCACGACCACCACCACAACAACGACCACCACCACCACTACTACAACCACAACGCCTGCTCCGCTGAACGCGAACTGGGGCGACACCAACTGTTCCGGCGGCGTGGACGTTTCCGATGCAGTTCTGCTCGCAAAGTACCTGAACGCGGATGTGACCGGTACGCTGACTGACCAGGGCAGAACGAATGCAAACGTCGTTTCCGGTGAGTTGGACGGCGAAGACCTCTCCGCAATCCTGATGATGATTGCAAAGATCATCACCCCGGATCAGTGCCCGCTTGACAGACTGCCGACAGTCTGACGGAAAGCACAGCACATATTATCCGAAGCCGATCCCTGAAAACGGGGTCGGCTTCTTTTTTTGTCCCGCGTTCACAGAATATTCAAAAAATATTCATCATACGTTCATATCAATGATTCTGAAATATAGTATACTATAAGTTGTATAACTCTATTCATTTGCAAATGCAAAAAGGAGGCAACAGCATGGCAATGGAAAAAATCCTCATCGTGGACGATGAGCCGAATATCTGTGAGGTGCTCCGCACGATTCTCGTGAAGGAGGGCTATACTGCAATTACCGCAAACGACGGCGAGGAGGCGCTTGCCAAATTTGCCGCAATGCATCCCGATCTGGTGCTGCTGGACGTCATGATGCCCGGCATGAACGGCTATACCGTGATGCGTGAGATTCAGAAGAAATCCAATGTGCCGGTGATCCTTGTCACCGCAAAGGCGGAGGCCAATGATGAGGCGCTCGGCCTCGATCTCGGCGCGGAGGACTATATCACCAAGCCGATTGACAAGACCAAGCTGCTCGCGCGCATCCGTGCAAGAACGCGCAAGACCGGTCAGGCTGCGCCGGAGCCGAGCGCGCATCGCGGCAGAGTCGATTACGACAAGCTGACCGTCGATATGGACGGCTATGTGCTGCGCGTGGACGGCAAGATCATCGAAACGCCGCCGAAGGAGCTGGAGCTGCTCTACTGCCTGGCGTCGAACCCGAATCATGTGTATACCCGCGACCAGCTGCTGGACGAGGTCTGGGGCTTTGAATATTACGGCGATTCCCGCACGATTGACGTGCATATCAAGCGCCTGCGCGAAAAGCTCGAGGGCGTTTCTGACAAGTGGGAGCTGCGCACCGTCTGGGGTGTCGGCTATAAATTCGCCGTGCCGGATGAAACTGAATAAACAATGCTGAACAGTATTTACAGCCGGATTTTCTATCTGTGTACGGTCGTGCTGCTCTTTGCCTGTTCGCTGACCGGTCTGGTCACATTGTCCTATGCAAACCGGATGCACCAGAAGGAGGCAAAGGACCGCTGCGATACGACCGCGAAAAACCTGATGCTTGAGGTGCAGGCGTATATGCAGGAGGATGCGGCGCCGAATGCTGCGCTCCGGAAGCGTCTGGAGGAGTTTACCCGCAGCGAAAATGTGGACTGTTATATCTTCGACAGCGACGGCCGCTGCGTGACGCGCTCCGATTCCAACATCACGGAGATCACGCTCTCGCCTGCGCTGCGCAGAAAAGCGGACAAGGAGCCGTATTACGAGCTCGGCGGCGCCAGCGGAAATTATATGGAAGCGACGGCGACCTGGGTCGAGCGCATTGAACAGGCGGGCGGCACGGATCCGGAGGAAACGACCGGCTATTATATGATGATGATTTTCCCGATGGGCTATCTGAGCGAGTTCTCATCGAAGCTCATTACGCTGCTGGCCGTTTCGCTGATCGTCATCGGCATTGCCTGCGCGATGCTGTTCTATCTGAATACCACACGCGTGCTCAGTCCGGTTTTGCAGGTGACAAAGGCTGCGGAGCTCTATGCCAAGGGCGATTTTTCGCAGCGCCTTCAGCAGACCGGTGATCCGGAAATGGATCGCCTCACCACGACCATGAACCACATGGCCGATTTCATCGACCGGAACGAACGCAGCCGCAGACGCTTTGTTTCTGATGTGTCCCACGAGCTGAAAACGCCGATTACGAGCATCGGCGGCTTTGTGAACGGCATTCTGGACGGCACCATTCCGCAGGCCGAGGAGAAGAAATATCTGCGGATTGTTTCCTCTGAGGTTGACCGCATGTCGCGCCTTGTTCACACGATGCTGAACATCTCCCGCTTTGAGGAGGGCACGATGGCACCGCGCTTTGAACGTGCGGATATCACGCATCTGCTGATTAAAACGATTCTGCTGTTTGAGAACAAGGTCAATGCGAAATCGCTGTTTGTCGAAGGCCTTGACGAGTGCCCGCGCGCGATTGCCGTGGTCGATAAGGATCTGGTGCAGCAGGTGTTCTATAATCTGACGGAAAATGCAATCAAGTTTGTCAACAAGGAGGGAACCCTGTCCTTTGCGGTGGATTCGGATGACGAGCATGTGAATGTGCATATCCGCAACACCGGCGAGGGACTGACCGAGGAGGAAATCTCCCGCGTGTTTGACCGCTTTTACAAGACGGACGAATCCCGCGGCAAGGATACGACGGGCGTCGGGCTCGGGCTTTCGATCGTCAGCCGGATCGTCGCACTGCACGGGGGGCAGGTGACGGTCAAGAGCGTCAAGGGGGAGTACACGGAATTTATCGTCACGCTGCCGCGCTATCAGCGGATCGGTGACGAAAAGCCGAAGGATCCGAAAGGAGGAAATCAGGCATGAACGATGATGAACTGCGCACACTGCCCGGCAATGAGCAGTATTTGAATGACGACCCGTTCCGGGACGCTGCAAGGGCAGCGGAACAGCTGCCGGAATGTGCCGCTGCGCCTGCTGCGCCGCCCGCGTTTTCCTTTGCGCCGCCGGCATCCGAAGCGGATACGCCTGCGGCAGAGGCTGCGGTTCCGCCGCGTCCGAACCGCCATGCGTTCCTGTATTTCATGCTGACGCTGCTGGTGTTCGGCGTGCTGGCGTTTTCCGTCTTTGTCGTGATCTGGGATGTGCGGAACGGCACAACCTCCGGCGGATACCGCGCGGGCAGCATCGTGCGCGTGGAGCTGGTGCAGAACCGCCGCGAGCCGACCCCCGATCAGGAGGCGGATGAAAACGGACGCTATTCCTTTGCGGGCATTGCACAGGCTGTGATGCCGAGCATCGTGGAGATCTATACCTATAAGGACGGCACCATGGGCGGTACCGGCTCCGGCATCATTCTGACGGCGGACGGCTACATTGCGACCAATGCGCATGTGCTGGAGGACGCGACGAGCTATTCGGTCAGGCTGTTTGACGAATCGCAGCAGGATGTGCAGTACAGCGCCGTTCTGGTTGGACATGACAGCAAGACGGATCTGGCTGTGCTGAAAATTTCGGCGGCGAATCTGAAGCCCGCCGTGCTCGGTGACGCGAATGACGTTCACATCGGTGAGGAGGTCTGTGCGCTGGGCAATCCTGCGGGACTGAGCGGTTCCATCACGACCGGCATCATCTCCGGCATGAACCGCAAGGTGCGCGCGAAATCAACCAACTTTGAAATGGACTGTATCCAGACGGATGCTGCAATCAGCCCGGGCAATTCCGGCGGCGCGCTTGTCGATATGTACGGGCAGGTGATCGGCATCACCTCGTCCAAGTACGGCGCCAGCATGATCTTCGGCGGCTCGTATGAGGGACTCGGCTTTGCCATCACGATCAATCAGGCACTGCCGATTTTGCAGGAGCTTATGGAAAAGGGCTATGTCAGCGGCAGAGTCCGCATCGGCATCCAGTTCCTCGACAACAAGCATGCGCATGAGGAAGCGGAAAAGGCCGGAACCAAGCTGCCTGCGGAGCTGGATGAAAACGGCATTCAGGTTTTGTCGGTTTCGGAGGACTCCGATCTGAAAAACACAGCCATGCAGGACAATGACTGGATTCTGACGATGAACGGGCATGATGTTTCGGACTATGACAGCATCAATCAGGCGATCAGCGGACTGGTCGGCGGCGATTCGGTACACTGCCGCTGCGGCCGCGTGCTTGAGGACGGTACGCTCAAGACCTTTGAGATTGACTTCACGCTGCTGGAGGATCAGTCGGGAGAATACTGAAAAACAAAAGGCGCTGGCTTCGGCCGGCGCCTTTTTGGCTGATATAGCGGTATAGAGGTATCTCCGATGGATTGAAAATGGGGCGCTCACCCGCTTCGCTATGCGTTTGCACCGCAAATTCACGAAACCGGCCGAATCCCTTTGTGAAGAAACTGCGCAAGAGTGGACGCCCTTTTTCCAGAGGGCGTCCACTTCATAAAGCAGTATTTCCGTTACATCGTGCCGCGATCCCTTATTTCACGTACTGTGAAAGGCCGATGTTCATATTTTTGATGCCGCTGCAAATGATGCCTGCCGTGACCTTGGCGCCGGTTTCCGTGAAGTGCGTGAAGTCCGTGCCGCCCTGCGTTGTCGAGCCCATGTAGTAGCCGTATACCGTATCATACGGGCGGTTGTTGAAATCATTGGCCATTGCCGCGCTCAGGTCGAAATACGGCACATTGTACTTTCGCGCCAGCGCCTGACAGGCCGAATCAATGTTGCGGTATCCTGCGCCGAACGGCTGCTGTGCGCCCTTGATCGAGAGCGTCGGGCACATCAGAATCGGCGTTGCGCCCTTTTCCAGCGCGCCCTTGATATAGAACGTCATGTAATATTCAAAGGAGCCCTGCGTCGGGTTATCGACATTGTTGCAGACCGGCGCATAGCGCTCTTCCTTGTTGTACGCGCCGTCGTTGATGCCGAAGCAGACAATCAGATAATCGCCCTCTTTGATCTGGTCGAGGATTGTTTGCAGTCTGCCGTTGTCATAAAAGCTCTTGGAGCTCCTGCCTGCGATGGAATGATTTGAAACCTGCACATTGTCCGTGAAATAATCCTGGAGATAGTAGCCCCAGCCCTGCTGCGGCGCGTAGGATGCATTATAGCTCTGCGCGGTCGAATCCGACGCCACATACACAACCGGCTTGTCCGAAGTGATCTGCGGCGTGCCCGGCTGTGACGATGCTTCGTAGGGCTGGGCAATCGGCTCGTCGGTGAAGCTCATTTCCATATAGTCGAAGTTCGGGCCGCCCTCGGAGGTATCCGATTTCAGTGTGATCCGGTTGACGCCCGCTTTCAGCGGCAGCACGATGCCGCGCTGCTCCCATGTCGTCCACGCGCCCGTTGTCAGGAAGCTCTGCTTCCAGATTTTGTCGGTGCTGTCCAGCGAAACCGTCATGACGCGGTCATTCGCGGAGCCGTTTGCAATATTGAACGTGCAGAGGTAATTGCCGTCCTGCGGCGCACAGACGGAGAACGTCACGGCACTGGACGTGCTGTTGTCGAGGTTCAGATAGTCCTTATAGCTGTATCCGGCATTGGTTTCCTCATGCCAGCCGTTCAGGATTGCCTGCTCCGATGCCGCATATTTCGGATCTGCAAATGCTATTTCCTGACCGGAGATGTATTTTGCCAGCAGGACAAGATCTTCCGCGCCGACCTTGAAATCGCTGTTCATATCGGCAGCCTGGAGGATGTTGTAATCCGCGCCCGTGCCGATGATGCGCTTCATCAGCGTCAGATCCTTGGAGGTCAGCCTGCTGTCGCCGTCCAGATCGCCCTGGAGCAGCGGATCCGGTGCTGTCACGACCGGCGTCGGCTCTGTGCCGGGTGTGGTGCCGGGCGTCGTACCGGGCTCGGCGCTGCCGGAATTGATTGCGTCCGCCATGAACTTTGCAAGCACCTTTGCGCCCGAACGGTTCGGGTGCAGGCCGTCGTCCATATACATGGCGTTGACCTCATCAACGGATTTCGTCAGGCAGTAATCCTGCCACAGCTGAAACAGGTTGACGACCTCAATGTTGAGCTTCTGGCCGACCGAAGCGACCGCGCCGTTATACCAGCGGCCGGTCAGCAGCGGACTGCGCTGACAGTCGCCGTTTCTGCCCTGCTGCTGCACGAGTATTACGCGCGTGCCCTTTTTCATCGCGCGCTGGGCCATGTCGGTGAGGATTTCTGCGTACTGCTCCTCGGTTGTGTTGTTCTTGGCGTTCGTGTCGTTGATGCCGATGGACACAACATAGATGTCGCCGGGCTGGCCGTTTTTCTCGATGACCGTGAACTGCCCTGCGTCCATGAAGCCGCGGGCGCACTGGCCGGAGGTCGCCATATTCATGACCTGCCATTTGGTATTGTCGATGTAATCCGGGAGCATCTGTGCCCAGCCTGCCTGCCCGGAGGAATTCAGCGGGTAGTAGTTGCAGACGGTCGAGTCGCCGCACACCCAGATTGTCGGGTTCGTTTTCGCCTCATCCGAAATCTTCTTGATTTCCAGCGCGGAGATCGAGAACGGATAGCCCGCCTTGCCCTCGCAGGCGCAGATGTTGAGCTGACCGTCCGAAACCGGTACCTGTAAGGTGTGGTACGCGTTGTTGCCGGTCATGTTCATGATCTGGTACATGCCCTCGATTGCAACGCTGGTGCGGTTCGTATCACCGAGCCACACGGAAACCTGATACAGGCCGTTCGGGACGTCGGCGCAGAAGGTATAACCGCCGGTCGGCGTGGAATTGTTGAAGCGCACGGCATCGCTGAGCGCGCCGCCGCCGGATGCGCCGACATTCGTGACGTTTGTGCCGCCGGAGAAGCCGTAGCCTCTGCCGGCGTTGTAGCCGTCGGATGCGCTGACGCCGGTATAGCCGCCCTCAACACCGCCGCCGCCGAAATCGAATTTCCAGTAGTCGGACGCGGCCGATGCGGTCAGCGTTCCTGCGGGCAGCAGCGCGGCCAGTGCGGCTGTCACCGTGAATGAGGCCGCCGCAGCGGTCAGCTTTCTGAGAAGTTGTTTCATATTGAAACCCCCGTTTCTTTTTCTTATGATATGCAGCATATCATATCCCATACTGCTATCATACCATATAAAAAGAAAAACTGTCAAGTGGTATCGCAAAGAATGATAAGAAATCACACGAAAAAAATACAATTATACAATTTTGAAAATTGATGTATACTATGACGGACGTTCACAGTTTTCTTTCCTTTTGTTCATGAATTGTTCATTTTGTATTCAGCTTGCGTTTAAGTTTATAGGTTATACTTGATATTGAGGCTGGGAGGCCTCGTTTCAAATCCCCCAATCCCCCCTATGTTTTGTTGATTTTACTTCTCCTGGCAGCTATGCGGCACACCGCCGCATAGCTTTATTTCTGCCTGTTTGTTTTATTATGATATATCATTGAATATAAACATATCGTATAACTCGGGCGGATTATTACGCATCTGGGGCGTTCTGACTATTTTGCGGACGGCGCTTGACAGAATCGCAAAAGTATTCTATAATAATATTATCTGCTTCTGCTTGCAGAAATCAACGTACACTTTCAGGAGGTTTACAGCCATGAAAATTGAAACACAGTGCCTGCACGCAGGCTACACGCCGGGCAACGGCGACCCGCGTGTTGTGCCGATCGTCCAGAGCACAACCTACACTTTTGATTCCACCGCGCATATTGCGGCGCTGTTCGATATGCCGACGGAGCCGATCTACTCCCGCTTTGCCAATCCGACCGTGGATGCCGTTGAAAAGAAGATCGCGGCGCTGGAGGGCGGCGTTGCTGCCATGTGTACGACGAGCGGTCAGGCGGCCAGCCTGCTCTCGATTCTGAATGTCTGCAATGCTGGCGACAGCTTCATCTCCACCGGCACGATCTACGGCGGAACAGTCAATCTGTTTGCGGTCACGCTCAAGCGCTTCGGCATTGAATGCATCTTCGTCGATCAGGAGGCCTCCAGAGAGGAGCTTCAGAAGGCGATCAAGCCGAACACCCGCTGCGTGTTCGGTGAAACGCTTGCAAACCCGGCACTCTCTGTGCTGGATATCAGGAAGTTTGCAGATTTCGCCCATGACAACGGCCTGCCGCTGATCGTGGACAACACCTTCCCGACCCCGATCCTCTGCCGTCCGAAGGAATTCGGCGCGGACGTGGTCATCCATTCCACCACCAAGTACATGGACGGCCATGCGGTGCAGGGCGGCGGCGTCATCGTGGACTGCGGCACGTTCCCGTGGGACAACGGCAAGTTCCCGGAGTTCACGGAGCCGGATGAGAGCTATCACGGCGTCTGCTATGTCCGCGAGTTCGGCAATATGGCGTATATTATCAAGTGCAGAATGCAGCTGATGCGTGATTTCGGCTGCTATCCGAGCGCGACTGCCGCATTCTATCTGAACCTCGGTCTGGAAACGCTCGCCCTCCGCATGAAGCAGTACTGTGAAAATGCGCAGAAGGTCGCGGAATACCTGCTGACCCGTCCGGAGGTCGAGTCGGTCAGCTATCCGGGTCTTGCTGGCGACAAGTATCATGAGCGTGCAAAGACCTATCTGAAGGACGGATGCAGCGGTGTCATCTCGTTCGTCATCAAGGGCGGCAGAACAACCGCGATGAACTGGATGGATTCGCTGAAGCTGGCATCGAATGTGGTGCATGTTGCGGATATCCGTACCTGCGTGCTGCATCCGGCTTCTGAAACGCACCGTCAGCTGACGGATGAGCAGCTGGTCGCTGCGGGCATCAATGCGGGCATGATCCGTCTGTCCGTCGGTCTGGAAAATGTCGATGACATCATCGCGGATATCGCGCAGGCCTTTGATGCCGTAAAGTGAGAGCACGGCTCCGAATCCTTTAATATGAAACAGAACGGGCGCTTCCGAAGGCTGGAAGCGCCCGTTTCAGTATGCAGAAAAAGTGCCGTCGGCAGATTCATAACAGAGCGGAGCTTTATGATAGACCATCACGGAGTGAAACCTTTATCAGAAAGCGGAAGCGCGCATCCCTATGTTCCGGAGATGCGCGCTTTGCTGTTATTTGCTGGTCGGTTTCACAATGTCTGCCCAGCGGATCATCTTGTCTGCGACATCTTTTGCGTGTAGAAGCGGAGAATGTACTGCGCATCCTCAACACTGACCGCGCCGTCGCTGTTAATATCTGCGGCTGCAAAGTCCGCGGATGCAGGCAGTGCTGCGGTCATACCTGTAAAGATGAGGCATGCTGCGCTGATCATAGCGATCGTTTTCATGTGTTTCATTTTTATCCTGTCCTTTCATTTCAGAAGAAGATTATGTTCAACTCAACTTGTTCGGCGGCCAACCCGTACTTGGCTGCCGGTTTCATTGTAGCATAATCATGCCAAAAAGCCAAGGAAAATATTGCCTGCATTTATGAAATTTGTATGAAGAAAAGCGTCAGGCGCCTGCTGTGTGAAGCCGACGCCTGATGATGTGTTTGTTTTGCGTTCGTTCATGCACCGGAGGAGAATCAGTCAAAATCGTCGTCGTCCTGCTGCTCGGCATTGAACTGAATCAGCCGCTGTACCTCACCGTGCAGCTTGGCTGTGCGCTTCCGCGTTTCCGACGAGAGCATGTTCATATCCTCGTAGAGCGCGTCCATATCCTTGGAGAGTAGCGCGGTTTCCTCTGTCAGCCCGGCGATGGCGTCCTCCTGCTGGTCGGCAGAATCGTCCAGCTGATCCGCCCGCTCGGACAGTGCATCCAGATGCCGCTGCATTCCGCGCAGGGTATTCTGCATTTCCTGCTGCGCCTCGTCGAGCGCTGTCACGGTTTCGGAGAGCGCCTTCATTGACTCCGCGATCCGCAGCAGCTGCCCGGTCAGTCTGTTGTTCTGCTGTTCCAGTTCCCCGGCCTGCTCCTCAAGCTCTGCAATCCGCCGGATCAGATCATCCATATACATGCGCCTCCCTGCATTGGTTTCGTACTATATTGTACTATTTATATTATAGTCAATTCCATGCAGGATGTCAAGCGCTTTCCGTGTAATAATCCAGCACTCTGCGCAGACGCGTCCGCGCGCGCTTCATCGTGCGGGAAACGGTCGGGACGGTCACGCCGAATGCAGCGGCAATCGCGCGCATGGTCATCGCTTTCTGATAGTAGCACAGCAGATACTGCCGCTGGCAGTCGGTCAGCTCGGTGTCCCAGACCTTGCGCACAAGATGCAGGATCATCTGCCGCTCCTCCGGCTTTTTCTCTGCAAAAATGCTTTCGTCCGCGCTGCGGGCGAGTCTGCGGACGATTTCCGGATCGAATTCGAGTACGTCGGCCGTCACGCGGGATCTTCTCGGGGCGCGACGGGCATCAGCGGCGTTCAGTGCTGCTCCTTTGCGGCATAAATACGGATTTCCCGCATAGCGTCGGTCAGATCGAGATACTCTTCATAGAGCAGGTCGATGCGCTTTTCCAGCAGCTTCTGTCGCCGGGCGGATTCCGGTGTGCCTGCGGGATGCAGCCTCAGGGCGCGCAGTTCTTCCTTCAGCTCCTCTCTTCTTCTGCTGAGGCGCTGCACGGCGCGGGCATAGCATTGCAGCATGGCGGTGTACGGTGCGCGGCGCTCCCACGGACACTCATGGATCGTTTGCATGTGGCATACCTCCTGTCGTATGATGCGTTTTCTGATGAAAAGAACATTTGTTCTATCTCTATTGTAACATTGAAAACGGCATCTGTCAAGAGCATCCGGGGGCTGTGCGCAGAAAACTGCACACGGATAAGTTGTATTGTGCATGTCAGCACGATTTACAGGAAATTGAACGGACAACTGCTCAATTCTTGCGGCGACTTGATAGCAAAAAGCGCAAATAGTGCGGAAATGATAGAACGGTTCCGCAGGGGGCGCGGCGGATAAAACGAAAAAAACAGGCGGTTTTTTGAGCAGACAGGCAATAAAACCATATTTCTGCGGAATTGCATTGTGCAGAACATACAAAGATATATAAAACCGCAATTATTGATTAGAATTTGCTGAAATCAGCAAAAAATGCGCTAGACTTGCAAAAGAAATTGTGCTAAACTAAAGTTACAACCGGACGTGTATAGGGGGACTGTGCGCGCCGGAGACAGAAAAATCCACATTATTAATTTTTTAGGGAGGGCTAAGAATGAAACGAAAACTGTTTGGATTGGTCAGTGCGGTTGTTCTCGCAGCGACTTCTGTCCCGTCCTTTTCCGTTTTCGCGGCCGATGACCAGAAGATGGGCACCACGAACGACGGCTACGATTACGAGGCGTGGAACCAGGACTATAAAGGTCAGTGGTCAATGACACCGGGCACCGACGGCTGCTTCACCTGTAACTGGTCAGGAATTTTCAACTTCCTCGGCCGTATGGGCAAGCGCTTCTCTGAGAAGAAGAGCTACAAGCAGTGGGGCGATGTCGAACTGGACTATGAAGTCACGATCAACCCGCGCGGCAACGTGTACATGTGTGTGTACGGCTGGACCCAGTCACCGCTCGTCGAGTATTATATCGTCGAAGGCTGGGGCTCCTGGAGACCGCCAGGGGGACAGGGCGGCAAGGGCTCTATTAACATTGACGGTAAGGGCTATGACGTCTATGAATCCACCCGTACCAATCAGCCTTCGATCGAAGGCACCAAGACGTTCCAGCAGTACTGGAGCGTTGCGCAGTCCAGCTGCATGAGCCAGAACCGTGACAATAAGTGCTCCGGCACGATCTCCATTTCCAAGCACTTCGCTGCATGGGATCAGAAGGGCATGAACATGTCCGGTACCCTCTACGAAGTCGCTCTGAACATGGAAGGCTACGGCGGCGGCAGCGGCGATTCCTCCGCAAACTGCACGATCACCAAGAACGCGCTCTACATCAACGGCGTTGACCCGAAGGGCAGAACCAGATCCGGCGGCACCGGCACACAGACGCCGACTCCGTCCACCACTGAAGCTCCTTCACAGCCGGTCGAACCGGGTGAGGGCGGCTACTACATGAAGGACACCTTCGAGTCCGGCACCGGCAACTGGTCCGCACGCGGCACTGCAACGGTCGCAAAGGAGAGCAGCAATGTCTGCGAAGGCAGCGGCGCTCTGGCCATCTCCAGCAGAAGCGAAGAGTGGTGCGGCGCAGGCGTGAAGCTCAATACCGCAACCTATGTTCCGGGCAATGCTTACAGCTTCAACTGTGCTGTGATGCAGAATTCCACCAGCTCCACCGACTTCAAGCTCTCGCTTGAGTATGTTGACTCCAGCGGATCCAAGAAGTATGCGGATATTGCAAAGGGCACCGGCAAGAGCGGCGAGTGGATTAAGCTCAGCAACACCTCTTACACGATCCCGGCAGGCGCATCCGATCTGCTTCTCTATGTTGAAACTGAGTCCGGCACTGTTGATTTCTATCTCGACTCTGCTTCCATCAAGAAGGACGGCATGAGCGAGGACATCAACGTCAGCGGCGGCAAGTCCAACACTGACACTCCGCCGACCACCACGCAGGGCGGCCAGGTTTCTCCTCCTTCCGGCGGCGAGGGCGGCTACAAGGCACACCAGAACAACGATTACACCTACACCAAGGGCGGCACCGGCTTCAAGGATATCATGGGCCCGTACTTCCGTCTTGGCACTTCCGTCAGCGGCATGGAAATCAATGACCGTTCCGCTCAGGAATTCATCAAGAAGAATTACAACTCGATCACCTGCGAAAACGAAATGAAGCCTGACCAGATCATCAAGGGCATCAACGGCTCCAGCGTCAATGTCGATATCGGCAGCGCAGCCGGTCAGCTGAAGTTCGCAGAGCAGAACGGCATCGGCGTCCGCGGCCATACGTTCATCTGGCACAGCCAGACTCCGAGCGGCATGTACCAGGGCGACAAGGCAACTTCTGATGCACGTATCGAAAACTTCATCAAGCAGACCTTCGAGCAGCTCCAGTCCAAGTATCCGAACCTGAAGCTCTATGCATACGACGTCTGCAACGAGGTCTTCAAGAACGACGGCGGCGGCCTCCGTGTCAAGAACGGCGGCGCGAACGATACTTCTCAGTGGACCAATATCTACGGCGAGAACAACAACGGCCACATCATCGCCGGCTTCAAGGCAGCAAGAAAGTATGCTCCGAAGACCTGTAAGCTGTACCTGAATGACTACAACGAGTATGTGCCTGCAAAGTGCGAAAACCTTTGCGACATGGCAAAGCAGATCATGAAGGAAGGCGACCTGATTGACGGTATCGGCATGCAGTCTCACCTGGATGCAAAGTATCCGGATAAGACCACATACGAAGATGCAATCAAGAAGTTCATCGCGCTCGGTCTGGACGTTCAGATCACTGAGCTCGACATCACCAACAATATCAACGATTCCAACAAGCAGCGTCAGCTGTGGAAGGATGTCTTCACTGTGGCTATGACCTACTCTGATCACATCTCCAGCCTGACCATGTGGGGTACCTACGACCAGAGAAGCTGGCGTGCAAGCCAGGGCGGTCCGCTGCTCTTCACCGGCTATGATCAGCCGAAGGCAGCTTACAACGACGTCATCGCGCTCGCATCCCAGATCACTCCGGCTCCGGATACCACCGCAGCTCCGGCAACCACCACGACTACCACCACCACGACCGTCACCACTCCGGCTCCGGAAACCACTCCGGCTCCTGTTGTTACCACAGCAGCTCCGACGGTGAAGCCGACCATGATCGGTGATGTCACGCTGGACGGCAGTATTGATGTTTCCGACGCAGTTCTCCTCGCAAGATACCTGAACTCCGATGCAAATGCAAAGGTGAAGGACGCTGGTCTTGCCAATGCAGATGCTGACAAGAACGGCAAGGTTGAAGGCGAAGACATCAACAGAATTCTGATGTACATTGCAAAGATCATTGATCTGTAAGCAATGCAGATAGGCTAGTAGATTATACGAAGCCTTGTCAATTCTAACAAAACAGGGTATGGCTTCGGTCATACCCTGTTTTACAATTCACATCGTACAAGGAGGCAGTAACAATGCAGTATCAGATTATCGGACAGACCGTTCCGGCCGTTGAAATGACACTTATGGCAGGTGAATCCGTTTTTACGCAGTCCGGCGGCATGATCTGGCAGACGCCCGGCATTCAGATGACTTCAAATGCGCGCGGCGGCCTTGCAAAGAGCATCGGCAGAAAGCTGGCGGGCGAATCGCTGTTTATGACGAACTACACCGCGCAGGCAGACAATGTCAAAATTGCGTTCGGTGCGACCGTTCCGGGATGCATCGTGCCGGTGAATGTCGGCGCGACGCCAATCATCTGTCAGAAGGGCGCATTCCTTTGCGCGGAGCAGAGCGTGCAGCTGGATGTCACACTGACCAAAAAAATCGCAGCAGGATTCTTCGGCGGCGAGGGCTTCATTTTGCAGAAGCTCTCCGGTTCGGGTATGGCATTCCTGGAGATTGACGGCGACATGGTCACCTATGATCTGGCAGCGGGTGCGGAAATGCTGATTGATACCGGCAATGTTGTTGCCTTTGAACAGACTGTCAACTATGAGATTACGACCGTCAAGGGGCTGACCAATGTGCTGTTCGGCGGCGAGGGACTGTTCCTGACAAAGCTGACCGGCCCTGGACGGATCATTCTCCAGACACAGAATTTCAATGATTTTGCAGGCAAGATCATCGCAAGAGTGCCGCGCAGCTGAATACACTTGAAAGCGGACGGATCCATGCAGCTTCGTCCGCTTTTGTGCATTATGTTTCTGATGTTTTTTCATGAAACTGCACGGTTTTTTGTTGACATGCCGCGCCGAAATATGATACAATAAAACAGATGAGCCGGGGGGCTTTTCCGATCAATGACCGACTGAACATTTCAACAATTTTAATCAGGAGGGAATGACATGAAAAAGAGATTATTCGGGATTCTGACTGCTGCCGTGCTTGCAGCATCGTCTGTTCCGACCTTCTTTGTATCCGCGGCAGACCAGGAATACAGGAAGGATTTTGAGGACGGTACCTATGTTGAGGGCTGGAACCGTGCCTATATCGGGACGCTTGATATTCAGGCAGCCGAAAACGGCGGCTTTACTGCTGAATGGAATGATACAGTGAGTACGGTTGTTTTAAGCGGAAAGTCATTTGACAAGACGAAAACGCTCTCAGAGCTCGACGGCCTGAAGGTTTCCTATGAGGCAGAGCTTGAAACCACGCAGCTCAAATACTACGGCATCGAGGGCTGGAGTCTGGAACCGAAGGCAGCTTTCTATGTAATCGAAGGCTGGCAGGGCGAGGTTCCGTTCCCGCATCCCGGCGCACGTTCGTTTTTGGAGAAGCCGGAGGTCGTTCGCACTGTTGAGATCGACGGCGTACAGTACGACCTTTATATGACGGAGTATATTCAGGAGCAGATCACGATCAGCGGTGATGTTGTGAAATTTCCGCAGTACTGGAGCGTCCGGCACGAGAATGCGTACTCGGGCAGCGGCAAGCAGACCTGCAAGGGTACGATTTCACTGGGCGAGCATTTCCGTGCGTGGGGCTCGCTTGGCGCAGAGCTCGGACGGCTGCCGCTTTCAGATGCTGCCTTTGAGATCGAAACGCTGGCGCAGAATGAAGAGAAATGCACAGGCAGCTGCAATGTTTCCAGTGTGCAGTTTGAAACCGTGCAGAAGGAACAGCCTGCGCAGGGCACGGTTCTTCTGAAAACAGACGACAATCATCGTTTCGTAGAGGGCTGGAACGACGGTGGTATCGGCACGTATACCTGCAAGGAGCAGGATGACGGCAGCCTGACTGCGGCTTGGGAGAAGATTGAGTCCTGCATGACGCTCAGCGGCCTTCGGTATGACACGGCGGTGGATTTCCCCGAAAAGCTCCAATTCTCCTATGAAACGGAAATCGAAGCCGATGGCATCTGCTACTACGGCATGGAAGGCTGGCTCAGCAATCCGACGGCGGAGTTTCTGGTCGTGGAAGGCTGGAACGGCTGGAAGCCGATGAGTGATGAAACGCCGCTGACAACCGTGACGATCGACGGCAATGAATACGATGTGTATCTGAAAAATCTCCAGCAGTTCGATTCCGGCATGACCGCGGGTTCTCCGCTGTTCTCGCTCTGGAGCGTCCGGAAGGAAAACACGTTCAAGGCCGGCGAAAAGGTTGTGTACAAGGGAACGGTTTCGCTGGATGCGCATTTCCGTGCATGGACCGATGCGGTCAAAAAGTATAATCTGAATAACAGCAAGCTCGTGCAGGCTGCCGTCAGTGCGGACGGCTGGGGCGGCTCGGAACGGAATGCGTCCGGTTCCTGCAAGATTGCAAAGCCGGTCATCACGATCAGCAGCGGATCGCAGACCGGTACGTTCTGGACGCCGCGTCCCGATGATTCCTATTCCTACGATCCGGACGGCGACGGCCTGAAAGACATTTTCGGCCCGTATTTCCGCATGGGTACCCATGAAAGCCAGTATCTGATCAAGGATGAGGCGCGGCAGCAGTTCGTGCTGAAAAACTTTAACGCGCTGACCTGTGAGAACGAGATGAAGCCGGAGCAGATCATCAAAAAGATCGACGGAACAAATGTGACGGTTGATCTGAAAGCTGCCGATCCGATTCTGAAATTTGCAGAAGAAAACAAGATCGGCGTGCGTGGCGGCCCGTTCCTGTGGTATTCCCAGACGCCGGATCTGATGTTCAGCGGTACGCCGGAGGAATCTGATCTGCGCATTGAGAGCTTTATCAAAAATACCTTTGCGCAGCTGGCGGAGAAGTATCCGACGCTGAATCTGTATGCATTTGACGTTGCGGCTGAGATGTTCCGGAACGACGGCGGCGGACTGCGCACAATGCAGGGCAGCCCCAATGATATTTCCAAATGGGCGGATGTTTACGGCGAAGGCAACGATGCATTCATCATCAATGCATTCAAGTCTGCAAGAAAGTATGCCCCGGCCAAGACCAGGCTGTATCTGACGGATTACAACGAGTGGATGCCGGAAAAGACCGCGGACATCTGCAAGCTGGCCAAAAAGATCATGGCAGAGGGCGATTACATCGACGGCATCGGGCTGGAGGGATATATCCCTACTGCACAGGGCGGACACCCGACTGCGGAGGAATACGAATCTGCGTTAAAGCAGTATGCAGCACTCGGTCTGGATATTCAGATCACGGAGCTGTATGTCTATCCGGCAAAGAGCGACTATACGGGCGTCAATACTGCGACGCGGCAGGCCTGGAAGGACGTATTCACACTGCTGCTGAAATACGCCGACTGCATTTCAGGCGTCACGATGCGTCAGCCGATCAAGGGCAGCGCATGGGATGAAATGCCGGGCGGCCTGTTTGACAATACGAAATCCAGTGAAACGGGTTATAAGACACTTCCGGCATATGATGATGTGACTGCATTGGCAGGCAAGGTCGCGCCGCTTTCCAAGGCGGAACTGACCGGCACTGTCAATCCGGAAACCACAACAACGCTGCCGGAAACCACAACAGCAACGGCTCCGGAAAACCGTACCGGCGACGCGACCTGTGACGGCAGCGTGGACGTTGCGGATGCCGTGCTGATTCTGCGCTATGCCATTGCGGATGCGGATGCAAAGATCACGGATCAGGGCGTGAAAAACGGCGACGTGAACGCCAGCGGCCAGACCGATTCCGAGGATGCCGCACTGGTTTTACAGTATATTGCAAAAAAGACGACATTCTGAAAGGGCGGACAAATATGAAAAGACGGATTTTCGGACTGCTGACTGCCGCGGTGATCGCGGCATCAGCCGTCCCGGGACATCAATGCTTTACCGCAAAAGCTGCGTTTTCGGCGGATAAGCAGGAGCAAAGCAACGCAAGAGGCTGGAACGCTGACCGGATCGGCACATATCTGCTGAACCCGGAACAGGACGGCTCCGTCAGCTGTACCTGGGACGGCATCCGGGAATGCTATTTCGGGAACAGCTGCTTCCGGGATGACAATGCGCTGAACGGGGAAATTCCGGTTTCGGATCTCACGGAGGCGGTCTTTTCCTATCAGGCGGAGCTGGAGGCAGAGGGGCTGTGCTATTACGGCGTGACCGGTTATACCACGTTGCCGCTGAGTGAATTTTACATTATCGACGGCTGGACAACATGGCAGCCGCCTGGCAGCAATTATGAGCCGCTGAAAACTGTGAAGATCGGCGGTGCAACGTATAACATTTATCAGACAAAGCGGGAATCCTGGGCGGATCTGGATCACTCTTATTATCCGGTCTACTGGAGCGTCCGGCAGGAGAATACCTATCAGGCCGGTGAGAAGAACACGCTTTCCGGTACTGTCCCGCTGACGGAGCATATCAAGGCATGGACGGAGCTGGAAAACGGGTTGGATCCGGATGCAGTTTTCCGCGACCTGTATTTTGTTCTGGAGGCATACGGCCTTGAAAATCAGACGGCAGCCGGCACATGCAGCATCAGCGCGCCGGAATGCACGCTGCGGCAGAAATCCGGGAAACCGGTCGCAGAAGGCGGGCATTCCCGCGAAGAAGGGCTGAAAGACCTGTTCAAGCCGTATTTTCTGCTCGGCGCAGAGCCTGCGGAAAATCTGTTCAGCAGTCAGCCGGAATACCGGGACGTATGCAGCAAGGATTTCGATGCGGTGACGTTCCGCAATGCACTGAATCCGATGTGGACTGTCAAGGACGTTTCCGGATCGGACGCAGTGATGGATTTCTCCGGCTCACTCCTGGATACGGACAGCATCCTTTCCGAAGCGGAACGCGGCGGGCATGCAGTCTGCGGCAGCGCGCTGCTGTCCGATGCGCGCATGATCCCGGAAATGTATGACTGTACGCCGGAGGAGGGCATTGCACGCATTGAGAGCATCATCCGGCAGACCTTTGCGTTTCTTGCGGAAAAGCATCCGGATCTGAAACTGTATGCATACAATGTCTGCGGCGGCCTGACCGGCCAAAAGACGGATGACAGCTGGTACGGCGCATTCGGCGAGGATGACGGCTTTATCGTGAAGGCGTATCAGTTTGCAAGACAGTATGCACCGGAAGGCTGCAAGCTGTATCTCTGTGATACGCTTGGGGACAGGGACGTTTTTGCGGTCGCTGAAAAGATCATGCAGGCGGGCGATTATCTCGACGGCATTGCGCTCTCTGCATCGTATCAGAACGAATTTCCTGCGGACGAACTGGAAGCGAAGATCAAACGGTGCATCGCACTCGGTCTGGATGTACAGATCACGGATGTCGCGTTCAGCAAGGTACAGGATTATGAAGCAGAGGAAACCGGCGATCTCTGGGTACAGTTTTTCAGGCTGGCGATGCAGTATGCAGATCACATTTCTGCTGTGACGCTTGCAAAGCCGATTGATAATCCGAGTATGAACGATGAGATATCAAGCGGTCTGTATGACTGCGTATACGCAAACGGCGGGAGCACACTGAAAATTGAACCGCATCCGTGCTATCACGACATCATTCAGATGATGCAGCAGCTGCCGGAGCAAAAATCGCTGACGGGCGATGCGACCTGTGACGGCGCCGTGGACGTTGCGGATGCCGTGCTGATTCTGCGCTATGCCATTGCGGATGCAGAGGCGAAGATCACGGATCAGGGCGTGAAAAACGGCGACGCGGACAAGAACGGCCAGACCGATGCCGACGATGCCGCACTGGTTTTACAGTATATTGCCAAAAAGACGACATTCTGAAAGGAAAGACAGATATGAAAAAACGTTTTTTCGGACTGCTGACTGCCGCGGTGATCGCGGCAGCGGCAGTGCCTGTGATGCATGTTTCCGCTGCGGATACGGAATATGAATATCGGCATGAGGACGGCACATTTGAATACGGCTGGAACTACAACGGTCAGGGCAGATATGATTTCTGGAGAGAAGAGAACGGTTCCGTTTACGGTTCCTGGGAGGGCATCAGTTCTTGTCTTTTTCAGAAGGGTATTCGGTTCCCGGAACCGGTGCATCCGGAGCAGGACAGTCTTCGCGTTACGTACAATGCGGAGCTGATAGCAAACGGTACGTGCAGTTACGGCATTCACGGCTTTTCCGGCGGTGATTATACCGTGGACAGCTATCCGATCGAGTTTTATGTGATCGAAGGCTGGAACGAATGGGAATTACCCGCAGGGGCGCAGGCAAAGGGCACTGTGACTGTCGGAGATCAATGCTATGATCTGTATGAATCATTCCATACGATTCAGACGGGAATTGAACGGAACTACGGCTATATGCAGTATTGGAGTGTTCGGCAGAATAATGCTTTTGAACCAAGGACACTGAATCCTTGTGCGGGCACTGTCGCATTGGATGAGCATATCCGGGCGTGGCAGAGCCTGGGCGCACAGTTTGACAAATATGCTGTTGCACAGGTGTATTTTGAAGCGGAAGCGGTCGGGGAATCGGAAGGCGATGCGAATGGAAGCTGTTCGATCATGGATGTGGATGTGACGTTCACGGAGCCTGTTGCGGCGGAAGCTGTGACCGGTGATGCGACCTGTGACGGCACTGTGGACGTTGCGGATGCTGTGCTGATCCTGCGCTATGCCATTGCGGATGCGGAGGCGAAGATCACGGATCAGGGCGTGAAAAACGGTGACGTGAACGCCAGCGGCCAGACCGATGCCGACGATGCCGCGCTGGTTCTGCAATTCATCGCAAGGAAGATCACATTCTGACGCAGTGACGGAAAGAATCAAACGATTCTGCTGCATTTTACGGTGAAAAGGTCATTCCGGACTCCCATCCGGAATGACCGATTTTCAAGGGGGGATTTCATGAAGCTACGGCGATTCGGGGTACTGTGTGCAGCTGTGTTCGCTGCTTCCTCTTTCCCGGGGGAGGCGGCGTCGGGCTGGGAAAAAATTGAGGAACAGCATGACGATGCGGACGGTATCTGCCGCGAGTACATTGAGCAGGGCAGCATCGGCATGCATCAGCTGACGCTTGCGCCGGGCGGTGCGTTTTCCGTGGAGTGGGACGGCTGCTATGCGTATGCGGTTGATGTGTGCAGAGCCTTTCCGACGCTTCCGAAATGGACACAGTATTCTTCGTTCTCGATTGAGTATGAAGCGGATGTGTTTGTGGAGGGCAACGCCTTTTTCGGTGCGCACGGCTGGATGAAGGATACGCTGACAGAGTTTTTTGTGGTCGAGGGCTGGGGCACATGGCGGCCGCCGGGTTCGGCGAATACCACAAAGACAATCACCGTGAACGGCTCTCAGTACGGGCTGTACAAAACGCTCAGAGTCAATCAGCCTTCCATCGAAGGGGTGCAAACCTATCCGCAGCTGTGGAGTGTGCGGATGAACAGCGCGTTCAGGAGCGGCAAGCAGAGCAACATCCGCAGCACGATTGATATGCGGGAGCATCTGCGTGCGTGGTCATCGTGCGGATACATTACCGGAACTGAAAAAATGGAATCATGCGGCCTGTATCTGGATACCTTCGGCGGCCTGTCCGCGGATTCAAAGGGTTCGCTGCAAATCAAACAGTTCCGGATGGGAAGCGATTATTCGGGCACGGCAGCCGGACCGCCGGAGGAGAAGCCGAAGCAGGGCGCCGATGAAAACGGCGTGGTCTTTCGTCTGGGCTTTGAGGATGATGAACCGCCGGTTACGTTTATGTCAACGTGCGTTCTGATGCCCGATTCGGCATATTATGCGGAAGGCACACAGTCTATGTATGTGAGCGACCGTGCGGAATGCTGGGACGGCCTGTCTGTTTCGCTGGCGCCCTATGCCTTGCAGCCGGGCGGGGACTATATGCTTCAGGCCGCTGTGCTTCCGAATTGCGATGTGGCTGATACCTTCCGCATTGTACTGGGATATGAGGATGCAGACGGTGAGCCGCAGTTTGTGACGGTCGCGGAACGGCTGTGCCGGGACTGGCAATGGTCAGAGCTTTGCGGGGTGTTTACCATGCCGGATTTGCCCGACGGGGTAGATCCGAACCGGTACACGGATAAAATGTACGTGTTTATTGAGTCTGACGGGGTGGATAATTACTATGCGGACTGCTTTACGCTTGCAGAAGCGGATGCGGAGATCTGGATAGATTTGTCCGATGCCTATCCGCCGCCGACACCGGCGGATACATCCCCTGCGCCTGCGGAAACGACTGAGCGGGAGCCCGGAATCACAACGGCTGTCTATCCGATGGTGACGACCATGCCGATGATGACAACCGGGCCCGGTGCAGTGACAAGTGCGCCCGGTGCGGTGACAAGTGCGCCCGGTGCGGTGACAAGTGCGCCCGGTGCGGTGACAAGTGCGCCCGGTGCAGTGACCACAGAGCCCGGAATGATGACGGCGCCCCCTCCGCCGATGACGGCGGAACCGCCGACCACGACGACAGAACAGGAGATGCAGGTGACAACCTGCGGCACGGCAGAACCGCCGACAACAACGGAATATGAACCGCAGACATCGCCTGCACCGTCTGACTCGTCCTGGGTGGATTATCCCGCACGGGATGACAGCCAGCCATACCGGCAGAAGCAGAACAAGGATTACGGCTATCTGGCGGGCGGCAGCGGCTTCAAGGATCTGCTCGGGCCGTATTTCCGCATCGGCGGCACGCTGAATGCCACGGCAGCAGCAGATGCCAGAGTGCGCGATTTCTATCAGCAGCATTTCAATTCGGTGACCTGTGAAAGCGAGATGAATCCCGCTTCGCTGATCAGCAGCATCAGCGGCACGGATGTGGCTGTCGATCTGCATGCAGCCGAACGGATCCTGCAATTTGCAGAGCAGAACGGCATCGGCGTCCGGGGACATGCCTTCCTCTGGAACAGTCAGACACCGGAGGAAATGTTTGCAGGTACGCCGGAGGAATCCGATGCACGCATTGCGTGCTTTATTGAGAAAACCTTTACACAGCTGCGGGACGAATATCCGGATCTTAAGCTGTATGCATATGACGTATGCGACGGGATGCTCCGGAACGATGGCAGCGGCCTGCGCGGACAGGATGGCGCCGCGGGCGACACGTCCCCCTGGGCTGCGGTCTACGGCGATGACAACAGCGATTTCATCGTGGAGGCGTTCCGGACGGCGAGGGAATATGCGCCCGACGACTGCAGGCTGTTCCTGAGCGAGGACAACGAATACCGCCCGGCTAAGACAGAAACAATCTGCAATCTGGCCAGACGGATCATGCGGGAGGGTGATTACATCGACGGCATCGGAATGCAGTCGCATCTGAATGTGAACGAGCCGAATAAAACGGCATATGAATCTGCGTTCAAGAAAATCGCGGCGCTCGGTCTGGATATTCAGATCACCGAGCTGGAAATCACCGGCACAAAGCAGGACGCAGCAAAGCAGCGCAGACTGTGGAAGGATGTGTTCAGCGTCGCAATGACCTATGCGGATCAGATTTCCTCTGTGACGCTTCGGAATCCGCTGAATGCATATGCCCGGATGTCGGATTCGGTGCAGAATTCGCTGTTTTCGGAGGATATGCAGCCAATCCGCGCGTATTATGATATTCTGGATCTGACGGACGAGATCGAACCGCCTGTGATGACGGAGCGTCTGCCGGATAAGCCGTCGAATCCGTATCTGATGATGACAGAGCCGGAAGAGCAGGAGCTGCTGCCCGGTGATGCGGATTGCAGCGGCACGGTTGATATTGCGGATGTCGTGCTGATTCTGCGCTATGTCAACGGGGATCGGGAGGCGAAGATCACGGATCAGGGGCTGCGGAACGCCAATGTCAACGGCGACGCCCAGACCGATGTCATGGATGCGGTGAGGGTGCTCAGAATGACCGCGAAAAAGGAAAATATCGGCAGATCCATTAAGTCAGATGAATAAGTGAAAAGGCGCCGGCTGTTTCAGTCGGCGCCCTCATTTTTCATCCATCGAAGATTCCGCTTTATTCGATCCCGATAAGCTCGTATCCGGCGTCAGCGATGACGGCGCGGAAGTCCTCCTCCAGAATCGGCGCTGCGGTTTCCACAACGGCCTTTGCCTCCTCATGACTGACGGACACGACGGTCACGCCCTCCATCTGCCCGAGCGCTTTGCGGACATGTGCCTCACAGTGCGGGCACATCATGCCCTTGATCAGAAGTGTTGCTGCCATAATCTCTACGGCTCCTTTCTCGTTATTTCCGGCAGGAACCGCAGTCAGCGGTTCTGCTTTTTCCGGCTTGAACAGGTTCAGGCGCAGCGCGTTTGTCACAACGCAGAAGCTGGACAGGCTCATAGCGGCTGCCCCGAACATCGGGCTGAGCGTCAGTCCGAACGGCACCAGCACGCCCGCTGCCAGCGGAATGCCGATCACATTGTAGAAAAACGCCCAGAACAGGTTTTCGCGGATATTTTTCAGTGTTTTGCGGCTCAGCCGGAGCGCGTTGAGCGCGTCGGTCAGGCTGCTCTGCATCAGCACGACGTCCGCTGCGTCAATCGCAACGTCTGTGCCCGCGCCGATTGCCATGCCGATGTCCGCGCGGGTGAGCGCAGGCGCATCATTGATGCCGTCGCCGATCATGCAGACCTTGCCTTTTTCGGAGAGTTCGCGGATAACCTGCTCCTTGCCCTCCGGCAGGACATTTGCAATGATGCGGTCAACGCCCGCTTCTCTGCCGATGGCGGCAGCGGTGCGTTCGTTGTCACCGGTCAGCAGGACAACCTCCGTGCCGAGTGCTTTCAGCTTTGCGATGGCGTCTGCGCTGTCCGGCTTGATGACGTCCGCTGCGGCGATCATGCCGGTGAGGACGCCGTTCCTGAGAAAGAACAGCGGCGTCCTGCCCGCTTCGGAGAGCGCTTTCGCTTTTTCACGCATATCTGCGGGGATTTCGGTGTGCTGTGCAGCGGTTTCCTCCTTGCAGCCGAGCAGGGGAGTCCCGTTCAGCTTTGCGGTGACGCCGCTGCCGGTCAGTGCGGAAAACTCCGTGACGGCAGGTGCATGAATGCCTGCCTGTTCCGCCGCCTGCATGACGGCCTTTGCCAGCGGATGTTCGCTGTGCTGTTCCAGCGCGGCAGCCTCGGTCAGCAGCTGCGTGCGGGAGATGCCGTCGGCCGGAATAATATCCGTGACATGCGGCTGCCCTGCAGTGACTGTTCCGGTCTTGTCCAGCGCGACCACGCGGATCCGCCCGGTTTCCTCCAGCGCCGCAGCGTTTTTGAACAGGATGCCGCATTTCGCGCCGACGCCGCTGCCGACCATAATCGCAACGGGCGTGGCCAGTCCGAGCGAGCACGGGCAGCTGATGACCAGCACGGAAACCGCTCTGGCCAGCGCAAACCCGGCGGTCTGCCCGAGCAGCATCCAGACGAGAAATGTGACCGCCGCGACCGCCATGACCGCAGGAACGAAAATTCCCGCGACTTTGTCGGCGGTTTTTGCAATCGGCGCCTTGGACGCGGCGGCGTCGCTGACCATGCGTATGATCTGTGACAGCGCGGTATCCTCCCCGATGCGCGTCGCCTCACAGCGGAGATAGCCGGAGCGGTTGATCGTGCCTGCGGTTACGGGATCGCCCGCGGTCTTGTCAACCGGAAGGCTCTCGCCGGTCAGCGCGGATTCATCGACCGCGCCGCTGCCCTCCCGCACGATGCCGTCCGCAGGAATCTGCGCGCCGGGGTGTACGGCAAACAGCATACCCTGCCGCACGGCGCTGACGGGCACCTCGCGCTCTGTGCCGTTCTCGATGATGACGGCGGTCTGCGGTGCCAGCTGCATGAGGCTTTGCAGCGCGTCGGTTGTTTTGCCCTTGGCGCGAGCCTCCAGCGTTTTGCCGACGGTGATCAGCGTCAGAATCATTGCCGCGGACTCAAAATAAAACTGCTCTGCGTATGCCGAAACTGCGGCGGCATCGCCGCGGAGCTGTGCGCCGGACATCGCAAACAGTATGCAGACGCTCCACAGAAAGGACACGGCCGCGCCGCATGCGACCAGCGTATCCATATTCGGCGCACGCTTGATGGCCGCGCGGAATCCGCTGATAAAAAACTGCTGGTTGATCACCATGACGATGCCGGTCAGGAGCAGCTGCATCAATCCGAGTGCGACAGGGTTCTCTGCGAGGAACGCAGGCAGGGGCGCGCCGAGCATATGATGCCCCATGGTGCAGTACATCAGCACCGGCAGTACGATGAGCGAGGCAATCAGCCTTCGCTTCAGCTTCGGCGTTTCGGTATCTCTGAGCGGCGGTTCAGCGGCTTTTGCGCCGCTGCCGGATTGCAGCGCAGCGCCGTATCCGGCTGCCGTGACTGCCGCAATGACGGCTTCGGGCGCTGCTTCGCCGGAAACCTGCATGGAATTGGTCAGCAGACTGACGGCGCAGCTCTGAACGCCGTCCACGGCATTGACCGCCTTTTCGACGCGCGCAGAGCAGGCGGCGCAACTCATGCCTGTGACCTGATATTTCGTGTCCATAGACCGCCTCCTTTTCTATGAAAGTATACCCGTTCGGTGCGCGGTTATTTCATCAGCTTCCGGAGCAGCTCCGTCAGTTCATCAACGGCGCCGTCATCCCCGCTGCGGATATCCCGTACCACGCAGGAATGCAGATGCCGTGCGAGCAGATCCCGGTTGAATGCATTGAGCGCCGCGTTCACGGCTGTGGACTGCGTCAGAATATCGGCACAGTAGGCATCCTCCTCCAGCATTCTTTGCAGGCCGCGCACCTGTCCTTCAATCCGTTTCAGACGGTTCATCAGCAGCCTTCGCTCCGCTTCGGAGCGTTCTGTTTTTTTGCCGCTGCAATGCGGACATCGCTGTTCTGACATATGTTTTCCCTCCCGTATCCGGCTTCTGGAAAATACCCCCCACCGGTATTTATATGATACCATATCTTCGCAGATTTGTCAAGCCTGCATGACAAATGTCATTTCCGAAAGTGACTGCGGACACTGGCAGGCGCCGCCGTTTTCCGGTATAATCATATCAGAACAGCAAGGAGGTACGGATATGAACAATCCCGTTGTCAAAATCGAAAACCTGGTCAAGCGTTACGGCGATCTGGTCGCGCTCGACCATTTCAGCTTAGAGATCCGCGAGGGCGAGATCTTCGGTCTGCTCGGCCCGAACGGTTCCGGCAAGACCACGACAATCAACTGTTTACTGTCGCTGCTGTCCTACGACAAGGGCGATATTGCGGTGTTCGGGCAGAAGATGACGCCGTCATCCTACGACATCAAAAAAGAAATCGGCGTGATCATGCAGAATGTCGCAGTCTTTGACGAGCTGAATGTCTACGAAAACATCGACTACTTCTGCGGGCTGTATATCCGCGACAAGGCGCAGCGGCGGCAGTATGTGGATGAGGCCGTGCAGTTTGTCGGGCTGGAGGATTTTCTGAAATTCCGCCCGAAGAAGCTCTCCGGCGGTCTGCTGCGCCGCCTGAATATTGCGTGCGGCATTGCGCATAAGCCGAAGCTGATTATTCTGGATGAGCCGACTGTCGCGGTGGATCCGCAGAGCCGGAACCGGATTCTGGAGGGGATTCAGACGCTGAACCGGAACGGTGCGACCGTGATCTACACCTCGCATTATATGGAGGAGGTCGAGCAGATCTGTACGCGCATTGCAATCATGGACAAGGGCAGGAAGATTGCAGAGGGCACCAAGGATGAGCTGAAGCGCATGATCCGCAACACCGAAACCGTCACAATCGAGGTTCTGGAGCTGGATGAAGCCGTCCGCGCAGAGATCGCGGCGCTTCCGCATGTATACGAAACCGTGTTCGACGGCAAAACGCTGACGGTATGCTGCTCCGGCGGAAAGCACAACCTGATCCGCATTCTCGGCGTGCTCCAGGCACATGCGGTCAGCTTCGGACGGGTATATTCCGAGCTTCCGACGCTCAATGACGTCTTTCTGGAAATCACCGGCACCGCGCTGCGCGATAAGGAGGAATGACCATGTTCCTGCACTGCCTGATTTACGAGCTGAAAACCTGTCTGCGCGCCAAGGATCTGATTATCTGGCTGCTGCTGTTCCCGATTGTACTCGGGACACTGTTCAAGGTTGCGTTCGGCTCGCTGTATGAAAAGAATACGCTGTTCCGCACAATTCCCGCTGCTGTTGTGGAGCAGTCCGCGGAGAGTATGCTCCGGACGGCCGCAGATGCCGTTTCTGAAGGCGAAAACCCGCTGCTTTCCGTCACCTATACCGATGAAGCAACCGCACTGGAGATGCTGGAGCAGAAGGAGATCAAGGGCATTCTGTATGCTGGCGATACCGTCACGCTGACGGTCGGCGGCTCCGGCATTCAGGAGTCCATGCTCAGAGCTTTTGCGGAGCAGTACAACCGGTATGAATCCGTCATCCGCAGCACGGCGCAGCAAAACCCGCAGAAGCTGCCGCAGGTGATGGCGGCGCTCTCCGGTGAGGTTTCCGCAAGCAGCAGAATATCGCTGACGGAGGGCAATCCGGATCCGTTTATTCAGTATTTTTACAATCTGATTGCGATGGTTGCGATGTTCGGCGCGGTTACCGGCCTGCACATTGTTTCAGACTATCAGGCGAATATGTCCGCACTCGGCGCAAGACGGTGCTGCTCGCCGGTGCGGCGCGCGGTCAGCCTGAGTGCCGCCATGACCGGAAGCTGCCTTGCACAGTCGGTCTGCATGATCACCTGCGTGTCGTTTCTGGCCTTTCTCCTGCGGATTGATTTCGGCAGCAGACTCCCGCTGGTTTACGCTGCGGCCATTCTCGGCGGCTGGACGGGTGTCGCAATCGGCTTCTGCATCGGCGCCGCAACCAGGTTCAGCAGCAACGTAAAAACGGGTATCACGATGGTGTTTTCCATGGCCTGCTGCTTTCTGAGCGGCCTGATGATCGGCAACATCAAAGCGGTCATCGCGGAAAAGGCGCCGTGGTTCAATCAGATCAACCCGGTCGCGGTCATTTCGGACAGCTTTTACTGCCTGAACCTGTACAGCGATTACCGCCGGTTCTGCGTCAAGATCCTCACGATGCTGATCATGACGGTTGTCTGCACGGTGATCGGTATTATCCTTTCGGGGAGGAAACAGTATGCAAGTATTTAAGACATATCTCAAGATCTTGAAAAAGCATCTGCATGTGGCGTCCATTTATGTGATCGCTTTTCTGCTGACCGGCTTCGCAATGACGTTCATGGATGATTCTGCGTCGCTCTTTGAGCAGACACGGCTGAAAATCTGTGTTCTGGATCTGGACAACACGCCGGAAAGCCGTGCGCTCTGTGATCTGATTTCGAAGCAGCATGATATCAGGGAGATGCCTGCGGACGAAGATGCGATGCTGGACGCGCTGTACTATGAACGCATCAATTATGCGCTGACAATCGGCAAGGGCTATGCGGAAAAGCTGGCAGCGGGGGAAACGGACGGCCTTTTTGAGAACCGCTTCCTGCACGACAGCTATTCCACGGCCTATATGGAGCAGTTCCTGAACGAGTATGTCTGCACGGTGCGCGCGTATCTCGCGGGCGGAGCAGCGTCCGCCGATGCGGCAGCGCAGGCGTGTGCCTCGTTTGAAACCGAAACTGCGGTGCGCGTGGTGAAGTCCGGCCCGGAGAACACTTCGGATATGTCGCTTGCTGCGGCGCTGTTTTTCCGGTATCTGCCGTATCTGTTTATCTCGGTGCTGATGAATGTGCTCTGTCCGGTGCTGCACGCCGTCAACAAAAAGGACATCCGTTTCCGCACAGACTGCTCCGGCGTTCGTCCGCTGCGCTATACTGCGGCGATCTTCGGCGGGACGGGTGTGTTTGTCGCCGGGATCTGGGTAATTTTTGTCGCGGCAGCCATTCCGATGAACGGCGGGCTTTATCATGGCACGGCATGGATTGCTGTGCTGAACAGTCTTGTGTTTACGCTGTTTTCGGCGTCTGTTACGCTGCTGGTATCCGGCTTTGACCCCCCGTCAAATCTTGTCAATATGATCACGCAGATGATCTCGCTGGGCATGTGCTTCATATGCGGCGTGTTTGTGGATCAGAATATGCTTGGGGAAAATGTGCTGGCGGCGGCGCGGTTCCTGCCGGCGTACTGGTATATCCGCGTCAACCGGATGATGGAGGGCAGCGACGCATTTGACGGCGCGCTGGCGCTCCGGGCGATTGCGATCGAGGCCGCATTCGCGGCGGTGCTGGCACTGCTGACGGTGCTTGTCCGCAAATCCCGTTCGCGCAGTGCCTCGGCTTGAAATATCAAAGGAAAAAAGCGGGCAATGCCGTTCTCAATCCGGCATTGTCCGCTTTACGGCTTTTTATGACCGCGCTTTTTGTTTCCGAACAGAATCATCAGCGTATAGAGAATCACCAGAACCGGTGCCGCGAGAATCGGTGCAACAATCGCAGGCGTCACGCGGTAGGCCTCATTGGTATAGTACACGCGCCGTTCCTCGGTTTTGTCATTTGTAACCCGTCTTCCGCGGACGAACAGCCGCTGCGTATTGACGCCGTACGGCGTACATGTAAACAGCGTGCAGAAATCTTGTCCGGGTTCAAGCTGCAGATCATCAACCTCATAGGGCTCAACGGTTTTGGTCTGCACCACCTGATAGGTGAAAACATCTGAGAGCACCGTGATCGTAAAGCGGTCGCCGGGTTCCAGCTTGTCCAGATCGGAGAAAAGCCGTGCCTTCGGCAGCCCCCGGTGCCCGGAAAGGACAGTATGCGTCCCCTTGCCGCCGACCGGCAGGCTGGTGCCCGGAAGATGTCCGACTGCGATCTGGAGTACGTCAGCACTGACGCCGTGATAGATCGGCAGCTCCAGGTGAATCTTGTCGATGTTCAGATATCCCATGATACCGTTGCCGGTGATGTCAAGCGTTTCCTCATAGCCGGAAACGCGCTCAGGATAATAGAACGCATCCTGTGTCTGTGCAAGCCGTTCATTATATTGTTGTGCCCGTCTGAGGATCTGCTCCTGTTTACTTTTGTCGATGCCGCTGACTGTTTCCTGATAGCTCTGCACCGCCCTGGACTGATTCCGCGAATTGATATAATCGCTGATCGGCGGATACAGCAGCAGTGCGATGCCCAGAAAGAATGCAAAGATCAGCGTGCGTTTTATGATTTTTTGCTTCATCTGCGTACCTTTTCACAGGAAGATTTTGCAGCGGAGGGGAAGGTCCCCTCCGCTGCATTTTTGTGTTTCATCGTCTGAATCGCAGCTTCGTCTTACTCTTCAGAGCCGGCCATTCTCTTCTTGGTCACCAGGACGATGCCCGAACCGATTGCCAGCAGGCCGCCGAGCAGGTAGAACAGCTTGGTGCCGATGCCGCCGGTGGAAGGCAGTGTGTTGCCGGCCTTGTTCACAATGTTGAACGCTGCCAGGACAGAAGTTTCCGCTGCGGATACAGTTGCAGCTTCGCCGTCCTTGGTTGCCGTCCAGGCAGGTGCTTCAAACTTAGCACCGTCATTCTTGAGTTCAATCGTGATCGGATCTGTCAGTTTGTTGTAGCCGCCGGGAGCCTCTTCTTCGGTGAGGGTGTAGGTGCCCGGTCCAAGGCCGCCGAATTCCAGCGTGCCGTCAGACTTCACATATGCTTCCATGCAGATCTCGCCGTAGGTCGTTTCAGCGTCGATATTCTTGACTTCTGCATAAGTATCGGTGCCGTCGTAATCATCCTCATTGCCGTCCGGCGCTGTTGTTGTGAACGTACCGTTCTTCAGCTTGTAGAACGTACCGCTTGCATTCTTTTCATAGGCCGTGCCGTTGATCAGAACAACATTTGCAGAGGTACCGGTGAGCTTGAACTTCGCACCTGTCAGCGTATTGCCCGATTCATCAACCTTGGTCAGCTTGATGTTTGCAGTATAGGTCTTGGTCTCCTTGTCCGGGGTTACGCCGGTCGGATGATCCTGGCCGGGCTCGTCGACGGTGGGCGGCGTTCCGCCGTAGTCCTCATTCGGCTTGTTGGAGTAGGTGAGGTTTGCGGTGTTCAGGTTGCCGGTTGTACCACGGTTTGCTTTCTCATTCAGAATCGCGTCGTAGGTGACAACGATCGGATCATCCTTCTTTTCCGGTCTGTTGAGGAAATCCTTGAACACGATCTGGAAGGTGTACGGCGAAGCGTCTTCGCCTGTCTGTACCACATAGTCATCATCGTCTAGATCATTTCCATTGATTGTTACATTGACTGAATCAGGAACAAAGGTCAGACCTTCTGCCAGCGTATCGTTGATGACATAGAAGTACTTGGTGTAGCCTGTGCGGTCCGGCATATCGGAGGTGATCTCGTAGCTCACCCTGTCGCCGATGCTGACGGAGTTTGCCTTGCCATCATCCTTCGGATCCGGGCTCGTGATCTTTTTGTCCAGTGTCGGCAGATCTCTCTTCGGATCCACTGTCATCGGGCCGACAACGTCCAGCATGAAGCGGGAGTACACAACATCCTTTCCGGCCGGATCCATCTCCGGATCGCCGGATTCCTCGACGAGGTAGTAGCCGCCTTCGGTCAGGGTGATCGGATACTTGCCGCCGCTCTGCGCAGCGTTTTCGGTTCCTCCGGAAACACAGCCTTTTGCGATGCGTGCAAACTCTGCCAGCTTCGTGTCATTGTCCTCATATTTCTTGAGCTGTTCGATAACGTTGTCGATAGTCATGGCCGTTGAAAAATCTGCCTTGTCACCTGTTTTCAGCACGGAAGAACCGGCCAGATTCGTCAGGAAATCAGACTGATTCAGTCCGTCTGCATAGTCAATGTTGGACAGCACCTTCTCACCGTCCTTAATGATGACGTCGCCCTTGAAGATCTGGTATGCCGTATAGGTATAGCCTTTGATCTCCTCGTTCACGGTGATCGTAAACGGATTCTCATCCGCTGCGAATACGGTCATGCCGAACGACGCGATCGGTGTCAGTGCGAGCAGACCTGCGGTCAGCAGCGCCGCGATTTTTTGGTTCTTCTTCATGATATTTTCCTCCGTTTTTATCATTTTAGGTTTTTGTTCTTTCGGGTTGCCTCTTGGTCGGGATTGATTCAGGAAGGTCACATCATTTGAACCTCCTTTCGCGCCGCTTAAAGGCGTATCCACCAATATAACCTGTGATGACCAGGAACAGGCCGGATCCGTAGATCACATCTGTTCCCATGCCGCCGGTGGGCGGCAGCTTGTACCAGATATACTTGTTTGACACAACGATCGGGTTATCCTCATCGTTTGTCGCAACATTGTTGCCCGAATAGGATACGAGGTAATTGCCGTCCGCGGTCAGGATGCGTCCCTGTTCATCCGGTGCGAGCACTTCGGAACCGCCGACGGTCAGCTCCTCGATCCAGTATTCGTAAATGAACCCTGACTGCTCGTTGAGTGCTTCCTTGTCCCAGTGGAACGACCACGGGGAAGTGCTCATCGTAATTGTCTGAACAGTTTCCACGGTTTCCGTTTCCGTGTTCAGATGCAGCGGATTCGTGACCGAGTTCTCATCGAGCTCGATATCATAAAGGGTGAAGTTGGAAACATATTTTCCATCCGTGATTGTGTAGCCGGCCATTGGCTTGGGCGTATAGGGATCAGTAATATCGGTGATTGTCAGATTATGGATTCTGAACGAACCGAGTTCACCGCTTTCATAACGTGTTTCGTAGTAAATGTACATTTGATCCTGAACGGCATAATCAGGGATAGGAAAGGTTCCGGTGATTGTATTTCCTCTGAAAGTGTTGCCGTTTACATTGACCGCAGCAGAACCGATATTCTGCCACCGGCTGATGCTGCCGCTTCCTTCGATCGTGTCAATCGAAAGAATAACATTACTGATATTGTTGTTTCCGTTGCCCTGTACATAGGATTCAAACTGATAAGTATGACCTTTTTCCAGGAATGGAACCATCAACTTGACGCCTTCACTCTCAGCGTTTCTTCCGCCAACGACCATGAAATCGAATCCGTTCTGCGTGTCATGATCGGGCGTCATTGTAACACCTTCACCGTTTTTTTGCCAGGTTCCGGTCGTGTTGTTAAACTGAATGCTGTAAACCGTTTTGTCTGGCTCCACCGTGACGGTGCCGCTGTTCCGCGCTACTTCAACAGGCTGATTCCCCTCAACTGCAATGAACTCGTCGATCCGGAACTCGGATCCGCGGCAGGCTTCGTTGTCATCGCCGTTTGTATACGGTTCCGATTCAATCAGTAAAAACATGTTGTACGGGTCGATCGTGTCCGTCAGCTTGACAGTGCCTGTGAGCTTTGTCCATACGCCGGCCGGAACATTGATATAATCGGAAATCGGCTGGAATGTTCCGAGACCGTTGTTGAAGGTCATCTTGAAGCGGTCATCCACAGGGCTGTACACGTATGTGGTGAACGTATAGGTTTTGTTTCCTCTGAACTTTGCAGGATCCAGATACAGCATAGCACCGTTGAACGACTTGGTTCTGTTCCGCACGATCAGCGCATCATCTCTTGCGTAGCTTTCGCCGCCGCTGCCGGTGTTTTCCACGGTGGCTGCATACGGTTGCTTGCTCATGTCGTTCTGCACGTCCCAGCCGTTTGTGCCTCTTGTGAAGGAGTGATGCTCCAGCAGCAGTGTGTCCGCGGCATTGTCCGTTCTGATCTTGAATGAAACGACATTCGGAATTTCATTTGCATCGTTCGGATCGGTCTTGGCTTTCAGATTGGACACAACCAGAACGCCTTCATCCGTTTCAAACTTGACACCAAGCGAGTCTGGTGTTTTCTGCGGATAGCTGGCCGGGTAGACCGTGTCTACCGTGCTGTTTTCATCCAGGACAATGCCCTCATAATGATACAGCTCGACGCCATCCGGCCAATAGTAGGGTAACTCAGCCGTACCTCCCGCATACACATCATGCGTTGTATACGATGTGATCAGATTGCCGGCTTCATCCAGCATATTGACCTTGACTGAAGTTTTCTGGCTGCCGGAGTATCCGGTTTTTTTCCGCTTCAGTACCAGCGCGATCTCAGGTGCCGGATCCGGCTGGTTTTCCCACTGTTTCTCCAGATAGATATCCACGTTGGAAATATCCGTGTTGGTGATCTCAAGTACGCCCGGCGTACTGTAATTGTACATTGGCTTGAAGCCGTCCGGCACATTGAGCTCTTCTACGGTATAGGAAAAAACGTGGTCGCCGTAGCGCGAAAGGAGTCCGGTAAATGTTTCGCCCGGCAGCTGCTTTTCCGGCGGAAGTGCGAATGTCCTTCGCTTTTTGATCTTGTCGGGATTCTCCGGATCTGTATATCGCAGTGCAATCTGTCGGATCTCGCCCGTGGCGGAATCGGAACGCATGATCTTGTACTTGATGGTATAATCCGCCGGTATCTTGTTTTCGTCACAGTCCCAGGTCTTTTTGACCGTGATGGATGTTGTTTCCTGAATGACACGGTTCTCAAAGTTGTAGGCGTTTATTTCTCTCAGCGGAATGGCCGAGCCGAGGCTGACGTCCGTCAGCACAGACATACCGGTCAGATCAGTGGCAGCGCCGTTGATGCTGACCTGATCAAAAATGCCCGGATCAACACCGACCTCTGTGACCATGAACTGTCTGTCCTGTCCGAGGTTATCAAAGGTTTTTCTGTCGCCGGCTTTCAGAGTCACGGTGTGCGGAATATCATCCGGTTCAGTCCAGTGTCCTTCGCCGGTTTCCGCATCATCCACGATGTATTCCCAGATCTCAAAGGTAAATACCTTTTCGTCAATCAGTGGATCCTTGACGAGATGATCCTGATAGTTAACATCTTTCTTGATGGTCAGCGGCTTGAGTGTCGGAAGATTCATTTCCATCGCGAGGTTGGAGTAGCATCCGCCGCGTTCCAGGTAGAACACTTTGATCGTGTGCGAGCTGTGCTGCTCCCACTTGATCAATCCGCCTTCATCGGGATCGGGATTTTCATAATACCGTTCACCTGTTTCCGGATCAATATAATCTGTAAAATAATCCTCCAGCTTGGTGATCTTCCACCTGTTCACTTCATTTGTACTGGTCGATGCCGTGTTGATGGCAATCGGCTGCGGGAATTTTGCCCATTCCGCATCACTGCTGCCCACATAACCCTGTGCGGTCAGAGATGCTCTGACTTCCTCGATGGTCTGGCCGGTTCCGTTGTCCTGTACCCAGACAAGACCGTGGGAAAAGTCGATCATGCCGCCGGCCGGTTCGTGGATACCGCCGATGTCAAGCACCAGCCTGCCGTCCAGGAAAACCCACATGTCATCATCACCGCTGTACTTGAACGTGATCGGCTCCTTGACGTTTTCGCCGTCGAACTCCGGATTGGAGAATGTTGCCTCCATTGTCATGCCGAAGTGGTGATTGTAGCCGTTGCCGTCATAGTTCGGATCTCTTCTCGTATCATCATACGGATCAAACGGGAAGAATCCGATTTTGAACCCCGGGTCTTTATCCTCGGTATATACGATGGGCTGTTCGCTTGCGTCAAACTTGATATTGTTCACATCGCCCTCGTAGTGGTGGTTGTCATTGATGATCTCAAAGGTCTGGTTGTAAACGTCAAAATTATAGGTATCCGGGTTGAAGTAAGCGTAATTCTCGTTGCTGTTGTAATACAGGTGCGAAACTCTGTTTTCGCTGATCCGTTCCTGGAGCAGGTGGTTGACGTCCTGATATACGGTTTTGTATTCGCTCTGTGTCGGGTCGAACAAATATGCAAGACTGTTGCCGAGTGAACCGTCCGCATTTGCAATATGCGGATAACCGTCTGTTCCGAGGACCTTTGCAACGATATTCTGGACCGGTCTGTTTCCGGAGTAGTAATGCTCTGCATTATAATCACCGGAATAGTTGTTCTTGTCCGGCTGATAATGGCGGCCTTCACTGTCTTCGTAATTCCACACAGTCCCGTCATTTGCACCGAAAGGAACCGGTGTGCCGTATGCCAGGAACATGATGTCTGTTGCAGGATCCCTGTCGGTATTGATACCGGAGGTTCTGACATTGTTGTGAGTATACGGCGGGCCGTCCGGAACCCAGCTGTTTGTATCTCCGTCCCAGTGCTGACTGTAATCGTAATTATTGCCGGCCGATTCCAGACTGGGATCACCGTAATCAAACAATGTGAAATGGATGCCTTCTGCGATGTTATCAATCGTTTTTACCGTGGCAAGCGGTGTTGCTTCATCCGATTGATTCGTCATATCCGGATCATCCATCATATCCGGTTCGTCACCGTCTGCCATGATCCGGAAGCCTGCTTCATAGGCTTCAGCATATTCAGTATATTCTTCAGGATCACCGGTTTCGTCCGCCTGTCCGGCGGTGGCTGCATCGGGCAGTGCCGTGCTCCCGGTGTAGCAGCTGATGTCGTGAACATGCTCTGCCGTTCTGCAGATCAGCTTCTTTTCATAGCATGCATCCGTGTGTGTGTGTGCTTTGTCTGAATCCAGCCCGCAGATCAGCGTCCGCTGATAACAGGCATCGGTGTGAACGTGCTCCGCCAGACCGCACTTCGCTTCGTTCGCCATTGTCAGGCCAACGCCGTGGAGTGCCCACGAAACGCCGGAGGTCACAAACAGCGAAAGGACAAGGAGCAGAGCCGTCATCCGCCGGCGCTGTGACTTTCTTCTGCCGTATTCCGACAGAATGCCTTCAAAGTGCTTTTTCATGTGCGATCTGCTCCTCCTTTCTCCTCTGATAAAAGGCGGTATTATGTGCGTACGTTTTTTCGGAACGGCCAGATCCGGAAGAGAACCTTTCCGACGATCTGTTCCTTTTCGATGCAGCCGATGTCCTTGTTCCGGCTGTCCACCGAACGCGAGCGATTATCCCCGAGCAGGAAGATTTTCTGATCGGGTACCTCATACGGGAACGAGATGTCGCAGTCCCCGAGGCTTTTCTCGATTACATAGGGCTCATCCAGAAGCGTGCCGTTGACATAAACGCCGCCGTCGGGATCCATTTCGATCACGTCGCCTGGCAGGCCGACCACACGCTTTAAGAGCATTTTGTTCTGCCATGACACACAGCAGAGATCGCCGTATGCCACATTGCCTGTTTTGAACGTGACCAGAACGTCGCCGTCGTCCAGTGTCGGGCTCATGCTGTCGCCCGAAACCTGGATCACCGGCATAAAGATCGTTGATACCAGAACCGCAGCCGCCGCGACGACGATCAGAACGGCAGCGGTATTGATCAGCGTGCTGATGAATTTCTTCCTGTACCGGATCCTGTTTAGCTCGGTTTCGACCTGCTCCTCAGTGGGAATAAAAACGGGATCCCGGTTTTCCGTACTGTTTTCCATTTACTTGCTGCTTTCCTTTGCTTCTGCGGGTGCGTCCGGTGTTTCCGGGGCTGCCTCCTTTTTGAGTGCCTCCGCCTGTTCTTTTGCCCTGCGGACGATTTCCGCCGCTTCCTTCCGGGCGGCTTCACGGATGGCCTCACAGGAAACCCGCTTCACCTGTTCCACATAATCATCCGCGGTTTTCTGCGCGGTTTCAAACAGTGCATTCAGTTTCACAACGGCCTCGGCGATGGAGCCTGCATCCTTGAGCTTCAGATCTCTTGATTCCAGCTCTGCCCGGAGCGCCGCGATCTCCTCCTGCATCGCTTTTTCGCGCTTCTGATATTCATAAAGGATCTCGATCAGATCCGCTCTTCGCAGTTTTTTGAATTCCTTATCCGTCATATGAACCCCTATTGCTCATAATGTTGATTTATCCGATTCAACTATTTACACATCGTATATTTTATTGTGCGGATATTATTGCTTAACTGTTCCGATCTGCACTTTGTAACGGTTATTTGTTTAATATAAACGGTTAAAATTACATATATAATATTTACTATGTTGCTCTGTCTTGTATGTTCTCATTATAGCACCATCCTTCTGATTTGTCAATCTCTTTTATCGGTTTTTTCTACTTTAATACGATTTTGGTATAATCTGCACAAGTGAATCGCAGGTTTCTTGTTAAAACAGACAGCTGATGTACGAACCGCGCAAAGCAACATCTACAAAAAGTTCAATGCGGAAAAATATATATAAAATGCTGCCTGATGCGCGGATATTATCGGAATGAATCCATCACAAAATATTACGCAAAGTAATATTTTGTGGAAATATTTACGGTTTTATGACAGCGTTCGCGTCATTATGCACGATTTTGATAGATGTAAATTATAAGATATGACAGTTTTTTCTGGAATCAGAGCTTTTTTTCAAAACTGCGGTTGACTTGCCTTTCCTTTCGTTGTATAATAAAGGAAGAAAGCACCGGAAAGACCGGTGATTCGCCGGAGGTATCTATGACGGACAAAGAATTGCGGAAGGCTAAAAAAACCGATCTGATCGAAATGCTCTACTATCTCAGACAAGAGGTCGATGATCTGAAGGCGCAGAACGACACGCTCAGAGCCAGGGTGCTCCTGCTTTCGGGCGAAGTGCCCGACGGGAAGGATGAGGGCGATGCGTAAATTCACCAGCCTTGAACAGATCCCGACCGCGCAGCAGTTCAAAAAGGAACTGCACAGGCGGCGTTATAAAAGGATGTTTGTAGCAACGCTGAAAAACACTTTTTTCTCCATGATGAATGCAGCGGCCGCACTTGTGCTGCTGTCCTTTCTGTTTCTGCCCGCCGTCCGGGTGACCGGCACCAGCATGGAGCCGACACTCTCCGGCAACGAGATCGTTCTTTGCAGCAAGCTGCGGCAGGCAAAGCGCGGAGATATCATTGCGCTCTACTATAATAAAAAGGTACTGCTCAAGCGTGTGATCGCGGTCACGGGCGACTCCGTTGACATCGACGAAAACGGCCGCGTCAAGCTGAACGGCCAGATCCTCGACGAGCCGTATATCAGCGTGGCTGCCCTCGGAGAATGTGATATCGAATTCCCGTATACGGTAAAGGAGAACCGATGGTTCGTCATGGGCGATAACCGCGTGTCCTCTGTTGACAGCCGCTATTCTGCATTCGGATGCGTCCCGGATGAAAACATCCTCGGTGTTGTGTGGTTCCGCCTTTACCCCTTCGACCGACCGCATCTGCCGGTGAAGCCCGATGCGTAAGAAAAAGCTGTCCGAAATCCTGATCACATGTGTGCTTGTTCTGATCATGCTGACAGGCATCGGCATCTTTCTGTATCCGCCGTTCAGCAGCTGGTGGAACGCACGGCTCCAGACAAAGGTGATCGACGACTATAACAAAGCCGTCGGTGTTCTGGATTCGTCAAAGAAAGAGGAATTGCTGGAGCAGGCACATGCGTATAATGCTTCGCTTGCGGCGCTTGATGATCCGCTTGCGGATCATGCACAGCTGACGGAATACAGCAATGTGCTGGATATTCCCGGCACCGGCATTCTCGGATACATCGACATTCCGAAGATCGGTGTCCATCTTCCCGTATACCACGGGACAAGCCCGGAGGTGCTCAATATCGCCGTCGGGCATCTGGAGGGTACATCGCTGCCGGTCGGCGGCGCGGGCTGTCATGCGGTCATCTCCGCACACCGCGGCCTCCCCTCAGCCAGGCTTTTTACGGATCTCGATCAGCTCACTGAGGACGACCAGTTCAGCATTTCCGTCCTTGACGATATTTTTACCTATGAGGTAGACTGCATCTCCGTGGTGCTTCCCTACGAGATGGAGCTGCTGCGCCCCGAGCCCGGACGGGATCTTGTTACGCTGATGACATGCACGCCCTACGGCATCAACACGCACCGGCTGCTTGTCAGAGGACACCGCATTGACACCGTCCCGGAGGAAACAGCGGACGGCGAGGAAGTCCGCAGAGTCCGCATCCCCGCAGACGCGATCCTTGTGGACAATCTGATTTCCCTGCCGTTTCTTGTCATCCCGCTGGTGATCATTCTGATCATTTACTGGTCGCTCAGCGGCAAGCGCAGAAAAAAGCGGTATCTCTCCGCATATACAGTAAATAAGGAACTCAATATTCAGGAAAGAAAAGGTGAACCATAATGCCGGCAAAAAAACATATCGACAGATTCGCAGTATCCCTGCTTGCCGGGCTGCTCCTGCTGCTGCCGGTGCAGTTCAGTCAGAAGGCTGCGGCTGCGGATAATAAAACGATCACGCTGATCTGCCGTCAGGAAGATACCGTTCTCAGCGGCATGGAATGGACGCTCTACCGGATCGGCGTCCGGCACGGCTCGGAGGTGGAGTTTGTCCCCGCCCTTTCCGGATACAGCATGGATCTCGGGGATCTTTCCGTGGAAACGGTCGATACCGCTGCTAAAACCGTCGAAGGCTATGTGCTCGCATCCGGCCTTGCGCCGGTTTCACAGGGGAAGACCGATACCGCCGGCGAGCTCGCGTTCACCGGGTTGGAAAACGGCCTGTATCTGGCAACCGGAAAGAATCTCCAGGTCGGCAATACCTGCTATATCCCGTCCACGCTGCTGCTGGAGGTCAACAATGCCGATACCGGCATTGACTATGACGCATACCCGAAATTCTCCTACACCGACATCTCCGGAGCGGATCGGAATTACAAGGTGAAAAAAGTCTGGGAGGACGCGGACAACGCTGCGCAGAAGCGTCCTTCTGAGCTGACGGTTGACGTGTATAAGAACGATGTGCTCAGCGAAACAGTCAAGCTCAATGAGGGCAACAGCTGGGAATATTCCTGGAGCGCGCCGGAGGACGGCACCGAATGGAAGGTTGTGGAACGTGAGATCCCGGAGGGCTATTCTGTTCTGATCGACTACAACAGCTGGCAGTTCGTGATCCGCAATACCTATGAGCCCGTTCAGGAAACCACGACTGTGCCGCCGGAAACTGAAACCACGACCGTGACCACCGCCACGACGGCGCCGCCGGTTACGACTGTCACCACCGCACCGAAGCTCGTTCAGACCGGACAGCTTTGGTGGCCGGTGCTCCCGCTCTCGCTGGGCGGCGTGATTCTGGTCGGTGCGGGCATTTCCATGCGGGCGGGAAAGAAGAAGCATGAAGAGTAGGGGCAGATACACATGGATTCTTGTCGTCCTGCTCGGGATGCTGATGATCTTCGCGGCTGGGCTTCTCTGCGTACACAATTTCCGGGAAAGCCGTGCGGCAGAGCGCTATTCCGGAACCGTGCTGGATGCATTGAAGCAGAATATCCCGGAGCCGCCTGCTGAGAGCCGTCCGGATATACCGGTCACTGCACTGGAGGAGGATCTGTTTGCACTGTATGAAGCGGCGGAAGAAAGCAGTTCCTCGCCCGCGGATATCATCATCGGGGATGCCGCTTACTGCGGGTATCTTTCGATCCCGGTGCTCGGGCTGGAGCTGCCCGTCATGAGCGAATGGAGCTATCCGGATCTCAGGAAAGCCCCCTGCCGTTACAGCGGCAGCGCGCAGACGAACGACCTCATCATTGCAGCACACAATTATGACTCCCACTTCGGCCGGATCGGGACGCTGACCGCCGGGGATCTGATCCTGTTCACGGATACGGCAGGAACGGTGCACGAATATGCCGTGTCATTTATAGAGATTATCGGCGGAGGGGACATCGCGCAGATGTTCAGCGGCCGGTCTGAGGACTGGGATCTGACGCTGTTCACCTGTACGCTGAGCGGTCAGAGCCGCGTTACGATACGCGCTGACCGTCTTTCGCAGGACGCGGACGACTCTGAGGAATCTGACACAGAATAATGCAAAGGTACAGCCTTCACCGGACGGCTGTACCTTTCTTTTTTTTGAAAACCGGCGCTGGATTGATGTCTGATTTTATGGATCATTCGGCGTAAAAACCGGTTTGGCATTTCGTCACGAACGAACAGCAGCGGCATTTCGTCACGAAAAACAGGGGGTTCGTCTGCAAAAAGCGGGATTTCGTCGTGAAATACGGCATTCTGTCGGATTATATTGACCTGTTTGTTTTCTTGTGCTATAATTTTTATATAGCAAAGCAATTTGGAACAAATCTATGGCCGCTCGCAGATCACGGCTGTTTTTGAAACACGATCCGATTGTCCGAAGGACAAAATCATATACGGGAAAGGAAGTATGCTTATGAAACACACGATCCGGAAGTTCACAGCTGCTGCGATGTCCTGTACCCTCTGCTGGTCGGTCATCACGGCATCCGGCGGCACAGGCAGCTTTACAGCCGCTGCCCTTGCCGCACGGTACGATCTGCGGGAGGAGGCGCCGGAGCTGCTGACACCTGTCAAGCGGCAGATCGGCGGCACCTGCTGGGCGCATGCGGCGATTGCATGCGCGGAATCCAATCTGATCAAAAAGGGCATCGCAGAAAGCGGCGTTGATCTTTCTGAGGCGCATCTGATCTGGTTCACGCACGGGCAGGATTCTCCGACCGACCCGAACGATCTGTGCAGCGGCGGCGGTGTCAACAAGGGCACGGAGGGCTATGACGACGGTGCGCGGATCCGGAATACGATTGCGACGCTTGCCGCATGGAACGGCGTTGTGCAGGAAAGCGATGCGCCGGCGCTTTCGGAACAGCGGCCGATCGATGAAAGCCTGCGCTATCAGTCGATTGCACATTTGCAGAATGCGGACATCTTTGATCCGAACGAGATTCAGGACATCAAATACCGGATCACGAAAAAAGGCCCGCTGTATCTGGAATATTACAGCATGTCCGAGGAGGAGCTGTCGGAAAAGTCCGGCTATTACAATTCCAATTATGTGCGCAGGATCGGCCTTGACAACGGCGGCGGCCATGCCGTGCAGCTTGTCGGCTGGGATGACGGATATAAAAAGGAGAACTTCAACGCCTCGCCCCCTTATGACGGCGCATGGATCTGCAAAAACAGCTGGGGCAATTATACCAGATCGGAGAACGGCTATTTCTACCTGAGTTATTATGACCCGTCCATCGCACATGTCTGCTCCCTGGATTTTGAGCCGGTCACAAATTACGGCAGTGTGCATCATTATAATAATTCTGATATACACGCACTCAGTTCAGGCAGACTGACAGTTCAGAAAGCCGGTATGGAATTTGCAAATGTGTTTGAGGCGGAGCAGGATGAAAAAATCACGGCAATCGGCTTTTTCAACGCGGTATTTGACTCGGCCGAGCGGTACACGGCGTCCTGTGAATACGAGGCGGAGGTCTATCTGCTGAATGAGGATTTCCAGAATCCGCGCGACGGCAGGCTGGTGACAAAAACAGACGGCCTGCTGGAATACAGCGGTTTCCATACGCTCCGGCTGCCGCAGAACTGCTCCGTCAAAAAAGGACAGAAGTATTCGGTTGTGGTAAAGCTGCCGGTCGATGATATTTCAACAACATTCTTTGATTCTCACTGCTATAAAAAAGGCGTTTCCTTCTATACGTATTACAGCCAGTACAATGAAGAGTCGTGGAAGGACTGCTATGAAAACGACGAGGGCGACTGCACCATCCATGTGTATACGGCCTATGAAGGTACACAGCAGACAGAGCCCCTGGTCGTCAAAGAGGGCACCTATATTGATCTGTTCCCGGATCCGCTGATCCGCGAGTGTCTGCTGGAATACTTCGATGCAGATCACGATCAGTATCTCACAAAGGAGGAGCTGCTGAGCGTGCCTTTTGATCCGTATGACATTGACCGGGACGGACAGGCCAATTCCAAAGATCTGACGATCCTCAAGCGCGCCGTGCTCGGCCAGATCGAACCCGGAACCGGTTATTTCTGGAAGGTCGCAGATGTAAACGCAGACAGTTATATCAACGAAACGGACGTTGAGGGAATGCTCAACTTTGTGCTTCAGCGCCCGCCGAAAACGAGGTCGTAAACGGGATCGCTTTGCGGTGCATTTGCTGTGCAGAGTTACCGAACCGCCGACCGAACCGGATTCATCATACAGGAAGAAAAACAGAACAGGCAGATACTCCAAACGGGGTATCTGCCTGTTTCTGTTTGTATTGCGTAAAATGACTTATCTCTTGAATTTTATCGCAAATCCAAGGCCGATCAGCAGCACCAGTGCGGAAACACCAAGCAGGATATAATCCGTCGTATGATCGGTTTGCGCAGTCCCGCTCATACCGGGGAATCCGCCGCCGCCGCCGGGCTGCGGTCTGCTGCTCTGCTTCTGTCCGTCCTGATCGGCAGGCTTTTCATTCTGTCCGCTGTCAGGCTGAGCATCTGCATTTTCGTCACTGCTGTCCTTCTTGCCGGAAAATCCGCCCGGCATGTTGCCCGGATCGAAGCCCTCCGGCATGTTGCCCGGATCAAAGCCCTCCGGCATATTGCCCGGGTCAAAGCCCTCCGGCATCTGACCGCCGCCGAAATCCGGTCTTGCAGCCAGTGTCTGGACGCTGCCGATGTTTGCTCCGTTGAATGCGAGCACCTTCATCTCAGACTGACCGGTCTGTTCCTCGCTGCCCTTCCGGGGCTTTCTGCCGGAACGTCCCGCTTTCTTTTCCTGACCGGCATTCTCCTCGGTTTCGGTCTGTTCCGTGCTTTCCTTGCTGCCGGAACGGCCCGATTTTCCGCCGAAGCCGCCGAAACCGCCTGCGCCGCCCATCGAACCCATATCGGAGATGTTCAGGTCACCGGTATCAATCAGTGCGGTTTTATCCGCTTTCTGGCCGTCAGAGGTGGACGGAATCGTGCCGTCCAGCTGTCCGCTGACGCTCTCGTCGCGCAGTGTGCAGAATGTTCTGATCGCATCCACGCCCTTCTGGAAATCCTCGTATGTGCAGAATTTGGTCGGATCCTTCTGCACGTATTTGTCGATGAGCGCAGCCGTTTCGTCAACCGTCTTTTCAAAATCCACGCTTGTCAGGAATTCACGGAACAGCTGGTGATACTGTTCAGTATAATCTGCACTGTCAAAAATCCAGGAAACCATCGGACGGTCGCTCATATCGCCTGAAACCGGCGTATCAATCGCCGCATTCACAGAGGAGGAAGCGTTTGCACCCATAAACGAGCCGTATGCAAGATTATAGTCCCACGGGATCATGCAAAGCTGCCCGTCTTTCTCATACAGATAATAATTGTGGATCATCTGACCGGTGTAGCTGTCGCCGTTGCAGAGGAAATTGTGGACAACAAAATACCGGAGCACCTCATCCGTATCGAGCGTGCTTTCGAGATCCGTCTGCTCCGAAAGTGCTTTCAGTGCAGCAATCAGACGCTTCTGGTCAGCCGTATTGACGGTTGTCTTTGCATTGTTGAAGATGTTGGAATAGCTGTCGGGATCATCATCAATGTATTGCAGCTTGACATCGCTGCTGCCCATCCCGAATCCGCCGCCGAATCCGCCTGGGCCGCCTTCCTTGCCGTCACCGCCGAACATTTCAGACGGATCAAAGTCAGAGAAATCAAAATCGGACGGCATATCACCGAAGTCCGGCATATTACCGAAATCGGGCATGTCACCAAAGTCAAAGTTTCCGAAATCCGGCATGCCGCCGCCGAAATCAGGCATCTGGCCGTTCCCGAAACTGAATCCGCCGCCAGGCCGCGACTTTTCCTGTCCTGCGCCTTCGCCGCTGCCGGAGCTTTCTGCGTCTTCGCCGTTATTGTTCATAAACTCGCTCATGCTGAAATCCTTGCCGTTGCCGCGGCCGCCGCCGAAGCTCATCGCATCCGGCTTGTAGAGGTCGCCGTAATTGCTGCCGTAATTGCGTGTCAGGAACGAATCCTCGATGGCCTCGACCGCAAGATACAGACCCCAGTCCTCACCGTTGACCGTGAGATAGGCATAGCTGCAAAGCGGCGAATCTGCGCCGAAATCATACATCAGCGTATATGCAAGGTAATCCTTCATGTACGTGTTGTCCTGAATGATATTGTTCAGGCAGAGCTTATCCAGCCCGTGATAGGACTTGCCGTTTTCGTACTGGTCAAACTCGATCTTGAAGCTGTACCGGCTGCTGTTCATGTTCCGGACGGAGCTGAGTGAGGTATTGCCCTTGGCTCTGATTCCCACATTCCGGACAGACTCGCCGTCAATCACAAGACTGCATGCGGAATACTCCTCGCTCTCGCAGCCTGCGATGAAGCTGTCCCAGTCGTTCATCACAATATCAATGGTGTGTACCCTTGAACGGTCGAACAGCCGGTTTTCATAGCCGATTGCATGCGCCGTTGTTCCGATTCCGAACGCCTGACCGTTGCAGAACAGAACCGTGAGAACAAGCGTCAGTGCGGCAATCACGGCGCAGATCTTGTCGATGCTTTTATGTGCTGACATATCATCACACCTTTATATTATCAGATTTGTATTGCATTCAGTGAAACAGGAAACGGCCGTCATTCCGAATGCCGTTTCCTGCGATGAAATCGGACAGTGCCCGATTATGCCATGTAGTCGCCGTTGTAGCTGACGAGCACCGCGCTCTGCACGCCTTCCATATCCGCAAGCGCATTGACGAAATCGGTGTTGTCGTCCTTCAGGCGGATTTCCATATTCAGTTCGACAGAACCCTTCTGCACAGACTTGCTCTTGATGACGCAGCGCTCGGTTTTGCCTTCCAGGAATGCCTTTGCAGCGGTTTCGCTGTCGTGACCGTTGCAGCGGATGACAACGATATACGGATTTTTGCAGGATTTGCGGTTGACGAACACCAGCAGAATGATGCCGATGATGACGCTGCCGAATACGGCAAGCGGAATCATGCCCGCTGCCAGCACAATGCCGACCGCGATGGACCAGAACAGGAACGCAATGTCCAGCGGCTCCTTGATCGCCGTGCGGAAACGGACAATCGACAGCGCGCCGACCATACCGAGCGAAAGCACGACATTGCTTGTCACCGCGAGAATGACGACCGTGGTGATCATCGTCAGCGCAACGAGCGTTGTGCCGAAGCTGGCGGAATACATCACGCCGGAGTATGTTTTCTTATAAACGAGGAAAATGAATATGCCGAGCCCGAATGCGAGCACGATCGCAACAACCATATCAAACAGGCTGACGCTTGTCACATTGTCCAGAAAGTTCGATTTGAAAATATCGTTCAGACCGATTGCAGCAAGAGTATGCGTCATAAAAATCTCCTTTTGGTTTAACCGTAAATTCGGCAGGCTTCATATTTTGAAAAGGATCCCTCGCGCCTGTCTGCAAGGGAAACTGCATCGCGGATGATGTCCGGCAGAAAACCGTCCCATTTGACCTCGAGAATGATCGCATCCGATACCGGAACTGTCACGCAGTCCGGATTCAGGAAATCCGTACACCGCATACCGCTTCTGATGTGATAGTCAAGCGTCACGCGGACGTTTCCGGCGGGAAAGATGAACGGCTCTCTCGTGTAATCGACGATTGTTTTCGGCGCGATGCCCGTTGTCTGCATTTTGGAATACAGCTCCCGGATCAGCGGGAATTCCGATTCCAGCATCCATTGGAGGTCGCCGTCCACAATGCGCTGCGCCTGTTCCTTTGTCAGCGGGGCGCTCTGCTTGTTGCCGAGGTGGTCGATCTTGCTTTTCTTTTCAAGATGAATGACCGAAGGATCACCGTTGTAATATCTGATGCGGAACTTTTCGCGGCGGCTCAGACCGTTTACTTTTTCCATGAGCGCCTGATCTGCAAGATTATCAAAATACAGGCTGCGGATAAAGTATTTTCCGTCGAGTGCATGGGGATCGTGGTATGCAACTGCGCTGAGTCTGTGGCGGATTGTGATCATGTCGGAATAGTTGATTTCATGCTTGATCTCATGTCTGAAATCCATCGTTTTCACCTCTTTTCCTAAGCCATATTATATCTGTGGATGCTGAATTGACGCTGAAAATGCGTGTGTGCGCTGTATCATACAAGTGAATTGTTTGTGAAAAAATGTGAAAGTAACCCTGCCTCTTCGGGTGACCGCGCAATGTTTGTTGTGACCGTTTCCAGCGGCTCGGACATCAGCGACAGCATTCTGCCTGATGACGGTCTGAACTGGTCGCCGCTTGTACCGGTGAACTGAATCGTGCCGGTCATACCCACAGGAACAATAACGCCCTCAGATCACTCTGAGGGCGTCATGAATTCTATAAGGATGATCGCTGCTGTGTCGTTTTGCGTTTGGCGGAGTCAGGTTTATTGCATACCTGTTTGAGCAGATACAGATATCAGCCCTTTACAGCACCCGCAGTCAGGCCGTCAACGATCTGGTTGGAGAAAGCACAGTAAACAACGATTGTAGGTATGATCGCAATGATAATAGCCGCAAACATCTGCGAATAATTCGTACCATGCGGTCCTACAAACTTTGACAGTGCTACCGGCAGTGTCTTCTTGGCTTCATTAGAGATGAATACCATAGCTACAAGGAGCTCGTTCCAGTTGCCGATGAAAGTCATAAGTCCGGTTACGCAAAGACCGGTCCTGCCAAGCGGCAGACATATCCTGAAGAATATCTGGAAGATATTCGCGCCCTCCAGGCAAGCACATTCAATAAGCTCATTCGGAATGCTCTTGAAGAATCCCGTCATAATGAATATGGTTATCGGAAGTGAAAAAGTAACATAAGGGATTATAATTCCTATCAGCGTATTTGAAAGGTGTAAATTCGCAAATCTTGTGAAAAGAGGAATGAGCACGCAGTGTACCGGTATCATCATACCGGTAAGGAAATAAGTCATAGCAAGCTTAGAACCCTTCCAACGCATACGTACAATGCCGAATGCTGCCATAGAACCGATGATCATACTCAATATCAGTGCAACAACGCATACGATGAATGAGTTAAGTGTAGCTGTGCCAAGACGTCCTGCTGTCCACGCAAAGGAAAAGCTGTCAAATGATAGATGCTTCGGAAGCGCAAAAGGAGCGGTAAATATTTCATTGTTGGTTTTGAAGGATACATTGAACAACCACAGCAGAGGGAGAATATATGTTATGGATATCAGTACCAGAAATACATATATAACAATGTGTATTGGCGAGAACTTTTTCTTGGAGGTAAAATCCGGTCCGGCTGTTTCATATTTTGAAGAACTCATTTGACCGTACCTCCTTACATCTCATACTGTTCAGTCTTTACGACCTTATTGATAAACAGTGTTACTGCCAGACAAAGCACAAGAAGTACCACGCCTATCGCACTTGCATAGCCATATTTAAAGAACTTGAAGCCCTGCTGATAGAGGTGCGTTGCAAGAACCTCTGTCCTGTGGTTCGGTCCGCCTTCTGTCATGTTGAATATAAGATCGAAGAACTTCAGCGAGCCTATCGCATTGAGGGACATAGCGGTAGCTACCATCGGTTTTATCAGCGGAAGCGTTATGTACCTGAATGTCTGGGACTTTGTACAGCCGTCAATATAGCTTGCTTCCATAAGTGACTTGTTAATACCGGAAATCTGAGCGATGTAAAGCATCATTGACTGACCTACATACTGCCAGAGAGCAACAAAAGCGATTACCCACATAGGAAGGATAATAAAGCCTTTTGTATCCATCAGCCAGAGAGGAGGTTCCTTGACCCCCCATTCTTCAAGGATCTGGTTGATGCCGAGCTTCGGCATGAATATGAACAGCCACATCAGACCGAGAGCTGCCGAAGAAAGAACACAGGGAAGATAGATGATGTTCTTGAATACATTTCGTCCTTTTTTTATGTTTGTCAGCAGAGCTGCGTAGAAAAGGCCTACGATAAGCTGTGATACACAGGAAAAAACAAGGAAGAACATGGAGTTCTTGAGCGCAATGCCAAACGTTTTATCGGAAAGAAGAGCTTTATAGTTGTCAAGTCCGATGAAAACGGGGGCGGTAAAGCCTTTATAATCGCAGAATGAATAATACACTGACTGAACGATCGGTATAAAAAGCACCAGTGTGAACAAAAGGAATGCAGGAAGCATGAAAACAAGGATTGCTTTCTTGTCCTTAAACATTTTGTCCATGCTGGACCAACTCCTTTCAGAAGATCAGAATCGCAAAAAGTTAAAACAATAGGGGCGCAGGGTACGCCCCTATTGTTATTCAAATTCAGTCAGAATTTACTTTCTGCAATTCTCCTTGTAATATGCCTCCATGTCCTTTGCAGCGTCTGCAGGTGTCATATCGCCGAGGAACACAGCGACCATCGTATCATCGAAGTGGGCACCGGTCTCAGTCGTAGGCATTGACTCGTTGTAGAAGCCGAATGTACCCTTTGCATTGCTGAAAATGTCCATAACGTATGAGAGCTGCTTGGGAGCTGCTGCAGGATCATACTGAACCTTGGTTACAGGGATTTTGCCGCCTTTTTCAGCGGTGTACTTCTGAGCTGTGTCATCCGTAAAGTATTTCATGAGAGCTGCAGAAGCCTCAGGGTACTTTGTGGTCGAACTCATGCAGAGTGAGTCAGACTTCGCGATGATTCTTTCAACGCCGGGGAACTGGAATACGCCGCACTTGGATTCAAAGTCAGGGTTTGCACCGTTCATCTGTCCGATTACCCAGGAACCCTGGATAAGGATCGCAGCCTCTTCGTTGTAGAAGTTCGCTGTCGCAACGTCGTTGGTATCACCTGCTGCTGTTCTCTGGAAGTATTTTGATAATGTAACAAGCTTGTTGCCGACGCTCTCGAGCTTACCGTCTTCCCATGAAGCGGAACCGTCAGCGAGCTTGGGAAGGCTGACGCCTTCTGCTTCACAGAGATAACCCGCTACCATTGAGAGGCACCATGCAGTACCTGCGGAAATTGTTATAGGAGTATATCCGGCTTTTTCAAGCTTCTCGCAGGTATCCAGCATTTCATCCCAGTTCGTAGGAACAGATGCACCCGCTTTCTCGAACATCTCTGTATTGTAGAAGCAGCAGGCAGCTGCTGTGTTCAGCGGAACAGCATATATCTTTCCGTCGTAGGTCTGCTGTGTAAATACAGCGTCACTTGTGAAGCTCTCCTTCCAGCCGTCCTTATTGAGATACTCATCAAGCGGAGCTGCAACGCCGGGTTCAACATAGTCTGTGAGCTGAGGGCCGGGGCTTACGATAAATACATCAGGTGTTTCCTTTGCAGAAACATGTGCATTGAGATTGTTATAGTACTCTTCAAGGTTCGTGGTAATCGGTGTTACATGATACTTACCCTCATAATCCTTGTTGAATCTTTCGATTGTTTCCTTGTATCCGAGCGACATCGCGTCCGAAGTTGCGTTGAGGTCATCCCAGAACATCCAGGTGATCTCCTGAACCTCGCCGGATCCGCCGTTGTTGTTTGCGGAATTATTATCTCCGCTGCTGGGGGTAGTGCCCGGATTAATGGAATTTCCGCCGCAGCCTGTAAGTGTTGTCACTAACATTGCTGCTGACAAAAGTGTTGCGAAGAATCTGCATTTTCTCATTACCATTACCTCCTGATTTTGTGCCGCACGGCAGATATCTGATTGACATCATAATATGCCGCCCGGCAAGTTTTACGGTTATACCGAATTTGATTTGCACCTCTAGCGGTGTCTTTATAAATCTTACCATATAATCAATGGTATGTCAATAAAAATGGACGAAATGAGCAAAAAATGATTAAAGTTCACAAACTACAATATCATTATAGCAATATTTGACAGATTAGAGCAAAAAACAGACAACTTTTGATAAGTGGAATGCTCCGTACAGCTCAGGTTGTATTCAGCGTTCGACCTTCATTCAGGTATGCCGTCCGCATTTATTTATTTCCTCTTGACAAATAATTTTTAATGTTGTATACTACAAACAATCGGGAAGTGTCATATTATTTGCAGAAAAAGCATTGCTATTGATACATACTATGAATCCTACAAGTCCGAAAAGGAGATCAGATATGAATGCTAAAATCAAAATTGATCTGAATGATGCAATCGGCAGGGTTGATCAGAGATTATTCGGTTCTTTTATTGAACACCTCGGCAGAGCCGTCTACGGCGGTATCTATGAACCGGGTCACAAAACCGCAGATGACATGGGGTTTCGTCAGGATGTTATGGAGCTGGTCAAGCAGCTCCGCGTACCGATCGTACGCTATCCCGGCGGCAACTTTGTTTCGGGCTATAACTGGGAAGACGGCATCGGCGACCGTGCAAAGCGACCGAGAAAACTCGAACTTGTATGGAACAGTATTGAAACAAACGAAATCGGAATCGACGAATTTCAGGAATGGGCAAAACGCGCCGGCACTGAAGTCATGATGACTGTCAATCTTGGAACAAGAGGCGCGGATGAGGCTCGGAATCTTGTGGAGTACTGCAACCTCCGAACAGATACATATTATGCAAATCTCCGTAAACAGAACGGATTTGAAGAGCCATTCAATTTCAGGGTGTGGTGTCTTGGAAACGAAATGGACGGGGACTGGCAGATCGGATACAAAAAGCCGCAGGAATATGCCCGCCTTGCTTATGAAACCGCAAAACTGATGAAGATGACCGATCCGACGATAGAGCTTGTTGCCTGCGGAAGTTCAGGTCCTTTCATGCCGACGTTTGGAGAATGGGAACGTACCGTACTGCGTGAGTGCTATGACCATGTGGATTATATCTCCCTGCACAGCTATTACGGAAACCGCAGCAATAACACATTGGATTTTCTTGCATCATCGGTAGAAATGGATCAATTCATCAAAGATACCGTCCGCATCTGTGATGAAATAAAAGCAGAAAAAAAATCCGAAAAGGATATTATGCTTTCGTTCGATGAGTGGAACGTCTGGTTCCACAGCAACGAACAGGACAAGAAAATCGAGCGCTGGCAGATTGCGCCGCCGCTCCTGGAGGACGTTTACAACGTCGAGGATGCGCTTGTTGTCGGCGGATTGCTCATTACGCTTCTGAGAAACTGCGACAGAGTAAAGATCGCCTGTCTTGCACAGCTGGTCAATGTAATTGCACCGATCATGACAGAAACAGGGGGGAGAGTATGGGCACAGACTATCTTTTATCCGTTCCTGCACTGCTCCGAACACGGACGCGGAATTGCCCTTCGTACCAAGTGCGATTGTGATACTTATCAGACATCGTCAAAAACCGATGTGCCGTATATTGAAAGTATAGCAGTTTATGACGATAATACCGACACGATTACCTTATTTGCATTGAATCGTTCACTGGACGGAACATATAATCTAGAATTGTCCGGCTTTGAAGGTTATCGTCTGCAATCCCATACTGTTCTCACAGGAAATGATCTGAAGCAATGCAACACAGCAGCTGATCCGAATGCGGTTGTCCCTTGCGATGCCGGAACTGATATGATACTTTCACCGCATTCATGGAATATGCTGATCTTTTCAAAAATCACAGAATAAATGACAGTACCTGTTGGAAAGTCATTGTGCAACAAAACACCTTCGTGCTGTAATGATGAAAAGCACGGAGGTGTTTTTTGATAAAGGAGCTGACATGATGTTAAGGATAGCAAATACTGAAAACGGACAGGTGCGCGGCCTGCCGGCAGCAGATCCGAGAATCACCTCTTTCAAGGGCATACCGTTTGCCGCACCGCCTGTCGGTGAGAACCGCTGGCGTGCTCCTCAGCCGGCCGCGAACTGGAAGGGTGTTCGGGACTGTTTGGAGTTTGCACCCATATCTGTTCAGGATTCCCCCGGCGATGCTGACGATATTTACAGCCGCGAATGGCATGTCGATCCCGATATTCCCATGAGTGAGGACTGCCTTTACCTTAATATATGGACGAACGCGAAGTCCGCATCTGAGCGCAAACCCGTGCTTGTATGGTTTTTCGGCGGTGGGTTTCAGTGCGGCTATACATCCGAAATGGAATTTGACGGTGAACGTCTGGCAAGGAGAGATATCGTCGTAGTTACTGTTAATTACCGCCTGGGAGCGCTGGGCTTTCTTTGCCATCCGCAGCTTACAAAAGAGCAGCCGGATGCGCCCTGCAATTTCGGCAGCCTCGATCAGCAGGCCGGGCTGAAATGGATCCGCCGCAATATTGCGAACTTCGGCGGAGATCCCGATAATATAACCATTGCAGGACAGTCCGCAGGCGGCGGAAGCGTAATGGCACAGATGGCTTGCAGGGACAATGAAAGCGATTTCAAACGGGCTGTGGTCATGAGCGGCATATTCGGTTCGCCTTATGAGGTCAATGAAGTCTTCCGGCCCAAGAGCCTTGAACTGGCAGAAAAAAAGGGCGAAAGGCTCTTCGATTACCTGGGTGTAAGAACGCTTGAAGAAGCACGAGAGCTTGATGCCGATTACATTTGCAGCAAATATTCCGAGCTTCGCAATAACGGCGAAATGTTCTTCACGATCGTACAGGACGGGCATTTCTGCACGGATGACCCCATGGAAGCGTTCAGAAACGGGTCACGTATCCGTGTGCCCGTTATGGGAGGCAATACAGGCGACGAATTCATAGAATGCATTCATGCGGCTGACGATAACGAACTGGATAAGAAAGCAAAGGCGTACTTTGACAGCAGAGCTGAGGAATTTCTTGCATTTCCCGAAGCCAAAGTCAGAACTGATTCCGGCTATTCGCCGGTTTCCTCTCCCGAGCTTGGAGTAAAGGCCGTCTTCCTCGGAGAGAGCAGGCAGAAAGACCCGAAGAACTGCTACTACTATCGTTTCATTCCGGATATCCCCGGCAAGGATTCCCTTGGTACCTTCCACTCGGTTGATCTTTGGTTCTTCTTTGAAACCCTTGCAAAATGCAGCAGACCGTTTGAAGGCAGACATTATGATCTTGCAAGACAGATGTGCGATTACTGGGCGAACTTCATCAAAACCGGAAACCCTAACGGATTTGACCTCAACGGCAGCAAGCTCCCTGAATGGAAGCCGTATACCGATGCTGATCGTAATGAGATGCTATTCACCGGTGACGGAGCAAAGGCATCGACCGAGAATAACCGCTTTCTCAGGTTTCTGCTCGGCGAATTAAAATAAGGAGGTTATTTTTGTGAGCAAAAAGCAGGCTTTCAACCCCTATCTCCCAAGCTGGGAGTATATCCCCGACGGTGAGCCATATGTGTTCGGCGACCGTGTATATGTCTATGGTTCTCACGACTTCTGGAACGGCTATGTGTTCTGCATGGGTGATTATGTGTGCTGGTCAGCCCCTGTCAACGACCTCGGGAACTGGCGCTATGAAGGCGTTATCTATTCAAGAAACGCGGATCCTATGAACAAGGATGGCCATATGTGCCTTTATGCCCCCGACGTTACTGTCGGTCCCGATGGAAGATACTACCTCTACTATGTACTTGATAAGGTTGGCGTTATGTCCGTTGCGGTATGTGACGAGCCGGCGGGAAAGTATACGTTTTACGGCTATGTTCATTATATGGACGGCACACGGCTCGGAGAAAGAGCGGAAGATGAGCCGCAGTTCGATCCCGGCGTGATGTCCGAGGGTGACACGACCTATATGTACAGCGGATTCTGCCCGAAAGGCGACAAATCAAGAACAGGTGCAAAGGTCGTTACACTTGATAAGGATATGCTGACTGTTCTCACCGGGCCTCAGGTAATCGTGCCCGGGATCTGTTACAGCAAAGGCACTCAGTTCGAGGGACATGCCTTCTTCGAAGCATCGTCCATACGCAAAGTGAACGGCAAATACTATTTTATTTACTCCTCGGAGGTCATGCATGAACTCTGCTATGCTGTCAGTGATAATCCACTCAAAGGGTTTCGCTACGGCGGTGTGCTGGTCAGCAACACTGATCTGCATATTGATACTTATAAGCCGGCAGATATGCCCGCGAACCGCGGTGCCAACAACCACGGCAGCATAATTGAACTTGGCGGTGAGTGGTATATCTTCTATCACAGACATACCAACGGCACATGGTTCTCAAGACAGGGCTGTGCGGAAAAGCTCACACTTCAAGCCGACGGCAGCTTCAGGCAGGCTGAGATTACTTCCTGCGGTCTCAATGGCGGTCCCCTTGAAGGCAGGGGCGAATACCCGGCTTATATCGCCTGCAATATCTTCGGAAAGAAACCCGAGCTTTATATCGGAGATCTCAATGCTGCTCGTATTGTTCAGGATGGCAAAGACGGAGATGAGGAAATCGGATATATTTCCAATATCAAAGAAGGGACAAACATAGGCTTCAAGTACTTCGACTGCAAAGGGATAACGAAGATCAGCATTACAACCCGCGGTTACGGCAGCGGCACCTTCGCTGTTAAGACTGCATGGAATGGCGAAGAACTCGGCGGGATTGAGATTGAAAACAGCAATGTGTGGAAAAGATTTACTGCTGATATCAGTATCCCCGACGGAGTGAATGCTATATGGTTCACCTACAAGGGCACCGGCAATCCTTCGCTTGGCTCGTTTACCTTAGAATGATCTGCGCAGCTGATTTCTGAAAGGAACCTGATTCCGCAAATCTGAAACATCCTCCGCGCATCACGCATCTGCGCAGAAACGGCTGGCGCAGATGTATAAGGACAAATTGGACGGATTAATATTGGATGCGGACTGCGCACTGTTCCGGCAAAGCCGCGCGGCCGAAGAAAAGGAGATATCGAAGCGTATCAACCGGAGAATGCGGCATGACTGATGAGCACGGCGAACGCGAAATACATATCCGTTGGAAAATCTGAAAGCAAGCCTTCTGATCGGAATGGCTTGCTTTTTTGTTCCGTATACCATAATAGAAATGGGAAATCAACTTAAACTGAGCCGTAAAAGAATGCAGCGCCCTGCATGGGACGCTGCACAGTCAGATTCATTCTTCATTCGGCAATTTGGTCAGTGCAGACTTTGCGTGTGAACGGCATATCATGAACGCTTATTCGATCACAGACAACCCGCAGTATCTCCGGAGATTTCCTTCGATACTGCGGGCCGGTTGCTGTGATAGCAGAATTGTCAGTTGTCTTGCTTTTGCGGCTTTGCGACCACGATCCTTCGCTGTGTTCCGTCATCTGTGCACGTCACAAGCGTGACCCGTACATCCTCAGCGTCATCAAGCACCCATGTTTCATCCGGTTTGACGATGAAAGAATCTGAAACATAATAAGTGTAAAGATTTTTGCTGACATCGTACAGTCTGACTTCCATGCCGGTTTGAACGTTCCTGAGTGCATTGAAGTATTCCTTGTATATCGTGCTGCTGTGCGCGGCAATACAATAGTTTCCTTCGCCCGGAGCACCTGTGCCGGGGAAATGCCCGGCAGCTTTTGAGAGCACTTCGTTGTCTGTGCCCTCAAGCACCGGCGCCTTGATCCGAAGTTCCGGAATCTCTATGACGACATTTGTTTTCATGAGCTGATTGCGCCGGTAGTCGCGCAGCAGCTTTCTGCCGACCAAAAACGCAAGCATGACAGTTCCTGTCAGGATCGCTGCCAAACCGAGAAAAAACAATACCTTATTTGGCTTTGAATGTCTGTCTTTCTTCATCAACAGTCTTCTTTCCTGCGGAATGTGCCGGAAGCCCATACTGCTGCCGTACCGAAGAGGATCAGAATAAGTGCTCCGGCTGCTGCCGCGGCAGAGCTGAGATCATTGTTTCCGGTCTGCGGCAGATTGACTGCCTTGCCCTGATCATCGGTGCCTTTCCCCGTGAAGCGGTCGATGCTGTACGCGGAACCGTCCTCGAAGCTGATCACGACTGTGCCGTCCTCGTTGACGACTGTCTCAGAGACCTGAACGTCCTTGCCGGCTTTTTTGCTGCGGTCAGCCGCTGCCATATCAATAAGCTCCTGGTCGGTATAGAAGGTGATGCTGTCCAGCGTTTCTTCACCTACATATACCAGCGTATCGATCTGATTGTCGGCTCTGTGCAGTTCCATCGCTCTTTCATAAACCGGCGTAGAGAACGCGATTGTATCAACCGTTTCCGTATGATCACTGTATGTGAGTTCGAGTGCCACGGCTCCGATCCACCGATACTTTATCGTCTCCTCAGAGCCGTCAGCAGCATCCTTGACTGTGAAAGTGCCATTGCCGTCCGAACTGTAATATTTCAGGCTTTGCCCGTTTCGGCAGAACCAGAGACCTGGTTCAAAGCTGTCATAGATCTCAGGAAGATATACGAGATCTATCGCATCTTGGTACTGATCCAAAGCAAATGCACCGAGGGGCTCTGCTGAAATCGTTCGTCCTTCCGAGAACTCCATTACATATTGACCGGAATCGTTGAATGATGCGGATACAAGCTCAAGACGCTTGCCGTATGCACGCTCGCAGAAGTCTGCCGCCATTTCTTCCAGCTCAGAAGTCGTATACACCTTGAAATTGTCGGCAGTATAATTCGGCTGATAGGTAAGGATATACTCGGTTCCGTCCTCAAGCGTCACTGCAAATGCGGATAAGGAACCGTCTGTCACTTTTGCGGACGATTCATCTTCCTTGCCTTTGTTGCATGTAATCACGCCATCGACGTATTCTGTCGTGCCTTCCCATTCCAGACCGTCCTCTGCCGAATAGACCGCGGCGGTGCCGTCTTCTTTGAAAAGAACATAATAATGCTTTGTGCCTTGTTCCGGATCCTGGAAAACAGTGTATACGCCCTTTCTGATATGTTCAAACTGAACGGGATTGCCGTCAGGATCAACTGCTGTGATCTCAAATCTGTCAAAGCCGGTATACTCTGCAATCGTTTTGCCTTTTTTATCCAGCAGGCGCACGATGCCCATGCCGTTTTCATCGTATGTCACTTCAGCTGATACAGCCTTGACGGTGCTGTGTGCGTTGTGATATGCGGTTACGATTTCTTTCATTTCCGATGTGGTGATATAATCAAAACCGGCAAGGCCGTCCGGATTTGCGTAGACCAGCTTTTCGGTTTTTCCGTCATCCCATGCGATTACTGCATTTCTATGATCCGTAAAGGAGATTTTTCCTGTGTGGTTCTCCACGTCTGTTCCGTTGTAGATATCCATGGTGATGCTGTCACCGTTCAGTTCAAATGAGAAAGTCTTTTCCGGCGCACCGTTCTGATAACGGATATTTCCGTTTCGGGTGTCCCAGAAATTGTAATAGGCATCATCGTCGCCGTTGTTCCGGGCCCACCACAATCCGGTTTTCAGATGTGAAGTATCACGACCGTCCGACAGGATCTCTGTTGTATTATATGCCTTGTCCATCGCTGCGACAAGATACTCATCAAGATCGGTCACATCGTATGTGACAGAGATGCTTCCGTCCTCACCCTGATATCTGTATGCAGGAAGAATATCCGAGAAGTTGTATGCATCCGTGATGTTCCGCTCATAGTCGTCTGCGGTGTTCATGAGCGTGTTGACCAGAAGCAGGTCGGAATTGACGGGGTTTCTGAATTCATCCGGCCACATATAATGCGGAATGTACATGGAATCGACGATGCATCTGATGTTTTTCATCTCTGCGAGCTGCGGGCTGTCCGCTGTATATTCTCCGGCGATTCCGCCGTTGCCCCTGCCCATGATGTAAATGCCGTCAAGGCTCTGATCGGAAGAAGTGATTTCAATCAGCTTTCTGCCGTTTTTCTCTTTCGGCTTGATCTCAAGTTCAGGTGCCGTTTTGTCGATCACGATCGGGAACTCATAGGTCTGCGGATTCTCCTTGGCACCTTCATAGTAGATATAGCCTTCGATCACGCCCTTGTATGTCCCTTCCGGCAGCACTTTGAAATCTGCTTCCGAAAAATATCCGCCGAACGCATACGCCAGTAACGTGCCGTCATCCTGCGATTCGTCGATGACGAGCTTGTTGTCACTGTCATAAAGCTTGAGACCGGAAACGTGTGCAGATCTCAGCACGGTGTAGTTTAATTCGAGCCGTTCAGCCATGCCGTCCCCATCCGGAGAGAGGTGCAGATCACCGCCGGAATATTTTTCGAGTGCAGCCAAATACGCATCATCATAATACATACTAAGCCCGAACGGATCTGCGTATACTTCTGCTGCTGCCTCAGCAGGGAGTCTTTCCAAAAGCTGAGATAATGCTTCCAGATTACCCGCAAGCGAAACAGAAGCATCAAATGCGCCGTCACCTGATTCCGAAAAAATGGTATACGGTCTGCTGTATCTTGAACCATTATAGAAAATCGGCACCTGTGCCCAGTCGCCGTAGAATCCCATGACGGGAATAGAGATATCACAGCAGTTTTCTGCACCGCTGAGTATAAGATAACCTTCAACAAAGAAACCGTTGGGGAAGGTTTCACCGTGTGCAGCGAGGTCATCGGCAGAAAGCTGCGCGCTGACCGTCACAGTCCGGGACTCCTGTGCTTTTGTTTTCAGCAGAGATGACAGATCCGCCGTGACACCGATATTGCTGGCGCCGCAGATTGCAAGCTCTTCGGAGCCTTCCCAGAGCGGAGCACTGTCCTCGGCGGTCAGAACCAGCTTTGCCTCCTTGAATGCAACATCCTGATCGGTGAAATTCCGGATGTCAACATCAAAGCTGAGCTGATCTGTGATCTTATCCTTCAGCTCGACCTTGGCAAGACCGCTTTCACCTGTGAGGATCACTCTGTCATTCAGCACGTTTTTCATGTTCACAAGTCCGGCACCCTGACGTCTTGGGCTTTCGTATATTTCTCCGTTTTTGAACAGGACAGCGGCGTTCATCATAAGATTCTTGATGAAGGCTGTCTTCTCCGCGCCTGCAAGTTCAATGCCGTTTTTCCGGAGATACTGACTCAATACAGCTGCACAGCCTGCAACATACGGAGAAGCCATGGAAGTGCCGTCCAATTGCTTCAGCTGGTTGTCATAAGCGGCAGAAGTGACCGAACCGCCGATACCCGCGATATCAGGCTTGAGCGTCAGATCCGCTGCCGGTCCGAAGGAACTGAATTCGCTGATGCCGCCGTCGAGCGGTGTCACCACACTGATGGTGCTGTCCAGGCGGATCTTTCCGGATTCAGCCTCCTTCATCTTGATTCCGTTATTCATGGAGATGAACACAGAAGGAAAGGCGATGTAGTCCAGGATCATTGTCAGAAGCATATCCTCTTCTATGTCGTCGCACACGATCATAGCGATCGCGCCTGCCTGCGCAGCGTTGAGCGCTTTTTCCACGAAGTCGTAGATGCCTCTGTCGATGAGTGCGATCTTTCCTTCCACATCCTTGCCCTCAAAATCATCGGGCCCGCCGAGACCGCAGTATACATATTCATATACGCCGTCGCTCAGAGAATCACTCAGCGTACAGTTTTCAGCTTCACAGAACGGGATTTCGTCGTCAAGGCCTTCGATCAGGAAACAGGGCTCATGGCGGAAAGAATTATTCGCGGAAGCAACACTTAAGACATCCTTGAATAACGAAGGTTCTATGACAGTATGGGTATCCGGTACTGACGGATCCATATCATAATAAACACCCTGCTCGATCAGGTTATTGCTGTAATTGCCGGCAGATGCAACGACCAGGATACCGGCATTGTTGAGTGCTGTCAGCGTATCCTTGTACGGTATTTTGTCGAGATCAGGCTCACAGCTTCCAAGGCTGAGATTGATGACATCTGCTTTGAGTTTTGCAGCATCCTCAAGTGCTGCAAGCAGCCTATCCGCTTCAAGCGACTGCATATAGACGCCGCTTTCTTCGTCAACCAGAATATGGTCAAAAACCTTCATCATGACGATCTGCGCATCTCTTGCAATGCCGGAAAGTTCTGTACCGTCGGGATCACTGATCGTATCGCCTGCAGCAATGCCGGCAACATGCGTTCCGTGATAGCCTTCCGGTGCATAGCAATCATACGGTGTATCATCAGCATAATCAATCACATACGGCAGCTTGCTGCTGATATACGCCTGATCCGGATCAATCTGCACGTTCAGATCACCGGAAACAGCGATGATGTCGTCCTTCGTCAGCTTGTTCTCCTTGTCATCAATCGCAGCAAACATACTGTGGCTCGTGTCAAATTCTGAATCCAGAACAGCGATGACCTCGCCTTCACCGAAATAACCGGTCGTTTCTCCGAAATAATCAACTTCACTGAGTTCCGGTGCCGAGTAGAGTTCGGGCTTCCGGACATTCACGGTTTCAACCTTGGCTATCCCCTCTACCCACCGGCATGCTCCTGCTTCATCCAGCAGACCTGCCGGCAGTTCACACGAAAAACCGTTCATGAGCAGATCATAACGGTATCCGACCTCAAGATCGGGATAGAGGCTTCGGAGTTCGGCCTCCGCTTCACTGCTGATCTGAAGAAGCGCCGCAGCTTTTGCTCCGGCATCCGCAGTATCCAGATAGTCAGTTCCCAGTTGTGCTGCTTCTTCTCCGGCAAGCACCGCCTCTCCGCTGAGCCTGACGATAACCGGAACAAGTTTTCCGGATTCCGCTGCTTTGTATGCAGCGGATGCTGCGGCAGCGGGAAGTCCGCAGTTCATGACTGCTGCTCCGCTGATTGCCGCCGCAGCGGTCATGCTGAGCACACGGCGTGTGAGGTTTTTCATTGTCATCAATCCTTTCTGATTAAAACTTGGGCATTCAGTGTGTAAAATGTACATTCTGAATAGTAGAAGCAAACTATTCCAGCCTGTACAATAGCATTTTAGCACATTTTTCATTTATTGTCAACTAATTTTATATGTTCGCCGATGTCTGAATGAGAATCCGGCGGCGTTCCGTGCGGGGCATTGCTCAGCCATTATGATCTGAGTGATTGATGCAAAAAAGCACCGCCTGACTTTTCTGTCAGACGGTACTTTTTGATTGCCATGTCGTTCTTTCGGCTTGTTTTGTGAAACGCGCGGTTCCCTGCTTAGACGATCTCGTCGATCAGGCGTGCGATGTATTGCAGGATCATTGTAGCATCTTCTGCGGTGATGTCGCCGTCCTTGTCGCAGTCCGCATTTGCTCTGCCAGTATCAGTGATCTTCGCGTTCCGGTCTGCGACCACAAAGCGGCAGATCAGAACCGCATCCGAAACGTCAACTTCGCCGTCGCAGGTCGCGTCACCGCGCTTTGTGACCTGTACAGGTGCCGGCGTGGTGACAGGCTCGGTCGTGGTGGTCGTTGTTGTGGTAGTGGTCGTAGTCGTGGTTGTAGTTGTGGTCGTAGTGGTCGTTGTCGTGACAACAGTCGTGACGGCCGGTGCCTTTGCGCTCAGATATTCGTCCACAAGACCGGCAAAATATTTGCCCATTTTTTCATAGCCTTTGGCATTCGGATGCACGCCGTCGCCGAGGTCATTCGTGCCGTCCAGACAGCCGTGGATATCCGCAAAGGTGACGTTCTTCCCTGCACTCTTATATTCAGCGGCGACATTCTTGACAATGCTGTTGTAGCTTGCGATCTTCTGCGCCGTGTTGCCGCCGCCGAAGAAACCGCCTGCGAGCTCCGGGATCGTCGAAAGGAAGATCATGCAGCCGGACGGCATTTCCTTGATCAGGTAATCCATCAGCTCGCGCAGATCCTTCTCGCACTCCTCCATGGAACGGTTCGAGTTCATATCGTTTGTGCCAATGATGAGCAGGATCACATCCGGCTGTCCGGATTTCAGTGCGTTCTTTTTTTGAAGCGTTTCCATCAGGCCGTCGCCATAGCCGCCTGAATGATATTTGATCGTGTAGCCGCTGTAACCGGCATGGTTGTTGTCGTAGGTCACGCTCTTGCCGTTGTAGTTGAAGGATGCAGTATCGGGTCCCTCCGGACCGACCATGTCGATCTTGGAATAGCCCTTTTCCTTCATGAAGTAATCGAAGTATTTTCTGTATCCGCCGTCATCGCCCATACCGAAGGTGATGGAGTCACCCGCAGGCATGATCTTGTATGCAGCGTCCTTGCCGCCGCCCGAGGGATTTCCCGGATTCTGCGGCGCGGCCGTTGTGGTCGGAACCGGCGTCCACGGATTCTGCGGAGGCGCTGTTGTCTGCTGCGGCTGCGGATCTGTTCCCGGCTGCTGGCTGCTGCCGTTCTTCAGATAATCCTCGATCAGCCCCGCAAAGTATTTGCCCATCTTTTCATAACCTCTGGCATTCGGATGCACGCCGTCACCGAGGTCATTCGTGCCGTCCAGACAGCCGTGGATATCCGCAAAGGTTACGCGTTTGCCTGCGCTCTTGTATTCGCCCGCGACGTTCTTGACGATTGTGTTGTAGCTTGCGATCTTCTGCGCCGTGTTGCCGCCGCCGAAGAATCCGCCTGCAAGCTCCGGGATCGACGAAAGGAAGATCATGCAGCCGGACGGCATTTCGCCGATCATATAATCCATCAGTTCGCGCAGATCCTTCTCGCACTCCTCCATGGAGCGGTTTGAATTCATATCATTCGTGCCGATGATCAGCAGAATGATATCCGGCTGACCGGATTTGATCGCGTTCTTTTTTTGAAGCGTTTCCATCAGCCCGTCGCCATAGCCGCCTGCATGATACTTGATCGTGTAGCCGCTGTAGCCTGCGTGGTTGTTGTCGTAGGTGACATTCCGGCCGTTGTAGTTGAAGGACGCGGTATCCGGTCCTTCCGGGCCTACCATGTCAAAGTCGATGTTCTTCTGCTTTAGCGTGACGTCCAGATACTTTCTGTATCCGCCGTCATCGCCCATGCCGAACGTGATCGAGTCACCGGCAGGCAGAATCTTGATTTTGTCCGCCGCAGAAACGGTCTGCTGCGCCGGACTGAGCTTCGGGATGGCAGCCGCTGCAAGCACGGCGGATGCCAGGAGAGCGAATAGCTTTTTCATAGTACCAATCCTCCTGTGTTTGGCTTTTGAAAAGCAGTCGTAAGCTATTCCCCCCGAAAAGAAGAAACAAATCATAGAATATAATTATCAGATTCTCTCTCTGATTAACAGTATAGGTCAGATAACGGCTGTATGCAAATCAGGAATTGCGGGAAATGTGCCAATAATTGCGGACAGACGACCGTTTTGACCGAAATACTATAATTTCTGTCATAAAGACAGAGATTCGTTTCACTCTGCTGCAGTTTTTTCTTTTCGATTCAGCTTAAACATCGGCAGAATGCTTCAGATTTCCCCGATCAGTTTCAGTATGAGTGCGGTAATATCCTCTGGTGGTTCAGGCTGTTCTGACAGCAGCCATTTTTTGATGACCGAATACGATCCGAAAACCACAAACTCTGTTGCATATTCTTTCCGGAATCCGGTATAACGCGGTGCAAACTGTTCCTCCAGTTGTTGCGTAATCAGCGAAAGAGAGAGAATCTTATGCAGAAAACCGCTGTCAGATGCAGAACGCAGCAGAGCCCTGCATGACGTTCTGTGCGTATCAATATAGGTCAGGATATTCAGCAGGCTGATCGGGTGATCGTTTTCCCGCAGACTGTTTTCCAGTTCGTGAAGAAAATCCGCCTGCATATCTTCCAGCAGATTGAGCGGGCTTCCATAATATTTATAAAAGGTCGTGCGGTTGATTTCAGCTTCACTGCAAAGCTCGTATACTGTGATCTTATCAATGGATTTCTGGTCCAGAAGCCTCGCGAGTGCCTCCTTCAGCATTCGTTTGGTCAGTCGTATCCGCTGATTCTCCATGCGTTCACCTCAACAAATTCTCCGGATGTGTTGACTTCACAACAAAAACAGTTTGTTATGTATGCCGCACATCAATTTCAAATAAACAGTTGGTTGACTTCGCAACTGATATGTGTTATATTATATCATATCACACAGGAAAAAGCAATGGGAGAAGGAGAAAAAAACCTTCGTTTCACTGCATGGATACGAAATTGGAGGCCGGCACTGCCGGCTTATATCATGTGAATTTGAAACTGTCAAGGAGTGTTTCCATGAAGAATATTGCAGGCTTTATCGTAGAAAAAAGAATTCTGATTCTGTTGACCGTTCTGCTGCTGACCGGTGTGTGCGGGTTCCTGATCCCGAAGGTCGGGATCAATACGGACATGACGAAATATCTGCCGGACAGCTCCTCTATGAAGATCGGCATGGACATCATGGACGAAGAATTTCCGGACGCAGATCCGGACTATACGATCCGTGTCATGTTCAAAGGGCTGACGCCGCAGCAGAAAACTGACATGCAGGAGAAACTCGCTTGCATTCAGAATGTGACGGATGTGGATTTCAAACCGGACGATGAGGACTATAACCGCGGGGAATATACAAAATATCTGCTGCATACGGAGCATGATTACGGCACCGTGGAGGAACTTGCCATTGAGCAGGCACTTGAAGCAGATTTTTCACAGCATGAAATGCAATATAAAAACGACAGCACCGACGGACCGGATCTGCCGACATGGGTCGTGATCACGGCGGTCGCACTGCTGACGCTGATTCTGATTATTATGAGCGGTTCGTGGATCGAACCTTTTTTATTTCTGTTCACGATCGGCATTGCTGTCACAGTCAATCTGGGTACAAATATTTTTCTGGGTGAAATATCTGAAAAGACATTCTCCGTTACTGCGATTCTTCAGTTGGTACTGTCAATAGATTATTCGATCATCCTGACAAACCGCTACCGTCAGGAGCTTGCCGGAACGACCGATAAAAAGGAAGCCATGAAAGCGGCGATCACCGGGGCGTTTTCCTCGATTTCCAGCAGTTCCCTGACAACAGTTGTCGGTTTGCTCGCAATGGTATTCATGAGCTTCAAAATCGGCTTTGATATGGGCGTGGTACTCGCAAAGGGCGTGTTCCTGAGTGTGGTCTGTGTGTTTCTGGTGCTGCCGGGGCTGCTCCTGCTGTTTTCCGGTCTGCTTGAAAAGACAGCCAAGCGTTCTCCGAATATCCCGACCGGCGGACTGGCAAAGTTCTGCAACAAGCTGCGCGTGCCGCTGACAGTTTGTTTTGTCGCGCTGTTTGCCGGCGCATATCTGCTCCAGCAGCGCACTGTCATCAGCTATTATATGGGTGAAGAGGACCCGATCGCAGAGATTTTCCCGACCAGCAGCACAGTCGTTCTGCTGTATGAAAATCAGGACGATGAACAGATCACGGCACTTGCAGAGAAACTGGAACAGCAGGACAATGTCAAAAGTGCCGCAAATTATTCCAACACGCTTGCAAAGCAGCATACCGCAGCCGATATGGTGGATGCGATCAATGACCTTTCCGAAAATATGGGCAGCGGAAAAAAACGGGGGATTGACCCTGACGAAAGCCTGTTCAATATGCTGTATTATCACTATTACGGCGGTGTGACCGGCAAGATCAAGGCCGGGGACTTCATGCGTTTCCTTACAGAAGACGTGCTGACGAATGAAACATTCAAAGACTATATCAGCGAAGAAATGACGAATAATGTCGATATGATCGAAAAGTTTTCCGATGCGGCGGCACTCCGCAGGCCGATGAATGCGGCGGAACTTGCAGAATTCTTCGGTATGAAGCAGGCGGACTGTGAGCAGCTCTTCCTCTATTATTTCATCCGGCATGAGGGTGCGGAAACCAAGCGCATGACAGTTGGCGAATTTGTTGACTTTGTGCTCAATGAGCTGGCAAAGGATCAGACCTATGCGGATCTGTTCGATGAAGAAACCCTTTCGCAGATGAAAATGCTGCAAAGTTTTACAGATAAAGACGCATTGCAGAAAAAATGCTCTGTCAAGCAGATCGCTGACATGCTCAGTATGAAAGAGGACGATGCCAGACTGCTGTTTGTCTATTATTATGCAAAGCAGGATGACTATCAGCCGCGGGCTATGCGCATTCAGGAGCTGACTGCATTTCTGAAAAATGACGTTGCTTCGGACAAAACCTTTTCCGCATATTTTCAGGGCGATGCGGCGGACAATCTCTCACAGCTTGCCGCCTTTACCGATCCGGAGCTGATCACAGCAGAGCGCGATGCAGCCGGTATCGCGCAGTATCTCGGAATGGAAACCGCATATGTGCAGCAGCTGTTCCGCATGGACACCCGCATCTGGGATTATGACAATACGAATATGTCCATGTCTGCGCTCACTTCAACGCTGGATGCCATGATGCAGGATCCGACGCTCGGCAGCAGTTTTGATGACGCGGCACGCACAAAGCTCGGCGGCCTGAAACAGATCACGGACACGGCCGCATCCGGGCAGGCATTGCCCGCATCCGCTCTTGCGCGTGTGCTGCAAATGGATGAGCGTTTCGTCACGCAGCTGTTCATGGGTTATTCCGCTCAGACCGGGCAGAATATTACGGCAATGCCGCTGCCGGATTTTGTAGATTTTCTGGTGAACTTTGTTCTTCCGAATCCGGATTATGCACAGTATTTTGATACAGCGGCAGCAGCAAATCTTCGCATGATGCAGCAGCTCTGTCATGCAGCATCCTCCGGCGCTGCATTCCGTGCAGACGAATATGCACAGATGTTCGGCATGGACGAAAATCAGATCAAACTGATATTTGCGCTTTATTTCGGGACCGATGACAGAACCATGTCGCTCTATGATTTTGTTGATTATCTGAATTCGGATGTACTGCGGAATCCCGCCGCTGCTGCCAAAATGGATGCAGGTATCACAGGAAAGATCGGGATGCTTAAAAATATCATGGATCTGGCTTTGAGCGGCAAGGCGCTGAATGACCGGGAATCAGCCGGAATCTTCGGCATGGATGCCGATACAATGAAACTGCTCTATACGCTGAAAGATTCACAGAATGCGGCTTGGAAAATAGCGCCGGCAGAGATTGTTGCGTTTTTGAGCAGCAATCAGAAAAATTTGTCGGCTGCTGCGGATGAAGAAATGCTGGAAAAGATCGGTCTGCTGAAAAACATCATAGATGCAGTGAAGGCGGATGAAGCGCTTGACGATGCGCGTCTGGCAGAATTGACGGGGATGAAAGCCGATCAGGCACAGCAGCTTTCCCTTCTCTATACATACAAAAAAGGTGATACTGCCGACTGGAAGCTCTCGACGGAACAGTTCATTGCATTCCTTTCCGATGAAGTTCTGAACGATCCGGAGATGTCAGACAGAATCAGCACAGACGACCGCAAAAAGCTCACAGGCGCATCTGCGGTCATCGAAGCAGTGCTGTCCGGAACAAAATATACCAGTAAAGAAATGGCTGCACTGTTTGACGGCATGACCGAGGACATGGATGCCAATGCGATCGAAATGCTGTATCTGTACCACGATGCAAATCAATCACCGGATAAAACAAAGACCATGTCGATCGAACAACTGATGAACTACCTGAACGATACGCTGATTTATGATGATACGTTCAAAACAATGCTCGATGATGAAACGGTTGCAGATATCAGACAGAATGCCGCCGATCTGAATGATGGCATCCGGCAGCTCAAAAGCGGGCAGTATTCCCGCCTGATTCTGTCTGTCACCGTACCGGAGGAGGGCGAAGAAACTACGGCATTTTATGATTCCATCCATGCAGCGTGCAGCAATCTGCGCGGTGAATATCACCTGATCGGCTCCTCTGCGATGAACGATGAGATGAGCCGGACCTTCGGCAGAGAATATCTGTTCATCACGATTCTGACCGCCGCCGCGATCTTCCTTGTAGTGCTGCTGACATTCCGCTCGTTTGCGGTCCCTGTCATTCTTGTGCTGCTCGTGCAGTGCGGTGTGTATATCACCGTCACGGTCATCGGGTTCCAGGGATACAGCATCCATTATCTTGCACTGATGATCGTGCAGTGCATTCTGATGGGCTCCACGATCGACTACGGCATCCTGTTCAGCAATTATTTCCGGGAATACCGCAAAACCGCCCCGCGTGCGGAAGCGCTGCAAACGGCATTCCGCGGTTCGATCCACACCATTCTGACCTCCGGTCTGATCATTGTGACTGTGACTGCAATTCTCGGGCAGTGCTTCGGAGAACCGACGGTGGAGCAGATCTGCCAGACGATTTCTATCGGTGCGACCAGTGCCATTCTGCTGATCGTTTTCATTCTGCCCGGCATACTTGCCTGCCTTGACAGATTCACCGCCGGAAAACATCGGTTACAGTAACAAAAGCCGGATTCACAAACAGAACACGCTATAACCGTGAAAACCGCCGCAGAACAGACGCCGGTCATCGTGCTGGACGCGGGACATGGGGAATCAACTTAAACTGAGTCACAAAGTATCAGGCCCGCCGCAGAGGCGAGCCTGATTTTGTGCGTATTCTTTGAGAAACACAGAATAATCATCGGGGAGTGTATCACTGGTTTTCAACGCATAGCGCAGATGACTCCGGAGATATGTGTCATACATTTCACGCTTCGGAAACAGGGAAGGCGTACTCCGCAGCACATCAACTGTAATCACAATCCGTTCCTTCTGCTTGAGCACCGAAAGAATTCTGAGATATCTTTTTCTCTCGTTATTCCATTCTCTATGGGTGAAAAGTTGCCGGAAAAGATATCACATGGGATGATATCTTCGGAAAGAAACATCTTTCTCTGCTGAAGCCACTGTTCCTATGATTCGCAAGATATTGTAAGCAATCATCGTGAGCTTCAGAATCAGTGCATTTGTCTCAAACTTTCCGCTGGGCAGGCGCTTGATGCCCATGTGCTGCTTTTTGAGCACTTAACAAATATGGAAGGTTTATGAGGCACCACGCAAAAAAATACATACAACAACGCAATAATTGCGCTGACTTTTGGCTGTGTTTGTAGTAGAATGAAACTGTACATGAAAATGTACTAAATACGCATCAATTATTTCAAAGGAGGGGAACTTATGAACAAAAGGCTTTGGGGCCTCATGAGTGCAGCAATGCTTGCATTCACAACAGTACCGGGCAGCGTGTGTGCCGCAGATTCATCTGAAACGGTTTGGGTCACCGGCAAATCACCGGACGGCAGCTATGACTGCGAGGTCTGGAACGATCAGAACATTGGCGAAGTCGGCTTTGACGGTGCCGAAACAGAGGGAGGTGCTTTCTCTGCTGAATGGAACGGTATTCACAACTGCTTTTTCAGCAAGGGTCACGTGCTTCAGTCACCGGAATATGCTACATACCGGCATTTCGGAAACATAGACTGTGACTATGAAATGGATTTTACCGCAAGCGGCGTTTCCGGTTACGGCATCCATGGCTGGATCGAGAACTGCAATCCTGTGAACAGTCGGCCGCGGCAGGTCGAATTTTATATTGTAGACGGCTACAACGAATTCAGACCCGGCGGCTCACAGTCCCTCGGACAGATCACGGACGGCGATTATACCTACGATATCTATCGCAATTGTTTGACTTCGTATGAGATCACTCCTCCGGAAATAGATTATTATCAGTATTACAGCGTCATCAGCGAGGCACAGAATCCGGTAAAGGAAAATGAAACCGTTTCTGTCGGTCGTAAGATCGACATTGACAAGCATTTTGATGCGTGGAGAGCGGTCGGTCTGAATATGAACGGCCAACTGAGGGATGTGTCGTTCTATATCGACGGCTGGAACAGCTCCGGCAAAGCGAAGCTTACAAAAAATGAACTGAATATCGGCACGGAACCGGCGCCGGATTATCAGATTCTCGGTTCGACATCGGATGACGGCTATAAATATGAAGTCTGGAACGAAAAAAAGCTCGGAGAGATCAGTTTTGACGGCAGAGAGAACGACGGCGGCGTGTTCTCCTGCAAATGGGACGACACCGAGTATACCGTTTTCAGCAAAGGACGCTTCATACCGTCCGGCAAGACCTATCAGGAACTGCCGGGGCTTTGCTGTGATTATGCGCTGGACTATACTCCGCACGGAACTTCCTATTTCGGTATTCACGGCTGGTTTACAGACTGCAAGGGTGAATATCCGACCACGGAGTATTTCATCATGGACGGCTGCTGCGACTGGGCACTGCCAGAAGGCACTGAACTGCTCGGCTCGACTGTCATTGACGGCGGCTGCTATGCGCTCTATCGTGTTGTCCTTGCGAAGGCTCCGACCATTACCGGCGTGCAGGATTACTGTCAGTACTGGAGCGTCGGCGGCAACAGCGTCACCAAGGTGGATACGACCAGATCGTTCGATCTCCGCATCAGTATTGACGAACATTTCAAAGCATGGGAAAAAGCCGGTCTGGATATGAGCGGCAAGCTCTATGAAGCATCGTTCTTTGTCGAGGGGCATCATTCTTCCGGTGAGGCGAAAATCACAAAGAATCAGCTCAGTTTCAGCGATGATCCGCAGCCTGCTGCAGCTGCACTGCCGCAGAACGGAACGTCTGTGAAGCGCATCAGCGGCCGGACGGCAGACGGCACCTATGATTACGAGGTTCTGAATTATGACCGTGTCGGCGCGGTTTCCTTTGACGACGCTGAAACAGAGGACGGTGCTTTCTCTGCCGAATGGAACGATATCAGGAACTGCATGGTCAGCAAGGGTCATGTGTTCCAGACAGCAGGAAAAACCTATAAAGAGCTCGGCAGCATTTGCTGCAAATATAAAATGGAGCTTTCGCAGGCCGGTGTTTCCTGTTTCGGCGTCCGCGGCCGGCTTAGAAACAGCGAATCCGGTCAGCCGGAAACGGAATACTATATCATAGACGGCTTCAGCCAATTTGTCCCGCTCCGGAATGCAGAATCGCTCGGACAGGTCAAGGACGGCGGCCGGACATACGATATCTTCCGCATTGACGTCAGCCCTGCTGATGCGCCGGAAACATGTTATCAGTACTGGAGCATTATCATTGACCGGGATAATCATGCAAAGAACAACTTTCCGATTTCCGACACCGCGAAGATAATTTATGAACTCGGCGGCTGGATCAGCGTTGACAAGCATTTCAAGGCATGGGAAGATGCAGGTCTTGAAATGAACGGTCAGGTCGGTGAAGTATCGTTCTTTATCGAAAACTGGCAGAGCACCGGGAAAGCAAAGGTCACAATGAACAATATCGAGATCGCAAATCTGCCGGAGGCGGATGCTGTTCCGCAGCCGAGTGCAGAGGCGATCACCGGCGATATAAACTGCGACGGCAGAACAGATGTCTCCGATGCGGTGCTGCTTGCGCGATATCTGAACCAGGATGCAGAGGCCGTCATGACCGATCAGGGCAAAGTGCAGGCAAATGTCATCAAGGGCGAGTTGGATTCTGAAGATCTTTCCGCCATTCTGATGTTCATTGCAAAGAAGATACCTGCTGACCGATTCCCGCTTGACAGCCTTCCGGCGGCGGGAGATGCTTCTGTATGAGCATGATTGAAACAGCCAAATGAAACGATCTGGATGTGTACGGTTCGCGTTACATCGTAATGCTTTTGAGCCGAGGTTGGTGCCTCGGCTCATTTTTGTTGTAAAGATGGCTTGGAGTGGTAGGGGCTTACAAAATGATTCGTCAGAGAAGGATCTCGTCTTTTAACAAGAATTGAAGTGGTATAGTGAATGCCCGGTACTGCCGGGCATTTCGCTTTCCATATTATTCTGATTTACCATGCTTTTATTTTCTGATAATTGAAAATAATTTCCTTGTTCGGAAAAGAGAATGATTCGAAAACTCTCTAGTGGCATCTAAAAGCAGCGTAAATTCGTTGCTTTTTATGGAGGCGATTTCAAGGCGTGTGTGATTTCGTGTGCAGTTTTCTGTTGATCATTGGAAGTCTTCGCTCCAAACCGCCGAGAACGTGCCCGCCGAGATCCTGATTGATGATTGGGAAATCGAGCATGCCGAAATCCATTTCAAAGGGTTTTGCCATCGCACAGCGTCCCACCGCGAATTTATCCGAAGCGTCGATCGCCTCGCAGACTGTGATCTGCAGTCTGCATTTCCGGCGGATGTCCAGGTGGAGATCTGCGGTTGAGAGTGTCATTTCCTTCTGCCAGTCGGCAAATCCCACCGGAAACGCGGCGGTCTCCTTGCCATCCACCCGGCAGATAAGCAGAAAGCGGTCTGTCAAACCGGATGCGCCTTCCTCGGGCGGTGCCGATCGTCAGCGATGTACTTACATTGGAGAAAGAGATTGTTTCAATCGTCTGCTCTTCCGCAGAAAAACAGGCTGTACAGCCGCTTCAACAGCGAGAATCGCAGCAATCCCTGCGGATAAAAGGGGGCGAAGTTTTCGGAACATTACGATCACATCTTTCACCATTCAGCATGTTCCGGATTTTGATTCAGGATTCGGAAATATGAATGCAGCAATTTGTTTTGCTATAACAGATATTATTCCTGATGTAAATATGTTTTGGGGGATATGCCATCCTCTTGATCGCGGCACAGCAATACATGTTCTTTTATTTGTCAAATAATAATTGACTTTTGGGCCTCAATGTGCTATAATATAAAAAGGCAAGCCGAATGTTCAATGCTTTTGGATAAAAACACATTTGCAATCAAGCGGAGGTGATAGCATGTTCTGTCGAAATTGCGGACAGCAAATCAATGAAGGTGCTTCTTTTTGCAGTAACTGCGGTGAGAAGATCGCAAACCCGGCCGGTCAGGCAAAGCCGCCTGTCACGCCTGCTTCACAGAGAACAATAACGCCGCCGACGCAAAACCGGCAGCCATATCAGGCACCGCCGGTACAGCAGTCCGGATATCCGCAGCAGCCGTATCAGAATCCGCAGTTCCGGCAGGGTGCGGCGCCTGCGTATACTGCCGTACAGCCGCCGCAGACACGTTCCAATACGGCACTGCTCATTGTGATCATCATTCTGCTGCTGATCCTTGTACTGATCGGCGGAATCCTGCTGTTTATCAAACCGGGTTATCTGCGGCAGTCTGACGGTGGGAATCACGGTTTGCTGACACTGAACAGCACAACAGAGCCCGTTCAGACCGCTTCTGCATCCGAAAGTACAATCACACAGAATGCTTCTGCGGCCGCACCGGTCACGCAGCCACCGGAAACGGAAACAGCTGACAGCATAGATTTCCCGCAGGGACTGATCGGCGGAAACTATAATCCGATGGAAGAGCCGTGGGCATTGTCCACCAGTGAACGTCCGCGGTTTGATGAGTTTGAATGGTGCAACGGGCAGTTCGGATTTGTCCGTCAGGCACCGGAGAATGCAGAGCTTATTTCGGATGTGCAGGTCTATAACGGCGGCTGGAAGGCAATGATCATCTACAACCCGGATGATCCGAACGGCATTTTCACGCGTGAGTTGGATAACATCTCGATCAGCGTCGATCAGAATCATATGGTGCAGCTTACGGTAGACTGGTACCTGATGGCACCGGATTATTCGGAGATCACCAACGAAGAAGATATGGAGGACACTGTTTTTACGGGTGCAGTCACCAATACCGGAATATCCGTAAACGGTCCTGCGCTGATCAATATTGATAATTTCTGGCACGACGGCGAAAGACAATATGCGACCGGAACCATTACGCCGCAGAACGGTGTGACCGGATATCTTGCAATGGTCAGACCGTAATCTGACCGGCAGACGGAACGCGATCCAAACAGAAAGAAGGTGCGATCATGAGCTTTTGCCCGAATTGCGGTTCACAGATTGAGGGGCAGCCGAACTTCTGCGAACAGTGCGGCGCGCCGCTGGCTATGCAGTCCGCTGCACCCGCCGACATTCGGCCGGACACACAGCAGCCGGCCCCGGAATTTGATCCAGCACGCTTTTATGCCGGAACCGGAGCAGTGCGAAACGGCATTCCTGCGCCGGGTTATTCGGATCGCTGCAATGATCCTGAGATCCTGCAGGCACTTCAGAAAAATAATAAAGCAGGGAATATCCTTTCTCTGTTTCTGATTCCGCTTCCGCTGATCGGCTTTGTGATATACAGCATCGTGACGGATAACGTGCCGATCGAAGAAGCAATCAGAAACGGACTGATCGTTTCCGCCGTTTTTCTCGTTTTCGCAGTGCTGAGCAAAATCACTGCGGCACTGAAAAAGCCGTATGAAGCAGTCGTGACCGATAAAAAGAGCCGGATGCGGACGCACAACGGGAACGACACCGACAGTTATACCGAATATACGATCACAGTGCAGACAAATGACGGTAAGAGAAAAAAGATCGTCGAAACAGACCGCAGCAGAGCCTTTGCATGGGACTATCTGAATATCGGGGATCGGTTCCGGTTTCATCCGAAGTTCGCATTCCCGTATGAACGGTTTGAAAAATCGTCTGCCCGCTGCCTGTACTGTGTCGTCTGCCAAAGGGAAAACCCTGTGGAGGCTGACCGCTGTCAGAAATGCGGCGTGCCCCTGCTGAAATAACCGATCCGGCATTTGTACAGTCAGCCTGCAATGAGAGGAGGTCAGGATATGTTCTGTCCGAACTGCGGTTTTCAGATCAACGATGACGCACGCTTCTGTGAACAGTGCGGTGCTTCTCTGAACAGCGGCGGAATGCGCGCTGAAACGGAAACAAACGCACCGGCACAAGCCCCTCAAGGTCAGGACACAGCAATTCAGGGCGCGAAGGTCACAAAGAATATTTATCTGTGTCCGGACGGCATGTTCCGCTGGATCTATGAATTCAGAATGATGAAGAATCCGGTGATCCTGTTCACGATCCTCAAGATCTTCGGCGGGATCTTCGGCGGAATCTGGTTATTTGAAACTGTCCTGATGCTGTTTGACGGCTTTGACACAGAGGTCTTTCTTCACAATACCTTTGCCATTGCGGCTATCACACTGGTGATACTGGTGATCGGCCTTCTTTCGTATGTGATCGTTGCGGCAATGAACGGCTGGAAATATATCGTGCTGTTTGAGATGAACGATGAAGGCGTAACGCATACCCAGATGCAGAAGCAGTTTGAAAAGGCACAGGCCATCGGCTGGCTGACAGCAATGGCAGGTGCGATGACAGGCAATCTTACAACAATGGGAATCGGCATCAACACCGCGGTCCATAACAGTCTGCATTCTGATTTTGCGAGAGTGCGGAAGATCAGGGTCCGCCGCAGACAGCACACGATCTATGTCAATGAACTGCTTGAAAAGAATCAGGTGTATGCAGAACCGGAGGATTTTGATTTCGTACTGGATCATATCAGTAAGAGGATTCCCGCTGATGCAGCCGGAAAATGATCCGGAATACCAAAGGGAAAGGAGCCGGTCTGAATGAAATGGATTCCGAAAAAGGGATGCCTGTTTGTATGCGCGATCCAGCTGCTGCTCGGAAGCTGCAGCGGATTCGGCTCGGATCCGGATAACATGCCCTATGAACCGGATACGCCTGCGCCGGCAGCCCATGACGGTCTCTTTGTATCGGAGCACGGCAGTATGCGCTTCAACGGCGACGGAACAAGTGTTGAAACGGATTTTGACGCCGTGCTGGCCGCACTGACCGGGCTGCCGGACGGCACGCAGACCGGCAGCTATGTTTTCCTCAGCGGTGATCTTCCGCCTCACGGCAGCATGCCTGTCCGGTATGATACCGCGCACGAGCTGCAAATCGCCGTCGGTGACCGATCTGCCGTGATTGATATGGGGATCGCTTCGGAGGACGGAAAAACCGCACAGGTCGGCGTGGATATTGTGACGCCCGAACGGATCCCGATGCTGTTCCGTGAAGACGGCCGTACATTTGATGTGATGTTTGTTAAGGAATCACGCAGTGAGAACAAATGAGTAATATGTGAGTGCCCGGCGTTTGCCGGGCATTTCGCTTTCCATATTTTTCTGATTGGTCATGCTTTTATTTTCCGATATTTGAAAATAATTTCCGAATTCGGAAAGAGAACGATTCGAAAGCTCTCTGGCAAGACGCAAAAGTGCTGTAAAAACGCTGCTTTCATGATGCCGTTTTTGTTGCGTGTGCAATTTCATGTGCGGTTAAAAAATGAGCACCGTCTGGTCAGACGGTGCTTCAGTCTGTTGAAACAGTTGCGATTGAAGATATATCTAAGGTATTGCAGGTTCAGAACAGAAGCACAGCGGTAAATGTCTTGTCGTGTGAAGAGATCTTTAAAGAAAATCCGTTCTGCTCTGCCGCAGCAGCCGCGATCGCAAGTCCAAGACCGCTGCTTCGTTTGTCGCCGCGGGTTTTATCCCCTTTCACAAACGGCATCAACAGATTCTTTGTATTCACATCTTCCGCGGTATCATTTACAATGCTCAGCCGCTTGTTGTCCACAGTAATCGCAATCTGTCCGCCGTTTCGCGTATACCTGACTGCATTGGAAATCAGGTTTTCAACAGTGTCAGTCAACAGGTCTGCATCCGTGCTGACCGTGCTGCTGCCGTCAATCGTCATTGTGATATCGCGCTCTTTCAGTGCCATGCGGTATTTCTCTGCGAGCTGCTCCGCAAGTTGTCTTGTGTCAATTTCCGTTTTGTGCGGCTGCTGGATCTGCTCGGTTTTGCTGAGTTTGAGCGTCTTTCGAATGATGTCATCGGTATAGGATACATTGTTCATGATGGAACGCAGATATGCCAGTTCTTTTTCTCCGCCGTTCTTCTGACGCATCTGGAGCAGGTTTTCCGCGTATCCGCCGATCACCGCCAGCGGCGTTTTCAGATCATGCGCAAGGTTATTCGTCAGCGCTCGCTGATAATCCTCAAAGGCATACTGTGCCTTGTTTTCTGCGTTTTTGATGAGACATACGGCCAGCACAAACAACGTCATCGCGCAGAACAGTACACCAAGCGTAAAGAACAATCTGCGCCAAACCGACAGACCGGTCAAACTGAGCGTGCAGTATGTCAGAATGCCCTGTTCCCGCTCGTCCCCGTAAATCCGCTCGATGAGAATTCCATCCGTATTATCCGCATTGTCGGAAGGAGCATAATGCGCTTCGGAATTGTCACTGTTCAGGAAATTCTGCACCTGTGCTTTGCACGTTTGAACTGTCTGATCGAAATATTCAGGCTCACAGCCGAAAATGCCAACCAGACTTCCCTGCGGATACAAATCGGGTTCTTCCGAATTGGAATGCATTTCTGTGAATGTATAGCCATCCGGCACATAGTCGATCGTGATACGGTAAGAATTCTCCACTTCACCGAAGTCTGTATCCCATTCAGCATAACCGAGGAACGGCTTTTTATACCGGTAACGTGTTACTTCTATGTCATGCGGCACCATTTTCTGTGTTTCTTTTTCCAGATACAGACTTTCAATATGGAATGAATACGTGCAGTTGTCTTGACGGGTAAAGCGGATATAATCATCAAAGATCCGGTCTATCTCCGGGATGTGATGCTCCTGCGGATCGAAGTTGTAAAAATTGTTTTCATTCGGATCTTCACTCCAGCGGATTGCAAACAGCATTTTGATCCGGTTTGTGCTGACCGGTGTTCCGCTTTCATCAAAGGTAAACACAGCAGTTTTGGCGTCCGGTTCGATCCACGACGCAGGATGCAGATACCCGCCCATATCCGAATAATCCACCTGACCGAACAGACTGAGAAAGCCGTTCTCAGTCATCTTCTCCACTTTGACCGCATCTTTTCTCCGGATATAAGTCGATGCAATATTCTCCATCCGGCTTTCTGCAATACTGATGGCATTCATCCGGACAAAATAAAATGTAAAATATCCGAGTAGAATTGTGATCAGCACCGGCAGGATCATTCCTTTGAGGAACATCCGCAGTAAGGTCGTCCGCCTGCGTCTGCGCCGGAACAGTTTGTTCATCATCGCGCTCACTCCTTTGTCAGCTTATACCCCCGTCCCACAAGCGTTTTGATCTGCGAGCCTGCGCTGCCGAGGGCTTTTCTCAGTTTTTTGATATGACTGTCCACTACGCGGTCACTGCCGAAATAATCATAACCCCACACTCTGTCCAACAGTGCATCCCTGCTGACGATCCAGTTCTCATGCTCCAGCAGATAGCGCAGGATCGCAAATTCCTTCGGCGGAAGATCAACCTCTTTTCCGCCGGCAAAGCAGCGCAGTGTTCTGGTATCGAGGCTGATGTCGCCGCAGGTCATAAGTCTGCTCCCCATCGGCAAACCTGCGCGCCGGACAAGTGCTTCACATTTGCTGTACAGCACAGAGAGCAGGAACGGCTTCACAATATAATCATCGCAGCCGAGATCATACCCGCTGAGAATGTCTTCCTCACGGCCTCTTGCGGTAATGAAGATCACCGGAACCTCGCTGTTCTGCATCCGGATCTGCCTGCAGAGCGAAAAGCCGTCTGTTCCGGGCAGCATGATATCTAATAGCACCAGCGCATAGCGGTGTATTTCTTCACGAATCAGATCCGAAGCATCTGTTCCGTTCTGAACCGAAAACACCTCTGTACCTTTCTCAGCGAAATAAGTGCGGATGATCTCGCACATTTCGATATCGTCCTCGATCAGCAGTATTTTTTCCATAAGCCGCGCGCTCCTTACGTAATTATCTGTATTATAAACTGCCGCTGTGTCTTTTTTATGACCTGAATCGGCTTTTTCTGTGCCTATTTATTATACCCTGAACAGGATTCCTTGTCAAATTCTCCTGATTAAACCAGTCTATTCAAATAATTGGTTTGAAAGGGCACTGCAAAAACTATATATTGACTCTTCCACTTAAGGAGGCTGAGATTTATTTACTGACTGCATTTTTAGCCCGCCTATATGGGGATTTCTTTTATTTGCTTTCCACTGGGAAATGAATCACAGATTTCATAATGTGTAAACTGGTCATTGCGTACATGTCGGATCTGAAAAGCTTATTTTCGGATGCTTATGATATAATATCGTGTTGCCTGCAAACGCCTTTGATGGGGGTGTTCAGAGATCGCTGCAGTTCGGAATGAATGCGCATCTTACAATGGTAATATGGTACAATAGTATAAGATTTCAGTGAATAGCCCATCCATAATTGCCGAAGGGAGGTCTGTCATGAACCCGGAAGGAAAAACTTATCAAAAGCCAGAAGAAAAAGCGCGCCAGAAGATTGATGCCTTTCTGAAAAAGTCAGGCTGGTATGTTGTGTCAAGAGACGAGTATGTCCCCGAAACCACATCCGCTATTTGTGAGGCTTTAATGAGCGATAACACCGAGAGCGACTACCTGTTTTTTGTCGAAGATAAGGTGATTGCTGTTCTGGAAGCTAAGCGTGCAGATAATCCGCTTGGCGATGATGTAGCTGAACAGGCCGAACACTATGCACGTCATCCGCAGAATTGGGATGGCATTTGGATAGACGGTTTAATCCCGTTGGTTTATCTTTCAAACGGAGACACTCTTCTCTTCAAAAATCTGCTAACAGGCGATACTGAATACGCAGAACTGTCAAAGATTACTTCAAGATCGGTATGACAGACGCGCGCGGCGAACGCGAAATACATATCCATTGGAAAATCTGAAAGCAAGCATTCTGATCGGAATGGTTTGCTTTTTTTGTTCCGTATACCATAATAGAAATGGTTGCAAAAGAGAGAAAGTGAATTAAAAACCGTTTTTGAAGCAGTGGTATAAAATGCACGGGCATGATACGGTTTCGGTATCATGTCCGTATTTTCGTGCAATCAATCTGAGATTCGAATCTTCCGCAGCTGCATATTCCGCTCCGCTGCCGTATACATCTCTACTAACCAATCCAAGAGGTGATGCTATGAACACAGTGACAAAGCGGATCGTCCGGAAAAGCGCGTTTCTGTTTCTGATGCTGACGGTCAGCATCGCGGGGATTCACCGGATTATGAGGCGAACAGCGGATCTGCCTGCCGCACGGAAAACCGCCGCGGAACGTACACCGGTCATCGTGCTGGACGCGGGACACGGGGAATCAACTTAAACTGAGTCACAAAGTATCAGGCCCGCCGCAGAGGCGAGCCTGATTTTGTGCGTATTCTATGAGAAACACAGAATAATCATCGGGGAGTGTATCACTGCTTTTCAAAGTATAGCGCAGATGATTCCGGAGATATGTGTCATACATTTCACGCTTCGGAAACAGGGAAGGCGTACTCCGCAGCACATCAACTGCAATCACAATCCGTTCCTTCTGCGTGAGCACCGAAAGAATTCTGAGATATCTTTTTCTCTCGTTATTCCATTCTCTACGGGTGAAGGGCTTGTGGTTTGCCTTGTGAGGCATGAATATCCGGTCGATGATTTCGCCGTCAAACAGCTTCCATGTATCATTCCGCTGGATAAACCGGCCGAAAAAGAAGGACAGAAATGCATCATGCAGTAAATCTCTGCGCAGCTTTCTGAATGGCTCTGTTCGATGAGGCTGCACAGAAAGCCAGCGCAGCGAGACACTATTATTCAGGCTGGTATTATTGTTGGCAGAATCATACCACAGGCGAACAGGTGATGGATTCAGTTGAATACGCTGACGGTTTTGAGAACAGGGAAAAAGTTTTCAGCCAGAGCATTGTCATATGGATTTCCGCGTCTTGATATTGACGGCGTAATATGGTATGACATGACGATACCTCTTTGCCATAACAATGCACTTCCTATGGGTTCTATTATACCAGAGGAGGTGTTTTTTGTCACGGTCCGTTTTACTGGTTCGGTTCACTTTTTCCGGAATTACAAATTTGTAATTTCTTACACAGGACGCAGAATCTGTATTATAATAGGAACGGACAACGGATCCGGATTCTTTTGCTGCAAGCCAAAGTTGTATTGTGAAAATATAACAATTATGCGTTCCGGTATTGTCACATATTTCACTTGCGATTTGCAAATTATGTTGCTTGCAGATAATGACAAAACCTGAAAAATATGATAAAATATAACTGAATCCTTGCGGTGAAAAGCAATGATCCGTTAAGAGCCGCATAGATTCAGGCGTATATAAATGAAGAATGCTTATCTTGAAATGTAACAGGAGGTACAAACATGGTCAAACACAAACGATTGAAACGCGCAGCAGCAGGAATGCTCGCTGCAGCACTCGTTCTGGGAGGACTCCCGAAAGGAACAGGAGGGCTTCTGACCAAAGCACCCGCACTGAAAGCAAGCGCCGGCGAATCCACTGTCGGAAACCCGCTTGCAATCTGGACGACCTATGAGTTCAACGCTGACGCGACATACGATGCCGATATTGATATTGAGAGCAGTTCCGTGATCAAGATCGGCAAAGACAGAGCATGCAATGTGACTGTCAACGGACTCCTGAACGTCGGAGAGGATGCTGAACTGCATCTGTACAACGGCTCCTATCTATTTATCAACGATGATGTCACGCTGTACGACGGATGCAAGATCATCTGCGATGACAATTCAAAGCTCATTTTCGGCGGCGACGCAACGGTGTATCTCAGGAGCGATAATGTCGAGTATACGGCATCTGATCTCATCTGGAACGCAGCACCGAATCTCTGGAACAACAGCACGTTCAGCTCCAGCACAACGGTCAACGGAAATGTGACCGTCGTGAACGGCTCAACCGTTACGATCAAAAGCAAGACCCTCATCACGGTCAACGGTGACCTGGATATCCGTTCGTCGAATCTGCGGATCGAAGACGACGCATACCTGTATGTGACAGGACAAGTCAGGCTCGCCGGGAACGCCACCGTCGAATGCGAGGGAAGCGCAAAAGTTCTGCTGTACTCGACATCCGACACAGTGCCGATCACTGTATCCTCCGGTGCAATTTACGACCCAAATGATCTGATCGGAACAAACCTTCCAAACCTGAAATATACTCCGGATAAGATCACTTCCAAGAATTATTTCTCCTCGAACGGAACCGATTACACGTTCGACGGCACAAAATTCACAGAGGTCAAAGACAACTCAACCACACTGTCACTGAAGGATCTGTGTACCTTTTCTTCGCTGGAAACATCCTTCAACCGTCCGATCCTGTTCTCTGAAGAAGCACGCGATGCATTCGATGCTGCATACAGCACTGAGTATCTTTATACCGATCTGGTCGGATATATGATCGACGGCGACACATGCTCCGATTTGCGTCTGAGAGCAGACACATACCACAACATCTGGTACATCAACTATTTCTTGACCACATTCAATCAGACGGTCGGCTACGGCACTACCTATATCGTCACAGCGGAGGAGGCCGAGCAGCTCGCCGTTTCCGAGCCGAGTTTCTCAGGCGGACGGATGCTTGTCGGTTACGATCTTACGCTGCTTCTCGAGTTTGACAATATCAACACAGAAACACTCGACGATTTTTCCGTCGTTCTCACCGGCAAATGCGCCGAGGCTGGCAAAGAACAGAAGATCACCTACAACGAAGACACCAAACACTACTGCGTTAATGCAACAGTCCCCGTCAATCATATGAGCGACACCATTACGGGGCAGATTTACTACAAGGGAAAAAAGGTTGGTGTTCCGTTTACAACCACCGTCGAAAAGTATCTGAAGGCGCTTTCCGATCAGCAAAACGTTACAAAGGATATCGCCGATGCCATCCTGGTCTACGGAAAGGCAGCTGCAAACTATTTCGGTGACGGCGAACCCCAATTTGACATCAGCTCCGAAATCGCAGCGTACAGAAATCAGTACAGCCTGAAGGATGCGGATGATGTTGCGCAGAATTTCCCTGAAAGACTGATTCCGACATACAGTCCGAGTGATGCAAAGGTCTCCATGGTGCTTGGCACGACCGTAACACTTCGCTGCTATTTTTCGATCATGCAGTTCTTCAATGTCGGCGAAGAATTCGGCAAAACCGGCTATATCGTTGAAGGAGATGAAAACGGCCACTACATCTCAATATCGGGAATGAAGCCGGCCGACATGTTCAATTTTTATACCCCAATCAAAGTCAACGGTATGACGCACAACTGCAGCTGCTGCGCATGGGTCTACCGCGTACTGACCTCTGATGAATTCGCAGATGATCATGAGCTGCAGGATCTGGCAGTTGCCGTTTATGCGTATGCACAGGCGGGCAACGACCTTTTCCTCAAACTCAGCAATTCATAATCTGCGTCAAATCATTTGAAAGGAGGTTTCTTCTATGAAAGATACTTACACAGCACCCGTTCTTGAGGTCATTGAATTCCAGGCTGAGGACGTTATCACGACAAGCGGTTCTGAGGAGCTGGTCACGCCTCTGGCATAACAGCAAAGGCAGGCAGTCGTTACGGCTGCCTGCCATCCTATCACGCAGATTCCGAAGGAGAGAATATGAAAAGACTGAAAACTGTTTTTCTGCTTACAGCGCTGATACTGACATCATGCAGAGGAGGAAACGGAAGCAGTGCAGGGGAAAGCAGCATTGCCAGGCCGGAAACAACGACAGCCGCTGTCACAACAGACACTGAAACGCAGTCCGCTGCGCCGACACCGGATGAAAGAACAGAACAGACCGCAGCTTCAACAGCATCAGCAGCAGAATCCACGGCCGTTTCCGACAAGGCGAACCGTCCGGAGGCACCTGCGGACAGCAGTTCCTCCGTCATCATCCCGGGCGAAACAGCTGCGGAAGATGAACATATTATCATCATTACGGTTCCCTCCGATTCACCTGCCGGAAATGATGCCAACAGTATCATCGTCAACGACGACGGCTCGCTTCTTCTTCCGTCTGTGCAGAACAGCGATATCGACTGAACACCGTATACAGATAATAAGGTATATTCCGGAAAAACAAACGCAGTTACAGCATAAGAACAATAACACCCTCAGAGATTCTGAAGCCGCTGCGTTTTCAGATCGGTTCGGGCTGGGTCGTGAAACTCTGGCGCAGTATCCGATTCAGCCTCCGCTTGCGTTGCGGAGCAGGTTCAGTGCTTAATTCATTTTGCCATAGGGGCGCTTTTGTGCTGTCCGAACAAAATGGTTCAATTCAGTTCTGAGAGCGTTTTCGCCGGCGCGGAATAATTTTAGAATCATGATTGTAACGAATGCCCGGCAGTGCCGGGCATTTCGCTGTTTCATTGTCTTAAAGTTGCCTGTTTTTTCTTGCATTGATTTTCCGATATTTGAAAAGACTTTCCCAAATCTGAAATGAGAGCGTTTCGAAAACTATCTGGCATGCTGTAAATCAGCTGTTGGCTTATGTCTCATCGTCCGGGAGATACCGGTAAGAATCAAACAGAAACTTCGCTTGCTGCTGCAAAGGCGGAAGCAGCTTCGGCTATTTTCCGAGGATGTCCTTCCATGTGATGTCCTTGCCCGCGACCGTTTTCTGCGTATAATATTTCAGCCGGAATATCCGACAGATATGGTCATTATGATTTCCCCTGTCATATCCCAACCACTTCCCGCATACATCTCTACTAACCAATCCAAGAGGTGATGCTATGAACACAGTGACAAAGCGGATCGTCCGGAAAAGCGCGTTTCTGTTTCTGATGCTGACGGTCAGCATCGCGGGGATTCACCGGATTATGATGCAGACAC